>Ga0233424_10003508_pt1 | contig 10071 bp, 7 predicted proteins | sample Watercolumn_Towu_FD_181011 | JGI IMG/M metagenome (GOLD analysis project Ga0233424, IMG submission 181011) | Freshwater microbial communities from Lake Towuti, South Sulawesi, Indonesia - Watercolumn_Towuti2014_125_MG | ecosystem: Environmental > Aquatic > Freshwater > Lake | place: Indonesia... | reverse complement strand
CCTCGAACGGGCTCATGTCCTTCACCGGGCGGGTGTCCAGAAGCGAGCCGGGCAGGAAGGCGCGGATGCCGTTGACCAGGACGGTCAGGCCGCCCTTGACCTTGCCGGAGACGGTGCCGGTCACGAAGTCGCCGGACTCCAGGGCCGTTTCCAGGCTCAGCCACGAGGCCAGGCGCTTGGCCTTGTCGCGCGACAGGATGGTGTCGCCGTAGCCGTTTTCGATGGCGTCGATGGCGACGGAGACGAAGTCGCCGACCTGGACTTCCAGTTCGCCTTGGTCGTTCTTGAACTCTTCGATGGGCACGTAGGCTTCGGACTTGAGGCCAGCGTTGACGACGACGAAGTTGTGTTCGACACGAACGACTTCAGCCGAGATCACTTCGCCAGCGCGCATGTCGGAGCGCTGCAGCGACTCCTCGAACATGGCGGCGAAGGATTCCATGCCGGAAGCGGCGGTTTGGGTTTGGGACATGTTGATTGGATCCTGATGCGCCGGGGGACCGGCGCGGCGGTGCAGGCAAGCCTGCGGGGTTAGGTTGTTGACATCGCCGGCCACGGTGAACTTGCGTTCCCCATGACGACCGAACGGGCGTTCGGCGCTGGCCGGCGGGCCGGTGGCTTCTCAGGCCTGGGCCAGGCTGACTCGCATCAGAAGGGCCGGCGCGTTTGCCACCAATTCAACACCTGGTCCACCGAGGCTTCGATGGAAAGCGACGAGTTGTCGAGCAGCTGCGCATCTTGCGCGGGGGCCAGGGGCGAGGCCGAGCGGTTCTTGTCCCGTTCGTCCCGCGCTTCCAGGTCTTCGCGCAAGCTCTCCATATTAGCGGGAATTCCCTTGGAAATCAATTGCTTATACCGCCGCTCGGCGCGCGTGGCGGCGCTGGCGGTGAGGAAGACCTTCAGCGGCGCGTCCGGGAAAACGGCGGTCCCCATGTCGCGCCCGTCGGCGACGAGCCCGGGCAGGCGGCGGAAATCGAGCTGCAGCTGGTGCAGCGCCTGCCGCACCTGCGGGTGGACGGCCACCTGGGAGGCCAGCAGTCCGGTGGCCTCGGCGCGCAGCCGGGCGCTGACGTCCTCGTCGGCGAGATAGACGTGGCCATCGGCGAAGCGCAATTGCAGCGTCGGCACGATGGCGGCCACGGCGGCGCCGTCATCCAGGTCCAGGCCAGCGCGCCGGGCCGCCAGGCCGGTCACGCGGTAGAGCGCACCCGAATCGAGCACGCCGAAACCGAGGCGCTTGGCGGTTTCGTCGGCCAGCGTGCCCTTGCCGGAGGCGGTGGGGCCGTCGATGGTGATGACCGGGATGTCTTCGGCGCGGGCCGTGACGACGCTGAACAGCGCCTCGAAGTAGTCCGGAAAGGTCTTGGCCGTGCAGTGCGGCTCCAGGATGCGCACCGGCTGGGCGGCGTCGGTCACCAGGCCGTTGAAGGCAGCCAGCGAGAAGCACATGGCCACCCGGTGGTCGTCGTAGGTGTGGATGGATGCAGCCTTCCAGTCGCGCAGGGGCTGGACGCGGATCCAGTCCGGCCCTTCGTCGACCGTGGCGCCGAGCTTGCGCAGCTCGGTGGCCATCGCGGCGATGCGGTCGGTTTCCTTGACGCGCCAGCTGGCGATGTTGGTCAGCGTCGTCGGGCCGTCGGCATAGAGTGCCATGACCGTGAGGGTCATGGCGGCGTCGGGGATGTGGTTGCAGTCGAGCGTGATGCCCTTGAGCGGCCACGCGCCGCGGCGCACTTCCAACCAGTTCGGGCCGGCCTGGACTTCGGCACCCATGGCGGCTGCCGCCTCGATGAAGCGCACATCGCCCTGCAGCGACTCGCTGCCCACGCCCTCGATGCGGATCGGCGCATCGGCTGCCGCGATGGCGCCCAGGCCGACGAAATAGCTCGCGGACGACGCATCGCCCTCCACGAACACCTCGCCCGGCGAGCGGTAGCGGCTGCCGGCCGGGATCACGAACGCTTCCCAGCCTTCACGCGTCACATCGATGCCGAAGCGCGCCAGCAGCGCCAGCGTGATCTCGATGTAGGGCTTGGAGATGAGTTCGCCGATGACCTCGATGCGAATGTCGCGCTCGGCGACCAGCGGCAGTGCCAGCAGCAGCGCCGTCAGGAACTGGCTGGAGACGTCGCCGCGCACGCGCACGGGCGTGTCCAGCGCCAGCGGCGAGGGGCCGCGCAGGCGCAGTGGCGGGTAGCCCGGGTTGCCCAGGTCGTCGATGGCGCAGCCCAGGCCGCGGAGGGCATCGACCAGGTCGCCGATGGGCCGCTCGTGCATGCGGGCCACGCCCGACACCTCGAAGCTGCCGCCTTGCGTGGCCGCCAGCACGGCCAGCGCGGCCGTCAGCGGGCGCATCGCGGTGCCCGCATTGCCCAGGAAGAGCTTTGCCTGCTTTGCCAGCAACTGCCCGCCGAGGCCCACGATGCTGACCGTGTCGCCTTCCAGCGCCACGCCGCAGCCCAGGGCGCGCAGGGCGTCCAGCATCACGGCCGTGTCGTCAGACGCCAGCAGGTCGCGCACCACGGTGCGGCCTTCGCTCAAGGCGGCCAGCAGCAGCACGCGGTTGGAAATGCTCTTGGAGCCGGGCAGGCGCACCGTGCCCGCGGCGCCGCGCAGCGGCGGCAGGTCGAGGAAGGGGATCTTGAACATCACTTAGCCGACGTGCGGCCGGGGGGGAGGGCGGGGGAGGGGAGGCTCCAGGCCTCGCGGCCTTCGGCAATGGGGCGCAGGGAGGCTTCGAGTGCGGGCGCGTCACCGGCTTCGATCAGGGCTTCGAGCTGATCGAGCGTCGTGCGGAAGCGCTTGGACTGGGCCAGCACCTCATGCTTGTTGGCCAGCAGGATGTCCCGCCAGACGGCCGGCTCGCCGGCGGCGATGCGGGTGAAGTCGCGAAAGCCCGGGCCGGCGAGGCTGAGGTAGTCACGCGCGGCGGGCTGCTCGGCAATCGCCTGGAAGTAGGCAAAGGCCAGCAGATGCGGCAGGTGGCTCACGGCGGCGAAGGCGGCGTCGTGGTTGTGCGGGCGCATCTTCAGCACCGTGGCGCCCAGGGCGGACCACACGTCGGTCGCCTTCTGCACGAGGGCCGGGTTGGTGAAGGGCTGCGGCGTGAGGATGACCTGGCGGCCCTCGTAAAGCGTGGCCTCGGCATGCTGCACGCCCCCCGACTCCTTGCCCGCGATGGGATGGCAGGGCACGAAGCTGCCGGCGCGTTCACCCAGCGCGCGGCGCGAGGCCTCGATGACGTCGCACTTGGTGGAGCCGACATCCATGAAGAGCACGCCGGGGTTCACGAGGTGGCGGATGGCCTTGAGCGTGCTTTCGGTGGCGGACACCGGCACGGCGATCAGCACGATGTCCGAGCCAGACACCGCCAGCAGCGCCGACTCGGCGGCCACGTCGATCACACCGAGCTTCTTGGCCGTCTCGGTCGTCGAGGGCGATTTGCTGTAGCCGATGACGCGCTTGACTAGCCCGGCCCGCTTCATCGCAAGCGCGAAGCTGCCTCCCATGAGGCCGCAACCGATGACGCCGAGCTGGTTGAACATGGTGAACCTAGTTCTTGACGGGGTAGGCGCCCAGCATCTTGAAGAAGGCGCAAAGCTCGCGCAACTCCGCCAGCGCGGCCGCCACATGCGGCTGGCTGGGGTGGCCGTCGAGGTCGATGTAGAAGTAGTAGTCCCACTGGCCGGTGCGGGCCGGGCGGGACTCCAGGCGCGTCATGCTCACCCCGTGGCGCTTGAGGGGCACGAGCAGGTCGTGCATGGCGCCGGGCCGGTTGGGCACGGAGACGACGAGGCTGGTGCAGTCGCGGCCCGTGGCGGGCGGTGTGGCCATGGTCTGCGGCAGGCAGATGACGGCGAAGCGCGTGCGGTTGTAGGCCTCGTCCTGGATGGCGTGGGCCGTGATGTGCAGGCCGAACAGCGTCGACGCGCGCTCGCTGCCGAGCGCCGCCCAGGCCGGGTTGGTGGCCGCCAGACGCGAGCCTTCGGCATTGCTGGAGACCGCGCGCCGCTCGACGTCGGGCAGGTGCTTGTTCAGCCAGTTCTGGCACTGGGCCAGCGCCTGCGGGTGGGCGAGCACCGCCTCGATGCCGTGCATCGAGGGCTCCTTGCGCATGAGGTTGTGGCGGATCAGCAGGCTGACCTCACCGACCACATGGCAGGGCGTGTGCAGGAAGAGGTCGAGCGAGCGCGTGACGACGCCCTCGGTCATGTTCTCGACGCCGACCACGCCGAACTGCGCGCTGCCGCTGGCGGTGGCGTGGAAGACCTCGTCGAAATTGGCGCAGTAGATGATGTCCGCCGCACCGCCGAAGTACTCGATGGCCGCCTGCTCGCAGAAGGTGCCGACCGGGCCGAGCACGGCCACGCGCTGCGGTGACTCCAGCGCCAGGCAGGCCGACATGATCTCACGCCAGATCGCCGACACGTGCTCCGCCTTGAGTGGGCCGGGGTTGGCCGCGCGGATCTTGTCGATGACCTGGGCGACGCGGTCGGGGCGAAAAAAGGGCGTGCCTTCGGCGCGTTTGATCTCGCCGACCTGCTCGGCCACGCGGGCGCGCTGGTTCAGCAGTTCGAGCAGTTGGCGGTCCAGGCCGTCGATCTGATCGCGCAGCGCGAGCAGGGCTTGGGAGGCGACGGGCTCAACCATGGCGGACCTCGAAATCCTTCAGGAAGGCCACCAGCGCCTGAACGCCCTCCAGCGGCATCGCGTTGTAGATGGAGGCGCGCATGCCGCCGACCGATTTGTGACCCTTGAGCTGCAGCAGCCCGGCGGCCTTGGCCTCGGCCAGGAAGGGCTCGTTGAGGCGCTCGTCCTTCAAGTAGAAGGGCACGTTCATGCGCGAGCGGCAGGCGGGCTGCACACGGTTCTCGTAGAGGCCGGATTCGTCGAGCGCCGCGTAGAGCAGGGCGGCCTTGTCGATGTTGCGCTGTTCGATGGCGGCAAGGCCCTGCTGACCGCCGTAGGTGAATTGCTTGACCCACTGGAACACGAGGCCGGCCACGTAGATGGCGAAGGTGGGCGGCGTGTTGTACATGGACTGCGCCGCCGCCACGGTTTCGTAATTGAAGGCCGAGGGGCAGATGTCCATCGCGCGGCCGAGCAGGCTCTCGCGCACGAACACCAGGGTCAGGCCGGCCGGGCCGATGTTCTTTTGCGCACCGCCGAAAGCCAGGCCGACGCGGCTCCAGTCGATCGGGCGGGAGAGCATGTGGGACGAGCAGTCGATGACCAGCGGCACACCGTTGTCGATGCGCGGGAGCTCGTGGAACTCGACGCCATCGATGGTCTCGTTGGTGCAGACATGCACATAGGACGCGTCGGGCCGCAGCTGCCAGTCGGTCGGAATCTCGCAGCCATTGCCGGCCGCCGCGATGTGGACGTCGGCATAACGGCGCGCCTCTGTGGCGCTCTTGCGCGACCAGGAGCCTGTCACGACCACGTCCACCTTGCCGCCGCGGCTCAGGTTCATCGGCACGATGGCGTTCTCGCCCAGGCCACCACCTTGCATGAACAGGATGCGGAAGTCGCCCGGCACGCCGAGCAGTTCGCGCAGATCGCGTTCGGCCGCCTCGGCAATGGAGATGAACTCCTTGCCGCGGTGGCTCATTTCCATGACGCTCATGCCGCTGCCGCCCCAATCCAGCATCTCGGCGGCCACCTGGCGCAGAACGGGTTCAGGCAGGGTGGCGGGGCCGGCTGAGAAATTGAAGGGGCGTGGTGAGGTCATCAAAAGGTGGTTACTTCTTGGGGGCAGGGGCCGGTGCCGGTGCGGCCGGCTTGGCCGCCGAAGCCCCCTGCGGTGCCGTCAGGCCCAGGTGCTTGGCGATGTTGGTGTTGAGCGTCTTCAGGCGGCCTTCCAGCGTCGGGCCGACTTCCGGCATCACCTTCTGCGCGACCGCCTTCTGGAGTTCCACCGTCACGAGGCCGAACTTCTGGCTTACCGGGGATTCTGCCCACGCCAGCACCTGCTTCAGTTCGTCCTCGCTGAAGCGTTCGTCCAGCAGCGCCGAAGAGGAGTTGGGCACGGCCTTGGAGATCTTGTCCTTCAGGTAGGGCACGTTCTCGTCCAGGAACTTCTTCAGCTCGCCTTCCATGGCCTTGGCCGTGGCCTCGCGCTTCTCGGCGGGAACCTGCTGCAGCGCGGCGCGGCCTGCCTGGGTCAGTTGCGACAGCGGCCCCTGGATGATGCTGCCCGCCAGGCCTTCGGCCAGACCTTGCTGCTGCAGGGCGACGATGCGGTCGATCAGGGCTTTCTTGGCGGGCGAGGGTTCGGCGAAGGCGCTGCCAGCAGCCAGGGCCAGTGCGAGGGCCAGGCCCAGCTTGCGAGGAGTCATGTCAGTCAGTCCTTGGGGGATTCCGGAGTTTCAGGAGTGTCACCGGCTTCGCCACCTTCGGCGCTGGCATCGGTTTCGTTGGCGTCGTTCTCGACGATGCGCTGCAGGCCCGACAGCTTGGAGCCGTCGTCCAGGGCGATCAGGGTCACGCCCTGGGTGGCGCGGCCCAGTTCGCGGATCTCGCTGACGCGGGTGCGCACGAGCACGCCCTTGTCGGTGATCAGCATGATTTCGTCTTCCGGGCGCACCAGCGTGGCAGCCACGACGCGACCGTTGCGTTCGCTCTGCTGGATGGCGATCATGCCCTTGGTGCCACGGCCGTGGCGGGTGTACTCGACGATGCTGGTGCGCTTGCCGAAGCCGTTTTCGGTGGCCGTGAGCACGCTCTGCGATTCGTCTTCGGCCACGAGCATGGCGATCAGGCGTTGATCGGGCTCGAGCATCATGCCGCGCACGCCGCGGGCGGTGCGGCCCATCGGGCGCACGTCGTCCTCGTCGAAGCGCACGGCCTTGCCGCCGTCGCTGAACAGCATGACGTCGTGGTGGCCGTCGGTCAGGGCGGCACCAATCAGGTGGTCACCCTCATCGAGGTCCACCGAGATGATGCCGGCCTTGCGCGGGTTGCTGAAGTCCTTCAGCGACGTCTTCTTGACCGTGCCCATGGCGGTGGCCATGAAAATGAAGTGATCTTCGGGGAAGCTGCGGAACTCGCCCGTCAGCGGCAGCACGACGGTGATCTTTTCGTCCTGCTGCAGCGGGAACATGTTCACGATGGGCTTGCCGCGCGAGTTGCGCGAGCCCTGCGGCACCTCCCACACCTTCAGCCAATAGACACGGCCGCGGTTGGAGAAGCACAGGATCCAGTCGTGCGTGTTGGCGATGAAGAGCTGGTCGATCCAGTCATCGTCCTTCGTGGCCGTGGCCTGCTTGCCGCGGCCGCCGCGGCGCTGAGAGCGGTACTCGCTCAGGGCCTGGCTCTTGATGTAGCCGGTGTGCGAGAGCGTGACGACCATGTCGGTCGGCGTGATCAGGTCCTCGGTGCCGAGTTCCTGGGCGTTGTGCTCGATGACGCTGCGGCGCGCGCCGAGCTTGGTCTGGCCGAACTCGGTCTTCAGCTGGGTCAGCTCGTCGCCGATGATGGTCGTCACGCGCGAGGGCGTGGCCAGGATGTCGAGCAGGTCGGCGATCTCTGCCATCACGTCCTTGTACTCGCCGACGATCTTGTCCTGCTCCAGGCCCGTCAGGCGCTGCAGGCGCATCTGCAGGATCTCGCTGGCTTGCGCGTCCGACAGGCGGTAGAGGCCGTCGGCCTGCATGCCGTACTGGGCCTCGAGGCCCTCGGGGCGGTAGGCCTGGCTGCCGCCTTCGGCGCGCGACAACATCTCCCGCACCAGTGACGAATCCCAGCTCTTGGACATCAGGGCCGCCTTGGCGACCGGCGGCGTGGGCGAGGTCTTGATGGTCTCGATGAACTCGTCGATGTTGGCCAGGGCCACGGCCAGGCCTTCCAGCACATGGCCGCGTTCGCGGGCCTTGCGCAGTTCGAAGATCGTGCGGCGGGTCACCACCTCGCGGCGGTGCTCCAGGAACACGATGACCATGTCCCGCAGGTTGCACAGCTTGGGCTGGCCGTCCACCAGGGCGACCATGTTCATGCCGAAGCTGTCCTGCAGCTGGGTCTGCTTGTAGAGGTTGTTCAGCACAACCTCCGGCACCTCGCCGCGCTTGAGCTCGATCACGACGCGCATGCCCGACTTGTCGGACTCGTCCTGGATGTGGCTGATGCCCTCGATCTTCTTCTCGTGCACCAGCTCGGCGATGCGCTCAAGCAGGCTCTTCTTGTTGACCTGGTAGGGGATCTCGTCAACGATGATCGCCTGGCGTGCGCCCTTGTCGATGTCCTCGAAGTGCACCTTGGCGCGCATGACCACGCGGCCGCGGCCCGTGCGGTAGCCGTCTCGAACGCCCGACAGGCCGTAGATGATGCCGGCGGTGGGGAAGTCGGGCGCCGGGATGATCTCCATCAGCTCATCGACCGTGCAGTCCGGGTTGCGCAGCGCGTGCAGGCAGGCGTCCACGACCTCATTGAGGTTGTGCGGCGGGATATTCGTCGCCATGCCGACCGCAATACCTGCGGAGCCATTCACCAGCAGATTCGGCAAACGCGTGGGCAGGACGAGCGGTTCCTTGTGGCTGCCGTCGTAGTTCGGCCCGAAATCGACGGTTTCCTTGTCGATATCGGCCAGCATTTCGTGGGCGATCTTGTCCAGGCGGATTTCCGTGTACCGCATCGCGGCCGCGTTGTCGCCGTCGATGGAACCGAAATTGCCTTGGCCGTCGATCAGCATGTGACGCAGGCTGAAGGGCTGCGCCATGCGAACGATGGTGTCGTAGATGGCCGAGTCGCCGTGCGGGTGGTATTTACCCATGGTTTCACCCACGGCCTGCGCACTCTTGCGGTACTTGGCGTTGTAGGTGTTGCCCATCTCGTTCATCGCGTAGAGCACGCGACGGTGGACGGGCTTCAGGCCGTCCCGGGCATCAGGCAGTGCCCGGCCGACGATCACGCTCATCGCGTAGTCGAGGTAGGAGCGGCGCATCTCCTCCTCAAGGCTGATCGGCAGGGTTTCCTTGGCGAACTGGGTCATGAGGGCTCGATCTCGCGTGCGCTACACGGGCGCGACGTCGTCAGGATGTAGGTGAAAGGCGTAAATTCTAAGGGTCGCGCACCCTGTAGCAGCAGCGCAACATCGTCACGGAGGCCATGAACGTAGGCCGCCACAATGCTGAGGTCTCGGTGCCCTCATGGCACAATCGTCGAGTCCCTGGGAAAAACCCTAAAGTTATTCCTGAGGTTTGAGGTACGAGCACTGACTCTCGCAGGGCAACTGCGGCATTCCTTGAGAGGAGAATCATGAAGAAACTGAATCGTGTGGCGTCGCTGTTTGCGGTGGCCGCTGTTGCTGTTGCTGCCTCGAGCGCATCGGCCCAGGTCATCGACAACTGGCGCGCAACCGACGGTACCGTCTGGAAGAACGGCACCAACGAATACTGCTGGCGCGACAACTTCTGGACGCCGGCCACGGCTGCCAAGGGCTGCGACGGCGAAATCAAGCCGGCTCCGAAGGTTGAAGCCCCGAAGCCGGTGGCGCCGCCGAAGCCCGCTCCCGCTCCCCAGCCGCCCAAGGCTGTGACCCCGCCGCCGGCCCCGGTCAGCGAGAAGGTCACGTTCGCAGCTGACGCCTTCTTCGACTTTGACAAGGCGACCCTGAAGCCCGAAGCCACGGCCAAGCTGGACGACCTCGTCAGCAAGACCAAGGGCATCAACCTGGAAGTCATCATCGCCGTCGGCCACACCGACTCGGTGGGCAGCGATGAGTACAACCAGAAGCTGTCGATCCGCCGCTCGGAAGCCGTCAAGGCCTACCTGGTGAGCAAGGGCGTCGAGCCGAACCGCGTCTACACCGAAGGCAAGGGCGAAAAGCAGCCCGTCGCCGACAACAAGACCGCCGAAGGCCGCGCCAAGAACCGCCGCACCGAAATCGAAGTCGTCGGTACGCGCAACAAGTAAGTCCAAGCGCCCTCGGGCGCTTGTGGCCAAGCCCCGCCGGCTCGCCGTCGGGGCTTTTCTTTTTCCGGATGCCGTCATGACGATCAACGCCGACCCGCAAGAGCTCGCCAAGTTCGGAGAGCTGGCCCACCGCTGGTGGGACACCGAGAGCGACTTCAAGCC
>Ga0233424_10003505_pt1 | contig 10074 bp, 8 predicted proteins | sample Watercolumn_Towu_FD_181011 | JGI IMG/M metagenome (GOLD analysis project Ga0233424, IMG submission 181011) | Freshwater microbial communities from Lake Towuti, South Sulawesi, Indonesia - Watercolumn_Towuti2014_125_MG | ecosystem: Environmental > Aquatic > Freshwater > Lake | place: Indonesia... | reverse complement strand
AGACAATACAATAAAGAAGTCAGTAAAGCCTACAAAATCAGACTAGTGCTTTTCTTGCTTCCTCCATTCAATTTCTGACAACTTTGAGAATTTGTTCTGCTTTGTCTTTAGGAATCGTATCAATCATCCTTCTTTTGTCAACTGATCATAGGCTACGATGAACTGAACTTGTTGGCCCCAGACTCTGTAAAATTGCCACATGCTCATTTTTGAACTGGATAACACATTTTTGTCCCATTGCTCTTTGTAGGCTGCTGTTCATTCAGTCGAGAGGCGCAGACGCCTATCGTTTCAATCCTTGTTATGTTGGATTAGTCTTTCAGACGAAGTTCCATCAGTGGCCGAAGTGCCATACTCTGGTATTTCAAAACATTATTGAGACAGGTGCCCAAGAATTTCTTGCATCTTTTGCTGTGCAATCATTTTCTGCTCTGAAACCAGTGCTGCAAAGCCGGAATGCACCCTGGTTAATGGCTCACCTGAATCCTGATGTCGTATGTATGGCTGCGGCACGAGTGTGAATGTGCCAAAATCGTTTCTCTCAAAGACCATATCACCGGCAGTCCAGTATTTTGAATATTTTTCATTCTGGGTTACTGTGACTAGTCCCGTTTTTGCAGGACCTACAATGGTTTGCGTAGGCATTATATTCAGAGAATCCCCGGATATGTCAAATCCTTCATTAAGATATGTGATCTGGGTTCGCCCCCTTTGGTCTGTTGCCTTGATTGCCATTATGTCATATTGCAGGGGCTCTAGGAATCTGAGTGACACCAGCGTTGTAATGCATTTTTCATTGGAATCATCTGGCATACATTTTGATGGATAAGAGATTCCAAAAAACGAATCCGGATCAGTTACGTTTGTTTTTTGAACCAATACTATACCAGTGATGTTTCCTGTATGAGAGTATTGTATTTCAACTCCCAGCTCGGCATTGTGTGAATCCCCTACGTTTTTGATTCCAAATAGAAACTCTTGTGTTTTCAAGCCTTTTGGAGCATATGCCTTGGCAGAAAACGTGTTGCTCTGGCCGATTTCTATTGTTTGTTGCTCAAAGTCGGTGTGCCAGTTGTCTGTAATGTCAAATGATTTTTCATTAAAAGAGAATCCCTGTGTTACCAGTGGTAGATTGGTTTCATGGCTGATTCCAAATGTCGGTCTGGTGAGATGTTCTTTGTTAGAAGAGCCAGTAGTGGCAGATACGGCAGGCGAGGTGTCGATGACGGCGACGGTATTTGAATTATACTTTCCCACATACATGCGGTTGTTTGCACTATCAAATGCAACTCCCCATGGATTAGCACCTACAGTGATTGTTTTAATGACGGTGTTGCTTGCGGTGCTAATGACGGAGACGGTACCTGAATTATGATTTGCCACATACATGCGGTTGTTTGCACTATCAAATGCAATTCCACGTGGATTAGTACCTACAGTGATTGTGGCCAAAATATCGTATTCTGCGGCATGTATTGCAGGAGTAGAAAGTATTACAAGACTGGAAACAAAAATCACCAAAAACCCAAGTTTGTGATGTTTCATTTTTTTTGTACTATCGAACCGATTAATATCATATGGGGTGAAACTACGCCCAATTGTACCATAATTTCTGCTAAACCAGTTTTCCAAAGAAAGGGGAAAGGATCCGGCATTACAGACAAATTATCAGTGTGTAATTGCCATTTCTATTGGCAATATGGATGTGGGAAATGAGGCGGACTGGGATTCAGTTAGGCAAGTAATCTTCTATAATTCCAACATTTCTCTTTTTTGTCATGATAAACCTGATATTTTGTCTCAATACTGCCCACTTGTTTCTATCATAATAACAGACCCTGACATTTCAATTAGTTTTGGTTTCCATACTCTCCAAGAACATGAGTTGGATATCTTTTGGATTCAAACAATTTGAAAGATTTCAGGTTCCATTCCCTCGAGGGGAGTTGTGCAATTAATTTGATTCCCCCAAGTTTTGTTAATAAAGAAATTAGGCTTTACAGAATTTTTCCTATTTTAAAAAACAGGCCGCATCATTTCGTGACGAATTCCATGGCGGAGTCGTTTTTTTAAATTACTTCTACAGGGCCAAACTAATACTGTTATGTGCTAGATGCAATAACCAAATCCAAACTTCGCAAACAATAGAGAACCTAATACTTGAACTAGAACACAAACTAAATACATTAAAAAAACTACATAAAAGAGGTAAGGGTTTTTGAATTTTGAAGAATTAGAAAAGTATCTAAACAATATGAAAATGCAGCACATCTACCAACCAGTAATGATTAAGACACTTCTAGAATCAAAAAATACAGCAACTCCAGAAAAAATAGCCAAGGCCTTTCTTGAAAGGGACACAAGTCAGATTGAATATTACAAGGAAATTACAAAAAACATGCCTGGCAAAGTCCTAAGAAAAAACAAAGTCGTAAACTATCAAGATGGGAAATTCATTTTGGATTCTCCCGATTTCACTGAGGATGAGAGAAAACAGCTAATCAAAATATGTAATGACAAAATCACCCAATATGAGGAAAGATGGGGAAAGAAAATCTGGATTCACAGGGCAAGACATCCACGAGCAGTCCCTGGCTCTCTGCGTTATATTGTGTTGAAAAGAGCAAAAGGAAGATGTGAATTATGCGGAATACCAAATGACGAAAAATTTCTCGATGTTGATCACATCAGGCCAGTAAACAAGGGGGGAGAAACAGTATTAGAAAATCTCCAAGCACTGTGTTATACCTGTAATTCCCAAAAATCAGATAAGGACGATACGGATTTTAGAACACTATCCATCTTATACGATACAAGAGACGAACAATGTGTATTCTGTAAGTCAGGAAAATCTGCAAAAATCAGTAATACGCTTGCGTTTGTTCTAAAAGACAACTTTCCAGTAACAAAAGGTCATCTTCTCGTTTGTCCAAGAAGACATACGCCGTCATTCTTTGAGCTGGGATCTTCAGAACAAAAGGCCTGCCTTAATTTGATAGATGAGATGAAAACCAAGCTACTAGAAAATGATAAGACAATTACTGGTTTCAATGTTGGAATAAACATAGGAGAAGATGCGGGGCAGACTATTTTCCACTGTCACATACATCTAATTCCTAGAAGAAAAGGTGACATTCCAAATCCTGAAGGTGGAATAAGAAATATCATTCCCGATAAAGGAAAATGGAAATAGACTGAAGACAAGCTATTGTACTATAATTCAATAAAACATGGATTACACAAGAACAAATCAAAAATTCCACAACTAGCTTTAATTCAGTTGGAATAAACTGATTCACAAAAAGTGATGTATGGTTTTTTGCTCATCTGCCAATTTTCCAAAAATCATTAGCGGTTTGATAGGATCTGGCCATCCTTTCGTATAGTAGTGGAAGTAATTTACTCTAGTTCGCTTGCCTTGTAAAATTTCGCAGAATGCACTTCTTCAAGAATTGTTGTGTCACTGTCACATCTATCCTCACCTCTTATTGCCGAACTCCCATCTGGAAATTTGTGTAAGTATATCACAAAATGACCAACCATGATGTTAAGTGTTGGTTTGCTTTGAAAGTCATATCTTATCGAGTCCTTGTTAAAATCAGCATGAACGAGTTTCCAATCCGTAAGCGGCAGTATCCTGAAATCAGTTCCAGATAATCCTCTGAGATATTGTTCAATTCTTCCGCAATGATATGCAAGATTCAAAAATCCTCCAGAAGAATACCAAAAAGGATCGTGAGTACATCCAATATGTATTGTAATTGTGTCCTTTTTGCTTATCATAATACTAGTACTGACTCTAGTGCCCAAGTCTACATTGACATTAATGGTATGATTCTGAGGATTGGGAGTAACTCCTTTTTCAATTAGACTCTCGTAAAGTTCGCTACCTCTGGTGTGTAGGGTAATGTTATGCATCATAACTGGCATGTGTGAGAAATATGTCTGTAATTGCTCTAACTCCTTATTGTAAAGGTCTTCCTTGCTTAGTTCCGTGTACCCTTCCGTTAGTTTTTTGTCTAAGTAGAGTCCTTTGTTTTTGTATTGTTTTGGGTTTGTGTTGTTTACTATTTCGATTATTGGGCGTAAATTGTGAATGTGTTGCCTATACTGGGCCTGACTCATGTATGGTTTATGGTCATAATATGTGAATGGCCTGCCAGAAATAGAATTAATTCTATAATTACGACTGAGGAATTCCTTTTCTGATTTCGTTAGTTTTCTACCTAGACTGTTAGCACAATCCGTTAGATGATCCGTTAGAGAAATTGGATTTAGGGATTCATTGGGATTACCAAAGATTGAAGGTGTTTTTATCAATTATTGCCTCGCCTCTTACGCCCTCTACGCAATGAAGAATGACAGCAAGGACATAGTAACTCTGTACTGATTAATGAAAAATTACACCTAGTGCAGTATCTGTAACCAAGTGAATACTTGGGATAACCAAAATAACCACTAAGGAACTGGCATGTTCCCTTACACATGCAACTCATCTTTTCATCCCCATGCATTTTGGGCAGGTTTCAACTGGGAATTTCTCTAATCTGGAAATATTGCACACTATGCAGTGAATGAATTTGGATTCTACAACTCCATCCAGTTTTTTGTTACAAATATGACATAGTTTGTCAGTGGTCTGAGCACTGGAAAAGTTATAATCTACGCGTTGTTTATGTATGGTAATCATCTCCCCCTAATCGGCGGTTTTGATAATCAACTGGAATTGCCTCGAAAACTATTCCAGTTGAAGATTCTGTGTTCATACTAAGTTAATCTTACTACTGATAGATAAATTCCAAGATTGCCTCGGAATTGACTTACAACCAATCGAGACAACTTGAAATATTAACTCGGCATTGGTTTGCGGTTCTAATCGATAACCTCAAATATCAACGCAAAATTGATTTGCGGTTCTAATCGATAAATTCCAAGGTTGCCTCGGCATTGATCTTAATTTGTAAAAATTCAGACTGAAAGTTTGTACAAATTATAGATTCAGTTGTTTTTGTAGTACTCTCAGTTCATTTTCAGGAATTATGGTTCCTGCTTTCATTTGAGACAACATTATTTTTGCCATAGCTGCTAAAGCTCGTTTTGTTTCTAGACTGTCCTGTTTTGCCCTTTCCTCCAACTCTATAGCTCTTTTCATATCTAATGGCTTGCCACACGAATTGCATCTTTCCGCCTCAGTGGAATTCGGAGTTTTGCAAATAAGGCATATTCTTGGAAGATCCACGCATGTTTCCTCACTCTTTTTTATCCCATAGTGCTTGAATATTGCCTCATCAACATCAGCATTTATCAAATGAACATACCTCGCAGGCATTCTTGATGTGGGGGACCAACCATGTCGCTTTCTAAGCTGTGCCTCTGTCATGAATTTTGCAGATGTTGTTGCTTCAGAATGTCTGAATAGGTTAAGGTAGATTCGCTTTGAAATTCTGGCTCTTCTGCACAATCTTATCAGGATCATTCTAGCGCTAGGTCCATCCAAAGCCTTCCCATAGTTTCTTTTATGCAAATTTATCCAAAGTGGTGCTTCAGAATCATTTTTGAAAGGATGTGCATCTAACCATGAAGATAGGCTTGGTGTAGATCTTATCAGCCTTACCGGCCTAGCTCCAGTTTTGCCATCTACATGAATCACTGCACCGTACTCATCAAATTTCACATGTTTTATCTTTAAAGATAGAATTTCTCCCGGCCTTGTCCCAGCTTCAAATTGGACATCTACAAACGCTCTGTCTCTAAGATTATTTGCACAGGCACTGAGAATCTTCTTTCTATCGTCATCTGTGACTAAATCTTCTCTAGCTATCTTATCCTTCACTTTACCAAGCTTTACCTTCCTGGTTTCGTCTGGATCCCCCACATCATTGAATTCACGAGAGCCAAGCTTGAGCCATCTGAAAAATATCTTGAGTACCTTCTTGTTATCGTAGGAATAGTTTGATTCCTGACCATTCTCTTCTGAAAACTGGTCCATTATCTTTGAAACTAGGATGTCAATGTCTTCCTTTGTAGCCTCATCCCATTCTTTACCGAGCAGTTTAGACAAGACATAGAGTGTTTGAAGGTGTTTTCTGCGCGTGCTTTTTGCCTTTGACGTGTTTGTCATCTCCCTGTCATACTTTCTGATCAGCTCACGAGTTCTTGGGAGGAGATCACAGTCGATGTTCCTGAAGATTGCCTGGATCTGTTTGTCGTATGCATAGATGTCAGTTACTGATCCTATGACCTGTCTTGTACGCATGAGAAAATTATGCGTGAGTTAGGGTATTAAACACAATTATGTATGCCGGGGGTGGGTTTTGAACCCACGACCTCCAGATTATGAGTAATGCCCTTTTATCGGAGGGATAGAAGACTGGCACTCTAACCAGGCTGAGCTACCCCGGCACAAAAACGACTGAATTTATGGCGCAATTAAATGATTCTGCTTTTGTAAATTATTGAGCAGCAATATCTTTCCATTTGGCATCAACAGATTTGACCCAAAGGAATTTTCTCTGCAGCGATGATGTGTATAGTTTTTCCCAGTCCGCCTTTACCTCATCAGTCCATGCCTTGAAGACGCGAGGATCAATATAGTTTCGAAGTGATGTTCCTAAATTATAGTCACGGGTTTTTTCTTGCAGGTCTATTGAGAGTTTGAGTTTTTCCTGTCGGAGCTTGAGTGTTTCTTTTTGTTTTGGTGTGCTTGGCGTTGTTTCTTTGAGTTTTTTTAGCTGTTCTCTTTTCTTTTCTAGTCCAGCTTCGAAGCTCTTTGGAATGGTGCGCTTGTGATTGCACATGATTGCTGCCTGCAGGTTTGCCATTTTTGCAATGTAGAGTTTTTCATTTTCTGTCTTGTCCTTGACGTTTAGCTTATCTGAGAGATATTTTTTGACCTGCGTTGTTGCCAGATATGTTCTGAAGACCTTGGCAGTGAGGCCCTTTACCACACTACTTAGAAATTCATTTACATGTCTTGATGTTATTCCATCAAAGATCTCATCGCTTGGCTTTTTGTTGGATACTAGCTTTTTGATGTTCTCGTATAGCATGGTATCATTTCCCTGTGCAGGTATGGTTTCCTCCCATCGGACGCTGTCTTTGCCCAAAAAGTCAAAGTGAATTCCCTTTTCGTCCAGCTTGACGTGTTCTTTTCGCAGTGTGGTGGCACCAACAGTGTCTGCCTCATCTGGGTCTTTTTCGTCTCCGACTCTCATTGACGTTCTGTAAATCAAATAACAGGCAGTGGCGATCTTGGATTCTCTTGGGTCCTTGGACTTCATGGCAGAGATTATCTTTTGCTCTACTTTGTCGATTTCCTTGCCTAGCTTGGCTGCCTTGTCGTATTTTGCCATGTCGCGCTCTTGCTTTAATCCGGCAGTGTCGGCAAGCCAGACATACTTTATCTTCTCAGATAGTATGTCAGTCCAGCACGCAAGCCACATCGAGTCGTGCTCGTGTACAATTTTGCCCCAGTTTCCTGGCGGGGCTTTGGCTTCTTTTCCTAGGTTTAGTGTAACGTCTTTGTGTGTGATTTTTGGCTTCCACTTTCCTCTCATTGGATGGTCTCCACGACCAATGAATATCCCAGGTGGCTCTGCCATGTAGTTGGCCACTTCAACTTCATGTCCGTCCATTATTGCCTTGCCGTATATTGCCTTCATTTTCTCTCGTAGTTCCTTGCGTTTTTGGGCAATGGATTTTTTCTCTTCTTTGGTTACTAGTAATCGCGCATCCTTTTCTTTATCGACAATTTTGAATGCGTCTGAAAAGTCAATATCTGAAATGCTCAAGCCCTTGTATTTTCCGCCAAATGTAGCGGCAAAATCCGCTACAAAGTTTTTCTGAAAAACCGCATCCTGTACGTATGGAGTGTCCTTTTTCTTTGCCCACTGGTAGATCATCTCTTCTTGGAGCAAGTCCAGCTTTACTGGCTCGCCTTTAATCTTGGCTTTGATTCCGCGGGTCTCATAGTCTGGCGGAAAGATGATTCCATTGTGTTGTAGTGTTTTCCATTTCATGATTTCGTACCTAGTCTTGCGGACTTTGATAAAAACTGCCTTTTCTCAGTATATCAATTTAACCCATCAAAAGAGTTCTTTTTTGAGATAGTTCTCAAATTCAATGTCGGTTTTCATTTTCTTGGCTTCCAAAAACATTATGGCGTCATTACCCACTGGATAGCGCGGCAATGGGGTTTTCTCTTTGATTGCCTTGATTATTACTTCGGCTACTTCGCTTGGGGGCGTGCCCATCTCTGCCATCATCTTGACGCCAGCTACTACTTTGTTTGTAATGTCTTTGTATGGTGAATCTGGCTTGGAATTCTTTGGCATCTTCATTGAACCAAAGAAATTAGTCTTGATAACGCCAGGCTCTATGATTATTGTATTTACTCCAAATGGGGACAATTCGTATCTTAGGCACTCTGATAATCCCTCTAGTGCAAATTTTGAGCTGATATAAGCAGGAGATCCCGGAAATCCAATTTTGCCTGCAACAGAGCTTACATTTACTATGGTGCCTGACTTTTGAGCCCTCATAATTGGGGCTACTTCTTGGATTAGTCTTGCCACTGCAAAAAAGTTCGTCTCAAATTGGGCCTTTAGTTCTTCTATGGTAAGGTCCTCTAGGCAGCCAAAGATCCCATAGCCCGCATTGTTTACTAAAACATCGATTCGTTTTTTTTCTGATATGACTTGCTTTACTGCCGATGTGATGGATTCCGGCTTGTCTACATCTAGTTGTATTATTGTGATTGGCAGTTTTTCCTTTTTTGCAATTTCTTGGATTTTAGAGCCTTTTTTTATGTCTCTCATGGATGCGTATGTATGATAGCCTTCTCTTGCCAGAGCCAAAGCAGTCTCAAAGCCAATTCCACTGGAACATCCTGTGACGAGGGCAACTTTGTCCATGATGTTATTTTACATCATGTTCTTAATTAATTAATAAAAAAATTATTGGGCTTCGACTTTTTCTGGGTGGAATGAGCCTTCAATCTCTGATTTCTTTATTTTGGCATAGATGTGAACGGTTGGATGCCCTTCTGATTCTGGTAGAATAATCAAAATCCTAGATGGAGCTGAAAATGTCCGAAATATTATCTGCAGTTCTCTCAAAGAGTGATGTCTGGTGCTTTGCAATTATTTCTCTGACATAAACAGGATTGACAAGCTCAAAGACAAGCTCGCTTTCATGCAGTTTTCTATCGATGATGCCTTGTTCAGTTAGCTCTTTTAGGTATACAGATATGGTTCCCTGTGATTTTCCTGCCTTTTTTGTAATCTCTTTGAATGTTAATTCCTTGTCCAATAGTGAAACGATGATCTTTTTCATGGTTGGGTTTCGAAGATTTTTGATAATTTGAGCTTCTTGTTCTTCTATTCCACAAGGATATACTCGTGCAACTCGAGGACTGCGCTGAATCAGAATTTTTCCAGACTCTTCGATTTTGGATAAATGGTGGCTTAGAACGCCATTTTTGAATCCAGTCTCTCTCATTATCTCAGAAAAGCTGATTCCCGGGTTTTTGTTTACAAGTTCTAGAATTGTTTCTACTCTAGTCTCCATATTCAATCTCTCCTGAATACTCCTATTGAGAATATGCCCAACATTCCTATAATAAGCATGTGACTAATTTGCTCCATGGTTATAGTACCCAAATAGAATGTGTAAGGCCATGTCACATCTACAATTTTGATTATCTCAGATACTACAAATAATGAAAATGCGATTGTCGTTATTGCCAGCTTGCGTGTTCTGATTTTGGCATATGCATATGCCGTTGATATTGTAAGAAATGTTGCAAGAGATATGCCTATGATGTGCAGAGAAATATGCGCAATGTGCAATCCGTGGAAAATGTTTGGTATTATTATTGGCAAAAATAGTATTCCTATTACTGCAAGTATGCTTACTGCAAACATGTTGCTCTTGTGCTCAATGAATCCCGTTAGTGACAACTAGTAATATTGCCAAATTTTGAAATTTAAAGAGACTGGTAGAACTATCAAAAAATAAAGAAAAAGTGAATTTGCCCTTATGGGTATGTGTATGAGCTTGGCGCTCCACTATTGG
>Ga0233424_10003498_pt1 | contig 10096 bp, 7 predicted proteins | sample Watercolumn_Towu_FD_181011 | JGI IMG/M metagenome (GOLD analysis project Ga0233424, IMG submission 181011) | Freshwater microbial communities from Lake Towuti, South Sulawesi, Indonesia - Watercolumn_Towuti2014_125_MG | ecosystem: Environmental > Aquatic > Freshwater > Lake | place: Indonesia... | reverse complement strand
GCGCCATGATCAGTCCGCTAGCTGACTTTCGCCTGAATCACGTCGCGATCATGAACGCAGTCGATGACGTGCTTTACAGCCGTTTGTCGCTGTTCGCGAATGCCAACTTGCTCGATTCGATTCCCAAGGTGGACGGGTTTTTCTCGTTGTACATCCGGGAAGAGAGCCGCGTGCGCGCCCTGCTCTACGCGGCGACAAATACCTCGCTGCCGGCGGTGGAGCGGTTTCTGGGAATTTCGCAAATAACCGCCGAGGATAAAGTCATTCACTGGCGGGCTCGGACGAATGCTCAGGATTTCGCAACCGCCGGACAAGCGCCCGTTTTCGCCGATGATGCCGAAATCCTCCGCGCCATGGTTGATCCGGGGTTCGATCCGAAGCGCCGGGTGTATCTTCCGGTGGCAGCGCAGGGACGGATTGCCGCGACGAACGCGGCGGTCGCGAAGGTTCAAGTCGCTCACATCGACTCCCATCGGATCGATCTGGCCGTGGAATCTGAAGCCCCGGCCTGGGTGGTCATCGCGCAGACCTTCTATCAACCCTGGCGGGCTTCGATTGATGGAAAGCCGGCGAAGTTGTGGCGCGCGAACTGCGCGTTTCAAGCCATCGAAGTGCCCGCCGGACGGCACGCGGTGCAGTTGAGGTACGTGGACCGCGCCTTCCGCGCGGGCGCCGCGCTTTCGGTTTTGAGCCTGCTGGTTTGTGCAGGACTGTGGGTTCGGTGGAGGCGAACCTTTTCTGAAAATGCGCGCGCCACTTAGTTGAACCTCCAATGGACGCCAATGAAACCAAGTCGGATGTGTGGTTCGCACCCTGGCGCTTCGGCCTGTTTCTTGGCCTCGCCATCGTCTGCGCTTTTCCCAAGGTCGCGCTGGGATTTCACACCTTCTTTTATCGCGACTTCGGCGTGCTGGCCTATCCCATGGTGTTTTTTCATCATGAAAGTTTTTGGCGCGGGGAATGGCCGCTGTGGAATCCGCTCAGCAATTGCGGCGCGCCGTTCCTGGCCCAATGGGGAACGATGGCGCTCTATCCGTTCTCCCTGTTTTATCTCCTGTTGCCGTTGCCGTGGTCGGTGAATTTCTTTTGCCTGGCGCATCTGTTCTGGGCCGGACTGGGCATGTATTTCCTGGCGTTTCGGTGGACAGAAAACCGGCTCGCCGCCAGCGTGGCCGGAGTGGCGTTCGTCTTCAACGGCGTCACGCTCTCCTGCCTGAGCTGGCCGAACTACACGGCCGCTTTAGGCTGGATGCCTTGGGTCGTGCTCTGGGTCGGCCGCGCCTGGCGGGAAGGCGGACGAACTCTGATTGTGGCGGCTCTGACTGCAACCATGCAACTGCTGGCGGGTGTGCCGGAGATCGTATTGCTCACCTGGTTGCTGATCCTCGGTGTTTGGACAACCGATTTTCACCGGGCTGAAATTCCGATTTGGCTGCGCGTGGCTCGCCCGGCGGGAATCGTTGTCTTGGTGTCCGGATTGTCCGCCGCGCAGTTGTTCCCCTTTTTCGACCTGCTCGCTCAGTCGCAGCGCAGCGCTGAATTCGCAACCGCAAAGTGGTCAATGCCGGTCTGGGGATGGGCCAACCTGGTTTTCCCGCTCTTCCGGTGTTTTCTCACCCCTCAAGGAGTTTTCTTTCAGATCGGTCAGGAATTTATGACTTCCACGTACCTGGGCATCACCGCGCTGCTGCTGGCGATTTTTGCAGTTTGCAGAACACGGGAACGTCGCGTTTGGCTGATCGCGGGCTTGACCTTGTTTTCCCTCATGATGGCGCTGGGAGAAAATGGATTCCTCTACCGTTGGATCAAAGAGGCCGTTCCTCTGATGGGTTTTGCACGTTATCCGATCAAACTTGTCGTGCTGGCGGCGTTCGCCGTGCCGTTGTTGGCAGCGTTCACCTTGAAATGGATTCAGAGGGAGGATCGAGTCGATGGCTTGAAGGAAGCCACTCCCGGGGAACTTCGGATTTCGCGGATCGCCCGGATGAGCTCGGAACAGCCAACTCCGCCTGAAGCCTCTCCGCGCCCATCCGCGCCATCCGCGGTTGTTGAGGAGCGGACGTCGCACGCGATATCCTGGCGAATCCTCTTGCTGCTGGCCTCCGGACTGTTGATCACGGTTGGTCTGCTCTTGGAGTTCACGCGGCGGTTCCCGACGATGTACGACCATTGGCGGGCGGTTTTGCAGTGTGGGATTTGGCGGGGCGCGTTCCTGGTGGCGAGCGCCGGATTACTGTTCGCATTGGGGCGCGTTGAGCGATACTGGCAATGCGCGGCAGGGTTCGGCCTGCTGAGCTTGATCATCGCGGATGCGCTCACTCATGTCCCGAAGCAGAATCCGACACTCCCGGCTTACGCGTTGGCATCCGGGTTGTTTGAGCTGCAGAACAAAACTCCGGCGCCGAAGCTTGGTGAAGGCCGCGTGATGATCAGTCCCCACGCCGAACAACATCTCCTGTTGAGCCGCGTTCCCGATTTGCACAGCGATCTTTTGGGCAAGCGTCTGGCGCTCTGGTCCAATCTCAACCTCCTCGATGGCGTGCCGAAAGTGAACGGCTCCTCCACGCTTCAGATTCGAGAACAGGCCGAAGTGCAGTCGTTGCTCTACGCATCCACAAACACTGCCCTCCCGCGGTTGGCGGATTTCCTGGGGGTGTCACTCGCGACCGCGCCCGGCCGACTCGTGGATTGGTCTCCACGCTCCACAAGTTTGCCCTGGGTTACGGGAGGTCAAAGGCCAGTGTATGCAGATGCGGCCGCCGCTTTGCGCGGCCTGACGAACGCCAACTTCAACCCGGTGGAATCCGTGTTCCTGCCGAGCGAAGCGCAGCCTTTCGTTTCCGTGACGAATCGGTCGGAAGTGCGGATCGATTCGAGGCGATTCACCAACCAAAGGATCGATTTGGAAACTGAGGCGAAAGAAGCCAGTTTGATCGTCATCGCGCAGTCCTTCTACCCGGCCTGGCGAGCGTACGTCGATGGACAGCGAACTCGCCTGTGGCGGGCGAACCACGCGTTTCAAGCGCTGGAGGTTCCGGCGGGCCGGCATCGAATCTCGCTCGCGTATGAGGAGCCGTCCTTGAAAGCCGGTGCGCTCATTTCACTGCTGACGATGCTGGCATCGGTTTGCGGTTGGTTTCGCCGATTCGCCGCCACCACTCGGGCGTAGCTCTAATCCTAAAAACCGCAGATGAACGCGGATAAACGCAGATAAGCCCAAGCTAGGAAAACTCACGATCGGGATGCCGCTGTTCACCCGGTGGGTGAAAGCCACGATTTCCACAAGCACTTCACTATCTGCGTTCATCTGCGTCTATCTGCGGTTCAACTGCGGAGTTTAGGAGAATAGGCCTCAAAGCCCGGCGCCAGGGGTGCTAAGGGCATGTCCGTTCGAGTCTCCCAGGCTGCAACTCGGGAATGTTCCGACGGGACCGTAGGAATAGCTTCCTCCCCCGGGACAAGTCGGCGCGCTTTTCATGAAAGTGTTGATGGCGCTTTCGGAGCCGGCCGTTGAAGCGCCTTCCGTTTTTCTGTTTTCCAACGCCCACTGTTTCTTGGCGCTGTCGATTTGCTTGAGATTATTGAGACACGCGTTCTTCTGGGCCGTGACGCGCGCCTTGATGAAGTTGGGCACCGCGAGCGCCGCGAGAAGGCCAATGATGGCGACGACGACCATGATTTCCACCAGAGTGAAACCTGAGCGCCGCGTGACGTTCATTTGCATGCTTCCTTTCTTGCGAGGGGCAGGCCGGACAAAACGGGATTAATGAAAAAGGCCTGAGGAATGATCCTCAAGCCTTTCGAGATTGCTCAACCGAGCCTTAGAACGTGTGTCCGCTCGCGGCCAAGCTGCAAGACGGGGCGGTTCCAACCGCATTGTAAGTGTAGCTGCCGCCGCCCTGGCACACTGGCGGGCTCTTCATGAACGCGTTGATGGCGCTCTCCGAACCGGACGTGGAGGTTCCTTCCGTCTTTTTGTTTTCCAACGCCCACTGTTCCTTCGAACTGTCGATCTGCTTCAGGTTCTGAATGCAGGCATTCTTCTGGGCCGTCGTGCGGGCTTTCACGAAGTTGGGAATGGCAATCGCCGCCAACAGGCCAATAATGGCCACAACGATCATGATTTCCACCAGGGTGAAGCCCCCGTTACGATTATTCTTGATTTGCATAGCTAACCTTTCATCAGCGGCGTGAACATCGCAAAGGGCGGGTTAATATTAGTACGACTTTGCTGTTCACGAATTGCCCTTTGCTGACCGATGTCATCCACTTTAGCAAAGGCGGTGCCAGAGTCAAATTTGAGAGCCAAGCCTAAACCAGGAGAAACGACGAGCCAGACTTGCCTGGGGAATCCAGGTGCAATTAGAGTCCACAGGATGAAGCTGAACCGTGACGCCCGCATCTACGTGGCGGGCCATCGTGGACTGGCCGGGAGCGCCATCTGGCGAGAACTTGCGCGCGAAGGATTTACACGCCTGATCGGGCGCAGCCACACCGAGTTGGATCTACTCGATACGAGCAAGGTTCGCAGTTTCTTCGAGGCTGAGCGGCCTGAGTATGTCTTTATCGCGGCGGCGAAGGTAGGCGGCATTCACGCCAATGACAGCCAGCCTGCTTCATTCCTTTATGAGAATCTACAGATTCAAAATGGCTTGATTCACACGGCCTATTTGACCGGCGTAAAGAAGCTCCTTTTCCTGGGCAGTTCATGCATCTATCCCCGGCTGGCGCCTCAGCCCATGAAGGAGGAATATCTCTTGACCGGCCCGTTGGAGCCCACGAATCAATGGTATGCCGTGGCCAAAATCGCGGGAATCAAACTCTGCCAGGCTTATCGACGGCAGTTCGGCTGCAACTTTATCAGCGTCATGCCAACCAATCTTTACGGTCCAAGGGACAACTATGATCTGGAAACTTCGCACGTCCTCCCGGCGCTGATTCGAAAATTCCATGAAGCCAAGGCCGCCGGCCAGAAATCAGTCACCTGCTGGGGCACCGGTGCTCCCATGCGGGAATTCCTTTACGCCGACGATCTGGGGCGAGCGTGTCTCTTTCTGATGGAGACATACGACGAGACGCAATTCATCAACGTCGGCTCCGGGAGCGAAATTTCGATCAAGGAATTGGCCGCCACCGTCCAGCGCGTGGTAGACTTCGAGGGCAAGGTCCAATGGGACAGTTCCAAGCCCGACGGCGCGCCGAGGAAATTGATGGATAGTTCGCGCCTTTTCGCGCTGGGATGGAAGCCGCAGACGGAACTGGAAATTGGCATCCGCCTGGCCTATCAGGATTTTGTGTCGGCGTTCTAAGGCTTTGAGCGCTCGTTTCGCGCCTACTTCGCTCAATGGGAAGGCGCGATCGTGAATCCGGATACTCCCAGTAGCGCGTTGTCACTCGCCCAGGTGCCGCCGCAGCAACGCGCTCAGTTTGGCCGGATTCAGCACGGTCATTGATTTGCCGTTCACGGACAGGATATTCTGATCGCGGAATTTGGCGAGAGACCGCGAGAACGTCTCGCTCACCGTTCCGAGTTCGGCAGCCAGAACGCGCTTGGTGCTTCTCAACTGAATCGTCACGGGCTGCTAGCCGTCCGGATTCGGACAGCGTTTGACCAGCCAGTTCGCCAGGCGCGTTTCCACGTCCTTCAGGGTCAAATCCTCGATCTGCGCGACCAGGACGCGCAGGTGGATGCTCATGGAACTGAGCATGCGTAGCGCGAATTCCGGTTGCCGCCGGAGCAAAGCCAGAAATCCGGCCTTCTGCACGAGCAACACCTGCGACGATTCCAGCGCGCGCGCATCCGCCGGATACCCGGACTCGGTCGCGAGCGTCGCTTCGGCGAAGGATTCTCCCTGGCGGAAGATGTGGATGACCTGTTTCTTGCCCGTGGCGTTCACGCGATGCACGTTGATCGCGCCTTTCTGAACGACATAGAAGCCCTGCGAAGGCACGCCTTCATGAAAGACGTATTCCCCTTTCTCGAACGACTTGACGATGGTGATCGCGACGATGGCCTCGATGTCGTTGGGAGGCAGTCCCGCGAACAACTGACATCGCCGCAAGCTGCTTCCCAGCCCAATCTGTCTCAAATCGGCAATTGAATTCAGCATAACCGTTCAATCCGCGTTGCATCCGCTCGTCACCACAGCCAGAGGAACCAGTCTCCGTTTTCCGCGGGCTCCAGACGGAGGTCGAATCCCTGATTGCCCAGTTCACCCACCAGGGCACGTGGTTGAGCAGAGGTAATGACGAAGAGCCCTTCATCCGCGCGCAGCCAACCGAGCTGTTTTCGCAGCGCGTGTTCCGTCTCAGCCGCGGCGCTATTGGCGTCTCGCAGATCGCACCGCCGGAACCGCCGGATTTGCGAAGCATCGTGCGCGCGGTTCAACCGGTTCAAGCAGCTTCGCGCGGATTTGTCGCGGAGAAGCGCCTCGCAACCACGATAGGAACTCGGTTCTCGGATACTTTGTGCGCTCATATCGGAGGCAAGATAAGGCAACCAGGCCAGTGTCACTAACCGCCGCTTGGCCATGTCGCAACATTTTTTGGCCACAGGTGCCTCTAATTATTACCACAGCGACACTTCCGAAATCTGGAGCGCGGACGACCTCGTCCGCAGCGCTTCCGCGACGACCGGGGCGTTGGAACCTTCAACGCGCACCGGCCAGTCGAGCGTGCTGCGGGCGAGGTCGCCCGCGCTCCGGTCCATTGGTGAAAGTGTCGCGGTGGTGTAATTAACTGTGTCTATCTGCGTTCATCGGCGGTTTCCAGGTTCAAAACGCACTCTGAGCAGTACACCGGCTTGAATAGCGGCGAATTTGTCCTACTATTTCGGAAGAGCACCATGTCGCACCATCCTGTTCCACTCCAGGACGCCTTTTTGACACGGCGGGAATTCCTCTGCCGCTGCGGTATGGGGCTGGGCACGGTCGCTTTGCCTCAACTCTTGAACGATGTCAGTTTGCTCTCTGGCACCCGCGCGTCCGAGGCGGTCAATCCGCTGGCGCCCCGAGCGCCGCAATTCTCCGGGCGCGCCAGGCGCGTGGTCCACTTTTTCCTCAATGGCGGCCCGTCGCACGTCGATACGTTCGATCCCAAGCCGGCGCTCGAGAAATACCACGGGAAACCGCTTCCGTTCGAGAATCTGCGGACCGAACGCAAAACCGGGGCCGCGTTCGCGTCGCCTTTCAAATTCCGCAAGTACGGCCAAAGCGGGATCGAGGTGAGCGAAATTTTCCAGAACGTCGGGGAATGCATTGACGACCTTGCAGTGATCCGCTCGATGCAGGCCAACCTGCCGAACCATGAACCGTCGCTCATGCTGATGAATTGCGGCGACGCGGTCATGAGCCGGCCCAGCGTCGGGTCGTGGGTCACGTACGGCCTGGGAACGGAAAACCAGAATTTGCCCGGTTTCATCGCGATGTGCCCCGGCGGTTACCCGATCAAGGAAGCGGAGAACTGGCAATCGGGTTTCCTGCCGGGCGTGTTTCAGGGAACTTTTATCGACACTCAGCACACGAACATCGAGAAGCTGATCGAGCACATCCGAAACAATTACACTTCGCCGGCGGCGCAACGGCGCCAGCTCGACTTGCTGCGCCGGCTCAATCAGGAACACCAGGAACGCCGCCAGCAGGACGCGCGGCTCGAAGCGCGCCTACAGTCATTCGAACTGGCCTACCGGATGCAAATGGACGCGACGGACGCGTTCGATATCCGCAAGGAACCTCCGCACATTCGCGCGATGTACGGCGAAGGCGTGCATGCCCGGCAAACGCTCATTGCCCGGCGGTTGCTCGAACGCGGCGTGCGTTTCATCCAGCTCTGGCACGGCGCGGGACAACCCTGGGACAACCACGAGGAGATCGAAAAAAATCATCGCCGGATCGCGCGCGAGATCGACCAACCCATAGCTGCGCTCATCAAAGACCTCAAGCAACGCGGGATGTTGGACGACACGCTGATCATCTGGGGCGGCGAGTTCGGCCGCACGCCCACGGTCGAATTGAACGCCGCCGGCAAGGCCCAACAAGGACGCGATCACAATCCATATGGTTTTTCCATGTGGCTGGCCGGAGGCGGGGTGAAAGGCGGCACGGTTTATGGCGCGACGGATGAATTCGGCTTCAAAGCCGCGGAGAATCCCGTGCACGTTCACGACCTGCACGCGACGATCCTCCATTTGCTCGGATTCGACCACGAAACGTTCACGTATCGCTACGCCGGCCGCGATTTTCGCCTGACGGACGTGAGCGGGCGCGTCGTGAAGGAGATCGTTGCGTAGGCAAGCACCCTCTCCTTGCGGAGAGAATTCGCCGAAAGCCCTCGTACATTGAACCCACGAACCGATGACCAAACTTCGATGCATATGCACCAAAGTTTGGCAGGTTCATGGTGAGGGAAGGGTGAGGGGGAAGGCGGCGTTCCTGGATCCCGTTGCTCAGAGACAGAATCCCGAACTGAACCAGCCCCGGATGTGATTTTGCCGGCCATATTTTCTGCCACGAGTTTCCTCAGCGCCGCGCTCCTCTTCTCCATTCAGCCGATCATCGCGAAGATGCTCCTGCCGTTGCTGGGCGGGACACCGGCGGTCTGGACGACCTGCATGGTCTTCTTCCAGGGGGCGTTGCTGGCGGGCTATCTTTACGCGCATCTGCTTTCCAGCCGTTTGACGCCCCGCGCGCAATCGGCCGTTCATCTGGGGCTGCTGTTGCTGGCCGGCCTGGCGTTGCCCTTCGGAGTGACCGACGACTCCGTTCGCTCGTTGGTGACCGACGCGAATCCGGCCGGCTGGCTTTTGCAGGGTCTGCTCACCACCGTCGGATTGCCCTTCTTCGTCATCTCCGCGAGCGCGCCGCTCCTTCAGAAATGGTTTTCCAAAACCGGCCACCCGTCCGCGCACGATCCGTACTCTCTGTATGCCGCGAGCAACCTGGGAAGTCTGATCGCGCTGCTGAGCTATCCAGTGCTCGTTGAACCGAATCTCCGGCTGGCCACCCAAAGCCAGTTCTGGACCGCGGGCTATGCGGCGCTCGGAGTTCTCTTCCTGCTCTGCCTCGCCGCGCAATCGCGAAGCCTTGCGAAAGCTGAGGCACATGATCTTCTTCATCTCCTCGCGAGGGACGAGTGGGGAGAGGATCGAGGAGAGGGGAAATCCAATAGAGAGGGCCCTCCTCTCCCCCCTTCACCGGGAAGAGGGAAAGCAATCCAACACATCACGTGCGGACAGCGCTTCTTCTGGATCGCGCTGGCGTTCGTGCCTTCGAGCTTGATGCTGGGCGTGACGACTTATTTGACGACCGACATTGCCAGCATTCCGCTACTTTGGATTCTCCCGCTTTCGCTCTATCTGCTGACATTCGTGCTCGCGTTCGCGCAGCGGGCGATCATCCCGCGTGGGTTTCTGCACCGCGTGATGCCGCTGGCGGCGGTAGGCTTGATCTACCTGGTGCTTTCGGAGGCGACCGAACCAGTGGCGCTGCTCATCGGGATCCATTTGCTGTTTTTCTTTCTCGCGGCGCTGGTTTGCCACTCGCGGCTGGCCAGCGAGCGGCCGGCGGCCACTTATCTCACCGAATATTACTTTTGGCTTTCGCTTGGCGGTGTCCTGGGAGGATTGTTCAACGCCCTCGTTGCGCCGAATCTTTTTCGGCAAGTGATCGAATATCCCATCGCCATGGTCCTGGCGTGTTTGCTGCGCCCCGACCAAGGAAGAACAAGGGCAACGCAGAAAGGTCCGCGGAACGCGCTGCTCCAGAAAGTCTGGAGCTTGATGACAAACCTCTGGCACAGATGTCTGTTTTCGGCCACAGTGCGCGCCGTCTCCCCTCACCCCGGCCCTCTCCCTTGGGGAGAGGGAGAATTATCCACCAACCGCGAAACGTCCGAGCGCAGTGAGTTGGCAGAAACGCGCCCCTTTGATCTCCCTCTCCCTGTGGGAGAGGGCCGGGGTGAGGGAAGAGGAAACGTTCGTCCTGCCAGGCTTCTAATAACGGGCGCCGGGGTTGGCCGTTGGTTCGACGTGACGCTTCCGGCTGGCCTGGGGTTGCTCACAATCTTGCTCGTGTTGTGGATTCCGCATTTCGAGGATGTG
>Ga0233424_10003497_pt1 | contig 10097 bp, 7 predicted proteins | sample Watercolumn_Towu_FD_181011 | JGI IMG/M metagenome (GOLD analysis project Ga0233424, IMG submission 181011) | Freshwater microbial communities from Lake Towuti, South Sulawesi, Indonesia - Watercolumn_Towuti2014_125_MG | ecosystem: Environmental > Aquatic > Freshwater > Lake | place: Indonesia... | reverse complement strand
ACTGATCGAGCGTCAGGCGCAGCGTTTTGCCGGGCGTCGGCACCAGGAACGGCGCGCCGTCGAGCGACTTCGGGAAGTTCCTTCGGGGAGTCGCCGCCAGCTTCGCGGTGCCGAACACCGTCACCGGGGTTTCGCCGAGCGGGTGGCTGAACGCCTTGACCTTGATCGCCGGGGAAATCGGCGCGTCGGCAATCACCAGATCCAGATTGTGCGTGGCGAGGTCGGTGAGCAACCGCTCTGGTGCGCCGTCGCGGCAGACGATGTGGACCGGGTATGGCAGCCGCATGGCGGGCTCGAGCAGGCGATAGGCGATGATCTTGGTGACTTCGTCGGCCACGCCGACCTGAAACCGCATCGGCCGTCCGGTCGGGCGATCCTTCAGCGTGTCTATCAACTCACGGCCGAGGCCGAAGATGTCGTCGGCGTAGCGATACACCAGCCGGCCCATGTCGGTCAGCACCAGATTGCGGCCCGAGCGCTGAAACAGTTTTTCGCCGAGCCGATCCTCGAGGACGCGGATCTGTCCGCTGATAGTGGGTTGCGCGAGGCGGAGCTCTTCACTCGCGCGGGCGATAGTGCCCTCGCGCGCGACGGTCCAGAAGTAGAGCAGGTGATGGTAGTTGAGCCACTCCATCGGCAGTCAACAGTCTACAGTCAGCCGTTAAGAGTGTTCAGTCAAACAGTTGGCAGTCCAGTCCGCAGTTGCGGAGTGTATACTCTGCGTTTTACTGCGTGACGGACAAACCACTTGTAGCCGTGATCATGGGATCGACGTCGGATTGGGACACGATGTCTCACGCCGCGGAGATTCTGGAAAAGTTCAGCGTCCCCTTCGAAAAGCAAGTCGTCTCCGCGCACCGCACGCCGGTGTGGATGGCGGAGTTTGCCCAGGGCGCGGAAGCTCGCGGCATCCAGGTGATCATCGCCGGCGCCGGCGGCGCCGCGCACCTGCCGGGGATGGTCGCGTCGCACACCGTGCTGCCGGTGCTGGGCGTGCCGGTGCAGAGCGCCGCGCTGCAGGGCCTGGACTCGCTGCTGTCGATCGTGCAGATGCCGGGCGGCGTGCCGGTCGGCACCCTCGCGATCGGCAAGGCCGGCGCCACCAACGCCGGGCTGCTGGCGGTCGGCATCCTCGCCACGTCGCGGCCGGACCTGCAGGAGCGGCTGCGCCGGTTCCGGGCCGAGCAGACCGCGAAGGTGCGGCAGGACTCACTCCCGTGAACCGCATCGCGCTGCCCGGCGCCACCATCGGCGTGCTGGGCAGCGGCCAGCTGGGGCGCATGTTCGCGCTCGAGGCGCGCCGCATGGGCTATCGCGTCCACACGCTGTCGCCCGGCGTCGATACGCCGACCGGGCAGGTCGCCGATCTCGAAGTCAGCGCGGAGTACGACGATCTTGAAGCCATTCGCGCGTTCGCCCGCGGCGTGGACGTCATGACCTTCGAGTTCGAGAACGTGTCGACCGATGCTGCGGACGCGGCCGCGGAGATCGTGCCGGTGCGGCCGGCCGGCTCGGCGCTGCATATCACCCAGCAGCGGGCGCGCGAGAAGGCGTTTCTTGCCGATCGCGGCTACCCCGTGACGCCGTTTGCGAAGGCGCAGTCGCTCGACGAGCTGGCGATCGGCCTGGGATCGGTCGGCTTGCCCGTCATCGTCAAGACCGCGGCCTTTGGCTACGATGGGAAAGGGCAGCACCGGATCGATCGCATCGAAGACGGTGAACGCGTCTGGGGCCTGATCGGCCACCAGGAGGCGATCATCGAGCGGGTGGTGGACTTCACGCATGAGATCTCGGTGGTCGCGGCGCGCGGCCTCGATGGCCAGTTCGCGCACTACGGAGCCGTTGAAAACCACCATCGCCATCACATTCTCGATCTCGCCGTGGCGCCGGCGCGTGTGCCCGCTGCCGTCGCCGGCCAAGCCATCCACCTCGCGCACCGCGTCCTCGACGACCTCGGCTACGTGGGTGTGCTGTGCGTCGAGTTCTTCGTGACCGGTGACGGACGCGTGCTGGTCAACGAGATCGCTCCCCGTCCGCACAACTCGGGTCACTTCACGATCGATGCGTGCGTGACGTCGCAATTCGAACAGCAGGTCCGCGCGGTGTGCGGCCTGTCGCTCGGCGACACATCACAGATCAGGCCGGCGGCCATGGCCAACCTGCTGGGCGATCTGTGGATGAACGGCGAGCCCGACTGGGCCGCCGCCCTCGCTGTGCCCGGCGTCAAGCTGCACCTGTACGGCAAGGACGACCCGCGCGCCGGCCGAAAGATGGGCCACATCACGGCGCTCGGCGACACCGTGGATGAGGCTGCGGCGAAGGCGATCGCGACCCGAGATGTGCTGTGTTGAAAACCTAGGCGGAACAGAGGGCCGATCCAGTCCGGGTGTTCGTCGATGCCGGAAAACCTGGCAGCCTCGAACTACACCGACGGCATCAGGCGCCCGTCGATCTCCAGCCGTGGATTCGTGCGCCAGTTGCCTCTGGTGAAGTCGGGGAACTCGATCGGCCGGCTTCGCGACGCGGTTGATTTGACGCTGAGCTCGACCACCGCGCTCAACGCTGCGGCGTCGTAGACATTCATGTCGGTCGGCTTGCCCTCGCGCAGGCACTGGATCAGGCGATAGTCCTCGATGTAGTCCATGCCACCGTGGCCGGCGCCGGCCGACTGCGTTTCGATCGCGCGCCACAGCGGGTGATCGAACTCCTTGCGGACCGCCGCGAAGTCATCGACCCACCGGTGTGACTGGCCGCGGCCTTCGATGTAGAGACGGTTGGGATAGCCCTGGAAGATGCCCGCGGTGCCCTGCACCATATGAATGCGGCTGTAGGGGCGTGGCAAATGGGTGCAGTGCTGCACGACGATGGTCTTGCCCCGCGCGGTTTTGATCAGGCTGGTATTGACGTCACCCAGGACGAACCGCTCGCGCCGCTCCGGCGCATCCACGGCAAAGTGCTCGCGTGCCCAGTCCTGCAAACCGCGTGACGGGCCGCTCATCGAGACGAGGTAGTCGAAGCGATCGCCGCGATTGATGTCGAGGCAGTTGGCGATCGGTCCAAGGCCGTGCGTCGGATACGGATTGCCATCGAGTTTCCGCGACCACGCGCGACGCCACAGACCTTCATCCTTCTTTTCGAACTTGATCCCGCGAAGATCGTGGAGGTATCCGCCCTCGGCATGCAACACGTCGCCGAGCAGGCCCTGCTGGACGATGTTGAGGACGACCATTTCGGGGCGGTCGTAGTTGCAGTTTTCCATCATCACGGCATGGCGTGAATACTTCTCTGCGGATTCAACCAGCGCCCAGCAATCGTCCAGCGTCATGGCCGCCGGCACTTCAGTGGCGGCGTGCTTGGCGGCCTTCATCGCCGCGAGCATCACTGGCACGTGCCATTCCCAGGGCGTAGCGGTGAAAACGAGATCGAGATCCTCCGTTTCACAGAGCCGCTCGAAGTCGCGCGGCCCGCGGGCATAGATCGCCGGCGCGGGATGGCCAGCCGAGGTGATCTGTTGTCGTGCCCAGGTCGTCCGCTCCTCGCGGATGTCGCACACGGCGGTGATCCGACATCCGGGAATCTTCAGAAAATTCTCCACGTGCGTACCACCCTGCAGGCCGATGCCGACCATTCCGATTCGGACCAACGCGATGGGTGCGGAAGGTGCGGACAGCGCGGGGGGTGTGTGCGGTGCGGGTGCCAAATGCACTGATGTAGCGGCGGCGCCCGTCAGCTTCAGAAAGTCGCGGCGATTGATGTCTGTCATGGCTGCGGCCTCAGGGTGAGCGTCGAAACCGTCGGTCCCGGCAGGAACGGCGTTGGTTCGCCGTTGAGCCAGGCGCGGTACTGATCGCCATAGTGCGGCGAAAGCGGGTTGCCGCTCTGGCCGGTGGGAATGTGAAGAATGCCTTCGTGCTCGCGTCCTGGCGACACCACCATGCGCTCGGACGGACCCGTGCGCGGCGTGCTGGCGCGCGGAGTGTAGGCGTCGCCAGGCAGCGGATCGCCCGGCATGTTGAGGTAGGCGCCGAAAAAGGGGATGGCGCCCGCCAGCGGATGACGGATCTCGGCGCGGTTGGCTTCACCCCACGTGCGATCGGCGAGTGACGCGCCGTCAGCAGTCAGTTCGGCGATTACGGCATCGAGGGCGTCGAAGATCGCCTCGTCCCACGACCGGTATTTCGGATCGAGCAGATGGATGGGACGCTCGGCAAGGATCTGCCAGACCGGGCCCTCGCCGCGCAGCAGCCGCGTGTAGTCGAAGCTGGGATCGACGTCCCGCGCCGGCGCGGTCAGAGATGTCATCACGCGGCGCACGAAGAGCAGGCGGAATTCCCTGACGAGCCGATAGGCGACCGAATCCGGCGACGCCCGGCCTGTCCAACGTGTTTCCAGCAGGTTCAGGAACACTTGGCGGGATCCGGGGTCTGGGAGTCGGGAGCCGGGGCCGAGGAGCGTCTCGATGAGCAGCTGCCGCCACCGCTCGAGGAACAGGGCGCGGTCTTCGAGTTGCACGCTGAGCATGTCCTTGGGCGTCGTTTTGTCGAGAGCGAGCAGCCGATCGCGAATCAGCCGCGCCCGAATTCCGTCGGCGTATCCGCCGTCGCCGAGGGTCGCGAGCATGGTGCCGCCGACCACCGGCGCGTTGGCAGTCCAGATGCGGCCGTTCGCAGGATCGACAATACGGGGGAATTCAGTCGGCGAAAGGTAGCCATCCCATCGATGCGTGCCGTCCGCCCAGGATTCTGGCGTCATGCCGGAATGGCCAATGCGGCGCGGTATGGCCCCGCCGATCGTCCAGGCAATGCGTCCGGCGCGGTCGGCCATTGTGACGTTCTGATTGGGAATGCCGAGGCCGGCGATGCTGTTCAACAGCTCGTCGACGGAGCGCGCCTGCTCGGGTTTCGTCACATCGGATGCGAGCGCCCCGGCGTCGTGCGCGATCCAGCGCTGCGCGTACTCGCGACCGCGCGCGTCTTTCCAGACAATGGGTCCCCACATCGTCTGGCGGCCTGTCATCGTTCGGGCGGCGGCGCCTTTGGCGGCGATGGTTTCACTGAACGTCTCGTATGGCTTCGGGCCGTCTGGCGTCAGGTACTTGCTTGAATCGCGAGGATCCGGCTCGATGCGAACCAGGTCGCTCCAATCACCACCGGTGTTGGTGAATCCCCAGGCGACGTGACCGTTGCTGCCGACGACCATGGCCGGGATCCCGGGCAGGGTCACGCCGGTGATCCGTTCGCCGGAAAACGCGAACGAGGCGCGGTACCAGATGATCGGCACCGCGATGGTCAGGTGCATGTCGTTGGCGAGAATGGCGGCGCCGGATTCGGAATGGGCACCGTCCACTGCCCAGTTGTTGCTCCCGATTCCTGCAGCTGCTTCCGGGTCTAGTGTTTGCGGGTCAAGCCCGGGCCACGGAGGCACGAAGGCACTGAGAACTTCTTCTGGGCCGGGCCCCGTAGGAACTCCGCGCCTTCGTGCCTCCGTGGCCCGTCGAAGACGCAAGTCAAAGGTCTCCGGCCCTGGAATCGAGGGCCTCGAAACCGGATCGCCGACGACAGGTGTTTCCCACTCCGATCCCACGGCCGACAGGAAACGGAACATCGGCTCTGGCAGCGTGTCTCGAAGGGCGCCGTGTGACTGCTCGAACCCGGCCTGGCGGCCCTGCAGCGTGTTGAACATCGCGAGCACGGTGAGGATCGAATCCTCTGGCAGCCAGGGTTCGGGCGTGGCGCGGAGGACGAGGTACTCGAAGGGCGCCGCGCCGAGCGCCTGCAGGCCGGCATTTACGCCAGCCGCATACGCGTCGAGAACGCGATGGTACGAAGGCGTGGTGAGTTTCAGCGCGCGCTGCGCGACATTGCGGAATCGATGCACGCGCATCTCCTGGTCGACATCAAGCGCGCGCGCGCCGACCAGGCCAGACAGCTCGCCGGCCGGCTGGCGTCGCTGGAGATCCATCTGGAAAAAGCGGTCCTGCGCGTGCAGGAAGCCGAGCGCGCGGGCGACATCCTCGCGTGACCCGGCGTTGATGGTCGGCACGCCGAGCGCGTCGCGATCGATCCGGACCTTGCCGGCCAGTCCAGCGACCACGGCCGTCCCATCCATCTGCGGCAGGCTGCCGCGTACCTGCGTTCGTGCATAGACGCCGCCACCTACGATCACGATGGCGACGGTGAACAGGATGATCAATGCGCCTTTGACGATGCGCCGAACCATGCGGCATTGTCCCATACGACGCGTCCGCTCACTTCCGGGACCAGCCCGGGCCGCGGAGTCACGGAGGCACGGAGGCACAGAGCCTCTACACCCCATCGGCAAGAGAAACTCCGTGCGTCCGTGACTCTGTAGCCCGTCGAAGACGCAAGCGATACCGCCAGACGATGCAATCGCAATCAACGGATCGCGGGCCGTGGCGCCGGTGGCGTACCGTCGTCACATGATGCACGATCAACCTGCTGGGATGACGGGACTGGATCTTCGCTGGAAGGCGCTGGCGTCGCGGGATGCAGCCGCTGACGGCACGTTCGTGTACGGTGTGACATCAACCGGCGTGTTTTGCCGGCCGAGCTGTCCGAGCCGCCGGCCGCGCGCCGACCGCGTGCGGTTTTTCGATACCACCAGTGACGCCAGGTTGGCGGGGTTCAGGGCGTGCAAACGGTGCAGGCCCGAGACCGTCGGCGCGGCGGCGCACGGCATTGAGGCGGTGCGTCGCGCGTCGACCTACCTCGCCGCGCATGCCGGCGAGACCGTCACGCTCGACCGTCTCGCGCGCATCGCCTCGATGAGCCCGCATCACCTGCAGCGGCGTTTCAAGGCGATCGTCGGGTTGTCGCCGCGCGAATTCCAGTCGGCAATCCGCGCCGGGCGGTTGCGCGCCAGCCTGAGGGACGGCCGTGACGTGACGACAGCGATTTACGAGGCGGGGTACGGATCGCCGAGCCGTGTCTATGAAGCGTCGCCGACCGGCAAAGGAATGTCGCTTTCGGATTACCGCCGCGGTGCGGCCGGGATGCGCATCACCTACTCGACGATCACGACGCCGATCGGTGAGGTGCTGGTGGCCGCCACCGGCAACGGCGTGTGCTCGGTGAAGATCGGTGAGAGTGAGCCGGACCTGGCGCGGGATCTGAGAAGGGAGTTTCCCGCCGCCGCGATCGAGGCGAGGCACGCGCGCTCCGATTGGGCGAGGGCGATTGCCAGCCACTTAAAGGGTAATGCCCCGGCGCTCGATCTGCCGATCGACGTTCGTGCCACGGCGTTTCAATGGAAGGTGTGGCGGGCGCTACAGCGCATTCCCTATGGCGAGACGCGAGCGTATGCCGAGGTTGCGAAGAGTATCGGCAAGCCCAAGGCGGCGCGCGCCGTGGCCCGCGCGTGTGCCAGCAATCCGGTGGCGTTGGTCGTGCCGTGTCATCGCGTGGTCCCTTCGGCAGGCGGCACAGGCGGCTACCGCTGGGGAGCGGAACGAAAGGAAAGGCTGCTGGCCGCTGAGGGCCGAAACGCGAGGAAATAGGCGGTTCCGGCTAGAATTCGGAAAGTGCCTTCAACCCGTTACGGCATTTCGCCATGGCTGGACGGCCTGCCTGCCAGGAAACGGCCTGGTTTTCCGGTTTTTCGCGGCGTCATCGAACACCCGGTGGTGATTGTCGGCGGCGGCATGTCGGGCGCCATGACCGCCTACGCGTGCGCGAACGCGGGCCTCGAGGTCCTGTTGCTCGAGGCCGATCGTATCGGCATTGCCGGTTCCGGCCACGCGACCGGGCTGCTGTCCGGCGAGGCATGTGAGTCGTATCGTGATCTCGAGGCCCGGGCAGGCCGGCGCGTGGCCCGGGCATTATTCGACGCGATGCAGACCGCGCCGCGCGAGCTGGCGGCCACGGTCAGGCGGCTGGGGCTCGGCGCCGGTTTCGACGTCACCGATCAATACCGCGTTCTTCCCGCCGGATATTCCGACAAAGCGATGCGGCGCGAGATTGCGGCCCGTGAGGCTGCCGGCGTGCGCACTGCATGGATTCCGCCCGCCGCGCTTACGCGGCAGACCGCCATCACCGCTTCCGGCGCAGTGCGGATGCCCGACGGCGGTTTCGTGAATCCGTTCCTGCTGACGCTCGGGTTTCTTTCAGCGGCTATCAAGCGTGGTGCACGCGTCTACGAGAAATCGCGTGTCAAGAGAATCACCTTCACGCGCAAGACGGCCACCGCCTATCTTGACGGTGGCACTATCACCACGACGAACCTGGCGATTTGCATCGGGGAGCCAACGAGCCTGTTCAAGCCGCTCAAGCGGCATCTCCGTCACGAGGATCGCTACGCGGTGCTGACGGAGCCCCTGCCCGCGGCGGTCCGGGCGGAACTGGGCCAGCGCACGGCACTGCTCACCGACTCCGACGCGCCGCCGCATCACCTGTGGTTCACGTCCGACAACCGCGCGCTGTTCGCGGGCGCCGATCAGAAACGGCCGCACGATCGGCTGCGGCAGAAGACGCTGATCCAGCGCACCGGCCAGTTGATGTACGAGCTGTCGCGCATGTATCCGGCGATTTCGGGCGCGGCGCCGGCGTACGGCTGGCACGTGCCGCTGGCGCATCCGGTGGACGGCGTGCTGTACGCCGGAGCGCACCGCAACTTTCCGTTTCATCACTTCGCCTTCGGCACGTCGCACGATCCGGCGCGGTCGTTCCTCGCCAGCCGCATCATTCTGCGGAGCATCCTTGGCCGGCCGGAAAATGGCGATGAGCATTTTTCGTTTTCCCGGAATCTTTAGCTCCGGGCTACGGGGCTCCGGCTGGAGAGGCCTGAGATGAGAGGCAGTAATGGCTGATTCAGGGATCTTTCGCATCAACCCGCTGCAGCCCTGGCAGCGGGAGGCGATCCTGAAGGCGGCGCAGCTGCTGCGGGAACGATTCGGCGACCCTCCGAATGACGCACCGGCGCGCAGCGCGCACGACGGCCTGATCGAGGTGATCGACCCAACGCGGCGGACCGTGCGTCTGCAACGCGAGCTCAGCGAGGCGACCCGCACGGCTGCCCTGACGCACAGGACCGAGCGGCGCGCCCGCGATCGGCGGGGGCCGGATCGCCGGACGGCGAACGTTGGTCTTCCCCAGGGCGTCGCAGAACGGCGCAAATCTGAACGGCGGAAGGGTGAGCGGCGGCGTAGGTCGACTCCCCGCCGCTGACGACGGCTATCGCCCCGCCGGCTGCTCATTGCCGGCTGGAAGGGCGGCGACATTTGGTGCCAGCCCCCGAACGTCGTTCCCCCGGTGACATGGGGTGACAGGCACGGCATATACTCGGACTTTGCACAAACTGACTTCGAACCGGAGGGCTTTCCCCACATGCTTCGAACTTTCACAGCGTTCATTCTCAGCCTGGCGGTAGGTTCCGCGGCCCTGGCACAGTCCACGGCGATCAACGGCACCATCGAAGGCACGGTCAAGGACGCCCAGGGCGCGGTGCTGCCCGGCGTGACGGTGACCGTCACCAACATCGATACCGGCGACGAGCGTGTCGTCGTCAGTAACGAAAGCGGCCTGTATCGCGCGCCGCTGCTGTCGCTGGGTACTTATCGAGTCGCCGCGGCGCTCCAGGGTTTCAAGAAGTTCGAGCAGACCGGCGTGTCGCTGCGGGCCGGACAGACTGCCGTGATCGACGTCGCGTTGAGCGTCGGCGCTCTGGCCGAGACCATCACCGTCACCGCCGACGCGCCAATCGTGGATCTCGCGAAGATCGAACAGGGCCGCACCCTCAGCGAAGCGGAGGTCAAGACGCTGCCGCTGACGTCGCGCAACCCCTACAACTTCGCGCTGCTGCAGCCGGGCGTGGTTGGCTTCGAGACCAACGAGTTCGGCGTGCCGCGCATCACGGCCAACGGCGCGCTGCTGCGCGTCAATTACCAGGTCGACGGCAGCAATAACACGCAGAAGGACCGCGCCGGCCTGCGCCAGATGCCGATGTCGGAAGTGATGATCCGCGAAGTGAAGGTCGTGACCAGCGGCTACGCGCCGGAGTTCGGCCAGACGATGGGCCTGGTCTACAACGCCATCACGCCGTCGGGCACCAACACCTTCAAGGGCCAGGGCAGCTACCGCATG
>Ga0233424_10003495_pt1 | contig 10109 bp, 9 predicted proteins | sample Watercolumn_Towu_FD_181011 | JGI IMG/M metagenome (GOLD analysis project Ga0233424, IMG submission 181011) | Freshwater microbial communities from Lake Towuti, South Sulawesi, Indonesia - Watercolumn_Towuti2014_125_MG | ecosystem: Environmental > Aquatic > Freshwater > Lake | place: Indonesia... | reverse complement strand
TCCTTCAGGACATCGCCGCAAAAAAATGGTCCGGCCCGACGCAGACTGATGCCGTAGTGGCCCCGCACGTAGTCCAGAGCCTGCACCCTCAGCGCGGGCCGGACCATTTTTTTGCGGCGATGTCCTGAAGGATCGCCTTGTCCAGGCTCAGGTCCGCCACGAGTTTCTTGAGCCTCGCGTTCTCTTCCTGCAACTGCTTGAGCTCGCGCGCCTGGTCGGGCTCCAGGCTCCCGTACTGCTTCTTCCAGCGGTAGAAGGTCTGCTCGCTGATGCCCATCTTGCGGCACGCGTCCGCCACCGCCATGCCGAGCTCAACCTGCTTGAGCACCGCCACGATCTGCTCCACCGAAAAACGACTCCGTCTCACGACTTCTCCTGCGCCCCTGGATCGGGGCCGAATCGCCGAAAGACTAACGCTCAGAGAGTCTCGATTTCTTCAATGCGGATCACGAGGTTGTAGAGCAACGCAGAGCCGCGCGGCAATCCAGTCAGCTGTATGTAGGAGCTCCAGGATGTTCAGGCTGCGACGGGCGGCGTGAGTCGGTGCCGCTGCAGTAGGCGCAGCAGCGGCGGGACGGCAACCATCGCGAACGCGCCCAGCCACAGGCCGATCGAGATCGGGCTCTCGACGAGGATGGACGCGTCGCCGTTGGTAATCGACAGCGCCCTGCGCAGGTTCTGCTCCATCATGTCACCGAGCACGAAGCCCAGGATCAGCGGCGCCATCGGCACGCCCTGCTTGCGCAGCAGCCAGCCGGCAACGCCCAGCCCGGTCATCAGCAGCAGGTCGAATGTGGTCGCGTGCACCGCGTACACGCCCACCGCGCTGACCGCCAGGATGCCCGGCACCAGTATCCAGTTCGGCACGCGCAGCATCTTCGTGAACAGGCCGACCATCGGGATGTTGATGAACAGGAGGATCACGTTGGCCACGAACAGTGAGGCGATCAGGCCCCACACGAGCGTGGGCTGCTGCGTGAACAGCGCGGGGCCAGGCGTGATGTTGTAGAGCGCGAGCGCGCCCACCATCACCGCGGTGGTGCCCGAACCCGGCACGCCAAGCGTCAGCATCGGCACGAAGGAGCCGGTGGCCGCGGAGTTGTTTGCCGCCTCGGGCGCCGCCACGCCGCGGATGTCGCCCTTGCCGAAGGTGCCTTCGGTGTCGGTCAGGCGCTTCTCCATCGAGTAGGTGATCGCGCTAGCGATCGTCGCGCCCGCACCGGGCAGCACGCCGACGATGAAGCCGACAACGCTGGAGCGCACGGTGCCCCACCAGGTGTGGGCCATCTCGCGCAGGTTGAACAGCTTGCGGCCGGTCTGGGTGATCATCCCGTCGCTGCTGTGGTGTTGCTCCAGCATCAGGAGGATCTCGCTGATCGAGAACACGCCGATCACGACCACGACGAACTGGATGCCGTCGGACAGGTGCACGTCGCCGCCAGTGAAGCGGTAGACGCCGGAGTTGGAGTCCAGCCCGACGCAGGACAGCGACAGCCCGATCACCGCGGCGATGCAGGCCTTCATCGGCGCGTCGCCCATCAGCCCGGTGATGCAGGCGAACGCGAAGCACATCAGCGCGAAGTACTCGGCGGGACCGAAGGAGAGCGCCCAGCTCGCAAGCAGGGGCGCGAACAGCACGATGCCGATCGTCGCGATCAGAGAGCCGACGAAGGAGCTCCAGGCCGAGATCGACAGCGCCACGCCGCCCAGCCCCTGGCGGGCCATCGGGTAGCCGTCCAGCGCAGTCATGATCGCGCCGGCATCGCCCGGCACGTTGAGCAGGATCGACGAGATGCGGCCGCCGTACTCGCAGCCGATGTAGACCGCGGCCAGCAGGATCAGCGACGCTTCCGGCGGCAGCTTCATCGCAAAGGCGAGCGGCATCAGGATCGCGACGCCGTTGATCGGGCCGAGCCCCGGCAGCAGGCCAACCACGGTGCCGATCAGTGCGCCGATCGCGGCGATGGCCAGGTTGGTTGGCGTCAGCGCGACGCCGAAGCCGGCCAGCAGGTGTTGAAGTACGTCCATCACCGGCCCCCCAGCAGGAAGGACAGCACGCCGGTCGGCAGCACGACGTCCAGCGCCTTGTCGAACAGGAAGTACAGCGCCACGCCGAGGCCGGCACCGGCGGCCAGCGCCTGCTTCAGGGTGCCGCCGAACACCAGGCCGAGCGGTACGGCCATCACGGCCGTCGCCAGCGTGAAGCCGAGCGCTTCGAACAGCGCGGCGTAGACCGCGACGGCGCCGGCGGCCAGCAACGTGGCGCGCAACGGCACACTGCGGTACGGCGATACGCCACGCAGCGCCGGCCGGGCGATCAGCCACAGGCCGCCGATGGCCAACAGTCCCGCGAGCAGCAGCGGAAAGGCTCGCGGTCCGACGGGTTCGTACGAGATGGCGGCGGCATAGCCTTGCGCCGACCAGGCCATGCCTGCGGACGCGACGACGCACGCCGCACCGAGAATGCGATCACTCATGGAAATCTCCTGGAGGGGCCGCGTCCTCAGCGGCCCGAGTCGGAACGGGCTACTTCGCCGCGGCGGCGAGGCCGAAGTCCTGCACCAGCTTGCGATAGCTCGAGACCTGCTTCTTGACGAAGGCTTCGGCCTCGGCGCCGGTCAATGCCATGGGGTACAGGCCGCGATCGGCGCGCAGCTTGTCGAAGGTGGGGTTGCTGAGCAGCTTGGCGAATGTGTCTGTCCAGACCTTGGTGTCGGCATCGGAGACCTTCGGGCCGACGTAGAAGCCGCGCACGATCGGCCACTCGATGTCGAACCCGAGTTCCTTGGCCGTGGGAACTTGTGCCAGGTCGCCGGGCAGGCGCTTGTCGGACATCACTGCGAGCACGCGCACCTTGGTGCCCGCCTTGATCTGATTCGAGGTCTCGGCGGCATCGCCGGTGAAGACGTGGATGTGGCCGCCCTGCAGCGCCGTCATCGCCTCGCCGCCGCCTTCGAAGGCGACGAAGCGCATGCCCTTCGGGTCGACTCCGGCCGCGCGGGCGACGAGGGCCGCTTTCATCCAGTCCTGGCTGCCCACCGTGCCGCCGGCGCCGAAAACGACCTTCGTCGGGTCGGCCTTCAGCGCCGCCAGCACGTCCTTCATTGACTTGTATGGCGAATTCTCGGCGACCACAAGGGCGCCGTAGTCAGTGCCCACCGCCGCGATCCACCGCACGTCGTTCTCGTTGTAGCGCCCGAACTTGCCCTGCGCCAAGTTCAGCAGCGAGCCGCCGGAGAACGCAACGATGGTGTTGGCGGCGTCGGGTCGCTGCGCGACGATCGTGTTGTAGGCCACCGCGCCGATGCCGCCCGGCATGTAGGTCACGCGCATCTGGTCGCTGATCAGCTTGGTGTCGGCCAGTCCCGACTGGGCGAGCTTGCAGGTCAGGTCGAAGCCACCGCCCGGCTTGGCGGGGGCGATGCACTCGGTCTTGTCGAGCGGGCCGGCGACGGCGGCCAGTGCGGTCAGGCTGAGAGCAGCCGCTAGCGTCCTTGCGATCAGGTTCATGTTGTCTCCATCCAGTGTTGTCAGCCTCAGTCGAGGACTTCGCCAAGGCATCGGGAGAAGATAGAGAGTCGTCGCTTTCAGCTGCCTGTCAGCGAAATCGCCAATTCGAGCGGGTTAACCCGCAATCGGGTTCAGCCTAGGGGCGTGGCAAGACGACGGACACCGACAGGCCTGACCCGTCAGGGCCGGCCTGCACGTCGAGGCGTCCGCGGTGGCGCTCTGCAATCGAGCGCACGATCGCGAGGCCAAGCCCCGAGCCTGGCTGGCTTGCATTGCTGGCACGAAAGAAGCGCTCGCCGGCCCGCGCGAGCTCTGCCGCGGGAATGCCCGGTCCGTTGTCGACCACCACCAGCCGCACTTCGCCGCCCTGTGCCGCCACTCGAACGGTCACCTGGCCGCCTGGCGGTGTGTAGCGCAGCGCGTTGTGCAGCAGGTTGGACAGGACCTCTTGGAGTAGACCGGCATGGACCTGGACATGTACGGGTTGGTCCGTAACATCCAGTCCGAGGTCGATGCCTCGCGCCTGTGCCTCGGACCACCATGCCCGCGTCCCTTGTTCGGCGAGGGCGCGAAGGTCGAGCGGCTCCGAGTCGAGTTCGGCGCTGTCGGCGCGTGCCAGCGCGAGCATCTGGTTGGTCTGACGCACCGTTTCATCGAGCTGCGTCTTGATTGCCTGCAGTGCATGGTCACGACGACCAAGATCCGACTCGCGCAGGGCATAGCCCACCTGCGTTGACAGCGTGGACAGCGGTGTACGCAGTTGGTGTGATGCGTCATCCACGAAGCGCCTGCGCGCTTCACTCTGCTGACGGGTGCGCTCGACGTGATGGTTAATCGCCTCCACGAGCGGCTGCACATCGAGCGGCACCCCCTCGGTGCCGATCGGCGTCAGATCCTGTGGCGACCGGCTGCTGACCTCCTGCCGTAGCCGCTTCAGGGGCCGTAAGGCCCAGCCAATGGCCAGTACCAGGAGTCCGCCGGCCACCAGGACCAGCATCAGGTCGCGGGCAAACGCTTGCAGCACCAGACGACGCGTGAACTGCTCGCGTGACTTCAGCGTTTCGGCGACTTGGATGACGACCCGCTGCGCACCCTGGCGTCCGGCCAAGGGACGCGGCAAGAGGCGCGCGTAGCTTCCGACGCGTATTGGCTCGCCGAAGTAGGCAGCGTCGTAGAACTGGGGGCGGCCGGTCTCCAGCGGGACCTGCGGAGGTGGCATGTCCGCGCTGCCAATCTCGACGAGGCCGTCCTCCGTCGCCACGCGGTAGTACACGGGCCCGCTGGCGGTGAGCTCGAAGAACTCCAGCATGCGGTAGGGAAGCTCCACGCCCAGTCCGCCGCTTTCCGTAGAGATGTTCGCGTCTATCGACTTGATGGCGCCGAGCAGCGAGCGGTCGTACGCCGCGTTCGCTGCATCGACCGCGGTGCGCCAGGTGAGCCAGACCTCGACGCCGACGACTGCCAGCATGCCTGGCAGCAGCGCTGCCAGGAGCGTGCGGCGCAGGCTGAGGCGATGCCAGGCGTCCCAATTCACCTCGAGGTCTCGAGCACGTAACCCAGGCCGCGCACGGTCCGGATGGCTACGGGACTGTTCTGAAGGCGCTTGCGCAGGCGGTGGACCAGCACCTCGATGGCGTCGGGCTGTACCTCCTGTTCGTCGGAGAACACGCGGTCCAGGATCTCCTGCTTGGAGAGCGGCTCTCCGCTGCGCTGGACCAGCGTCCGCAGCACCGCGTGCTCGCGCGGTGTCAGGCTGAGCGGCTCGTTGGCCAAGGTGAACAGCTTGGTGCCAGCGTCGTAGACCAGTGGCCCACAGGCGAAGCGCGGGTGATCGCTACCGCGCGCACGGCGGATCAGCGCCAACAGTCGGGCTTCCAGTTCCGCGATCTCGAACGGCTTGGCCAAGAAGTCGTCCGCTCCCTCATGGAGTGTGCTGACTCGCTCGATCAGCGAGTCGCGCGCCGTAAGAATCAGCACAGGCAGTCGCTGGTCGGCCTCGCGCAGGTCGGCGAGCACGTCGTGGCCGCCGAGTCCAGGTAGGCCCAGGTCGAGAATGAGCGCGTCGTACCGCGTTGCCTTGAGGCTGCGCCGGACCATTCGTCCGTCATCGACCCAGTCAACGTGGAAATCGCTCTGGCCGAGTGCGCGCACCAGCCATGTGGCCAGTTCGCGTTCGTCTTCGGCGAGAAGGATGCGCATGTCGTTCTTGCGGCAGCGTGGTGGTCCCGCCCGGTGTTCGCCAGCCGCCGTTGTCGCATCAGCGCAGTTCTACTGATGATGACGGCTGTCGAACTCGGGTCTGTTCGACATTGTCGTCGCATGAGCACGACTCGGAGTCATCGTCACTGCCGGCTCACGATGACTGGCTTTGGCGGGGTAAACCGGCGCCACTCTTGGATAGTCCGCCGGGAAGCTGCCATCCGATGACGTCTCGGTTCTCAAGTGGAGGGAAGGGAGGCCCTCATGGGCCCCCTCGTCAACGCAGTGCATCGCGATTCGTGGAGCAAGGGCAAGATCGTCAGCCAGAAGGCTCCGATCAAGCACAAGGGCATCTGGGCACTTCGGGTGCGGCGACAGGTGGGGTACGGCGTGCGCCAGCTCACCTCTTCACCCTGAGCACCAACAGCAAGCTCGGGTGCGACCTCGTCGCCTGGAGGATTCGCGACTTGTGTCACGGCGATCAACTCGCGACATGTGCCATCGTCATGCGGCCCGAGAACCAGAGCCCGGTCCAGTTCGAGGTTACCCTGGCGACGCAAGAAGCCGCCGCCGGGATTGATGACGCTCAGGCAACTGGTGTCCGAAGGGGTCAGTGTGGGCAGGCGCCAGTCGGCGTAGCCGCCGTACACCAGGTTGTTCGCCCAGTTGTTGGCTTGACTCCAGTTGATAGGGCCCGTGGCGTGAGCCCCGCTCGTCTTGGCGTAGTTCATGTTCGCCAATCAGGTGATGTTGCGGGCGCTGTCGTAGATCATGCCGCCGCCACGGTTGATCAAGGCGGCTTGTGCTTGACCCGTCAGGCCAGCATCGCGACCGCCGTCGCGCAAGTCTTCAAGGATGTCAGCGAGTCTTTCCTTTGGATGTTGCACAGAGAGGGCCCGAGACGGCACCTTTTGTGCCCCTCAGAACAGGTCGCCGGCGTCGTTGACCGCCCCGTCCCGGATCACACGCCGCAACCGGGCGGCGTCTGGTGGGCGGCCGCTTCAGCCGGCTCTCTCGGCATGGAGATGTCTGGCCCCTTCCGCCGTCATGGACAGGGTGGCCGACAGCCGCCGGCCTTGCTGGCTGCCCCCATCGCCGGCCGCCGATGGCAAGGTTGTGATGGCTTTGCGGCCTTGTCGAGGGTCTCAATGGCCCGGCGCCCTGCCGGCCCTGCGCGCGGCGTTCGGCCGCTTGGTGTCCCCGCAATCTGAGCAACGGCCGTAGAGCGTCAACTCGTGGCGCTCCACCACGAAGCCTTTCGGCGCGAGGCCGGCCAGATTGCCCGGACAGGCATGCACCTCGAAGACCCGCTGGCAGCTCTCGCATTGGAAATGGTGGTGATGGCCCGCGCCTGCGATTTCGTAGCGGGGCACCTCGCCTGGCAGCGTGACGGCCAGCAGCTCGCCTTCCTCGACCAGTGTTCGCAGGTTGCGGTAGACGGTCGCCAGGCTGAGTCCGGGAGCTGCCACTTCGGCCGCTTGCAGGATTTCCTGAGGCAGCAGCGGACGGGCGGCGTCGGCGATGGCCTGCCGGATGGCGGTGCGCTGGCGGGTGTTTCTTTCCATGTGCGAATTAGACCTCGTTCTTATTGCACATGCATTCGCATTATGATTAGGGGCTCGACTTCACCGCCCTCTGATTCCCATGCGCTTGCACGCTTCCCCGCATCTGATCGCCCTCGCCATCGCATCTCTCGGCGTGGAGGCCGCCTGCGCGCAAGCTGCGCAGGACGCCGGCACGACGCTGCCTGCCGTCGAAGTGGTGGGCCGCACGGCCTCAGGCGCCTACCACGCGGGTGACGCATCCGGCGCCAAGACCGAGCTGCGCCTGCGAGAGCTGCCCCAGGCCGTGCGGGTGCTGACCCGCCAGGCCATCGACGACCTCGGCGCCACCAAGCTGGACGATGTGCTGGACTACGTGGGCGGCGTCTCGCGCCAGAACAACTTTGGCGGCCTCTGGGACAACATCGCGGTGCGCGGCCTCGCCGGCAACGAGAACACCGGCATGGCCACGCTGCTGAACGGCTTCTCGTCCAACCGCGGTTTCAATGCGCCGCGTGACCTGGCTGGCGTCGAGCGCATCGAGTTCCTCAAGGGGCCGGCGGCTGCGCTGTACGGCAGCAGCGAGCCCGGCGGCACCCTCAACATCGTGTCCAAGCGGCCACTGTGGCAGGCAGGCCATGCGCTGGAGGTCTACGCCGGCAGCTTCAACCTCAAGCGCGTGGCGCTGGACAGCACCGGCCCCGTGAGCGACACCCTGGCCTACCGCCTGAACATCGCCGTCGAGGACCGCGACAGCTTCCGGGACCATGTTCATGCACGGCGGGAGGTGGTCGCCCCGGCCTTCAGCTGGAAGCTGGGCGCCGACACCACGCTGGACTACACCGGCGAGCTGCTGCGCCACCGTACGCCGCTGGACCGCGGCGTCGTGGCCACGGCGGATGGCAAGTTGGGTGTCATCCCGCGCGAGCGCTTCCTCGGTGAACCGGCAGATGGCGACGTGACGGTGGACAACCGCACCCACCAGTTCATCCTGTCCCACGATTGGAGCGACCACTGGCGCGGCCGCCTGGGTCTGGCCTATCGCGAGACCGGTATCCACGGCTTCTCGACCGAGCCGACCGCGCTGCGAACCGATGGCACGCTGACACGCCAGCGGCGCCTGCGCGACTACGACTCTGACGACCTCGCCTTGCAGGCCGAACTGCAAGGGCGCGTGCGCGCCGCCGGCGTGGTGCACGAGGTGCTGCTGGGCGCCGAGACCTTTCGCTTCGACATGGACACGGTGATGCTGCGCATCAACCCCAGCACCGCCAGCCCTTACGCGATCAACATTGACCAGCCCGTCTACGGTCAGCCGCAGCCCACGCCGGTGGCCAACACGGACACCTTGGAGCACCAACGCGGCACCGCGTTCTACGTGCAGGACGCGATCACGCTGGCGCCGCAATGGCGCTTGCTGGCCGGTGTGCGCGTCGACAGCTTCCGCCAGTCGCTGCTGAACCGGCGCACCAGCCTCACGACGCGGCAGGAGCCCTCGGCCACCTCGCCCCGCATCGGCATCAGCTGGCTGCCGACCTCGCAATGGACGGTCTACGCCAGTGCGGGCAAGTCCTTCCGTCCCAATGTCGGCACCGACTTCAACGGTCAGGCCTTCGCACCGGAAAGCGGCCGCGCGCTGGAGCTGGGCGCCAAATGGGAAAGCGTCGGCCAGCGCATGGGCCTGACCGCCGCGCTGTTCGACATCCGCAAGCGCAACGTGCTGACGGCCGACCCGGCGGCGCAGACCGATCCAGCCCGGACCGGCTACTCCATCGCGGCCGGCGAGGTCGGCAGCCGCGGTCTGGAGCTGGACTTCGCGGGCCAGGTGAGCAGCGCGTGGCGCGTCAACGCCAGCCTCGTGTGGAATGACGTCGAGGTGCGCCGCGACACGACGCTGCCGGCAGGCACCCGCCTGCTGAACGTGCCCAAGATCAACGGCAGCCTGCTGGCGGTGTACGAAGGCGCGTTTGCCAACGGCCAGCGCTACGGCCTGGGCGGCGGCGTCACGCATGTCGGCACACGCACCGGCCAGACCGCCACCACCTTCGAGCTGCCTGCCTACACGACGGCCAAGCTGGTGGGCCACTGGCGCATCAGCCCGACGCTGCGGGCCACGCTGGACGTCGACAACCTGTTCGACACCACCTACTACAGCAGCTCCTACAGCCGGGTCTGGGTCACGCCGGGCGCCGCGCGCACGGTGACCCTGGGCCTGCAAGCGAAGTTCTGACCATGAGCTCGACCCCTGCCCCGTTGCTGGACATCGCCGACGTGGTCGCCGGCTACGGCCAGCGCGATGTGCTGCAAGGCTTGACCCTGCAGGTCGCACCCGGCGAGATCTACGCACTGCTCGGGGCCAACGGCGCCGGCAAGACCACCACGATCAGCTTGCTCCTGGGCTTCGTGCAGGCGCGCGCCGGGCGCGTCCGCGTCGGCGGCATCGACCCAGCTGCCGACGCCGCCGGTGCCCGCCGGCAGATCGCCTACATCCCGGAGAATGTGGCGTTGTACGAGCACCTGAGCGCCTGCGAAAACCTGGCCTATCTGCTGGACCTCGCTGGGCAGCAGACCACGGACGCCGAGGTGCGCGAGGCACTGTCGGCCGCAGGCCTGGCCAGCACGGCGCACGACCGGCGCGTGGCCGGTTTCTCCAAGGGCATGCGCCAGAAGGTGGCCATCGCGCTGGCCTTGGCCCGCCACGTGCCGGCCCTGCTGCTGGACGAGCCGACCTCGGGGCTGGATCCGCAGGCCAGTGCCGAGTTCATTCGCCTGCTCGGTGAGCTGCGCATCCGCGGCGTGGCGGTGCTGATGGTCACGCACGATCTGCTGGGCGCTGCCGATGTGGCCGACCGCATCGGC
>Ga0233424_10003490_pt1 | contig 10120 bp, 5 predicted proteins | sample Watercolumn_Towu_FD_181011 | JGI IMG/M metagenome (GOLD analysis project Ga0233424, IMG submission 181011) | Freshwater microbial communities from Lake Towuti, South Sulawesi, Indonesia - Watercolumn_Towuti2014_125_MG | ecosystem: Environmental > Aquatic > Freshwater > Lake | place: Indonesia... | reverse complement strand
CGGCGTCGTCGGCTTGCCTGGCGGCGGTCCCCCCTGCGAACCCGACCCCAGACTCCACGGCCCGTCCGGACTCTGACGCACGCTCATTCGCTCGCTCATGCGGCGCTCCTTTGGAACCTAGCCACTCAGCCCAAGTCTGGGAAGGTCTTGCGGACGATCGCCACCAAGTCCTTCACATGTGAGACGGACTCGCTAAAGAGCTTCTGTTCGTCGGCGTTGAACTGCACCTCGATGACTTTCTCCATGCCGCCGGTGCCCAAGACGCACGGCACTCCCACGAAGTAGCCGTCGCCCTTCTGTCCCTTCGCGACGCCGTATGCCTCTTCGCAATACGCCGCGCATGGCAAGATGCGCTTCTTGTCCTTCACGATCGCCTCGACCATCTGGATGGTGCCCGACGCTGGCGCGTAGTACGCGCTCGTGCCCATCAACTGCACGATCTCGCCACCGCCGACCTTTGCGCGCTGCATGCACGCGTCGATGCGCTCCTTCGCGAGCAGCATCTCGACTGGGATTCCATGCACGCTCGTGAAGCGCGGCAGCGGCACCATGTCGTCGCCGTGCCCGCCCATGAGCAGCGCCTGAATGTCTTCGATCGAACACCCGATCTCCAACGCAAGGAAGGCGCGGAATCGGGCGACATCGAGGCATCCAGCCTGACCGAGAATGCGGTTTACTGGGAACTTCGAGGCCTTCCACGCCGTGTAGACCATCGCGTCCAGCGGATTGCTGACGACGATCATCACAGCGTTCGGCGAGAACTTCGCGACCTGCTCGGATACTTCGCGGACGATCTTGACGTTCGTCGCGATCAAGTCGTCGCGACTCATGCCTGGCTTCCGCGGAAGACCTGCGGTGACGACGACCACATCGCTGTTGGCTGTGTCGGCGTAGTCGCTCGTGCCTGTCACGCGCGAATCGAATTCCTCAATCGGCCCGCAGCAGAGCAGGTCTAGCGCCTTACCCTTGGCAACGCCAACTCGATCAGGAATGTCGAGGAGCACGATGTCTCCCAGTTCCTTGGCCGCGGCCCAATGGGCGCAGGTGGCTCCGACATTTCCAGCTCCGATGACCGAGATCTTGGCGCGACGCATTCGAGTCGACTCCTTCTTGAGATGGTGAACCAGTAAGGGGACGAAAACGCGGCGGGGCCGCCGGGGCGCCCGCCGCCGAGAATGCGCCAGAATGGACTCGAACCATCGACCTCACCGTTATCAGCGGTGTGCTCTAGCCACCTGAGCTACTGGCGCGCAGGGGGTCGGGAGTATAGCCAAGCCGCGGCGACTTGGACGCGCGCGCACATCTACCACGCGGGACTCGGACCCACAATCGGCTCGAGTACATCTTTGAGCGTCACGATCCCGAGCGGCTGAACCGACTCACCCGTCGAGACCAACGCGAGAGTGCATCGAGCTTGACGCATGCGCCGCGCGGTTGCCAGCACCGATGTTCCCGGCTCAATCCGCAACGCCGGCTGGGCGAGCTCGCGCGGCGACGAAGTTGGGCTAAGTAGCAAGTCAAGCGCTGAAACGACTCCCACGACCTCGACGCGCCCATTGTGGCTTTCAACCACCGGGAATCTGCTAAACCCCCAAGTCCGGAGAATCCACTGCCGCTCTTGCTCCGACGCGGTGGCTGGAATGGGAACGACCTTGCGCCACGCAACCGCACGCTCGCTCACCGGTCGCTCGGAGAGTCCGAAGACTCGGTCAGCGATTTCCAAATGCGACTCTCTGAGGACGCCACTGCGATGCCCCTCGCGCAGAGTCTCGAGCACGCGCCTCCGCTCTGGCACCGCCGATTCGCGATGTGCGCCGAGCATGCGGCTCACCCCCTCGCCGAGGAGTCGCACCACGGGGACGATGCCCGTCCACTGCAGCACCACGCGCGTGGCGAACACGATCCACGAGCACCCGTACACCCATGTGTTGCCGAACACACGAAAGAGTTCTTTGGGAATCGCGTCGCCGAGCAGGAGTGCGAGCGGCATCACGAAGAGTGTGTTGAGGAGCACATCCTGCGCCGGGGTGAGCGACCAGTGCTCCAAGATCGCCGTCGTCGCCGCGCTGATGCCCGCGTGCGCGAAGTTCATCGCCACAAGCAGCGTTGCGAGGAGCCGATTCGAATGCAGTAGTTCGTCGCGGATGCGCTGCGCCGCACGATCCCCGCGACCGGCGCGAACCGCAAGGCGCACGCGGTTCATCGTGTACACCCCGGTCTCCAAACCGGCGAACAGACCGCACGCGAGCACACAAGCGATACCAGAGAGAATCGCCATCGTCATGGACGCCTCCCTCTAGATCGGGTCTTTCCTTCGAGAGTTCGCACGTTGACTTCAGTCGCGCGCCCTCCTCCGGTACGCGTGATCTCAACCCTGACTGCGCCGAAGTCGAATGCCTCGCCTTCCTCCGGCAGGTCGCCAAGAACCTCGATGACGATGCCAGCGACTGTGCTGGCATGAGTGAGTCCCACGGACAGCCGGAAGTGCGCGCAGAACGCGTCGGCCGGCATCTCGCCGTCTATGCGCCACGAACCATCTTCAAGCCGCAGTGGATCGGCCGGTCCAGCCTCGCCCTGCGCCGCGATGTCGCCGACGACTTCCTCGACTGCGTCCTCTAGCGCGACCATGCCCGCGGTTCCGCCGTGTTCGTCAACCACGACCATCAAGCTGCACTGCCTACTTCGGAAGAGATCGAGCAACTGATCGAGTGATGCGATCTCCGGGATGTACTGCACGGGACGGACATGTGCTTCGATCGGTGTCGCGGCACCACGCAAATCAAGCAAGTATGAGCGGACATCCAAGATGCCGACGATGGTGTCGAGGTTTCGATCGACGACTGGCAACCGCTTGAGTCGCTGTCGCGCTGAAGCTTGAGTTATCTCATCACGACGCGCCGAACGAGGCACCGAGACCAACTGCCGACGGGGAGTCATCACATCGCGCACCCGTTTGCGCTTGAGCATCACGAGGCGACCGAGCACGGTCGACTCGTCCTGCCCGAGACCGGCGTCGGTTCCTGCCGAGCGCACCGCCTCGCCAACTTCCTCGGCTGTCGTCCGCGCGTCCGCTAGCGATTCGCGACTCACGGCATTGAGGGCGTCGAAGACCACGCGCTCCACGAGCGCACGCAGGGGCGCCAAGACCCTACAGACAAACAACGTCGGCCCCGAGACGAGCGGGGCGAGCTGAACCCTCATCATGTTTCCAACGATCTTCGGAATCACTTCGCCTAAGGCGATGAGCAGAATCACCTGCGCAATCCCGATGGCGACCGTCGCCCACATAGGGAAGTGCGCGTCAGCTAGTGCAACCGTTCCGACCGCGAACCAGATGGAGTTCACCGCCATGTTCGCCATAAGCAGCGTGAGGAGTAGCTGGCGCGGGTGCGCAAGAAGTTTGTCGATGCGCGCGCTGGCCTCTGGATGATCGCGCTCGATCTGCCAGCGATCCTGCGCGGTCAGGGCGAAGAGAATCGTCTCCGCGCCAGAAAAGAAGGCGCTGCTGCCAATCACAACGAGCAGGACGGCGAGCACCATCAACGTCGCGGCATCGCTCATGGAACTTGTGGCATCCGTAGATCCGGTCCGTCGGTGCGCAGTGCTGAAACAGATTCCTCGAGTCGAACGACCGCCTTGTAGCGAGCAAGCGCACGCCGCGCGAGCTCGCACGCCGGAGTCGAGGCATCGAGCGCTGCGGCTAGCTCCGTGATTAGCCGCGCACGCTCCGTGTCGATCCACTCGCGCATCTCCGCGTGTTCAGGCGACCCCGTCGCGAGACTCGCCGCCGCCTCGCGGCGCTCCATCAACTCTGCAAGTTCAACCAAACCGAGCGCTGGCATCTTCCCCTCAGGATCGACACTCCGCAGAATCGCCTCTGCACGCCGCACCGGGTCGAGCAGCAATGTTGCAGCCTCATTCACTTCTGCCGCATCGCGCACGGCCTGTACCCGCGATAGCTCGTCGGTGAAGCGGTCTGGATGCAGTCGCGCTAGCAGTGCAATGCGAGCGCGCGAAACCGCGCGAGCGTCAATCCTAAATGCGCGGCGAAGGCCGAGGCGCGCGAACGGGTCTCCCCCCAACGCGTTTACTCCTCGCGCTTCTCTGTTGGAGGCGGAGATGGAGGCGGCGAATCGAGCCGACGGATCGCCGGATACCCAGGGCGCGACGATGTACGACCGCTCAGTGGCCCCATCGGTCCGCCAGATCCTTGACCCTGGCCGGGAGCTCGTGGCGAGCGCAGCGGCGACACGCCAGGTTGTCGTGAGACGGGTGCCGAGAACGGCTTCGGAGGCGAGGGAGGTCCTGGATTCGGAAGTCGCTGCGCCGGATCGCCAGAGCGCGGACCGCTCGGGTGCGGCATCTGGCGATCGGCACCACCACCAAACCGATCACTACTCGGACGAGAGCCGAAGCTCGGTCCGCCGCCCAGTTCGCCCCGCTGTGTTCGCCCGAACGGACGACTCGATGGACGATTAGATGGCCTTCCGCCACCGCGCGGTCCAAAAGGACCTCGACCACTGCCGCCGCCACCACCGCCGCGACCCCCACCGAGACCACGAGGCCCGCCTGGTCCCGAACGAACTGCACCACCCTTCGGGGTGAGGGGACCCTTGCCCTTCTTGACGGCCTCGTTTACGACGAGCGGTCGACCTCGCAGCATCTTGCCGGCGAAAGTCTCAATCAGCAGTTGACCACGCAGCGAATCGCGGAACATCGCGATGGCGAAGCAACGGCTCTTTCCCGTCTCTGGATCAGTTGCGAGCACAAGATCTTCGATGTCAGGAAACGCAGCTAACTGCGCCTTCAAGTCATCGAGCGTGACGGACTTCTCTAGATTCCCAATGTAGATCTTGAACAAGGCGGCAAGCCAAACTCCCCCGGCTACGCGGTGCGGACGCGGAGACTATACAACCAATCAACGGCAGTGAGCTGAAAACTCTAGCGGAGTACCGAACTCTACAAAACCCGAGCGCGCGACAGAACACACGATTCAAACGCTGCAAACCCGGGCTTGTGCGCACCCAACCAGTCGCGCACCGATCAATCAGCCAAAGAAAAGAGCCCCGCCCGGTTTCCCGGACGGGGCTCAAAAGTCGGCAATGACCTACTTTCCCGCTGAGCAGTATCATCGGCGGCGAAAATTTCACTTCTGTGTTCGGGATGGGAACAGGTGTTTCCTTTCGCCTATTGTCACCGACAAGTCCAGGCGAGCCCTGTCGGGCGCGCCGGGATGAAAGTTCGTTGGCAAACGAAGGCCAGATGTCGCGCCCGGCGATGCCGGAGCATGTGGACCGAGTCCACTGATTATTGATTGATGAACAAACCTGCGCTGGTCGACCTTGCGCCACGCTCCGGGGACGGAGCCTGGTAGACAAGGCCAAGCAATCGACCGTTAGTACCGCTTAGCTCAACGAATTACTTCGCTTCCACTTGCGGCCTATCAACCCGGTGGTCTACCGGGGGTCTCTCGTCTTGCGACATGGAACATTTATCTTCAGGGGGGCTTCCCGCTTAGATGCTTTCAGCGGTTATCCCTGCCGTACTTAGCTACCCAGCGATGGACCGAGCGGTCCAACTGGCACACCAGGGGTACGTCCAACCCAATCCTCTCGTACTAGGGTTGTTTCCCGTCAATGTTCCTGCGCCCATGGCAGATAGGGACCGACCTGGCTCACGCCGGTCTGAACCCAGCTCGCGTTCCGCTTTAATGGGCGAACAGCCCAACCCTTGGGACCGCCTTCAGCCCCAGGATGCGAAGAGCCGACATCGAGGTGCCAAACCGCTCCGCCGCTATGGACGCTCGGGAGCGATCAGCCTGTTATCCCCGGGGTACCTTTTATCCGTTGAGCGACGCCCCTTCCACACGGGTACGCCGGATCACTAAGGCCCACTTTCGTGAGTGCTCGCCCTGCTTGGCTTGCACTAAAGCTGGCTTATGCCTTTGCACTCTTGGTGCGGTTGCCAACCGCACTGAGCCAACCTTTGCACTCCTCCGTTACTCTTTTGGAGGAGACCGCCCCAGTCAAACTGCCCGGCATGCAGTGTCCCTCGCCCAGCTTCATGGGAATCGAGGTTAGACCACGAATACAAACAGGGTGGTATTTCACCAATGACTCCATCCCGCCCGAGAGCGGAACTTCAAAGTCTCCCACCTATCCTACGCAGTTCAAATCCATGATCACTGCAAGCGTACAGTAAAGGTCCACGGGGTCTTTCCGTCTTGCCACGGGTAGGCGGCATCTTCACCGCCACTACTATTTCACCGAGTCGGTCGTGGAGACAGGGCTCCAGTGATTACGCCATTGATGCGCGTCGGAACTTACCCGACAAGGAATTTCGCTACCTTAGGACCGTCATAGTTACGGCCGCCGTTTACTGGTGCTTCGGTCGCCAGCTTCGCTTGCGCTAACCGGCTTCCTTGACATTCCAGCACCGGGCAGGCGTCACACTGTATACGTCCTCTTGCGAGTTAGCACAGTGCTGTGTTTTTGATAAACAGTTCCCAGAGCCTTTTCTCTGCGCCCTCTCTTGCGAGTAGGGCCCCCTTATTGCGAACTTACGGGGTCAAATTGCCTAGTTCCTTCACGACCGTTTTCTCGAGCGCCTGAGGCTATTCGCCACATCCACCTGTGTCAGTTTTGGTACAGACAGTGCGCTTGTAGCGTTGCGGTTTTTCTTGAGACCCCTCTACCCCACTTCGGCCATACGGCCTGGACGCTTTGCAGTCCCGTGGAACTTCGGAATCCGTCACGCACGCTTCAAACCTAACGCACCGGGGCCGGAATGTTAACCGGCTGTCCATCGATTACGCCTTTCGGCCTCACCTTAGGATCTGCCTAACCCTGGGCGGATTTACCTTGCCCAGGAAACCTTGGACTTTCGGCGAGGGAGATTCTCACTCCCTTTATCGTTACTCAAGCTGGCATATTCACTTGCTGCCGCTCCACCAACCCTCACGGGAAAGCTTCAACGCTGACAGCGACGCTCCTCTACCATCATCAAAGATGATCCACGGCTTCGGTGTATGTCTTATTCCCGATAATTATCGGCGCCAAATTCCTCGACCAGTAAGCTGTTACGCATTTTTTAAATGGTGGCTGCTTCTAAGCCAACATCCTGGCTGTCATAGCAATTCGACTACCTTAAGAACTTAGACACACTTGGGGACCTTAGCCGATGGTCTGGGTTGTTTCCCTTTTGACCGCGGACATTATCGCCCGCAGACTTACTCCCGGGACTTGGCACATGGCATTCGGAGTTTGATTGGACCGAGTAGCCGGGTAGGCCCTCAAAATCCATTCAGTAGCTCTACCTCCATGTGTTGCTCACCGAGGCTAGTCCCAAAACTATTTCGAGGAGAACGAGATATCTCCGGTTATGATTGCACTGTAAGCCCTCCCCACAGGTCATGCCAGAACTTTTCAACGTTCACGGCTTCGGTCCTCCAGAGGGTATTACCCCTCCTTCAACCTGCCCATGGGTAGATCAACCGGTTTCGCGCCTACCCCATTCGACTTGACGCCCTTGTCAGACTCGGTTTCCCTGCGGCTGCGCGGCGGTACCGCTTAGCCTTGCCGAATAGAGTAACTCGCCAGCTCATTATGCAAAAGGCACGCCACAAGCCTTACGGCCCGTGACCGCTGTGTAAGCACACGGTTTCAGGTGCTTTTTACTCCCCTTGTCGGGGATCTTTTCACCGTTCAGTCGCCTTACTGGTTCACTATCGGTCGTCGAGGAGTACTCAGGCTTGGAGGGTGGTCCCCCCATGTTCAGGCGGGGTTTCACGAGCCCCACCTTACTCTAGGCCATTCACAGTCGTGGTCCTACAGGACTATCACCTTCTAAGGTGCGCCTTTCCAGGCACTTCACACCACTTCTGCTTAGGTCCGCGTTCGCTCGGCGCTACTTGCGGAGTCGCAATTGCTTTCCTTTCCTGCAGCTACTGAGATGTTTCAGTTCGCTGCGTTCGCTCCACGCACCCTATACATTCAGGTGCGGGTAACCCTTGCGGGTTGGGTTGCCCCATTCGGAGATCCCAGGATCGGTGCTTGGTTACCAGCTCCTCTGGGCTTATCGCAGGTTCCTGCGTCCTTCATCGCCTCTCGACGCCAAGGCATCCACCGTGTGCCCTTTCTAGCTTGGCCACGCCTACCGGACCCCGGCTTTCGCCGAAGCTCGTAGACAAGACCAGCCTTCAGGCTGCTCATTCAATCGTTACAAACTGAAACTTGAAACTCAATACTCGAGATGAATTCTTGACTCGTGTTACACTTGCTGCCAAAACCACTGGAAAACCAGCAGTTCTGGCGCGCGACATCTGATCCTCACTTGTCAAAGACCGGGTTGTGACCCGCTGTCCAGTCAAAGACTGGGGCAGATGGGCAAGCATACCCAACCCCCAATGGCTGTCAAGACCATAAGGCACGGCGCCAAGTGTTGTGGAAAACCCGTCAATTCGCCCCGCCAGGGCAACCACTCAGGTGCCGAGACCCGGGCCGCTAGGACGACCGCTCCCCGTACCGCCGGACGACCCCTTCGCTGCGTCCTTGCTCGGCGCGTCGCTTCCCTTAGATCGATCGAGAAACTCCGCTTCCAGCGCGATGCGCTCCGAAGATGAACTGTCGCGTTCGACTGAGCGATACTCGCGAACTGGTTGCCCAGACGCATCGAGGCGCTCGAGCACAACAATGGTTGCCTTGCGGGCACCGCGCTCTGCGTCGCGCGCGATGTCATCGAAGATGTCGACGAGGTACCAAGCAGTCTTGAACAAGTTTGGCGCAGACGCATCTGAGTCAGACTTCGCGACTTGATCGCCTGGCGCACAACTCGCTACTTGGCGGTCCACCTTGCCGTCAACATATCGGTAAAGCTCGATTGTTGCGCGACGAGCGGTCGATGAACTGTCGGTTCCAGACGCGCGCAGCACAAAAAACTTCGTCGGATCCGGCACAGTGATCGCTGGGCCCCACTCTGATGCTGCGGTCGAGAGCGCGAACTCGTCAGCAAGCGATTGCTGTCCAGCTATGAGCAGTGTCTTACGACCGAAGAATGGATTGAAGCACTGAACGACACAGCGGTAGCGGTAGGTCGAGCCCGGTTCAACCCTCCAATCGTGCGTCCACGCCACCACCGATTCCAAAGCACCGAACTCGGACTTCTCGGTGGCATCCGTGGCTGTTCCACTCGCCGCGCCGCCAGCCGGTGCCGCTGGATAGGCCTTTGCAAACTCGGCTTCAGCCTTCGCGAGGTCACGCTCGGCACTCCGAAGCTGACGGGTCAAGCGAATACGCGCCGACTTCGTGAGTTCATCGTCCTTTCCCTTGTCTGAACCCCCCTGATTGTTGCGGCCTTGGAAGCCTCCGCCACCACCGAGACCTCCGCCGCCACCTTCCCCACCCTTCTTTCCGCCGTCATCGCCAGATCCATTCGGCGCACCAAAGCCCGATCCTGGGCCCTGCCCGCTGCCGGGTGCCGGCGGCTCAAGTGGACCACCGAGCTTCTCGAGCTGCGCGCGAAGACGATCGGCTGTGCGTCGCTGACCATCTATCCGACGCTTGGCCGCGCGCTTTGCCTTCTCTTCCTCCGACGCTCCAGCGAGCGCAGTGGGATCGGGCGTGACCGCGGTAGCGTCAGCTCCCGGCGGGACGAACTTGCCGTTCTTCGTCGCCAAGAACGGCGGCTGGAGAATCTCCATCTGCGCTTCGCTCTCGCCGAGATTCTTGAAGGCCGTCTCCCGCGTCGCTGCATCAGCCTTACCTGGCGCGATGTCTGCGCGCCAGCTGTCCGCGCCGGGTACTGGCTCAACCTGCGTCACCGGTCCCCATTCGCCATTTGGTTCGCGCTGTTGACGCTCGAACACCACATCGACGACATAAAGCGTGTCGTTGAACCAAGGGCTTGGAATCTGCGCGCGCGCGGGATTCGACGAGCGATCTTGCTTGCGAAGTTCAGCGCGCATGGCGGTCAGATCGACGCGAGCCCACGGTGTCGTCCACGTGATGTCTCGCGGAGTGCCTTCGGGAAACCGCGACGCGAGATCGGGCCACTTCGCGAGGAGATCGACATCTAGTGCATCGTCAGCGAGCGCGTCGGTCGTGGCGATGACACCCTCAACCGC
>Ga0233424_10003484_pt1 | contig 10133 bp, 9 predicted proteins | sample Watercolumn_Towu_FD_181011 | JGI IMG/M metagenome (GOLD analysis project Ga0233424, IMG submission 181011) | Freshwater microbial communities from Lake Towuti, South Sulawesi, Indonesia - Watercolumn_Towuti2014_125_MG | ecosystem: Environmental > Aquatic > Freshwater > Lake | place: Indonesia... | reverse complement strand
GTCTATGCGGTCCATGCCTGGCAGATGCCGCAGGGCGGCATCGATCCCGGCGAGGAGCCCCTCGCCACCGCCCGCCGCGAGCTCTTCGAGGAGACCAATGTCCGCTCGGTGACGCTGCTCGCCGAGGCCTCCGAATGGTTCGCCTACGACCTGCCGCAGGTGGTCGCCGGCCAGGCCTGGCGGGGCAAGTATCGCGGCCAGACGCAGAAATGGTTCGCCTTCCGCTTCGACGGAGACGAGGCGGAGATCGACGTGCTCCGCCCCGGCGGCGGCCACCACAAGCCGGAATTCGAGGCCTGGCGCTGGGAGGACCTGCACGCCACGCCCGGGCTCATCATCCCCTTCAAGCGCGGCGTCTACGAACGGGTCGTCGAGGCCTTCCGGCCCTTCGCCCATCCGGTGTGAGCGGGGCAGACGCGGTCGCGGGACGATCGGACACCGGAACCGCTGCCCGTCATGCCCGGCCTTGTGCCGGGCATCCACGACTTGTCCTGGGACGGCGGTGGTCCAGTCGTGGATGCCCGGGATAAACCCGGGCATGACGGCAAGGGTGCGGCCACGTCAGAACGTCGCGCATCCCAGGCAAGCGGCCCCCACCATGCGACCCAGCGGCATCCGGGTTCTCCCGCATCGCACCATCCGGGGATCGGCGTAGCCTGACCCTTCAGGACCATGCCCCTGAGGAGGCCGCCGTGACCGAACCCCGAATTCCCGCTGCCGGATCTTTCACCCTCGACCGCCGCACCATGATCGCCGGGGCCTCGGTGCTCACCGCCACGGCCGCCACCAGCGCCGCCCGCGGCCAGGGACGCCCCACCATCGACGGCCAGACCGCGCTCATCGTCGTCGATGTCCAGAACGACTTCTGCCCCGGCGGCCGGCTCGCCGTGCCGAAGGGCGACGAGGTCGTCGCCATCTGCAACACGATCGGCCGGCGCTTCCAGAACGTCGTCTTCACCCAGGACTGGCACCCGGAAGGCCATTCCTCCTTCGCCACCAGCCATCCCGGCAAGAAGCCCTTCGAGGTGGTGAAGATGCCCTATGGGCCGCAGGTCCTCTGGCCCGACCACTGCACCTGGGATTCGGCTGGTGCCGAGTTCCACGAGGCGCTGGACCTGCCCCATGCGCAGACCATCATCCGCAAGGGCTATCGCAAGGAGGTCGACAGCTATTCCGGCTTCATGGAGGCCGACCGGCGGACGGCGACGGGGCTTGGCGGCTACCTCAAGGAGCGCGGCGTCACCCGGGCCGTGGTGGTGGGCCTCGCCACCGATTTCTGCGTCAACTGGACGGCGCAGGATGCCGCCAAGGCGGGGCTGGAAACCTTCGTGGTCGAGGAGGCCTGCCGCGCCATCGACCTCGGCGGCTCGCTGGACAAGGCCTGGGCCGACATGGCGGCGCTCGGGGTCAAGCGGATCAAGGTCACCGACCTGGGATGAGTGCGGGAGGCTCTTCGGCGCCTCGAAATAGGATTTTTGTCCTTGACGAGCGTCACGCTCGGTGGTAGGTGTTGAGGCAGGGTCCGGTGTTGCGCCTGGTGCGCCAACCGGGGCTGCCCCGACTTTTCCCTGCATCGCCGAAGTGCGTCCTTCGAGGCTCGCTGTCGCTCGCACCTCAGGATGAGGTGGGTTGCGTCTGGCATCGGGCGCGGCCGATGCGACAACGGTCCGGTCGTCTCGGCAGCATGCAGGTCACCCCCATCCTCATCCTGAGGTGCGAGCGCATAGCGAGAGGCGAACGCATCTCGCTATGCGCTCGATGCGATGGCGAGCCTCGAAGGACGCACTAGGGCGATGCAACGCGACCAGGACCGGTTCGAGGCAACCACGCCCGCTCCGAACCGCACTGCCCCCGCCAACGCCCCCGGATGAGCTTCGACCCCTCAGACAGACGCGGTTCGCCCCACCTCTCCCCAGCGGGGAGAGGTCGACGAGCGAAGCGAGGCGGGAGAGGGGAGAGCCTTCTCCGGATGAGCTTCGCCCCCTCAGACAGACGGGCTCCGCCCCACCTCTCCCCAGCGGGGAGAGGTCGACGAGTGAAGCGAGGCGGGAGAGGGGGAGAGCCTTCTCTGGATCGGCCTGAAGCCCCCTCTCCCGGCCTGCGGCCGACCTCTCCCCGCTGGGGAGAGGTGGGAGACGCGCCCCGCGAAGGGAGGTCGTCGGTGCGCCCGCGAGAAGAGGTGATCGGAGCGCCAACGAAGAGAGGTCATCGGAGCGCTGCCGGGACGAGTTGATCGGAACATCCTGCGTCCGGAGCCGGAGAGGCGCAGGCGCCACGGGCAACGGGACGACGCCCCCCAGCCGCGCAAAGGGTCCCCCTCAAACCCCAAGGGTCCACCCACAAAGCAAAAGGCCGCCCGGAGGCGGCCTTCGCGAAACTCCAAAACCCAACCGCAGGTCAGTGCGTCGAGGAGGCGGTGCCCAGCGCAGCCTTGACGCCCTTGAGCTGGTCGAGGCGCTCGGAGGCCTTGTGCCGCGCCGCGTCGTCCTTGGCGTCGGCGAGGTCTTCCTCGGCGTTCTTGATGTCCTGGTCGAGATGGGCGGCGTTGAGGTCCTCGACCGGCGTGGCGCGCTCGGCGAGAACGGTGAGGCCGCCCGACGACACCTCGGCGAAGCCGCCGCGGACATAGAGCCGCTTCGGCTGGCCATCGGCGTGGATGGTCAGGATGCCCGGCCGCAGCGTCGAGACGAAGGGCGAGTGCCCGGCGAGGATGCCGAAGTCACCCTCGGAACCCGGCACCACCACCTGCTCGACGGCGCCCGAGAAGAGCTGACGCTCGGGCGAGACCAGTTCGAAATGGAAGGTCGCCATGTCGTGCGATCCTCTTTCTCAAGCCGCTCAGGCGGCTTCGGCGGCGAGCTTGCGGCCCTTCTCGACAGCCTCCTCGATGGTGCCGACCATGTAGAAGGCGGCCTCCGGGAGGTGGTCGTACTTGCCCTCGACGAGATCGCCGAAGCCCTTCACCGTGTCCTTCAGGTCGACGAACTTGCCGGGAGCACCGGTGAAGACCTCGGCGACGTGGAAGGGCTGGGAGAGGAAGCGCTCGACCTTGCGGGCGCGGGCGACGGTGAGCTTGTCCTCTTCCGAGAGCTCGTCCATGCCGAGGATGGCGATGATGTCCTGGAGCGCCTTGTAGCGCTGCAGGGTCTGCTGGACCTTGCGGGCCACCGCGTAGTGCTCGTCACCGATGACGCGGGGGTCGAGCATGCGCGAGGTCGAGTCGAGCGGGTCCACCGCCGGATAGATGCCCTTCTCGGCGATCGAGCGGTTGAGAACTGTCGTCGCGTCGAGGTGGGCGAAGGAGGTGGCCGGCGCCGGGTCGGTCAGGTCGTCCGCCGGCACGTAGATCGCCTGCACCGAGGTGATCGAGCCCTTCTGGGTGGTGGTGATGCGCTCCTGGAGGGCGCCCATGTCGGTGGCGAGGGTCGGCTGATAGCCCACCGCCGAGGGGATGCGGCCGAGAAGCGCCGACACCTCGGAGCCCGCCTGGGTGAAGCGGAAGATGTTGTCGACGAAGAACAGCACGTCCTGGCCCTGGTCGCGGAAGTGCTCGGCGATGGTCAGGCCCGAGAGGGCGACGCGGGCGCGGGCGCCCGGCGGCTCGTTCATCTGGCCGAACACGAGGGCGCACTTGGAGCCTTCGCCGCAGCCCTTCTTGTTAACGCCGGACTCGATGAACTCGTGATAGAGGTCGTTGCCCTCGCGGGTGCGCTCGCCGACGCCGGCGAACACCGAGTAGCCGCCGTGGGCCTTGGCGACGTTGTTGATGAGCTCCTGGATGAGCACGGTCTTGCCGACGCCGGCACCGCCGAACAGGCCGATCTTGCCGCCCTTGGCGTAGGGGGCGAGGAGGTCGACGACCTTGATGCCGGTCACGAGGATCTCGGCTTCCGTCGCCTGCTCGGCGAAGGTCGGGGCCGGCTGGTGGATGGCGCGGGTCAGCGTGGTCTTGACCGGGCCGGCCTCGTCGATCGGCTCGCCGACGACGTTGAGGATGCGGCCGAGGGTCTCGTCACCGACGGGAACGGCGATCGGCTGGCCGGTGTCCTTGACCTCCTGGCCACGCACCAAGCCCTCGGACGTGTCCATGGCGATGCAGCGGACGGTGTTCTCGCCGAGGTGCTGGGCGACCTCGAGAACGAGGCGGTTGCCGTTGTTGCTGGTCTCGAGCGCGTTCAGGATCTGCGGCAGATGCCCGTCGAACTGCACGTCGACGACGGCGCCGATGACCTGGCTGATCCGGCCGGTACCCGCCGGCGCGTTGGTCGCTGTCTTTGCCATGATGGGGTCCTCGTTCAATGACGTGAGCTCAGAGCGCCTCAGCGCCCGAGATGATTTCGATGAGTTCCTTGGTGATCATCGCCTGACGCGCGCGGTTGTACTTGAGCGTCTGCTTCTTGATCATCTCGCCGGCATTGCGCGTCGCATTGTCCATGGAGGACATACGGGCGCCCTGCTCCGACGCGGCGTTCTCGAGGATCGCCTTGAAGATCTGGATGGTCACGTTGCGCGGCAGGAGATCGGCGAGGATCTCGGTCTCGCCGGGCTCGAACTCGTAAGGGGCGGTGTCGGCGGCAGCGGGAGCGGCCTCGCCGGCGACCTGCGCCGGGATGATCTGCTGCGCCGTCGGGATCTGCGAGATCACCGACTTGAACTTCGAGAAGAACAGCGTCGCGATGTCGAACTGGCCATCGGCGAAGAGCTTCTGCACCTGGGTGCTGACCTCCTCGGCCTGGGCGTAGGAGAGCTGCTTCACTGCGCGGAATTCGATGTAGCCGACGATCTGCTTGTCGAATTGGCGGCGGATGAGGTCATAGCCCTTGCGTCCGACGCAGAAGAACTTGACCGTCTTGCCCTCGGCCTGAAGGGCCAGGGCCCGCTCGCGGGCGAGGCGGACGATGGAGCTGTTGAAGGCGCCGCACAGGCCGCGCTCGGCGGTCGCGACGACGAGCAGGTGAACCTGGTCCTTGCCCGTGCCGGAGAGCAGCACCGGGGCATCGGCGCCCGAGACGCCGGCGGTCAGGTTGGCGAGTACCGCCTCCATCTTCTCGGCATAGGGGCGCGCCGCCTCGGCCGCCGTCTGGGCGCGCTTCAGCTTCGCCGCGGCCACCATCTGCATGGCCTTGGTGATCTTCTGCGTCGCCTTCACGGAGGCGATGCGGTTCCTCAGATCCTTCAAGCTCGGCATCAGCCGACGTCCCTTCTGGCTTCGATGGCCTGTTCCACCTTGCGGCGGAAGACCAGCGGATCCGCGATCATCTTGATGGGCGTGGCGTTGATGCCCGTCCCATGGACGGTCACGTTCCCGAAATTGAGGACGCGACCGAGAAATGTCTGGTCGACCGAGATGGAGTCGACCTTTTCGAGCCTCTGCTCGATGGTGGAGCGGGCAACGAGGCCCCACTTCGCCACCACCTTGCGGGAGGTGACCGCCAGCTCGGTGGTCCGGCTCAGGAACCAGGCCACCAGCAGCCAGAGCGCCGCCGCCGCGAGCACCGCCAGGCCATAGGGCCAGGCGAAGACCGTGGCGGCGAGGCCGACGATCACGGCGACGATGGGCCAGAAGTAGACGATCCAGTGGATCGTCGCTTCATGGACGATGGTCTCGCCCGGCCCGAGGCTGTCGCCGACGTAGCTCACCGCCCGGCGATCAGCCGAACGACGCCGCGAAGCTCTCCACCGCGGCCTTCAGCTTGCCGGCCGTGTCGTCGGAGAGATCCTTGGAGGAGCGGATCGCCTCGAGGATGGTGCCCTCGGAGCGCAGCTTGCCGAGCAGACCCTCTTCGAAGGCCTTCACGCGGTTCAGCGGCAGCTTGTCGAGGTAGCCGTTGGTGCCGGCCCAGATGACCGCAACCTGCTCTTCCATCTTCAGCGGCGAGTACTGGTTCTGCTTGAGGAGCTCGGTGAGACGGGCGCCGCGGTTGAGCAGGCGCTGGGTCGTCGCGTCGAGGTCCGAGCCGAACTGGGCGAAGGCGGCCATCTCGCGATACTGGGCGAGCTCGCCCTTGATCTTGCCGGCGACCTTCTTCATCGCCTTGGTCTGCGCCGAGGAGCCGACCCGCGACACGGAGAGGCCGACGTTCACCGCCGGGCGGATGCCCTGGAAGAACAGGTCGGTCTCGAGGAAGATCTGGCCGTCTGTGATGGAGATGACGTTGGTCGGGATGTAGGCCGACACGTCGTTGGCCTGCGTCTCGATGACCGGAAGCGCGGTCAGCGAGCCCTTGCCGGCGTCGTCACCCATCTTCGCCGCGCGCTCGAGCAGGCGGGAGTGGAGATAGAACACGTCGCCCGGATAGGCCTCGCGGCCCGGCGGACGGCGCAGCAGCAGCGACATCTGGCGGTAGGCGACGGCCTGCTTCGACAGGTCGTCATAGATGATGACGGCGTGCATGCCGTTGTCGCGGAAGAACTCGCCCATGGCGCAGCCGGCGAAGGGCGCCAGGAACTGCATCGGGGCGGCGTCGGAGGCGGTGGCGGCGACGACGATCGAGTACTCGAGCGCGCCGTTCTCCTCGAGCGCCTTCACGAACTGGGCGACCGTGGAGCGCTTCTGGCCGACGGCGACGTAGACGCAGTAGAGCTTCTGGTGCTCATCGGCGCCGGCGACGTTCAGCGGCTTCTGGTTAAGGATCGTGTCGAGGGCGATGGCGGTCTTGCCGGTCTGGCGGTCGCCGATGATCAGCTCGCGCTGGCCGCGGCCGATCGGGATCAGCGCGTCGATCGACTTCAGGCCGGTCGCCATCGGCTCGTGCACCGACTTGCGCGGAATGATGCCCGGGGCCTTCACGTCGACGCGGCGGCGCTCGGTGGCCTCGATCGGGCCCTTGCCGTCGATCGGGTTGCCGAGGGCGTCGACGACGCGGCCGAGCAGGCCCTTGCCGACGGGAACGTCCACGATGGCGCCGGTGCGCTTCACCGTGTCGCCTTCCTTGATGTCACGGTCGGCGCCGAAGATGACGATACCGACATTGTCGGTCTCGAGGTTCAGCGCCATGCCGCGGATGCCGTTGTCGAACTCGACCATCTCGCCCGCCTGGACGTTGTCGAGACCGTAGACGCGGGCAATACCGTCACCGACGGAGAGCACCTGGCCGACCTCGGAGACTTCCGCCTCCTGACCGAAGTTCTTGATCTGCTCCTTGAGGATCGCAGAGATTTCAGCGGCGCGGATGTCCATCAGCCGACCTCTTTCATGGCGGTTCGAATCGCGTTGAGCTTGGTGCGAAGGGACGTGTCGATCATCCGCGAGCCGACCTTCACGATCAGCCCGCCGAGAATGGCCGGGTCCACCTTCACGTCGATCTTGGGCTCCTTGCCGAGCACGTCCTTGAGGGCGGCCGATAGCGAGGAGGAATGGGTGGGCGACAGCGCCTCGGCGACCGTCACCTCGGCGATGATCTCGCCGCGCGACTTGGCCACCAGGCCGTTGAAGCCGCGGATGATGCTCTCGATGGCGAAGAGACGGCGATTCGCCGCCACCACCTTGATGAGGTTCGCGGCGATGCCACCGATGCCGGCCTTCGCCAGGATGGCGCCGACCGCCTTGGCCTGCTCGTCGGAGGAGAAGACGGGGCTCTTTACCAGCCGCCGCAGGTCCTCGGAGCCCTCCAGAAGGGCGGTGAACCGACCGAGATCGGCCTGCACCTGGTCAACCTGGCCCGCCTCGCTCGCCAGCTCGAAAAGGGCGGATGCATAGCGCCCCGCCATGCCGGAAACGGTCTTGTCTTCGCCAGCCACCGCGTCTCTCGCGCTTGAGGCGTCGAGACCTCCGGTCTTCCTGTGCCGCCCAGCTTTCGCACGGTGACATCAAACCGTTGTCTCGACTGGGAAATTCAGCCCCGGAAGAGGGTCACACGCGTGACCTGCCCCCAAAGTCGGCTGTCCGGTAGCACACGTATTCTCATGGTGCAACGCCATGCGAGCCATGTGCCTCTGCACCAAAGGTCGCGGAGCCGCGGCTTTCCACGGGTTTTGGTGGCGCCGCCCTGCCGATGCATCGCCAAGGCGCACCCGCCACCCCGGCGCCCTGTCGACGATCGGCAGGATCTGCTATCTTTAAAGGAAGACGATGAGGCAGCGAGGAAGACCGCGGTGGCGCTCAACATCAAGGACCCTGAGGCTGACCGGCTGGCGCGGCAGGTCGCCGAGATGACGGGCGAAACCATCACCGGTGCCGTGGTCACCGCACTGAAGGAGAAGCTGGCGCGGGAGCAGCGTCGCCAGTCCGATACCGAAGTGTTTGTCGACGACGTTCTCCGTGTCGCCCGCAGTCTCGCGAGCCTGCCGACGCGCGACCAGCGCAGCGACGAGGCGATCCTCGGGTTCGACGCGATGGTCGAGTAACGGATGGTCATCGACACCTCTGCCCTGCTCGCGATCCTTTTCTCCGAACCCGAGGCGGCCAATCTGATCCGCGCCATCGCGCAGGACGGGACGCGGCTGATGTCGGCGGGCAGCATTCTCGAGGCTGGCATCATCGCCCAGGCCCGCAAGGGCGATGCCGGCGGCCATGCCCTCGACCTGATGGTCGTCAAGCTGGGCATCGACATCGTGGCGATGACGCCCCACCACGCCGACATCGCGCGGCGCGCCTTCCGTCTGTTCGGCAAGGGCCAGGCCAAGGCCGGCCTCAACTACGGCGACTGCATCGCCTACGCCCTGGCACGGGACACCGGCGAGCCCCTGCTCTTCAAGGGCGACGACTTCAGGCAGACCGACATCGTCGCGGTGCAGTGGTAGCCCCTAAACGCAACGGGCGGCCCGAAGGCCGCCCGCGCATCCCCTCGCTTGTCGCGAAGCCTCAGGCCGCCGCCTTCCGGCCGGCCATGCGGCCGTAGAAGGTCTCGCCGGTCTCGGCCATCTCGCGCAGGAGCTTGTTCGGCGTGAAGCGGTCGCCGTACTTGGCGACGAGCGCGTCGCACTTCCTGACGAAGGCCTTGGTGCCGATCATGTCGATGTAGCTCAGCGTGCCGCCCGACCAGGGCGCGAAGCCGAAGCCGAGGATGGAGCCGACATCCGCCTCGCGCGGATCGGTGACCACCCCCTCCTCGACGCAGCGCGAGGCTTCCAGCGCCGTCGTGATCAGCAGCCGGTCGATGATCTCCTGGCGGTCGATCGCGTCCGGGTCCTGCTGGCTGCCGACGAAGGCCTTGAGGCCCGGCCAGATCGTCTTCTTGCCGTTGTCGAGATACTCGTAGAAGCCCTTCTTGGCCTTCTTGCCGACGCGGCCCTCCTGCTCGACCAGGAAGGTCAGCAGCTTTTCCTGCTGCGGATCGACGGCCTGGGCCCCGACCTGCGCCTTGGTGGCCTTCAGGATCTTGAGACCGAGGTCGATGGCGACCTCGTCATTGAGGGTCAGCGGCCCGACCGGCATGCCCGCCTGCTTGGCGAGATTGTCGATCATGACGGGGGGCACGCCCTCCATCACCATGAGGTGGGCTTCCTTGATGTAGTTGCCGACGCAGCGGTTCACGTAGAAGCCGCGGGTGTCGTTGACCACGATCGGCGTCTTCTTGATCGCCTTGACGTAGTCGAGGGCGACGGCGAGCGCCTTGTCGCCGGTCTTCTCGGCCATGATGATCTCGACCAGCATCATCTTGTCCACCGGCGAGAAGAAGTGGATGCCGATGAACTGCTCGGGGCGCACCGAGGCCTTGGCGAGGCCGGTGATGGGCAGGGTCGAGGTATTGGAGGCGAAGATCACGTCGGGGCGGATGACGGCTTCCGTCTTCTTGATGACGTCGGCCTTCACCGCCGGGTCCTCGAACACCGCCTCGATGACGAGGTCGACATTGGCAAGGTCGGCATAGTCGGCCGTGGTCTTGATCTTGGCGAGGAGCGCCTCGCGCTGCGCCGAGGTGGCGCGGCCCTTGTTGACCTGGTCGGTCATCAGCTTGTGGGTATAGGCCTTGCCCTTCTCGGCCGCCTCCACGTCGCGGTCGAGCAGGACGACGTCCATGCCCGCCTGCGCCGTGACATAGGCGATGCCCGCGCCCATGAAGCCGGCGCCGAGCACGCCGACCGTCTTGAGCTGGGTTGCCGGCACGCCGGCCGGACGGCGCAGGCCCTTGCCGAGCGCACCCATCGACACGAAGAGCGAGCGGATCATCGCCTGGGCCTGCGGCGAGCGC
>Ga0233424_10003482_pt1 | contig 10134 bp, 12 predicted proteins | sample Watercolumn_Towu_FD_181011 | JGI IMG/M metagenome (GOLD analysis project Ga0233424, IMG submission 181011) | Freshwater microbial communities from Lake Towuti, South Sulawesi, Indonesia - Watercolumn_Towuti2014_125_MG | ecosystem: Environmental > Aquatic > Freshwater > Lake | place: Indonesia... | reverse complement strand
CAAGATGGGGCCATTGTGGCCGATGAGGACGGAGCCGTAGCCTGGCCGTTCACCGTTCGGGCGCAATATCCCTCACCCGGACACCACCAACCGAGAACGATGAACCCTCACCCGGGCACCACCGACCGAGACGATGAGCCTGACACGACGATGAGCCCGAAACGACGATGAGCCCGACACGACGATGAGCCCGAAGACGATGAGCCCGACACGACGATGAGCCCGAAGACGATGAGCCCGACACGACGATGAGCCCGAAGACGATGAGCAAGGTCCGCAAGGCCGTCATTCCGGCCGCCGGGCTCGGCACCCGCTTCTTGCCGGCGACCAAGAGCCTGCCCAAGGAGATTCTGCCGGTCGTCGACAAGCCGGCGATCCAGTATGTCGTCGAAGAGGCTGTGGCTGCCGGCCTCACCGACATCCTGATCATCACCGGCCGCAACAAGCGGGCGATCGAGGACCACTTCGACCGCAACTTCGAACTCGAGTACTACCTCGACCGAGACGGCAAGCACGACGTGTTGAAGGAGGTCGAGGCGAGCAGCGAGTTGGCCGACATCCACTACGTCCGCCAGCGCGACCCGCTCGGGCTCGGCCACGCAGTGTCGGTCGCGCGGGAACACGTTGGGTCTGAGCCGTTCGCGGTGATGCTCCCCGACGACATCATGGTCGACGAGGCGCAGTTGCTCCGGTCGATGCTCGACACGCACGACCGCTACGGCCGGTCGGTGCTCGCCTTGCTCGAGGTCCCCGGCGACGAGATCAGCAGCTACGGCTGTGTCGAAGCGTTGCCGTTCCACGACGGGCTGGTCGAGGTGCGACGCATCATCGAGAAGCCGCCCGCCGACGAGGCGCCGTCGAACCTCGCGGTGTTCGGCCGGTACGTGTTCACCGCCGACATCTTCGACGCGCTCGATCGCATCGAGCCCGGGCGCGGCGGCGAGTTGCAGCTCACCGACGCGATCGCGTTGCTGCTCGATGATCAGAGCGTCTATGGCCAGAAGTTCGAGAGCGGCCGTCACGACATCGGCCAGAAGCTCGGGTTCCTCCGGGCCAACATCGAACTGGCGCTCGACCGCGACGACCTCGGCGACGCCGTCGCCGACATGCTGCGCGACATCGTGCAGTCCCGCCAGCTGAGCTGACCAGGGCCTCGGCCGCTGTCGCATTCCACGACCTGTCGGCGCACCCGTAGGATCGGTGGGTGATCGAACTCGCCGAGGCGCGGGCACGGGTGATGCGGTCGATCGCGCCGCTCGCCCCGGTCGAGGTCGCCGCGTCCGATGCGCTCGGGCTGGTGCTCGCCGTCGATCTCGTTGCCGGCGAAGCGGTACCTCCCTTCGCCAACACTGCGATGGACGGCTACGCGGTGCGCGCCGCCGACACGGTCGGTGCACCGGTCACGCTGCGCGTCGTCGGCGAGCTCCCGGCCGGTCGTGCTCCGACCGTCGCGGTCGGCGAAGGCCAGGCCATCCGCATCATGACGGGCGCGCCGGTGCCTCCGGGTGCGGACGCGATCGTGATGGTCGAACGCACTGAACGCCTCGGCGATGACGTCGTACGGATCGACGTGACCGCGACCAAGGGTGACCATGTGCGGCCCGCGGGTGGCGACATCGAAGCGGGCCAGCTTGTCTTTACCGCCGGGACGATCCTCCGTCCGGCGCACCTCGGCGTGCTCGCGAGCCTCGACGTGGCTGAGGTCTCGGTATTCCGGCGTCCGCGCGTCGGTGTGCTGAGCACCGGTGACGAACTCGTCGCCCGTGGACCGCTCGCCCCCGGCCAGATCCGTGACTCCAACCGACCGATGCTGCTGGGCCTGGTCGCCGCAGCCGGATGCGACGGTGTCGATCTCGGCCAGGCTCGCGACGACGAAGCGCTGATCACCGAACGTATCGAGCACGGACTCGACGCCTGCGACGTGCTACTCACGAGCGGCGCGGTGTCGGTGGGCGACTACGACTTCGTCAAGCTCGCGATCGAAAGGCTCGCCGCGGCGCGCGGCGGCGAGTACGTGTGGTCGCAGGTCGCGATCAAGCCGGCGAAACCGCTTGCGTTCGGTGTGATCGGCGGTGTGCCGGTGTTCGGCCTGCCCGGCAATCCGGTGAGTTCGAGCGTCAGCTTCGAGGTGTTCGCGCGCCCCGCGTTGCGGGTGCTCGCGGGCGATCCCGAGCCGCAGCGCCCGGTGGTCGAAGCGATCGCGGCAACCGCCTTCGCGCGGCGCCGTGACGGCAAGACCCACTTCGATCGGGCCGTCGTCACCATCGGACCGGACGGCCGTTATCGCTGTGTCCGGTCGGGTTTCCAGGCGAGCAACGTGCTCTCGGGCATGGCGAACGCCAACGCGCTGGCGATCCTCGCCGACGGCGACGGCGTCGGCGAGGGCGAGGCCGTGAGCGTGATGTTGTTGACCTGACCGTCCACACCAACCTGGGTCTTGAACCCACGACGCTTCGCAGTTCACGACACCGGAACGGGTCGAGCGTCGACGTGAAGGGCAACGGCCCGCAGATCACGTGGCAGCCGGGGTCGGGTTCGCTCTGGCTCGCCGTCGGCGCAGCGACCAACTTCTGCCGACGGGTCATCGCCTCCCCGGGTGCGCTCCACCGTCCCAGCCCGACAGCGGCGCACAGCCACGTTCTTGCCTCCCAGGTATGGGCGCCCGCGTCATTGGGGGCGCCCCTGGGGTCCGCCCGCCCGGGCGGAGACTTCCTGCGTTAGTTGTACCATTCTGAGTGGTTTGGGTATAGGGGCCGCTTGGCCCTAACTGCGGAGATTATATACCGGTGTAAAGCAGGTAACAGAGGTCGGCAGACCCATTGTCGGCTCTCTCGTGAGGCTCCACAATGCGTCCGTCAGTGGTCGCCCAGTGCCGAGCGAAGCTGGAGTGCGGGCGCCGGTACCCCCTTCCGGCGCCCGCCTACTTCTTTTTCAGTCCGCCCGTTCGCGAGAGCCCCTCGTTGCCTCCGAACGGGCGCGGTCACACCTTGCGGCGCGCCTCCGCGCGCCGGTGCGTTTGGTGCCTGCTCGGCCCGGCGAGCGGCGGGTTGCACCCGTTCCCTAGCCTGAGCCGATGGCGCGCCGACCGATCGCCGTCCCGCTCGTCGACCCGTACGCGCGCCGGGTCACCGATCTGCGCATCTCGATCACCGATCGCTGCAATTTCCGCTGCTCGTACTGCATGCCCGAAGAAGGGATGCAGTGGCTCGACCGGGCCGAACTGCTGAGCTACGAAGAACTTGCCCGCATCGCCCGGGTCTGCGTCGAGCGGTTTGGTTTCGAGGCGATCCGCATCACCGGTGGCGAGCCACTCGTACGGGCGCACGTGGTGCGCCTCGTCGAGTTGCTCGCGCCGCTCGGCGTCGACCTGGCCATGACCACCAACGGGGTGAAGCTCCCCGAGGTCGCCCACGACCTCGCCCGCGCCGGGCTCGACCGGGTCAACATCTCGCTCGACTCGCTGCGGCGCGCGACCTTCCTCGCCCTCACCCGCCGCGACGAACTCGACCGCGTCCTCGCGGGCATCGACGCCGCGCTCGACGCCGGGCTCACGCCGGTCAAGATCAACGCGGTCGTCATGCGCGGCATCAACGACGACGAGGTCGTCGACCTCGCAGCCTTCGCCCGCGCCAAGGGGCTGGGTATGCGCTTCATCGAGTTCATGCCCCTCGACGCCGACGATGCCTGGAGCCACGACAAGGTCGTCCCCGCACGCGAGATCCTCGATCGGATCCACGCGGTCTTTCCGCTGCGATCCGACCCGGTGCCGGGCAGCGGTCACACGCAACCGGCCGAGCGCTTCGAGTACGCCGACGGGCTCGGCGACGTCGGGGTGATCGCGAGCGTCACCGAGCCGTTCTGCGACAGCTGTGACCGCGTCCGCATCACCGCCGAGGGCAAGTTCCGCACCTGCCTGTTCGCGATCGAGGAGTTCGACCTGCGATCGGTGTTGCGACCGAGTGCCGACGGCGCGGCCGACCTCGACGAGCGGCTGGCGACCGAGATCGCGCGTGCGGTCGGCACCAAGTGGGCCGGGCACCGCATCGGCCAGGTCGACTTCGTGCGGCCGGAACGGTCGATGAGCCAGATCGGCGGCTGATCTGGCTCCTCTTCTCGGCCCGAGCGAGGTTCGAACGATCCGTCGGTTGCGCGCCCGCACCGACGCGATCAACGGCGCAGCGTTCCTCATGCCCTGGGCGTTCACCGGCTATCCGGGGATCGCGTGTTCACCTGCGGCCGCGACGATGGCTGCTCGCGTTGCCGCCTTGGGTCCGGTCCCGGCGCGGGTTGCTGCGGACGCGTGCCTTCCGATCGCGCCACAGGTCGCGGCGCGCCAGATCGCCGAGGGATTCGCGGCCGCCCCACCTGAGCTGTGGTTCGCGCGCCGCGGCGAAGGCGCTGCGGCGTTCATCCGTGGAGTCGCGGGCGCGGTCGACGGCCTCGCTCGGACCCTTGCGGAGGCCGGCGCGGTGCTGCACGGGGTACTGCGTGCGACATCAACCGACGGCGCGGCGCTCTTCGCAGCCCTGCGTGAACGATCGACACCCGCCGATCCGGTCGAGGGGCTGTTCCGGGCCTGCGAGATGCACCGCGAACGTCGCGGCGCGCAACACGTGACCGCGGCGACGGCTCACGGGCTCGATCCGTGCGAGCTGCTGGTGCTCACTGCAGCGGTTCGGGGCCCTGGCGTGCACACGGTGCTCGGCTCCTGGCCACAGCGTCGGCGCGACGAGGCGGGCGCCCGGCTCCGCGAACTCGGCTTCGTCGACCTCGAGGGCGCTGCCACCGATGCCGGGAGAGCGTGCCGTGAGGCGATCGAGCGAACGACTGACCTCGCCGACATGACGCTCGTCCAGCACCTGGGCGCCGACGCGGAGTCGATCGTCGAGGCGTTGACCCCGATCGCCGCCGCGGTCGTGCGGGGTGCTCCCACCTGAGGTGCGTCGCCCGCCCGGACGGTCGGGGCGTGCTCGATCCGAGGGCCGGGCCGCGCCGCTGCGAAGCGCCGCCCGAGCCCGAACCCGAAGCCCGGGCCGCTTTCGGTGCAGACGCCGAACAGTGCCGCAGCAGTTCGCACGAGCGTGGCCGGGCGAGGTCGCGTTGGCCCGTAGACTCGCCCAATGGCACCGTCGCACTTCACGCACCTCGACCCGCTCGGGCGCGCGCGCATGGTCGACGTCACCGCCAAAGACGCCACCCACCGCAGGGCGATCGCACGTTGCCGAGTCCACATGTCGCCCGAGACGAGTTCGGCGATCGCCTCGGGAGCGGTGCAGAAAGGCGACGTGCTCGCGGTCGCCCGCGTCGCCGGGATCCAGGCCGCCAAGCAGACCGCGAACCTGCTGCCACTCTGCCACCCGTTGCTCGTCGGTTCGGTGTATGTCAACTTCCGAATCGAGGACAGCTACGTCGAGATCGAGACCAACGTCGATACCGTCGACCGGACCGGGGTCGAGATGGAGGCGCTCACCGCGTGTGCCGTGGCGGCCCTCACGATCTACGACATGTGCAAGTCGATCGACCGCTCGATGATCGTGAGCGAACTCGCGCTCTGGGAGAAGACGGGCGGGCGTTCCGGCACCTGGCGGCGCGAACAGCCGGGCGACGACGACCTGCTCGCCTGCTTCGACCGCTGAGGGCCCACCAGCGGCCGCTTCGTACTCGCGCGACCTGAAATCTGCCACCCTTCGGCCGCGAAAGACCAGGTCAGGGCGCTTCAGCTTGCGGTGGGCGCAAGCCAGGTCCTAGACAGTGGGGGCGATCTCGAGGGTCCACCAATCGGTGCAGACCCTCCGTTAGCGTCCCCCAAGAAGGCGGTAAGGGGTTTGGGGCAAGGAGTATTGCCGCAAGTGATTCTCGTGATCCTCGGAGTGGCCTGGGCGATCTTCCTGGTGCCTCCGCTGCTCCGAGCCAGGGCCGAGAACGTCAGCCGTGACTCGATCCGCGACTTCTCCTTCAAGATCGGAGCGCTCGGCCGTGCCAACGCGCCCTACCGCCCGGCGCCCTTCCAGCCCCGCCAGGCGCGCGCGGCGCTGCCGCTGACCGGCGCACCCGCGCCTTCCGCTGCCCGCGTCGCGTCGGCGTCGGGACTACTCAACGACCGGGCCGCGATCCGGCGACGCCAGGTGTTCAGTGTCCTCGGCCTCGCGCTTGTCGTGGCGCTGATGTTGGCGATCAGCAGTGGCGGCGCTGCCTGGGTGGTGTTCACGCTCGCTGTGGTGTTGTTCGTCGCCTACGCCGGTCTCGTCGTGTACTTCCGGCCGGCAAGCCGGGTGCCGCTCGAGCGTCTCGCTCAGGTCCGGCCCTTCCCGACTGCCCCGGCACGTCCGCAGCATGGACCCGAATACTCCTACCGACGCACGGTCAACTCCTGATCCGCGTGGATCGCGGCGCCGAATTCACCGCGATCGGCGACATCGCCCGGCAGCGTTTCGAGGCCAAGCACCGAGCGCGCGAGGTCACCATCAGGGCCGCCCGGCGCGCGATCCAGTGTTGCGCCGCGTCGATCCGCTCGACGCACCGCGGCGAGTGGGTGAAAGCTGAAACGCTCGCGAGCGAAGCCGGGGAACACCTCCGCGCTGCGGACGAGGCGACCGCTCTGTTCCCCGAGGTGCGATCGAACGGGCCGCTTCACGACGCCAAGAAGGAACTCGCCGAGGCCTGGATCACGCTCGCGCTGGTTCGTGACGACCCGCTGCCGACACCCGAGTCGCTCGAGGTCGAGGTCGCGGCCTACCTCAACGGCATGGCCGAGGCTGCGAGCGAACTGCGACGAGAGATCCTCGACCTGTTGCGGCGGGGTGATCTGGCGCGCGCCGAGACGTTGATGGCCGCGATGGATGACGTCTATGCCGTGCTCGTTACCTTCGACTACCCCGACGGCGTGACCGGCGGACTGCGGCGCACCACCGACGCGTTGCGTGCCGTGCTCGAACGGACCCGCGGTGACCTCACCACCACGGTCGTCGCGACCCGCCTGCAGACCGCGATCGAGTCGTCGAACCGCGACAGGGCCTGACCACTCGCGTCCGTTCCCGCGTCGCAGGCGGCGGGTTGCGCCGGATGTGGTGCGTTCGGTCGCCTCCGAGATCCGCCGAAGGCTGGCAGGAACGCGCTTGGTAGGGTCATCGCCCCAACGGGGGTGTAGCTCAGCTGGTAGAGCGCTACGTTCGCAACGTAGAAGTCGCCGGTTCAAGTCCGGTCACCTCCACCAAAACGTCGTCTTTCACACCCCCGGCCGTTCTTCGGGCGGGGGTGTTTGTTAGTTCTTGGTCGAGGCGTTCGAGGAGGTCGTCGGCGAGGAGCCCCGCGAAGGGTTGGGCGAGTCTGGTGTTGGTGATGCCGTCGACGTCGATGTAGATGGCTTCGAAGATGGCTTGGTTGAGAGTCCGCCTGGTCTGTTTGTTGGCTCGGGTATAGGCGGTGCCGAAGTGTTTGGCGAGCCCGAGGGCGGCCTGGAGGTTGCGTTCGATGGTTTCCCAGTGGACTTCGGTGGCTGCGAGGGATGCTCCGGCATCGGCGATCTGCTTGGTGATGCGGGTCTGGTTCTCTTTGAGGAGGTCGAGATCGATGGCACCGGCGGTGTAGGCCTGGAGCAGCTTGCGGCGTTCGGCTTCGAGGTCGGTGACGCGCTTGCGGGCTGCTCGTGCTCGTTGGTCTGCTCCGCTGGTGACGCGCTTCATGCCGGTGACGAGTCGTTCGTGGATGCGACTGATGGTGCTGTCGGCGAGTTCGATGGTGCTGTAGTAAGCCTCGATGGCGTCTTCGACGGCGTCGACTCGGACGCCCGGGAGGTCGCAGTCGTTGCGTTTCTGATGTCGTCCGAGGCAGAGGAAGTACTCGTACTCCCCACCGCGTCCTCGGGACTTGGTGTAGACGAGGCGGCTCTCACATCTGGCGCAGTAGATGGTGCTGCGCAGGTAGTGGTTGTGGGTGCGTTGCTTCTCGGGGCCTTGGCGGTGCGAGTCGAACACGGCCTGGACCTTGGCGAAGGTGTCGATGTCGACGAGCGGTTCGTGTCGGCCGTGGTGTTGGGCACCGCCCCAGGTGATGAGCCCGACGTAGAACGGGTTGTGCAGGATCGTGTGGACGTGCCGGTCGGTGAGCGGCTTCGCCGGTCGTTTCAGCGTCGGGCGGGTGGTGAGGCCTTTGGCTTCGAGCGGCTACGCACCAAATGCTCATACGCCGGCCCGCTCGGATCTGGATGTACAGCAGTCGCGTCCATCGATATTGCCATAGTCGACTGTAGCGGACAAGGATCCGACCATAGTTGTATCTGGTCTGTTGTCGGGGTTGGTTGGGAGGTCGTAACACTCTCATTCCGCGCCCCCGTCTCCCTGATCGTTGACGGGGTAGAGTTAGCTGTGATGATTTTGCCTGGCTTAGTCACAGCGATGGATGTTGGGCCGCCTGTCGAACCGGTCCGGTGCAAGCCTGGCCGCGTAACCGCGACCTGGCCGGCCGAAATGCGAGGTCCAGATTGCGCCGGTTGAAGCGTAGGCTCGAATGTTAATCGCTTCTCTGCTCAGCGCGGTGGCGGCAATACTCTTGCCAAGAATTTGGAGAGCATTTGACTCCCTCTTTGCCAGTCGCGATCCGCTTGAGTTTTATACTAGATCGGCTCGTCGGCTTTTTCTAGTGCTCCTGTGGACTATGGCCGCGGTCTTGTTTGTTGCGGGTGTCGTGTCTATTACTACGTAGTGTGGCCATTGTTTCAACAAACCGGTTGGTGTGTAGGTAAATCCAAAAATTGAAATAACCTGAACCACTGTAAAGTTGAAGTTCAGGTTTTTAATTTATATCTGTTCATTACAATTCTAGTTTTTAGATTTACTTACATGCCGGACGTCCGACAAGAGGAACTGTTGGACACGCACCGTGGCCAGACGACTACGATGCGCAAGACGAACGTCAATGTTTGGATCGGTCAGAAGAGGGTTCCACTCCCGCTGACCTGGAGAATCGCGCCAAATGGCGTGTTGACGTCTGGGTGTGAAAGAGCGCGGTATCTCGTCGCCGCCCGCGCGTTCGTCTGCCTGATGCCTTTAGTCGCCGAGGAACCACACATACAGATGGACCCCGTCGCGGCAACGCTCGGCGATCGCCCGAAGTCGCTCGAGGCCACGTAGTTCGAGCGGTGACCTCGCGCGCGGCTTCGCCACGTCGATGTCGTTAAGCAGGGCGGCCATCTGACTGGTGTTGAACATTGTGTCACCGTAGGGGTCCACGTACTGCAGCAGTGTGTAGGTGGAGGCCGCCTCGCTTGATGCGGCGCCTCCTTGGGGCAACAACGCATCGAAGTCGCCTGCGGCATCGAAGACGCCTCCAGTCGGATCATTCAAACCAGTAACGACTTCGCCTTGCTCGGTCCTGAGCTCTACGCGAATGCCCACATCCCAGTTTGCCGCATCAGGCGGGCTTGGAGACGCCCGTCGGTCAGGGCGGCCGACCCCCTTACGGCGTGATCGTCGGAACTGTCACAGCGGGTGACTTGGCGAGCTTGAGATCTGCGGTCACCAGCGTTGCGGTCAGGTGCTCGGCGAGCACGACATACAAGGCGTCGGCGATCGTGAGGTTCGCGCGCTTCGACCACGCGTCAGCGAGCAACGGACGCACCTGCACTCGGTGGGCCGGTGAGGTCGCGAGTCGTCCGAATGCGACGACGACGCGCGCCTCCGAAGCTGCGCTCCGGTACACCGCGCGACGCAAGGCTCCAGCGGCCTCGACGAAGTAGTGCTCCGGAACCCACCACTCCGCCGCGGCTGGGACTTGCGCCTGAATCCGCTCACCCGCGGGGCTGTCCAGCAGCAGCTCGACACCAGCCGAAGCGTCGAGAACGACGCGCGTCACTCGCCCTCGGCGCGTGCTTCGGCCACGAGCTCAGCGGCCGAGACGGAGAGTTCGGTCGGACCGTCGGTGCGGAGCGCCGCGAGCCACTCGTCCATCGTCATCTTGGGTGTGTCGGGAATGAGGACGACAACGGGGTCTATCTCGAAGTCTTCAGGGCGCCGAACCATGAGCTGATTCTACCTGCCACCTGGGACAACGAGATCAGGGATAGCTGCCGTGAGCGCCCGGCCGGGGTGTGAAAGCGCCGCGATCATCTCCACCATTTCGTTAGTATAAGAACCATGG
>Ga0233424_10003481_pt1 | contig 10136 bp, 9 predicted proteins | sample Watercolumn_Towu_FD_181011 | JGI IMG/M metagenome (GOLD analysis project Ga0233424, IMG submission 181011) | Freshwater microbial communities from Lake Towuti, South Sulawesi, Indonesia - Watercolumn_Towuti2014_125_MG | ecosystem: Environmental > Aquatic > Freshwater > Lake | place: Indonesia... | reverse complement strand
CGAATCGGTACTCCGCGAGCCCCGCGGCTACCACGTCGGACACGATCGCGACATCGGCGAGGTCGCCGAATGCCGCGACGAGATCGTGGCTCGTCCAGTCGAGGGTCGCGTGTGAGGTTATGCTCCCGTCGGGGGACACAAGTTCGCATACCGAGACCCCCACCCCCGAAGGGCGTCGGCCGTCGAGCAGGTCCTCGGCGAGTTCTCGGCACTGTGCGAGCACCGCACGGGGCGTCGAGCCGGCCATAGGCACCGCGGCGCGATCGTCTATCGATCCCTCGCTCATCTCGACGACCGCGACGCGCGCGTTCGTTGCGCCAATGTCGAGGGCGAGGGCGATCGTCACGTCGGGTACCAAGCCGGCGCCACACCGAGCGCGGCGTGGACGTCGTCGCCCCCGTAGTTGAAGAACTGCTGTTCGGCACCTGCGGGAGCGAAGAAAGCGTCGCCCTCGTTAATTTCGAACCAGAACGTCGTGTCCCCAAAGGACGAACGAACGTGCAGGCTGCCTTGCGTGACGTAGACGACGGTGTCGCCGCCACGCCGCCGCACGTCGCTCGTCTCCGACGGGCGCAGCCGCAGAGTCGCGACGTGGAGGTGTTCGGTCGACACGAGCAGGCCGACGAGCATCGAACCCTCGAGTCGCCACGCCGCGTCCGCGGCTGTGACCCGCCACAGCGTGTCGTTTCGCGCGCTCGATGGCAGCGAACCCACGTCGTCGGCTAGCTCGTAGAGCGCCCGCTCGAGGTAGGGCCGCGTGGCGGCATAGGCGCGCGACGTGCCAGTCGAGGGTGGGGGAGCAAAGTACTCGAGCACTCGCAGGGGAACACTGCCTTTCGAGAAGATGTGGTGCCAGGTGTCCTTGCGGAAGAAGAGCAACTCGCCGGGCTCCGCCACTTTCACTTCGCCGGTCTCCGGATTGGCGAGTGCGAGGGTGCCTTCGAGCACGAGGTAACAGACGTCTGCACCGAAGATCGTGCGATGGCTCGGGGAGTGCCTGCAGGCGCCATCGCGCGGCAGGCCGTAGACGAGCATGTGCACACGCTGAGTGGACGCGTAGATCCAGTCGGCTACGAGGCCCGACTCCTCGTCACCCCACAGGTACTGCGTGACCGACTCGCTGGCTATCTTCGTTGGCACGTCAAAACTTGGACGCGGCGACCCGACACGCGCGTCGAGACGCCCGTCAGTCGCACCGGGTCCGTCCACTGCTCGCCCCCTGTTCTCGTGTTAAGCCCAGACATTACACTCTTGATCGTGCCAAGAACAGTCCAAAGGCAACCAATACCTACCGAGCACGCGTGGCTGGTCGAGGTCTGCCGGCGTGTTCTCATACGCCACGGCGCACGTGCCGAAATCGCGAGTTGCGTCGCCGACCATCTAGTGCTCGCCGACTGGTCGGGCCACCCGAGCCACGGCGTGCGCCTCCTGCCGCACTACGTGGAGCGACTCGGTTCGCCGGGTCTTCGCGTCGACGGCGACGCCTCGGAAACGTCCTCGACGGCCGGTGTAATCGGACTCGACGCCCACGGGCTCATCGGCTATCCAGTGCTCGAGACCGCACTCTCACTCGGCGCCGAGCGCGCGGGCGATCTCGGCGTGTCGTGTGTCGGAATCCGCAACTGTGGTCATGCCGGGCGCGCGGGCTCGTGGGCGGAGCTCGGCGCGACACTCGGCTTCGTCACGCTCGTCTTTCTCGGTGGATCCGAACCGCCATTTCCAGTCGTAGCGGCACCGGGTGCCCGGCCGTCGATGCACACCAACCCGATCGCCGTCGGTGTCCCGGGTGTGCACACCGACCTCATACTTGACATGGCGACCAGTGCGATCGCCTTCGGCAAGGCCACGATCGCCCTCGAGCGCGGCGAGCCCCTGCCCGAGCAATCGGCGGTCGACGCGGCGGGTCGTCCGACGACCGACCCGCGCGGCCTCCTGGGGGGCGGATTCCTCTTGCCCGCCGCGGGGCACAAGGGATTCGGCCTCGCCGCAGCGGTGGAGGCCCTTGGCGTGGCAATCACGGGTGCCTCGCTGCCCGGCACGGAGCTTGCCGAGGGTGTGCTCGTGGTCATGATCCGTCACGATGCGCTCGTTGAGAGCACACTGGCGAGGCAGGGGGTCGAGTCGATTGAGCATCGCATTCGAGCCTCGAGCGACGACGGATCGATCCTTGCCCCGGGCGACCTCGAGCGCATGGCCCGCGCTGGACGAACACTCGGGGTCACCGACGAAGTCGTCGCGGAACTACGTGCCCTTGCGGGGGGATAAGTTGCTCGGGATCCACGTCTCGCCCTCGGCCCCCGATATGGAGGCAGCCGTGCTCGACACTGGCGCCCGGCTTGAGTCGGCGGAATTCGCCGACGGAATTGTCTGCGTGCATGACGACGTGGAGTGGCTACGTGGAGTCGTCGGACGCAACAAGGGTCTCCGCTGGGTGCAACTCGGAGCGGCTGGCATCGATCAGTGGCTCGATGCAGACGTGATGCGACCGACGATTACGTGGACGGCGGCCAAGGGCGTGCACGCCACACCCATGGCCGAGCACGTGATCGCCTTGGTGTACTGCGCGGCCAAGGGCCTCGCCGTCGCCGCACGACGTACAAGGTGGGGGGAACTTGCCGTGTCGAGCGTCGCGGGTTCGGTCCTCGGAGTAGTCGGCGCTGGTCTGGCCGGACGGGCGATCGTCGACCTCGCTCGTGCCAACGGCATGCAGACCATCGCCCTCACCCGACGCGGAGGTGACACGGGTGCGGACGTCTCCCTTGGCGCCAATGGGCTCTCCTGGCTCCTCGCGCGAGCCGACATCGTCGTGCAGTCGTGTCCACTCACCGACGAGACCCGAGGCATGATCGGCGATCGGGAGTTTGCGGGCATGAAGCGGGGGGCGTGGCTGATCAACGTCGGGCGCGGCGCAGTCGTCGACACCGATGCGTTGCTGCGTGCCCTTGACGGGGGCCGCCTCGCGGGCGCATTACTCGACGTCACCGACCCTGAGCCGCTTCCGTCAGGTCACGCTCTCTGGGCTCGTCCCAACGTGCTCATCACGCCCCACGTGGCCAGCACGCCGGCGATGGGCCGACCCGCGCTCGTCGCGCTCGTTGCCGAGAACACCCGGCGCCTCATGCGCGGCGACGCACTAATTGGGGTGGTCGATCTCGTGGCGGGCTACTGAATCCGTGTCCTCCCACACTCTTGATCGCGGTCGGCATTGGTATGGTCGTGGATACATTTCGGACCATATTTGATTTGACTTGGAACATGGAACGGCGGTACGTTCACCTCACGCACGGAAGCGTGCGGTCACAACACCGCAAACGCATCGGGGGGATCTATGAACCGCAGTGAGCACGCACATGGAGGCGACGATTTCGGTGGCCTGATTCTGCCAACACGGCGGGACTTCCTCGGCCTGACGGGGGCAGCCGTCGTCGGCGCCGCCCTCGTCGGCACGGGACCAGCCTTCGCGCATCCAGCCGCCAAGCGCGGGGGAACGCTACGCGTCGGACTGCCGGGTGGACCGGCCGCGTCGGACAATCTTGACCCGCACCAAGAAGGCGTAGCGGGTTTCGCACAAGCCTACCGGCAGAACGTCTACTCGAAGTTGACCGACATGCTTCCCGACGGGACGTTCGAGAACCAGCTCGCCCAATCGATCACCCCGAACAAGAACGCGACGCTGTGGACGATCACGCTGCGCAAGGGCGTGCGATTCCACGATGGCAGCGAGCTGACCGCCGACGACGTCATCTACACTTTCCGTCGGATCCTCGATCCCGCAAACGGTCTCAAGCAGGCCTCGGGCAACATCGACATGGTTGATCCCGCTGGCATCACGAAGACTGACAGGTACCAGCTCTCGGTTCGACTGCTGAAGCCTTGGTCCGACTTCCGCGCCGCGGTGGGCCAGCGCTACGTGAACATCGTCAAGCAGGGCGCCGCTGGCCCATGGACAGTGGCCAATGCCAATGGCACCGGACCTTTCAAGCTTGCGGCGTGGACGCCAGGCTCCGAGTACCGACTGGAGGCGCATACCGCATACTTCGAGGCGGGTAAGCCGCTCCTCGCCGCCGTTCGAATGATCGCCATACCCGATGCGGTGGCGCGTGTGAATGCGCTTGTCTCAAAGCAAGTAGACGCGATTAGCGATTTGCCCGTCAGCCAGGCGCCGCTCGTGCGCTCAGCAGGGGCCAAGGTCGTCGTTAACCCGGGCGGTAGCTGGACGCCGCTCGTGATGAACACGACGAAGGCGCCGTACACCGACCCACGCGTGCGTGAGGCGATGAAACTGCTGATCGACCGCGAGAAGGCGGTCAAGGTGGCGCTTGGCGGCTTTGGTACGGTGGGCAACGACCTCTTCGCTCGGTACGACGAGTTGTACGATGCGTCAATCCCGCAGCGCACCTACGACTCTGTCAAGGCGAAGCAGCTGCTCAAGGCGGCCGGACAAATCGGTACAACCTTTGAGCTCGCCACGTCGGAGGCCGAGTCCGACTTCGTACCCCTTGCACTCGTCTTCGAGGAGGGCGCGAAGAAGGCGGGCGTCAAGCTGACGGTCCGCAAGGATCCGGCCGACACCTTCTGGGACAAGACGTGGGGTGTCGCGCCCTTCACGTTCAGTTCGTGGGGCTACCGCGGATTCTTCACCCAGTGGCAGCAGTCCTTCACCGCCTACAACAAGGAGGAGACGAACTGGACGAATGATAAGGCGAACCGCGCGTCCCGCCTCGTGTCCCAGGCCGCGGCTACCGGAGATCTCGCCCGCCGTAAGGTGCTCGCCAGTCAGGCCCAGCGCCTGCACTGGGAAGACGGCGGATACATCATCCCCTACTTCAAGAAGAAACTTGACGCAGTGCTGCCGACCGTGAAGGGCTGTGAACCCCATGTCTTCCCGGCACTCAGTTGGTACCGATTCAAAAACTTCTCGTTCTAGGACGATAACCGTTCCGGCCGGCCGTCCGTCGGCCGGAGCGGCATGCCCGATGAGATGACTGCATCCGCGCTCCTGCGTCGCCTCGGTGAGACCCTCGCGACATTGGTAGTCGCCTCACTCGTCGTCTACCTCCTCGTCGACCTCCTGCCAGGTGACGCTGCGAGCATGTACCTCGGCAAGGACGGCGTCGTCGATCCCGCGGCCCTCGAGCGGCTGCGTAAGGAGTTCGGCCTCGACCGCCCCGTCATCACGCGCTATGTCGACTGGGTATGGGGCGTACTGCGCGGCGACCTCGGCCGCTCATTCGTGAGCGAGATGCCGGTAACCGATCTGTTGGCGCCGCGCCTTAACAACACCCTCGTCCTGCTCGGCATCACGCTTGCGATCATGCTGCCCCTTTCGATTATCGCCGGGGTCGTCTCCGCCGTGCGGAGCGGATCGACGCTCGACGTCGCCACGCAGACCTTCACCCTCGCGGTCGCCTCAATGCCGTCATTCGTGCTCGGCATCGGTCTTGTCGTCGTCTTTGCCTTCCTCTGGCCGGTGCTGCCCGCCGTATCGCTCTCACTCTCGCCGTCCACGGTGGTGCTGCCAGTTGCGGTGATGGTGCTCGGCTGGATGCCGTTTCCGACACGTATGATCCGAGCGGGCGTGATCAACGCGTTGAGGTCGCCGTATGCTGAGATGGCGCTCCTAAAGGGACTGCCGCGTCGCCGTCGACTCGTGTCGCACGTGCTACCCAACGCGATCGTGCCGGGCGTCCACGCTTTCGCCCTCACCGCCGCGTCGATGCCTGCGGGGGTCGTGGTCGTCGAATACTTGTTCGGGTTCCAGGGGGTCGGCGTGTTGCTCATTGACTCGGTACGCGCACGAGACACGCCAACCGTGCAGTCGCTCACCCTCATCCTTGTCGCCTTCTACCTATTCGCCAACGCCGTGTCGGACGCCGCCACCACATTGCTCACCCCAAGGCTCCGTGTCCGCTAGACGGAGGCCCTCACGTCGGGCGTGGTGGACCGGCTTGTCAATGGCAGGCGTTGCCCTCGCGATGGCGTTCGGCGGCTGGCTTGTCACGCCTCACGACCCCAACAGCCTGATCGGTATGCCCTTCGGTTCGCCGACGTGGAGCTCGCCGCTCGGCTTCGACTACGTTGGACGCGACGTACTCAGCAGGTTGCTCGTCGGTGGGCGCACGTCGATTCTCATCGCCGCGGTGGGTACTGCAGTCGGCGAGGCAGTCGGCATTGCCATCGGCGTCTACTCGGCGTACCGGCGCGGTTGGGTCGATGCCCTCATTGGCCGGACTACCGACCTCGTCCTCGGCTTTCCCGCTCTCGTGTTGTCGCTACTGCTCCTCGCCACCTTCGGCACGAGCATGGTGCTCGTCGTCGTGGCACTCGTCGTGACCACGGCGCCGGGTGCGGCCCGCGTGTCGCGCGCCGCCGCCATGTCGCACGTCACGGCTCCGTACGTCGAGGCCGCGATGATGCGCGGCGAGCCGACGCGCTGGATCCTTCTTGGCGAGGTGCTACCCAACCTGCGCCGCCTGATCCTCGTCGACGTGGGGTTTCGCCTCACGACCTCGCTCGTACTCGTCGCGGCACTCAGCTTCGTTGGACTCGGCTTGCAGCCGCCCGCCTCCGACTGGGGACTGATGATCGGCGAGAATCGACTTGGCCTCACGATCCAGCCGCTCGCGGTACTCGCGCCATCGATCGCCGTCATCATGCTCACGGTCGGTATCAACCTCGTACTCGACCAGGTTCACTTCGCGGGCGACGTCGGATCTGGTGGGTCGGAGGCCTCCGCCCATGTCTGATCCAGCCATCCTTCGCTTCGTCGATCTCGACGTGCGCACGTCGCCACAGGGCTCGGTGGTGCTTGACCGCGTATCGCTCGACATCGGCCGCGGCAGGGTGACCGCTGTGGTCGGCGAGTCGGGATCGGGCAAGACCACCGTCGCCCTAGCCGCGCTCGGCTACGTGCGTCCGGGTCTCGTGCGCCACGGGGGTTCGGTCCGCTTCGGCGACGACGACCTGCTCTCTGCGAGCGAAGCCGACTTACAGACACTGCGCGGCCGCCACATTGCCTACGTGCCGCAAGATCCAGGCAGCGCGCTCTCGCCAGGAATTCCCGTTGGTCGCCAAGTGCGCGAGGTGCTCGAGGTGCATGGCACAGATGCTGATCTTGACAGACCCGTCGTTCGAGCGTGGCGTGCCGCGCAACTGCCCGACGACGCATCCTTCATGACCCGCTACCCGCACCAGCTGAGCGGAGGGCAGCAGCAGCGCGTGGCCATCGCGATGGCTCTCGTCGGTTCGCCCGAGCTCCTCGTCATGGACGAGCCGACGACCGGGCTCGACGTGGTGACACAGGCGGGCATCCTCACCACGGTTCGCGAGGCGATCGCCTCACTCGGCACCTCGGTCATTTACGTCAGTCACGACTTGGCCGTCGTGCGGTCGCTCGTCGACGACGTCGCCGTCATGTACGCGGGTCAGGTGGTCGAGACGGGGTCGACCGCCGACGTCTTCGCCTCACCCGCGCATCCCTACACCCGTCGGTTACTGGCCGCGGTGCCCCGTTTCCGCGGCCGGGTGGTAGAGCCCCGTGGGCTTAGCGGCTTGCCGGTAGCCGTCGACGCGCGTCCCATCGGCTGCCAGTTCGCGCCTCGCTGTCCCGACGCGAGCGACGAGTGTTCCCTCGCGACGCCCGACTTACGCATCGTCGCCCCGACACATGCGGCTCGGTGCATCAAGGTTGGTGCGACCGACCTCGGTCGGGTCGGCTCGGCGGTGCAGATACGGCGACACGTGTCGTCGGACTCGTTCGCGCTGCGCGTCTCAGCCTGCACCGCGGGCTATGCGGCCGCGGGACGTCGATCACGCACCATACTGCACGACGTTTCGCTCGACCTGCCGGTGGCGGGCATCACCGCTCTCGTTGGACAGAGCGGTAGTGGCAAGACGACGCTCGGTCGTTGTATCGGCGGGCTGCACGCGGCAGTTACTGGCTCGCTGCAGATCGGCGGCGCGGCCGCTCCTTGGGAGTCGAGCAAGCGGACCGCGGCCCAGCGCAAGGCAGTGCAGATCGTATTCCAGAATCCCAACAGCTCGTTGAATCCGATGCTGACCGTCGAGGAGAGCGTCGCGCGTCCGCTGCGCTTCTTCTTCGGCGCATCAAGGCAGGAGTGTTCGGCGCGGGTCGCCGAACTGCTCAATGCGGTGCAGCTGGAGGCGACGAAGGCCGCCTCGTATCCAGCTCAACTGAGCGGCGGCGAGTGCCAGCGCGTCGCAATCGCACGGGCGCTTGCCGCGGAGCCCTCCGTCATGATTTGCGATGAGATCACCTCGTCCTTGGATGTGATCGTGCAGGCTGGCATCCTCGAGTTGCTCGGTCGCCTTCGCGACGAGCGGGGACTGGCGATGCTCTTCATCTCGCACGACCTCGCCGTCGTGCGGGTGATCGCGGACCGCGTCGCGATCCTTGATCAGGGGTCGGTGGTGGAGGAGGGTGGCGTGGACGCGGTCTGCGAGCGCCCGACGAGCGACACCTCCTCACGACTCATGGCCGCCGTCTTTGATCTCGGGGCCGGCGACTACCCTTACGCGAGGGGCGGGCAATGAAGATCGCACGAGTCGAGGCATTTATCGTCCCGCCGATCTGGATCTTCGCTCGTATCGAAACCGAGGATGGCGCATTCGGCTGGGGTGAGGCGGGCATGAACTTCCGTTCACCCGCAGTCGCGGCAGCCATCCGCGACGTCGAGTCGATGCTGGTCGGTATCGACGCCGAGCGCATCGAACACGTCTGGCAGATCCTTCGCCGTTCGAGTTTTTTCCGCGGTGGCCCTGTGCTGTCCAGTGCGCTCGCAGCAATCGACACCGCGCTCTGGGACTTGCGCGGTCGGGCGCTCGGCCTGCCGTTGTCATCGCTTCTTGGCGGGCGGGTTCGGGACAGGATCCGCGCCTACGCGTGGCTCTCCGCCGACGATCTCTGTGCCCCGTCGGAGGCCGAGGTGCTCGCCGAGATGACCGAGCTACGGGTCAGAGGCCACCGGACGTTCAAGGTCACGCCGCCCCAAGCCGAGCCCATCGTCTCCTCCGCGTACGTCTCCCGCGTCGTGGAGCGAGTTGAGTTCATTCTCGCGCAGGGTGACGACGTAGCGGTGGCGATGGATGTGCATGGCCGTTGGAGCATGGCCACGGCAATGCGGATGATGCCTGCCCTCGAACCTCTCGGACTGCTCTTCGTGGAGGAACCGCTCCTCGCCGAGCATCTCGACAAACTGCCACAACTCGTAGCAGCGTCCTCGGTGCCGATCGCCACGGGCGAGCGTCTCTTCTCGCGTTGGGACTTCGCACCGATCGTCGGCGCTGGCCTCGCCGTCGCCCAGCCCGACGTGGCCCTTGCGAGCGGCGTGTCGGAGATAATGCGCATCGCCTCGCTTGCCGAGCTTCACGACGTACACGTCGCGCCACACTGTCCCTTCGGCCCTATCGCACTCGCCGCCTCGCTGCACATCGACGCGCGTATCCGGAACTTTCTCATCCAGGAACAGAGCCTCACGCACTTCAACGAGTCCTTCTCCCAGTACGTCGGCAACATCCAGATGTTCGACGTCGTCGACGGCAGTTTCCGCTGCCCGCCCGGACCTGGTCTCGGTGTCGAGATCGACGAGCGACAGGTGCGTCGCCAGTCAAAAGTGGGTCACGACCACAAGCTCCCCACGTGGTGGTTACCTGACGGGACGTACGCCGAGTTCTGATCCCGGGGTGAAGAGTGCGTGGCGCTCACGTCAGTCCGTACAGAGAGAACTACTGGCGTCCAATTGAGCTGAGGTCTCGAAGACCTGCCGTTGACGTACTCGTTGCGAATCATGCCGCGGCACCGCCCGCATCGCGTAATCCATACACCGGCGGAAGCACTCGAAGTCCATCCGGTTATGATGTCGGGCGGTTTCATGCCCCGGACCGTGAGCGTCCGAGGAAGTCTCGGCAAATGAACCGATGCAGATTCAGAGGGGCAAAGACGGTCTCGAGTTGTGTCTCCTGTCTGCCCCAGACACCCACTTCGGTGGCAGAAATCCAACGAACCTCTCGTGGGCGCCCCGTCGGGTCGCCAACTAGCGTCTCGGCGATGACCGAGGCGCCCACCGCCGCCACCGAGGGCCGTCGCCGCGGCCGCGCGCGCACCTCCGGGAGCGGGA
>Ga0233424_10003480_pt1 | contig 10139 bp, 8 predicted proteins | sample Watercolumn_Towu_FD_181011 | JGI IMG/M metagenome (GOLD analysis project Ga0233424, IMG submission 181011) | Freshwater microbial communities from Lake Towuti, South Sulawesi, Indonesia - Watercolumn_Towuti2014_125_MG | ecosystem: Environmental > Aquatic > Freshwater > Lake | place: Indonesia... | reverse complement strand
CGTCGGAGCCGAGATAGGTCTCGTCCTCGCCATAGCCGAGCACCAGCGGCGAACCCAGACGCGCGCCGATCAGCAGATCGGGATGCTGGCGGAATGCGATGGCAAGCGCAAATGCGCCGCGCAGCTGCGGCAACACCGCCTTTACTGCCTCTTGCGGGCTGTCGCCCGCCTCTACCCGCTCGCTCACCAAATGCGCGACCACCTCGGTATCGGTCTCGCTTTCGAAGGTGCGGCCGCGCGCGATCAGCGCATCGCGCAGCGATTTGAAATTCTCGATGATCCCATTGTGCACCAGCGCGACCTCGCCGGTGGCGTGCGGGTGCGCATTGGCGGTGGTCGGCGCGCCATGCGTCGCCCAGCGGGTATGCGCGATGCCGACATGGCCGGGGGCAGGATCATGGCGGAGCACTTCGGCCAGATTGCGCAGCTTGCCTTCGGCGCGCCGCCGCACCAGCTGGCCATCGTGCACGGTGCAGACCCCAGCCGAGTCATAACCGCGATATTCCATCCGCCTCAGGCCATCGACCAGATCATCGACAACGTCGCGCCGGGCGAGAATTCCAACGATACCACACATTCAGCAAAACGCCTTTCAAAACTGGTAGGTAAGAGTAACCCTCGAAATAACTGCAGTTCATGAAATCATAGGTAGCGTTGGCAAACCTGCGGAGCTCTGCCTTTTCTATGGCAAAACGATTGACTGGGGAGCGCCCGATTTTTGTCCATGTAGCCTCTTTGAACATCTCGTCCTTGGGGCTGTCGTTGCTAACGTTATTGCCTGATCCGTCAAGCGGCCTAGATCAGGTTCGCCCGGCCGGGCCAGAGTCGATCGTTGAGTGCTGCATTAGGCAATCCACCAGCTAAGGCGAGTCCCTAGTTCGGCATCGGTCCTGAGGGCACGAACATGGACGCATTGATAGTTCAGGATCGGATAGAGCTTCCCGAGAAGCAGATGGCCGCCAACGTGCCCCACCTGGATGTTGATGAGGATCTTGGCTTTACCTACCTCGCTTCTAAAGTATAAGTGGGCCAACTGGTTGGCGTGTTCCATGTTGCATTTTTCAACCTGCTCAACTGCGCCAATGGCTTTTTGAAGCTCCCAGACGCAGAATCCAGTGTCGATAGAGCGTAACGAGCGTCAACCTAGCGCTTTGCACGTGTCCGGCCCCCGATCGTCGCTAGGTGGAAGAAGTTCCGACGCATGCGAACTTGTGTTACGTTGGAGCGGGCCACACTTTGCAACCCGCTTCACTAGTGTCCTGCTCACCCCGAATCTGCGCCAGTGCTGCCGTGAGACAGGAACCAGATGATGTGCACCGCCGTCGAAGTCTTTTTATGACCGTTTACCCATCTCTTGCCTAGCTTAGCATTCTGGCTAAAACTCAGCATCATCTTGACGATGGCGGAGAGCAGGGGCTGCAAGTCTGATATAAGGTCCGCTGTAGGTCCCACTGTCGTTTTGCGCTGGGAATGATCTCTAGCACGCGACCTAAGCCCATGTACGCAGAAAACAGTCAGGCGCGCGTCGAGTGGATGATCCTTAGGGAGCGCGGTTGATCCTAGCTTTGCTAAATTCTCACTGCTAACTGGAGCGGCTACGAGGCGAAAAGCTGACCTTTACGACGATCTGCTGCTCGTTCACCCGCTTTTGGTGACGATGGCTTCCGATGGCGCAGGGGCTATTGTGTGGGCAATTGGGCCAGCAGTCCACTCGGATTTTTGGATGCCGAGGGACGTCTGCAATCGTGTTGTGGGGCCAGCTTGCCCTCTCTATAGATCGCGAGATTTACGGCGAATCGCGCAAAATAGTGTGGTGTCAATTCGATCGGTCAGTCGGCATCGAATCGGTGGTGTGGTGAAGGTCATGTACATGACGGAAGGTGATCGGCACGCGGGTAGGTAGGGCTGGTTTTGTTTGCATAATACCCGCGTCTCTTTCCCTCAACACGGTGCTTTCAGATTGCGGTATAACGTAGATTGGCGATTCCGTACAGATTAAATTTGCGTTGTGCGTAGTGCTTCCAAATTATTTTTATTCGGATTAGGTTTTTTTAAAACAAATAAAATGATTTTAATGGATCTAGATTTAATAATATTACATTATTATTTTGTCAGAATTAAAGAGTGGAAAAATGACAGACGGTAGTTTCCAAAAATTTGGCCTTTCCGAACGGGGGGGGTATCAAAAGTCTAGATTGATTAAGGTCCTCGAACTTCCGATTATTATCGCTGGTGGAATGATGCCTGCTTTAATGGTGTGGTCATTTCTGGATCGAGAGTACTTTACAGGGGCTTTTGAAGAGACAATTATATTTCTGATTATATCAATAATCACCATTTGGTATATTCTTTCCCGTCTGAAGGATCACGCTAATGCACGGCATCTGTCGTATGTTGTGCCAGTCAATGTAGTTGTGTTTACTTGTTATTTTTCTGCTATGGCTTTGCTAAGAATAGATTATTCTGGATCGCTATTTGCGACTGGGGCGGCAAGTTCTGTTGTGGCAAGTTTTTTGGTGGCAGTCTATGGTCGTCGTTCGATAAACCCGATTTTAGTCGTTATGGGAGGGCGTTCGAGCGAGATAGAACTAATTGAGCATTACATGCCGGCCCCGTCTCTTTCGGATATGGAGGCTCTTATCAGTTCTGGCAGGAAGGATTGGTCTATTGTTGCGGACCTGCATTATCTGCACTCTGAACGTGCAGAGCGATTGTTCGCATCAGCCGCTTTGGCCGGTGTCCCCGTTTACCACTATCGGCAGATTGCTGAAATGCAGTCCGGTCAAGTAAAAATTTCTCATCTTAGCGAAAATGATCTCGGTTCACTCATACCAAATGTTTCCTATGTGTCCATAAAGCGAATAATTGATATAATTTTATCTATCTTGCTCTTGCCGCTTTGTGTGCCAGTATTTTTGGTTGTTGGATTAATTATTAAAATTGACTCGCCAGGAGATGTTTTTTTTATTCAAGAGCGAATTGGTTTTCGTGGTCTGAGATTTAAGATGCTTAAATTTCGTACCATGCGTGAGCGGGAGGTTGGTAGCGATAATAATGCTAAGCGCGAAGATGCAATGACCAAGTCAGACGACAACAGAATAACCAGGATTGGGCGATTTCTTAGGAAATCGCGCCTGGATGAGTTACCCCAGATTGTCAATGTATTGGCTGGCGATATGAGCTTCATCGGCCCTCGACCGGAGGCTAGCGCCTTGTCAGAATGGTACAATGACGAATTGCCATTCTACTCCTATAGACATATTGTTCGGCCCGGTATCACGGGATGGGCTCAGGTAAATCAAGGCCATGTAACAGATGTCAGCGATGTGCTTTCAAAATTAAGGTATGATTTTTATTATATTAAGAATCTTTCTCTTTGGCTGGATTTGCTGATTATATTAAAAACTATGCGTGTTATTGTAACTGGCGTTGGGGCAAAATAATACCGTTAGGGGCGACGTTGCCTTAATATTTCGCTAGTGGGCAGGCGTTGATATTGTGCATGGTTAATGTTTCGGTCTGCAAAAAGTGGTCGTATTTCCAGAATGAGGGTGTGGCATGGATGGCGTCACCAGGCGATCAGCATTAGCTGCACTTACATCGTCAGCATTGTATTCTGAACTTGGCCTGGGAATCGAGGCGAGACGCCAGATATTACTCAAGCTGAGTTTTTTTGGTATCGCTCAATATGGCAGCGTTGCAGCTGCGATTGCGGCGGGTGAGGCTGCGACAGAGATCGGCAACCTGTTTTCGGTCGATGATGGTGCGGGCAATCTGGTGTTCCGTGCCAGGATCGTTGGCGGATCGGTGCAGGTCGCGACAACTGTGACGCCGGCCTCGCTTGCATCGACGGATGGCGAACCTCTCGTTGCTGCGGAAAAAGTCGGGCAGCAAAAGTCCCCCGGGATTATCCGGTCGCAGCAGGATATCAACCGCGATGGCTGGTCGGTACTCGACTTTTTTCCAAGCCGGAACAAGCGGCAGCTGGTTCGCGAGTTTAGCGAAAGTGCCGCAGCTGAGTGTACCGATGATTTCAACGCAGCTCTTGCCAGTGGGGAGGCGCTGATCATTGCGCCAGCGGGGCGCTATCTGGTTGAAGGTGCTCTTGTAGGGTCCGGTGCGCTGAAACTGCGAGGCGCAGGGTCTGCCAAGTCAATCATCCAGAAGCCCGATGGCAGCGCCGATCATGTGTTCCGAATGCTCGGCACCAATATCAAGCGCAATGTCGAAATCTCCGGCTTCACCATGGATGGCAACGCGGTCGATGCGATCATGGTGCTCGAGTATCTTGAGGACGCAACGCTCAGCGACCTTGAGCTGATCAATTCCCGGATCTGGGGATTGCATCTGGGTGTCATGGATCCGGAAGACTCCGAGATCCGCAACAAGCGTGTCAGGCTGAAGAACATTCGTTGCCGCAACACGACCGAAACCTATGAGCATGTGCTGATCTTCAATTCGGAAGATGTCGACATTGATGGCTTTTACGCTTCCACGGGCGATGATGGCATCGGGCTTGGCATCTACCAGAACTCGGACCGCATTACGCTTCGCAACTTCCTGATCCAGAACATAAAGACGGCGATCTATTATTCGCTGTCGACCCGTCGCATCAAGATCATGGATGGGATGGTGCGCAACACGGTCTCTGGCATTCAGGGCGCCAATCTGGCGGATAACGGGGCATTCGGTTCTGCTTATGCCGAGCGGATCGAGACAGAGCGGGTGCGCTTTTTCGCCAATGTCGACTGCGGGATGCAGATTGGCGCGACGCTCGATGCACGCGTCAGCTATTGCGAATTCGAGGGTAATCTGGGCCCGAGCTTGCTCATCAATCAGGGCGGAATTGGTGTGGCAGGAACCCCTGCGCTTGAACGACGAGCCAACAAGCTGACGATCGAGCACAACCAGTTCCGCAATGGTAATGCCAGCAATATCGGTTCAATCAACGCGCCCGGCATAGCCTTCAATGGCATCGGCGGAGATATGGACGCTGACCTGATCGAAAATCGCTTCTACGATGACCGGGGACCGGGCTTCGAGCGCCAGCTCTATCCGATCAGCTTTGTCGGCCCCCACACCTGGTCGAACATCCGTATCCGGGGCGGCAACCTTAATGCCTATGGCGGTGCGCCTAGTATTGGGGTAGCGGGCGGAGCAGTCGTGGACATCAACCTTGAGGGCAATATAAAGGGTCTGACCACAGTCCTCCCTGAAGGCGTCCATGGTGCCGCATTCACCGGCACTCGAGGCGTTAACATTACAAAATTGGCAAGTGGAGCAACGACTACACCGATATTAGTTAATGTAATAGGTGCCAAAAAAGGTGATCTTGCGTTTGCTTCGTTCGATAGCATGGAAAAGAATTTAGCAATCCATGCAAGCATAATTTCAAATGATGCGGCTGCTATTTTTTTGACCAATAGAGGTGATGACGAAATGGCGATGATATCTGGAACAATTATTGTCCTTAGTCAGCGACCTTAGGCGCCTATTTGATAATTTCACATAATGTTTTTCATTGAATGTGCCGTATCAAATAATAATGTAAGAAAGAATCAAAGATGAAAATAACTACTGAGCCTATGATTGCTCGTTTTCTTAGATTTTTTCGAAAGAGGTTCGGAAGGCCTCTGGGTTTTGGGCGACTAGTGGAATTGATTTACTCAACAAAAACAGGCGTATTTGAATTTGAAATTGAAGAGGCGGGGCTGAGTTGGGTTGGCTCCACGAAAGAGTATGTTTTATGGTATACTTATTTCTTTGGACCTTATGAGTCAACCTTATTAAGGTTTATGTGCGAAAGGGCTTCCTCTGCCGGGGGGGGTGTTTTATTGGATATCGGCGGAAATCTGGGCACGACAGCAATACAATGCAGTTCTGCCTTCAGTAAGGTGCATTCATTTGAGCCGAATCCGCTGCTGCGTCGTGATTTCGAGCAGCTAGTATCAATAAATCGTATTAAAAATATTATTCGGCATGAGGTGGCTTTGGGGGATCATGATGGGCTTATGACCCTCCATGTTTTTAACCCAAATAATAGTGGTACGGGTAGCTTACTTGAAATTGATGTAGCAACTGAAGGCGCCTATAATGTCGACGTCAACGTTGTAGATGCTGACGCCTATATTAAACATCACGTGCAAGAAAGGGTGGCTGCAATAAAACTCGATGTTCAGGGCTTTGAGGGCACCATTATAAGATCGTTATCAAGCCTAATTGCGTCTAACAAGCCTCTAATATATGTAGAAGTAACCTGCGAAGAAACTCACGCTGTATTGTCTAGGCTTTGTGTTGAAGGCGGACTTGGTATAAATTATCAAATTTTCACTCTGGAGCGTGTGGGATTTGTTAGAAAGGAAAATCTGACTGAAATCGATAGGGGGGCATGGAAGACATTTCGAGGTGATGCATTGTTTATTCCTTTGTAGAAAGGCCTCATCATGGGAAAATGTATTCATCAATGGAGGTGTAATGTGATTATGGGTGAGTGAATTGCACAAATTTTTGGGGTGATTGGTTTTATTGTTGAATTTACTTACAAGTCTATGGATGTTTATTGAGTTCGTTTCCGCCTGCTGCTTGGAGCTAAAATTTAACCAAGATTTGCCTGGATCTCAGCGCATTGATAAAAATCGGAAAGGATGCAGCTGAACGGGTTTGTGGCGGAGCAAGCTGCTCGAAGCGGGGTCAGCGCGGGAAGCGGATTTGCCCGGGACTGGTATTTGTTTGAGCGCTGATCCGCGTGGACGGGATGTGGGCCAGCGCTTTTGAGCGCTTGGAGATGATCATCGACCTGCCGCGCGGGAAGCGATTGAGCAATTATCCTCGGGTATCGCCAGCGTTCGTTGGTGCCGCGCTGAAGGCACTGCGGTAATCCTTCGCATCACTGGGTGTGGATCGCGCTGGGTGATATGGATAGGGGAATGGAATGCAACGCCTGGCGCTGTTGGTGCAGGAGGGGCTCAAGCGTAATCCGCATGGTGGCGATCTGGTTGTGTTCCGCGCGCGCAGGCTCGTTGATCAAGATCATCTGGCGCGGCGAGATCGGCATGTCGCTTTAGCCATGCGGCTTGAGAAGGGGCGGTTCGTATGGCCGTCAGCCAAAGATGGAACAGTGTCCCTGAGCCCTTCGCAGTTGATCTGCCTCCTGGAGGGGATCGACTGGAGGAACCCACTGGTATACATGGCGGCCGCAAAGCGCCGGATAATCAGCGCAAAGCGGTGTTTTGCCTTGCCGCAAAGGGTGGCTAGCAAAGCACAATGACCTACCCGATCGCGCTAGAAGCCGTCCAGCGTCTCAACGCCCTGTTCGATATCGAGTGCGGTATCAATGGCCAGAGTCCGGCCGGGCGGCTTGCCACCCGCGAGGAACTTAATGTCGTGTTGATGGTCGAGCTGCACGCCTCGCTTACAGAGCAGGTAGCCTACCTGTCGCGGGGTCACGATCTGACCAAAGCCTAGTTGTACATGCTCAAGCGTTGTGACGCGTTCACCCGTTTCCTCAACGGCAACTGCATCGGCCTCACCGACAATGCCGCCGAGTGCGCACTGAGCTGCATCCCGGTCCGCCGCAACGCATGGCTGTTCTGCGGATCTGATCGCGTCGGGCAATGCGCGGCAGTCACCTACACACTGACCCAGAGCGAGTTCTCAACCTTTCTTGGGGCTCGATATCGCAGAACGTAACCATCCGGCGGGGGCCGCCTTGCGTGGGTAGGTCGCGAGCGCTCTTAAGCGTGCTCTTAAGAGTTTGCTTGGGAGCGGTCGGTGGGTCAGGTGACGGTTTTTCGGGTCCCGAGCGGCGCCGGCGGTGTAGCGATCAGGAACGGCTGCGGATCGTAGCCGAGGCGTTTGCACCGGGTGCCAGGGTTGCCGATGTCTGCCGCCGCCATGACGTCTCGCCCGGGTTGATCTACACTTGGCGGCGCAAGCTGCTGGATACAGGGGGAGCGCAGGAAGCCAGTGCGCACGAGGCGTTGCCCGCGCCGGTGTTCGTGGAGGCGGTGATGGATGGCGATCCGGCGGCGGCCGCGAGCTGCGCCGAGCACCCCGCGATGATCCCTTCGGGCGCGCGGGTGTGGATCGCGCTCGGCCACACGGACATGAGGGAGGGCATGCAGGGCCTGGCGCTGCTAGTGCAGCAGGGGCTGAAGCGTAATCCGCACGGCGGGGATCTGTTCGTATTCCGCGGCCGCGCAGGCTCGCTGATCAAGATCATATGGCACCACGGGATCGGCATGTCGCTCTACGCCAAGCGGCTTGAGAAGGGCCGGTTCGTGTGGCCGTCAGCCAAGGAGGGAACGGTGTCGCTGACCCTGTCTCAGCTGGCCTGCCTGCTGGAGGGGATCGACTGGAGGAACCCGCAGTATACGTGGCGGCCGGCGAGCGCCCGATAACGGTGGCAGACCGGCATTTTGCCCTTGCAGCAGGGGGTGGATGATGATTCACTCACCTTCATGGAAGCCGCCATCTCGCCGCTTCCGGACGATGTCGATGCGCTCAAGGCGCTGGTGGCGACCATGGCCCGCAGAGCCGAGGAGGCTGAGCAGAACGCCGCTACTGCCACGGCCAAGCTCGCCAACGCCATGGCCCACCAGAGCGCCATCGAGGCGCTGATCGCTCACCTCAAGCTGCAGATAGCCAAGCTGAAGCGCGAGCAGTACGGCCCCAGCGCCGAACGCAGCCGCCGCCTGCTCGATCAGATGGAGCTGCAACTCGAAGAGCTCGAGGCCGACGCTGCCGAAGACGATCTGATCGCTGAGGAAGCGGCAGCCAAGACCACCACGATCACCGCCTTCGAGCGCAAGCGCCCCGCAAGGAAGCCGTTCCCCGATCATTTGCCGCGCGAGCGTGTCGTAGTGCCTGCACACTGTTCCTGCCCGGCCTGCGGCGGGGACCGGCTGTCCAAGCTCGGCGAGGACGTCACCGAGACGCTCGAGGTCATCCCCCGCTCCTGGAAGGTGATCTAGGCTCGGCTTGGGAGACTGCCCCCGGCAGTCTCGTCGCCTGCGCTTCGGGAGAAGTTCTCCTGCCGGGACTGCGAGAAGATCGCGCAGGCACCCGCCCCGTTCCATGTGGTCCCGCGCGGTTGGGCGGGGCCCAGCTTCCTCGCCATGCTCCTGTTCGAGAAGTATGGGCAGCACCAACCGCTCAACCGTCAGGCTGAGCGGTTCGCCCGCGAAGGCGTGCCGCTCAGTCTCTCGACCCTTGCCTACCAGGTCGGTGCCGCTGCTCACGCGTTGATGCCGCTCTACAAGCTGATCGAGGCGCATGTTCTGGCTGCCGCCCGCATCCATGGTGACGATACGACGGTGCCGGTCATGGCGAAGGGCAAGACCGATGTGGCTCGATTATGGGTCAACGTGCGCGATGATCGTCCCTTCGCCGGATCTGATCCTCCAGCTGCCCTGTTCCAGTACTCGCGCGATCGGCGCGGCGAGCACCCGCAAACCCATCTCGCGGCATGTGTCAATGGGCCCTGAAGATTCCGCGAAAGTGGGCGTCTAAAATTCCCTAGTTTGGCGGCGCAAGTTCTTCGAGCTCGCTGATGTCCTAAGCTCCGCCCGCAAGAAGAGCCGTGGTCAGCGCAGCAGCATGATCCATCCGATCGCGCTCGAAGCCGTGCAGCGTCTCGACACCCTGTTCGACGTCGAGCGCGGCATCAACGGCAAGAGCCCGGCCGAGCGGCTCGCGGTCCGCCAGGAACTCAGCGCGCCGCTGATGGCCGAGCTCCAGACCTGGCTCACCGAGCAGGTCGCCAAGCTATCGCGCGGCCACGATCTGACCAAGGCCTGCTTCTACATGCTCAAGCGCTGGGATGCGTTCACCCGGTTCCTCGACGATGGCCGCATCTGCCTGACCAACAACGCCGCCGAGCGCGCGCTCCGCTGCATCCCGCTCGGACGCAAGGCGTGGCTGTTCTGCGGCTCCGACCGCGGCGGGCAGCGCGCCGCCATCATCTACACGCTGATCCAGACCGCCAAGCTCAACGATGTCGACCCGCAGGCCTGGCTCGCCGATGTCCTCGCCCGCATCGCCGATCATCCCGCCACAAGGATCGATCAGCTCCTGCTGTGGAACTGGGGACCGCGCGCCGCAGCGCTCGCCGCATAAACCCGGCCTACGCTCCGGTCGGG
>Ga0233424_10003478_pt1 | contig 10149 bp, 10 predicted proteins | sample Watercolumn_Towu_FD_181011 | JGI IMG/M metagenome (GOLD analysis project Ga0233424, IMG submission 181011) | Freshwater microbial communities from Lake Towuti, South Sulawesi, Indonesia - Watercolumn_Towuti2014_125_MG | ecosystem: Environmental > Aquatic > Freshwater > Lake | place: Indonesia... | reverse complement strand
AACCAGGTTTACTTTAAATTAGTGGATTGGCTAGCTTAGCATTGAAGCAAATATTGCATGGTAAACTTGACTTTGAATTGTATGTTCCAACATTTAATCCGAATTTTAATCTAGCAGGAATTTTATCTTTAAAATCGCTTATGATGTGGGCTGTTTTTACTTTTGCAGAATCAATATTATGTTTCTTAATTAATTCTTTGAAATCAATCTTGATGAGCTTGGCATCGTTACTGTCTATTTTTAAAAACGATTCAAATTTATGAATAATTTTTCCAGATTTATCATGTAAATCTATATGAAGATCAAAACTAGATGGAGAAAAATTTGGATAGATTACTAGTTCTGTGTATAAATTATCTTGAACAAAAAGCGGAACATATACGGAGCAGTCGTAATACCGATTACTAACCCTATCCCAATAATCAGCCTCAGTTGTACAAGATGAGCAGTCGTAATACGTGTGAGTAAAGCTAACACTGGGGAGTGAATGTTGAATGTTTCCAGCCAAAAATCGGGGATAGAATCCTTCAAAGTTATGTTCTAGAGTTATTGTACCTGATCGCCCATCCAACATCTTATCTAATTTCTGTATGTGCTCATTGAGCTTAAGGAATACCGTTTCATAGGGTTTTATTTCTCCTAATTGAAAACTTCCACTGAATTTTTGAGAATTCTTGTTTGTAACTGTATATCTGATCATACTCTGTGAATTTAACAGTGGACCATTTACAAACGCAATAAATGGTTCAACATCCTCAGTCATATGTATGTCAAAACCAGTTTCTGGAACTCGAAATTTTTCATTCTCAGCTAGATCTTCAAAATCATTATAGATTCTACCTACTGTATGGACACAAGTGTTAAAATTATTGTTATAATAATTTAGCACAAGAGCTGGATATGGAAAAACCATGTCTCTAGTAGAAAATATTTCTAACTCTATAGAGCCTACAAATTCTGATTTATTATACTGTATGTTTTCTAATAGTGAGTCCAATTCAATTGAATATGATTTTGGAGAATCAACAATCAATGAATTTCGTTTTAGTATTTCTCCTTCTTTATTTCGTAATGTAACTAGGACATTAATTTCATGAATTTTGCGTTTTATTAGCCAGTAACCAAGAAAAAGTATGCTTGTAGAATATGTGTTGTTTCTGATTACAGGAAAAATTGCAGAGCTACGAAATATTGGTTTTCTTGTTGCATCTGTACTTTCACCAAATTCTTGTCGTGATTTAAGATGTTGATAGAAACTTTTCACAACTCAATATTGCTCAAAGATTATTTAAATTATATACAAACCTATCTATCACTGATGGTAGTTTTTGTGATGATTTAATGCTATGAGAGACACTAGATAAATCATTAAATATTTTTATACGCATGTATGATTTTTTATTAAATCTCTACTCTAAAGCAATAATAACGAAAGAAAAATAGTCTCATCATGAAAGATAGAATTCTTTTCTGGCTGGGTGCCGATTTTACTCAATTTTGTATATCCTATGGAATTCAGAAAGAATGTGATTCTGATTTATTTGCTATCGTAGATATAACTAACAAAACAAAAAAATTCTTTTTAGATCAAAATCTAGTTAGTTTTAATAAAATTTGGTTTTTTCATGATAACATAAAGAAACCAAAATCGAATCCTGATGTTGAATATTTAAAGAATTTTGAGAAAAAATATGGCATTCATTTATGGCAATTAGCAGTTAATGAACGAATTTTTTATAGATTTTATAATTTTTATAAATTTTCAACAAATGAAATATTGTCTATCTTGGAACAGGAATGCAAGTTCTTTGAAGATGTGTTGAATCAAACCAATCCAAATTTTCTCGTAATTAAAGAACCAGCTTTTCATCATTTGGAATTATTTCGTCAACTTTGCAAAGCAAAAGGTGTAACAATTCTCATGTTGAATCAATCATTTGTCGGTAAACAATGCCTAATTTCTGAACAAGCACGAACTTTTGATCTAGTGAATGATTTCTCTCAAATTAAAGGAGTTGAACAAGATTTTCACAAATTACAAAATTATATGGAATCCACTGCAGTATCTAAACAAATTAAAATTTTTAACAAAAGACATGCTAAATCAAAAATTAATCTTTTGAAAGCCTTCTTACGATACCTTATTTCAAATAATTCTAACGTACATAATCATTACACCTATTATGGAAGAACGAAATTAAAAGTAATTTTTAATATGGCTGAATTATTAGTAAAGAAAAAAATCAGACAATACTTCATAGATACAAATCTCGAAAAAACGATTGATACTACAAAACAATTTGTATATTACCCAATGGCTGTGGATCTAGAACGAAATCTTTTGTTAGATGCTCCGTACTATACTAATCAGATTGAAGTAATTAGACACATAGTAAAATCGTTGCCGCCTGACCATGTGTTGTATATCAAAGAAAATCCATCACAAGACTCACGAGAATGGAGATCTATATCTGAATATAAAAAAATTATGAATATACCAAATGTTGTATTATTTCATCCACACATAAGAGCCAGCGAGCTATTAAAACATTGTAAGTTAGTAATTACTATATCAGGTACTTCTGCAGTTGAGGGAGCATTCCATCAAAAACCAGCTATTGTTTTTGGCAATGTAGGTTCAACAATTTTTCCATGGGTTTACAAATTAAAAGATATGAATGAATTACCTAATGCTATCAAATCTTCTCTAGAATACAAAGTACAATCTGCAGACCTGGATAAGTTTTTAAAATTACAAGAACAGAATTGCTTTGAATTTGATCTATTTGAATTCGCAGCCAATTTCAAAGATCAGTTCTATTATAGTGGCTCTCTAGTTGATGTCGAAATATCGATATCACAAATGGATTCATTTCTTAAAGAAAATGAGATACTAATTGAAAAACTCACCAGAGAATATTTGAAAAAAATTACTTTATATAAGAAATTTTCAAATGATACCTAATTTGTTGGTTTGAACTGATAAGGAGTAGGGCCTTTAATTTCATCTGTAGTCTCTGTATTAAAGAATTTTATTTGTGCCTCTATATCGACACCAACTTTTTTACTCCACAATGATAACAGCTTATTAAAAAGCTGACCTCTTTCTCCATTTCCTATGTCTATGCTGTTTATCTTTGTTACCGGTAACATACAGAATGGTGTGCCTGTTACGAAAGCTTCATCAGCGGTAACCGCATCATATGCTTCTAGATTCCGTTCAAAACAAGGTATGTTTAGTTCTTTTGCCAATTCGAATACATATGCACGACTTATTCCTCGTAATATGTTACGAGGTTCTGGAGTGTATAGAGTATTATTTTTTATAATGAAAAAATTATCTCCCGTTCCCTCAGTAATAAATCCATCTGGATCTAATAGAAGTGGCCAATTATTATCACCTTTATAATTTGAAACTTCCATATTTGCCATCATATAGAATAATCTACTGCGATTCTTCACCTTTGGATCCATCAGGTGAGATGGAATTGCTCTCTGAGAAGGTATTACAGAATTTATTCCAATATCAAACAATCTTCCCATACCACGTACTGTCCATTTTAAAGGGAAATCAGCAATTATTACTGTTGGTTCTAATTTTCCATCAAAAATATCAGCGTATATGCCTAGCGGGCCACGACTTACATTTATGAAAAGTCTATGTTCATCCGTCTTTTTAAAAAATTGTTCATTCTTTTCAACAGTATCGTTACAAGCTCTCTCCATCTCGTCAATTGTCATCTTAAGTGGTATTCTCATGACCTTAATTGACGCATACAATCGCTCTAAATGCTCTTTTAACCTAAATTGTTTTTTGTTAAATGAACGAGTCATTTCAAACACCATATCTCCAAACATAAGAGCAGAATCATAAATTGAGATTTTAGCTTCTTTCTCAGGTACAAATCTACCATTCATATAAACAAGTCTAGTCATGATTCGTTTTACACTAATGTTTTTTATGCACTTGTTTAATATTCTTCTTATTTAGCAAATATTGCTTCATTATAATCTCACAAAATTCCAAATCACTTTTTTCATCTATCTCAAATGATTTCCAAAATTCCATCAACGAAATCTCAATTTTGCCTCCAATCTGATTAATGTTTTTCTTTATTAATTCAGGTGTAAAAATGTAAAAAGAACCGTTTTCTACATATTGATCAGCAAATTCTTGTCTTCTTGGTCTTTTATGGTAATTGTAATTAATACTTCTATACCGATTTTTTTGCTTCTTCCAAATGAAAAAATCACCTATAATTGATGCCGAAAACAACGAATCGCAATTTGAACTTATAAATTTCTTAATCCCATTTACAATATCTGCTGATTCTCGTACTGGCGATGTTGCCTGCAGTCCAATAACGATGTCTATTTTTTTATCAATTTTCTCAATTTCGTTTATTGCATGCATCCAACCTGATACTGAACTCGATCTAGATGTGGATAGGTGTTTAGGTCTTTTTATTATTTGAGCACCACTTTGTTTAGCTACCGATAAAATTTGTTCATCATCTGACGACACCCATACTTTTGAAATCATCTTTACATTTTTTGCTTGTTCTATTGTCCATGAAATTAGCGGTTTACCACAAAAATCTACAATATTCTTTTTTGGAATACTTTTTGATCTTCCTCTGGCCAAAATAATCGCTATAATGTTTGTCATTCCTAAAAATTGCAAAAATGTCTATTCTGATAATCCATTCGCAAGCCACCCTCCATCTACATAGATGTCTTGTCCAGTGACATATCTGGATGCATCAGAGGCAAGAAAAATACATGGCCCTACAATATCATCCTTTTCTCCCCATCTTCCCAACAGAGTTCGTTTTGTTCTAGCTTGTCTTCTCTTTGGATCAGAATAACTTTTTTTCGTCATTTCAGTCTTCATATATCCTGGGCCAATACTGTTTACTCTTATTCCATATTTCCCCCAATCTTTTGCAAGTGCTTTACTTAACATCTTTAACCCTCCTTTTGATGCTACATATGCAGGATTATTAGGGAAAGCCATTTCTGCATTTATGCTTGTGAAGTTTATGATTGAACCAGCCCGTTTTTTTATCATATGTTTTATCACAGATTGGCTGCAAGTAAAAGCTGCAGTCAAATTGACATCTACTGTTTTATTCCATATGTCTAGTGGATAGAAGTTTCCATCTACAGCTGGAGTAGTTATCCCTGCACCATTAATTAAAACATCGATCTTCTCATATTTTATAAAAATTTTATCTACAGCATTTTGAAACTTGTGATAGTCAGTAATATCACATTTTATTTGAAACAGATTTTTTTCAAGACCTATTGGAACGGGATTGGGAAATCTTACATCAATACTGTATACATATGACATTTGTTTTGCCATTTCATTACTTATGTGATTTGCCATTCCAGTACCACCTCCACCAGTTATAATTACCACTTTATCTTTTATTGAAAAAAGATCTTTCATAGATTGACCCATTTAGCTGATAAACTCATTCTTATTTATACTTCTTAAAGTCAAAATTACTCACATTATACAAAAATTTGCCTTAGTTTCTTTTGTGCAGGAATCTCAGAAGGCCATATTTTCTTTTTTCCATCACCTAGTAACTTATCTATTATCCGAATATCTCTAACTAATCGAATCAATCCAGATGGCTCAAGCGAGGCAGCTTGATCATGACCATAAAAAGTTCTATCTATTGTTACATGACGTTCTATTGAAGTTGCTCCCATCATGACTGCAGGAATACATACATCAGTAGCACCAACCTCATGTCCACTGTATCCAACATTACATTTGAATTTTTCTCTCAGTACAGGAATCAATTTTAAGTTAGCTTCTTCGTATGGCATTGGATATGAACTATGACTATGCATTAATTCAAAGGGGCAATTGTTTTTTCTAAAAATTTTAACTACATTTTCTATATTTCTGAGCGTGCTCATTCCAGTACTGATAAAAGTATATTTTTGTTCTTCCGCTATTAAATTAACTAGTTTTTTATGTGTTAACATTGCTGAAGCAATTTTATTATATTTTGTTTTGAATCGTCTCATCAATATCTGGCTTTCAGTATCCCAACATGAAACAAACCAATTGATTTTTTTCTTTTTACAGTAAGTATCTAATTCTTTAAATTGTTCCAGTGAAAATTCACGATGAAGTCGCATTTCTCTTTGCGTATTTCCCCACGGGCTTTCTATGTATGAATCCAAAAATTCTTTTGTATAGATTTTTTCTACATTCTTTTTCTGTAATTTTACTGCATCACATCCTGCAGTCACCGCTACATCGATTATCCTCTTTGCAATCTCAAGACTTCCTACATGGTTGGTCCCAATTTCTGCAATTATGAAAACCCTGTTCTTATCTGGCGCTTTTATTCTCTTCATTTTTGTTCTTTTCTTTTATAATTAAATCTGCAACTTCCCTTAATACACCTTCGCCGCCTCTAGCTTTACAAATATAATTTGCAATTTTTTTAATTTCTAGATTTCCGTCGTAGGGAGTTGCTGAAAACCCTACCATCTTCATTATTTCTAGATCATTTAGATCATCTCCAATATAGACAATATTTGTTGGATCTATGTGGAATCTATTACAAATCTTCATTATTTCCAGTTCTTTTTTTTGTATTCCTAAATATGCTTTATCTGCTTTGATCTTAGAAGCCCGTTTTGTAATTATCCTAGAATTTTCCCTACTAATGAGAGCAGTTTTAATCCCGGATTTATGTAATAATTCTACTGCCATTCCGTCACGCGTATTAAATTTCTTAAATTCTTCTCCTTTCTCAGAATAATACATTCCACCATCCGTAAGAACTCCATCTACATCAGAAAGAACAAGCCTAACATGGTTAAGAATTTCTAATTTCCTTTTGCTATTCATATTATGGCCCATACTCAAAATCACTTAGACTTCTCTTGGTTTGTAATTCCAACAAAATATGTTCTTTTACAATTATGTAAGTCATGTCTTACTATCTCGCCAAACTCTAAATAGTTCATCTTGAAATATTTCAAAATTCCCTTTAAATCAGTAAAATACTCCTTACCATATTTCTGTTGTGTTTTTGGATATATAGTTAACAAATGAATTACATATACATGGTTCATTTCTTTTTCTAAAAATTCTAAAAAAGTTTCAATTTTATCTAAAACATACCAGCTTATTTCTGAGAGTACGATTATGTCAGGTCTAAAATTTCTGTATATATCAAAATCCAAAATATCAGCAACAACAAATTTGCATTTTGGATGAATGGCCTTAGCTTTTTTAATTGCGGTTTTTGAAATATCAATTCCTACTACATCAGAACCAATCTGCCTTAATTCATTAGTAAGATAGCCTAAACCACAACCAATCTCAACGACTTTAATTTTTGTTTTGATTTTTTTATTTTACGAACCCAATTTAAAATAATACTCCATTCACTTGAGTAAAGATCTCTTTTACTTTGTTCCCATGGATCATTATGATCAATATACATCTGTTCAAACTCACCAACTAATTTGCCGTTTTTTATTACATAATCCTGATATTTTTCATATTTACGCATATCACATCTATTTATTACCGATATAAAATAGATTAAATGAAATCTTCATAAATTATAGTATGTTCGTAATTCTGTTCTGTAATGAAACCAAATATTTTATTTTTTATAATTGACTCCTTTCGTGCAGATAGATTCCATGGACGTCAAAAAACATCGGTAACACCAGTCATAAATGACCTCATAAGAAATGGTACATATTTTAATCAGGCAGTAAGCTCTGCAGATGGTACAATACTTTCCTGGTCTAGCATATTCACTGCAAAATATCCATTCAAGACAGGAATACGATCGTCACACTTTAACAAACTCAATAAAGAAGTGACAACTTACTTTGAAGTCCTCAAAAAAAATGGTTACAGTTTTTATGCGTATTTACCAGTTTTATCTGAAACAGTTGGACTCTTTCCAGATTTTGACAATGATGACTGTTTCTATGATTTTTTTCTAGGTATATCAAACGGCCTTGGAGAAAAAATCATAAGAAAACTTGATTCAGTAAATATGCAAGAGCCATGGTTCTTTCTTATTCATGCCATGGATCTGCATCCGCCAATAGTAGTTCCAAAAGAATTTGATGATAAAAAATTTGGAGCAAACTATTATGAAAAAAAAGTATCAGTGGTGGATGCATGGATTAATAACATATTGAAACACTTGGATCTTGAGAAAACAATTATGATTATTTCAGCAGATCATGGTTCGTACGTGCAATCTATTTCTGTGGATGGAGAGCAAATTGAGACAAATCCAAATGCAAATCTGCAGATAGCTGCATCAAAAATAGCAGGTAAGATACCAAAAGCATTACAGCCTCTCAAAGATAAGATGTTCTTTCTTAGGGAAAAAATGACCGAACAAAAAAAACAGGCAATGGCTGAAACTTTGAACCTGCTTCCACACGAAAAACGTGCAATACTTGCAGGTAGAGCAGACAAGGATCATTTCTTATTTGATGACAAAATCCGTGTTCCGTTGTTGTTTGTAGGTTGTAATGTTCCAAAATCAAAAGTAATTACTACACAAGTAAGAACAGTCGACATATTTCCCACAATATCCGATATAATAGGTGTAGAGTCAATCAAAAACACTGATGGACGAAGCCTATTGCCACTGATGGAAGGAAAATCTTTGTCTGAGGCACCAATCTATATTGAAAGCAACCCGCTTGTAATCAAAGAATCCAATGATGTGATTGGGATTAGGACGTCGGATTTCAAGTATTTCAGAGACAAAAATGATGCCGCAAAAAGAATTCATTTGTATGATCTGAATAAAGATCCTTTCGAAGATCATAACATTTCAGAAAAAAATCCTCAAAAAGTACAAGAAATGGAAGGCCTTCTCCAGCAAATACTCAAAGAAGCTCCTAAGATGGATAACCAAGAAAGTGATGAAGAGTCAGAAGAGATAGCAAGAGAATTACGAAAGCTTGGCTATCTGTAATTGCACCAAACAAATTATAAGCAAAAAACCAACCCAAAAAATCGATGAATCTAATTTTCATAACGATGGATGGTGCCAGAGTAGATCATATAGTGTTTGGAAAAAACTATAACAACATAATCAAAAAAAGCGCATTTTTTTCTAGAGTCGTAGCTTACGCTCCATATACAATTGGAGCAATGCATGCCATATTCAGCGGTACATATGGAACTAAAACTGGTGTTAACAGCTATTGGTCTAATGTCAATTTTAAAAAAGACAAATACAAGACTATCACAAAATATCTCAAAGATGAAGAATACCTAACCTACGGTGATACAATAAACAAACTTGTTTTACCGCCAGTTGGGTTTGACGAACTTGTCATTCATGATGAGCTTAATGACAATCTTACTGAAAGACATTTGGCACTAATTGATAAATTCAATAACCTTTCAAAAGAAGGGAAAAAATTCTTCTTGTATCTGCATTATAGCAACATACACACTGGAATCATGCAGGAAGTCTTAAAAAAATATGATAATTTTAGCAAAGAGTATTTTGCAAACAGAGAACGTAACGAACAATTCTATAAAAAGCTCTTTGATGCAGCAGATGAGTATCTTGGTAAGCTATTCACACATGTAGAAAAGCTTGGCCTTGCAAAAAATACTCTGATTGTAATCGTTTCAGATCACGGCATCAGTGTGGGAGAAAAATTTGGGGAGCGCGCCTATGGAGTATTTTGCTATGATTATACTCTTACTGCCACCGCAATTTTCTGCCATCCAGATATTCATCCTACCAGCATCTCCAACCAAGTTCGATCAATCGACATCCTACCAACAATTCTTGAAATACTGAACATCAAAACAGATCCAAAATATGAAAAATTCCAAGGAGAAAGTCTAATCCCATTTATCAATGGTAGTGGTATATCCAAGATAGCATTCTCTCAATCAGGAAACCCATTAGAAACTGGTAAACCTCCAAAACAACCAAATGTTTGGGCGGTTAGAACCAACGAATGGAAGTTTATCAGAAATATTCATAATGGAACAGAAGAACTATATTCACTAAAAGATGATCCAAGAGAAGAAAATAACGTGATTTCTAGATTTCCACAAAAAGCTGCTGAATTGAGAATACAGCTTGATCAAATATCGTCTGACAC
>Ga0233424_10003475_pt1 | contig 10153 bp, 10 predicted proteins | sample Watercolumn_Towu_FD_181011 | JGI IMG/M metagenome (GOLD analysis project Ga0233424, IMG submission 181011) | Freshwater microbial communities from Lake Towuti, South Sulawesi, Indonesia - Watercolumn_Towuti2014_125_MG | ecosystem: Environmental > Aquatic > Freshwater > Lake | place: Indonesia... | reverse complement strand
GCTATTTCTAATGGCAGGCTCCGATCATGCTCATATAGCGCCGCAAACGGAAAAAGAAAGGCCAAATAGATGGCAATCCCGCCGAACAAAGCGGTCGGTGTCTGATGCCAGCGGTCATGCCGGGGATGGGCTACGTAGCCAAACCTTCGAGCCCACTGGCGGACAAGAGGCGTCAGGACAAGCGCGAGTAAGAGCGCGAAGACTGCGCCTGTTAGAGCTGGCTTCATTATCAGGCTAACCTTTGGCTAAAATACTCGGTGACTGATTTCAGAATACCGTCGAGGCCAAGGCTAGGCCGATATCCGATCAAACGGGAAGCCTTGTCAATTGAAGGAATCCGTCTTGGCATGTCCTCAAACCCTGCTGCATATGCCTTCTCATAGGAAACAAATATGATCGGTGATTGGCTTCCAGTTAGGCCTTTCGCTCGTTCAGCCAGTTCGAGAATGGTGACCTCTTCGGTATTCCCCAGGTTGAATACCTCACCAACTGCGCCCGGATGCTTGGAAAGGGCGATCAGCGCTTGCACTACATCGCCAACCCAAGTGAAACAACGACGCTGGGACCCATCACCATATACAGTGATGGGTTCGTGGCGCAAAGCCTGCCCCACAAACCGAGGCACCACCATTCCATACTGACCAGTCTGCCGAGGTCCGACCGTATTGAACAGTCTAACCACCACGGTCGGAACTTGCCTCTCTTTCCAGTAGGCAAGGGCCAGAAACTCGTCAATCATTTTAGAGCAGGCATAACTCCAGCGCCCTTTGTTGGTGGCGCCCATGACCAAATCATCGTCTTCACAAAATGGCACTTTGCTGGCTTTCCCATATACCTCGCTTGTCGAGGCAATGATCACCTTTTTTTTCTTCTTGCTCGCCAATTCCAACACCAACTCAGTCCCCTTGATATTTGTTTCAATCGTCCTGACCGGACTCTCGACGATCAAACGGACCCCGACCGCTGCAGCCAAATGCACGATGATGTCCGCACGGTCTACAAGTTCGGACAGAACAGCTCGATGCATTACGGTGTCCAGGACATATTCAAACCTGGAGTTGGACTTGAGATGATCGATATTCAGAATGCTCCCCGTGGAGAGATCGTCGATGATCGTTACATTTACTCCGCTCGCCAATAAGGTTTCGGCAAGATGGGAGCCAATAAACCCTGCCCCGCCCGTGATCAAATAGTGCATGCCAATCCTCTCGTAGGATGAGAGTCGCTTTCAAGACACTTGAGGTAAAGCGTCTCCATATCCCGTAACAATCGTTCTCTTGAATACTGGGCCCGAGCGAGTCTGCGGCCCTCTACTCCCATCCGCTGCATCATTGGAGGATCGCTGAGGAGATACTTCACTGCGGCAGCAAATCCTTCCACGTCATTGGGCTCGACTACAGCCCCATTCAAAAAGAGAGAGAATTGTCCACGGCCGGAGGTTCCGGACATTGCCTGTTCGGTTCCACACATCAGATCCAACACACCGCCCACTCTCGTCGCAACAAACGGAAGCCCCCCGGCCATTGCCTCAAGCAGGGTTACTGGTGTCCCCTCATTAAGGGAAGTGAGAATGACCAAGTCGAGGCTGGCATAGAGATCCGCCAAATCTTGCCGCCAACCAGTGAACTCAACTAGATGTTGCAAGCCAGCTTGCTGCACTTGTTTTTCTAGATCTGTTTTTAGCTCACCGTCTCCGACAATGACCAGACGAACCGGCCTCTCCCCGGTTCCTAGGTCAACCAACCGTTTGAACGCCTGGATGGCCATTTGCGGATTCTTTATGGGCACAAGACGGCCGATGAACCCAATGACTACCTCCCGACCATTGCCCCCAGGATTGTGCCTACTTTCTTGGCCACGGAGGAATGGGGCCAACTCGAGTCCCAGTGGAATAAGAGCAAACTTTTCTCGCGGGGCGATACGATAGCGACCGAATAGATCCGCCAACTGCTCCTGACTGATCGCCACAATTCTGGTTGTCGCGAAAGCCAACCAGCGCTCGATCAAGATAAAGAGCCTGGTCTTCAGTGGTCCGAAATAGTCATGAAACACATGCCCGTGGAACGTGTGTATTCGGATCGGCACGCGAGCCAACATGGCTGCCACTCTGCCGACCGCACCAGCCTTGGAGGTATGTGTGTGCACAATATCGGGGCGTTCCCGTACAAGCAGACGGTACAGTTTCCACACACACACAAGATCAATCCACCACGAAATTTCTCTTCCCAATTCGGGCACGATGAGTGGCGTCACTCCGCGCTGCTTTGCAAAATAGGCCATATCTCCTTCCGCCCGACCAATGACACCTGTAACCAGAACGGAGCGGAATTTAGCTGAGTTCAGACCTTCGGTTAGAAATACCGCGTGGATCGACGGACCACCAATGTTCATACGAGCGAGGATTCTGACGATCTTGATAGGCCGCGACTCTTCTTTCCCGTTACCCTTGTTAACATTTTCCGAAAGTGGCACTGACCTCCCCCCAGCTGTTAGGCCACCCTGTCAGTTAGTCATGCACACCTCGGCTGCACGGTGTCTGGGGCTGGTGGCCGGTAACCCAAGGCACTGTGGGGCATCCCCCGCCGGAATTAACGGTAGAGAGGTTCTGATTGTTTCGGAGGTTGAGAGTATTCTTCTGCTCCGTTCGCATCACCATTACCGTACTCCTTACCGACTTGGAAGTCACCGGTCCCGCCATCCTCACGCAAGCTGGCCTCCTCCAAAACTTTGAGACGTTCGATGTGGTCCCAAAAAATACCAACTAGCATGCCAAACACTAGAGAGAGGGCAAATGCGACCATAACATTCTGCATGGTCTTGGGGCGGCTCTTATGTGAAGCCGGAATCGCCGCATCCATAATATGGACCGTGGGCAAATCCCTTGCCTCGGAAATCTTGGCTGATTCCAGCATGCCGAGCAACATGCCATAGACCGCCTCTTCAACCTTGACCTGCCTATTGAGACGTAGCATCTCAAGCATGAGTGCGGGCGCCTCCTCATATGCAGGGAAAACTTGTTTCGATAGGGGCGGCCTCTTTTTCAATTTATTTCCAATGGCTCTTGCCTGATCCTGATCTAGATGATCAAGTTGCCGCCGCAATTCCGAGATTTGCACCTGCAACTGATTAATCTGCGGGTGAGAGGGCGTGGCATATTCCCTTAAAACGGCCAGTTCGAGCTCAAGCCGTACGATTTCCGAATGAAGAGCTCCGGCAGCTTGGACGGCTCCCTCAGATTGCTCTGCCGTGGCCAAGATGCGGTTTTCAGTCTGGAATTCCTTCAGCAAGTTCTCTGCTTCAGCAAGTTTCTTTTTCTTTTCTTCCAACCTCGCCTCGATGAACTGACGGCTGCGTTTCGTGGAAGTGATAGAAAATTCCTTGTACATGCGGTCGAGATTAGAAAAATATGCGTTCGCGATATCGGCCGCAACGTTTGGATCCTTGCTTAGGACCATGACTTCAAGGGATTTGTAGCCGGTCCCCTTGATCTTGACCTCTCCCTGAAGGGCACTAGCAGCAGCAACCTTGGTGTCTGCTCCATAATAGTTCATTAAATTCAACTGCTCGACAACCCGCTCAGCCATCGTGCGCGAGGCTAGAATTACGTTCAGGGTATCAAAAATGGTGGGGCCTGCTTTGCCGCCCAAGACATCCATGAGCATAGGAGCTCCCCCGCCGCCATTACCGCCTCCTTTCCGTTCCCCACCACCGCCGGCGCCGCCGAATGAAAAGCCTCCGCCGGGCAACGCTTCTTCCTTGACGGGGAGAAGGGTCGCTTTGGCCTCATAGTACGGAGTCGAAAATTTTGAGATGAGCCCCGTCGCGAGGACTGAAACAACAACAAGGCCTGCAATCATCCATCTGAACCGCCGGAGGATCCGCAAGTAATGAAAGAGGGTGGGGCCAGATGAGTGCGTCGGCTGCATATGCAATCAGCGTCCAAAATTCGTGAACTCGGCGTAGAACCCCACGAGACCGAGTATGACCCCGCTGACGGTTCCCACCAGGGCAAAGTAGTCCTGCCAGGTCTTGAATATTTTCTCGACCACCACAATAGTATCTCCGTTCTCGACTTCCCCCACCTCCCTGTAGGACACGACTGAGCCATCAACCCGCTTGACGAACGAGCGATCAAAATCGGCAGCAAGCGATGCCCCTCCTGCCTGAGCGAGGTAGGAATCGGCCGCTCTGCCTGGAAGGTAGGTGTATACCTCGGGGACTCTCACCGCTCCTGTGACAAACACACGCCTGGTCAAAGCCGGGATATAGACTTGATCCCCTCTCAGTAGCGCAAGGTTTTGGCTCTCGTCCTTTTCAAGGAAATACCGTTGCAGATTTACCGGGATTCGCATTGTTCCTTCGGGACGATCAAACGACCGTTCGATAAAAACCGATTCCAGATCCCACCAAGCGCTGATGCCTCCCAATTGGTTGATCACATCTGAGAGACGATCTCCCTCTCTCATTTCCAAAACGTAAGGAACGGAGTTCTCGGTTAAAGCTCCACCCCCAGGCCCCGCTAAAGCTCCACCCCCAGGCCCCGCGCCCGCCTGAGCCTGAGTAGCCACCTCGGAGACATAAACAAAGACACGTTTATCTCCTAACGACGGAACAAAGATGATGTCTCCATCTTGGAGCGCCGGATTGGCCGACTGATCGCCCTTTCGGTCGAATGCGACAAGATCGGCAGTTGCAAACACGCGCCCATTGCGTTGCACTTCGAGGAATCGCTGGCTTCCTCCGGCTAAAACTCCCCCGGCCTGAGCAATGACGTCTGATACATGCTTGACAGGAGTTGCCAAGTAGGTCCCCGGTGCTGACACGTACCCAAGAACTGAGACCTCAAACACCCGGAGCGCAGTGAGGCTGACCCCTGTCTTTACATTATGGTAATACTTTTTGATTTCTTTTTCAATCAGCTCGTGCGCTTGACCAAGCGTGAATCCCTTGACTGTTAGCATTCCGATAATGGGAACACTGATCTTCCCATCTGGCGCAACTCTCGTATCGATTTTATCTTCGTATTCTCCCCATATTGAAACAGCAAGGCTATCGCCGGGGCCCAAAACGTAGTCCGGGCTAATTGCTCGGGAGAGCGCTTGGCCGCCCGGGACCACATCTTCGGCCATGGATGCGGACGACACCCCAGGCTTACTAGCCACTCCAGGTGAAACTACGGATTGAACTGCTGGAGCGCCCCGTCCCCGAAGGGGACCCGTAGCGGAATCCACTGGTTTTTTCCCTCCCCTCAACTGGCTCCAAGCCAGATCGCAAGGAGCAAAAAGTAATTGCACGATCAGTAGGGTGGCAATAAGTCGATTCACGGGCTGCATGACGGATAAGCCTCTAAGCTCCTAAAAAAGCTAGGTGTTAAATATACCAAAGACGTCACTTCTTGTCACTCTTTTCCAGGTACAGGAAAGAGTCGAAGCCTTCGGTTTCAGAGTCTATGGAGGTGATTAACGAGACTAGAACCTATCTCAAAATCGGTTGCCGAGTGTGGCTGCGCGTTTCATGAGGCGCCTGAGTCATGACCGAATTGCCGTTTTCTTGGGGAAATGGCCCTCAGAGGTCTCAACTTACCCGACCGACTTTCATCAAAATGGCGCTTTTTCAATATTGAGATAGGTTCTAGTCGCTCAGCAACTGACCACTTATGGAGGCGCATGCGGCGACGTGTGTGGAAGAGAAGACAGAGGGGTAGACCCATTGACGCTCAATAGACCGTGGGTTTGGGCTGCTGCCGGTTTGGTTGACACCAGCTTACGCTAATCCAGCTTGCATTTCGAACTCCATGGGGCTCAGATAGCCTAACGTCGAGTGCCGCCGCCTGGGATTGTAGAAGCGTTCGATGTAATCGAACACATCGGCCTTGGCCTGGGCGCGTGTGCGATAGGTCGTGCGCGCCGTGCGTTCGGTCTTCAACGAGGAGAAGAAGCTCTCCATCGCCGCATTGTCCCAGACGTTGCCCGCCCGGCTCATACTGCAGGTCATGCCGTGGTCGGCCAGAAGCCGTTGGAACGTCTCACTGGCATACTGACTTCCCCGATCCGAGTGATGCAAGACGGTCTCGGGCGTCCCCCGTCGCCAAAGCGCCATCACGAGCGCATCGGTGACGAGCTGCGCCGTCATTGTGGCGTGCATAGACCAGCCGACCACGCGGCGCGAGAAGAGATCAATGACGACGGCCACATACAGCCAACCTTCAGCGGTCCAGATATAGGTGAAGTCAGCGACCCATTTGCTATTCGCCACCGCCGCGTCGAACGTGCGGTTGAGCACATTGGAGGCCACGGCGTTCGTCGACCGAGCACCGGGATCCGAGGGGAGGCCCCGACGTCTGGGGCGTGCTCACAACGCCTGGTGTCGCATCAGCCGCTCGATCCGATGCCGCCCGCAGGCGACCCCGTCCGCCAATAGGTCGTGCCAGACCCGTCGGGCGCCGTAGGTGCGATCGCTGGCCAGGAAGCTGGCACGCACCTTAGCCAGCAGCGCCTCATCGGCCTTCGCCCGCGCACTCGGCGGCCGTCTCAGCCAAGCATAAAAGCCTCCGCGCGAGACACCGAGCGCCCCGCATAACCATCCCGTCGGCCAGATTCCCCGGTGTTTCGCGACAAAGGCGAACTTCATAGGGATTCCTTCGCGAAGTAGGCCGCGGCTTTTTTTAAGATGTCGCGCTCCGCCTTCAGCTTCAGGACTTCACGGCGGAGCCGCGCGAGCTCCGCCTGTTCAGGTTCCATCTGCCCCTGGCCCGGAAACGCATGCTGCGGATCAGCCACCCCGTCCTGCACCCATCGGCGCAACACCGCCCCATGCACGCCCAAATCGCGAGCGGCTTGCGCCACCGTCACCCCGCGTTCTGTGATCAGCTGAACCGCCTCCAGCTTGAACTCCCGCGTAAACTTCCGTCGTTCCATGATCCACCTCCGGTTTCATCCATACACCTAACTCGGTGTCTTTGAAACCGGCAGCAGCCCAGGCAGGGCCATTCAGCCTCAGATACTTGCACCTCTTTGTTGGAGAAAAAGCGCCCGGCTCGTTCATTTTGTCTCGCAACGGCCGGCTGGCCGATTACGTGGGCGTGAGCGGAGAGGATGTGGCCGGGGCCATTCGCCGCGCGGCGCAACAGGCCAGCTATCGATATTTCTGGTTTGCGGTGGCAGAGACGGCTGAGGATGCCGCTCAACTGGGGCATACGTGGTATCATCGTTACCGGCCCACAGACAACAGCGCGCCTCCTGCGGAATTTGGCAGATCGTCCTGGCAGTGCACGGCCGACGGCTGTGCCACCTGTGCCATGACGCAATCTCGCCAGTAACAGCACTGTCTGGCCCGCGAGTCCGCCTCAGGCTCCTATCCCCCTGCCTTGACTTCGCAAAGCGGGGCCCGTACCGTACTTCAACTGAAACGCCCTGTTCTGCTTGCGAGCACAAGGACCGCAAGGTCGTTGCCGTCCGCTCCGCCAAGGGCGGTTGCAATGACCCGGTGTGAGAAAAGGCCAGGAGCCTCTACATGGATCGGTTGGTTGAGTGCGTTCCGAATTTCAGCGAAGGACGGAATGAGGAAACCTTGCGCGCGCTCGTCGCGGCGCTGGCGGCGGTCCCGCAGGTGGTACTGCTCGACCAGCAACGGGACCACGACCATCATCGGTCCGTGCTGACGTTCGTCGGCACCCCGGAAGCGGTGCTGGAGGCAGCGGTGGCTTTGGCCCGGGTGGCCGTCGAACGGATCGATCTTCGACAACATCACGGGGAACATCCGCGCGTGGGTGCCATGGACGTGGTGCCGTTCGTGCCGATTCGTGGCGTGAGCATGGAAGACTGCGTCGAGTTGGCCCGTCGCACCGGGGAACGGATTGGAACCGAACTCGGGATACCGGTATTCCTGTATGAGCGGGCAGCATCGAGGCCGGAACGATGCCGGTTGGAGCAGATCAGGCGCGGCGGGCTGGGTGGGCTCGAGACGCGAATGCGGGAGGCGGCATGGCGCCAGGATTTTGGCCCCCCTCGGCTGCATCCGTCGGCCGGAGCCATCGTCATCGGGGCCAGGCCGATACTCATTGCCTTTAACGTGAATCTCCACACGACGGACCTTAACATGGCCAAAGCCATTGCCAAGAAGATCCGCCAGTCTGGCGGAGGATTGCCTGCGGTGAAAGCCATCGGGGTCAAGCTGGCCAGCCGCGGGCTCGTACAGGTTTCGATGAACCTGACGAATCAAGAAGAGACTCCTCTCCATGTGGCGTTTGAGGCAGTGTGCCAGGAGGCGGCGCGGCATCATGTCAGGATCGCCGGGAGCGAGGTGATCGGGCTGATCCCGCAGTGTGCGCTGCTCGGTGCGGCGGAGCGCTTCCTCAAATTAGAGCGGTTCGACCGGAGTCAGGTCTTGGAAGCCAGGCTGGAATCGGCTCTCGCAGGGATGTCTAAGGGGCAAACAGTTGCACCGGGAAACCTTGGACCGGCTGTATCTTCGCTTCATGCATTCTGCGAAGCTGTGTCTGCCGCGCATCCGACGCCAGCTGGCGGAAGCGTCGCTGCGTTGGTTGGAGCCTTGGCGGCATCCCTGGGGCTCATGGCTTGTCGGATTGGTCCACCGACGGCGCGACCGTCCATCGACTCTGGGACGATAGATAGCCAGAACGCGCTGCAAGCCATAGAGCAGCGGTTGGTTGCGTTGCGGCAGAAATTGGAAGAACTGGTACAAGCAGATGCGCAAGCCTACGAACAATTCATCGAAGCCCGACGGCTACCGAAGACAGACCCACAACGAGAGACGGAGATGGCTCAAAGACTCCATCGGGCAACCCATGTGTCGCTTGAAATTGCGGATCTGGCCTGCGAGGTTGCCACCCTGTTGCGCCCTCTTCCGGCGCAGACCAAACCTTCAATCAGGGCGGATCTGCAGGTCGGGCTGATGATGGCCCTGGCGGCTGCCGAGGCGGGGGTGCACAATGCCGAGGAAAATGAAAAATCACAAATAAAACAAAAGGTTGCATTTTTACCGAAGGGGAAAATTAAGGCCTTAAAAGAGAGGCTTGAAGATCTCCGCAAGCTATGATAAATTACATGCTCTGTTTGGAGAGGGCGTAGCGCATCGGGCTCTATGCTCTCGATGAGGGTGGAACGTTTAAGCTGAGAGTTGGGACGGGAATGGAAATCAAGGTTTTTAATAACAACGTCGAAAAAGCGCTCAAAGTTGCCAAGAAGAAGCTGGCGGGCGAAGGCCTGTTCCGCGAGTTAAAGCGGCGGCGGTTTTATGAAAAGCCCAGCGTCCGGAAGAAAGCCAAGCAGCGGGAAGCGCAACGGCGCCGGCAGAAGTGGCTCGCCAAGCATCGGGCGGAGTAAGCGGTTTTTGTTTGACCCTTCCTGATTCGTTCTTGCCCGGTCCCCCGAATTATTAGGCGCTCTTCACCATGCATGCGACGGAGATCCATGCGGCCATCCGCCTGCTGAGGCGGGAGGTGCGCCGGTGGCAGGAGCCAGTCGTAGGTGTGGTGGCCAGAGCGTCGCGCGACCCTTTCCAGATTCTCATCGCGTGCGTCCTCAGCCTCAGAACCAAAGACAAGACGACGGCTGAAGCCTCACAGCGCCTCTTTGCGCTCGCGTCCGATCCCGCCACGATGGTGCAACTCCCCCTGCGCCGCATCGAGACGGCAATCTATCCAGTCGGGTTCTATCGGACCAAGGCCAAACAGATTCGTGAAATTTGCCGACGGCTGTTGGACGTCTATGGAGGCTCGGTGCCCGACGAAATCGACGCACTCCTGACGCTCAAAGGCGTGGGAAGGAAAACCGCCAACCTCGTCGTCACGGTCGGGTACCAAAAACCGGGCATCTGCGTGGACATCCACGTACACCGGATCAGCAACCGCTGGGGCTATATCAAGACCAAAACCCCGGAGGAGAGTGAACAGGCTTTGCGGCGCAAGCTGCCGCGTCAGTACTGGATCACTTACAACGACCTGTTGGTGCCCTTCGGGCAAAACATTTGTCAGCCGGTTTCGCCCTGGTGTTCCAAGTGCAGGCTCGTTGCGTATTGTGATCGGAAGGGAGTAACGAAAAGCCGTTAGGCGCGAAGCGTATCCCGCAAATCGTCGTGGGATAAACGGACCTCATTTCAAGATACGAACAACGAAATTGAGCGACGTTTTCAA
>Ga0233424_10003474_pt1 | contig 10159 bp, 11 predicted proteins | sample Watercolumn_Towu_FD_181011 | JGI IMG/M metagenome (GOLD analysis project Ga0233424, IMG submission 181011) | Freshwater microbial communities from Lake Towuti, South Sulawesi, Indonesia - Watercolumn_Towuti2014_125_MG | ecosystem: Environmental > Aquatic > Freshwater > Lake | place: Indonesia... | reverse complement strand
CGCGCCGCATTCTTGAAAACCTCCAGTTTGAAGTGGCTGAGGCCAATGACGGTCTGGAAGCCCTCAATTACTGCAAGTCCTCCATGCCTAACGCCATCCTGCTCGACTGGAACATGCCGGTCATGGATGGCATCACCTTCCTGCGTCAGTTGCGCAAGGAAGAGGGCGGTACGGCCCCGGTCGTAGTCTTCTGCACCACGGAAAACGATCTGGCGCATATTACCGAGGCCCTGACCGAAGGCGCTTCAGAATACATCATGAAGCCCTTTGACGGGGAAATCCTCGAAGCCAAGTTTTCCGAAGTCGGCCTAATCTAAGGTTTTGTCAGCGTATGTCGCTTAACCCCAATCCATCGGTATCGCTGCGCCCACTGCGGGTGATGATCGTCGATGACTCGGCCGTCGTGCGCGGCCTTGTGACCCGCTGGATCGAAGCGGAAAGCGATATGGTTCTGGTCGGTTCCGCCACGGACGGTCAGAAAGGCATCGACAAGCTGAAAGAGCTTCAACCGGACGTGCTGATCCTCGATATCGAGATGCCGAACATGAACGGCCTCGAAGCGCTGCCGAAGATGCTTGAGGCCAAGCCGGGCCTGAAGATACTGATGGCCTCCACGCTCACCACACGCGGCGCGTCGGTCACCATCCGCGCCCTAGAACTGGGGGCGGCGGACTACGTGCCCAAACCCGATTCCGCCCGCATCGGCGGGGCGGACGGCTTCAAAAGCGAGCTTTTGACCAAGGTTCGCGCCCTGTGCGGTCGCACGCGCGCCTGGCCGAGCGCCGCCGCAGCCGGTGCATCAACCACGGCCCCAAGCGCCCCGGTTAACCTTAATACGCCCACACCTGGCATCATAACCCCCATTCGCCGCATTGACCGGCCCGCCGCACCGTCCTCGACCGGTCTCGGCACCGGCCACGTGGCCGCCGCTCCGCGTGTGCGCCCGGCCGCGGGGCCGCGCCGCTGCGACATCCTGCTGGTCGGCGCCTCCACGGGCGGGCCCCCGGCCCTGCGCAACTTCCTTGCCGGTCTCGGGCCGGACTGGCGTATCCCGGTGCTGATCGTTCAGCACATGCCCTCGACCTTTACGACCATCCTCGCCGAACACCTCGACAAGGCCCTGCCGCAGAAGGTGGTCGAAGCCCAGGACGGTATGGGCCTGAAAGGCAGCCACATCTATATCGCGCCCGGTGACTTCCACATGACGCTGAAAGGCACGCCGGGTCAGCCATCGATCCGCCTCGATCAGTCGGCCCCCGTCAACTGGTGCCGTCCGGCGGTCGATCCGTTGTTTAAGTCCGGCGCGGAACTCTATGGCAAGAATGTCGTGGCCGTCGTCCTGACCGGCATGGGCCACGATGGCCGTGACGGTGCGCGGGCTTTGGTCGATGTCAATGCCACCGTGATGGTGCAGGACGAAAAGTCGTCGGTCGTCTGGGGGATGCCCGGGGCCGTCGCCGAAGCCGGACTGGCCGAATTTATAAAACCCATCGATGGACTGGCGCAAACGTGCCGTGCCATCGCCAAAGGTGAGAAAATTATATGACCCCGGAAGATACCGAACACCTTGCGGCCCTGCTGAAGCAACGCTCCGGTCTGATCCTCGGCTCCGACAAGACCTACCTCATCGAAAGCCGTCTGGCCCCCGTGGCGCGCCGCGAAGGCTTTGCCAATGTCGGTGCCCTGCTGACGGCCTTGCGTACCAAGCGTGACGAAAAGCTGATCTATACCGTCACCGACGCGATGACGACGAACGAGACCTTTTTCTTCCGCGATAAGACGCCGTTTGATCAGTTCAAATCCGACGTCCTGCCCGCTTTGGCCAAGAGCCGCACGGGCGACATCAAGATCTGGTGCGCGGCCTGCTCGACCGGTCAGGAACCCTATTCCCTGGCCATGATGATGGAAGAATCGCGCGCACAGTTTCCGCGCGTCAATCTCGACATCCTGGCCACCGATATTTCCGAACGCTGCCTCGAAAAGGCGCAGGCCGGCCTCTATACCCAGTTCGAGGTTCAGCGCGGCCTGCCCATCCAGATGATGGTCAAGCACTTCGAAAAGATCGACGAAATGTGGCGCATTTCGCCTAAAATCCGTCAAGCCGTCCGCTACAAAAAGCTGAACTTGCTCGACGATCTGCGTTCGGTGGGCCGTCAGGATGTTATTTATTGCCGCAACGTGCTGATCTATTTCGACCTCGAAACCAAGAAGCGCGTTCTGGAGCAAATGGCCACCCTGCTGGCAGATGACGGCTTCCTCTTCCTTGGGGCCGCAGAAACCGTGCTTGGCATTACCGACGTGTTTAAGCCGATGGCCGGGATGCGCGGGCTTTACGTAAAAAATCAGGCCAGTGCGGCGCCGACAGTGCGCAAGTTCGGCACCTGATTACGAGCTCCTTGCGATGAGAAAAACCCCGCTCTCACAGCGGGGTTTTTTATTGCCTGTTACGTTTTGTTTGATACCAAATTTGATTTCGAAACGGAGTTCGGAATACGCTTTGACGATCAGGCCGTCTTCTTAGTGCCCGGTTCCGGCACGGTCAGTTGACTCCACGCCTCCGGCTTGCCTTGCGCGCAATCGTTGAGCAGATAGTCCGCCAGGTCCGACAGATGCGTCAGCTCCGCGCTGTAGATGATAGAGCGTCCGCTGCGATAGGCTTTGAGAAGACCTGCCCCGGTCAGAATGCTGAGGTGAGTCGAGGTCGTATTGGCGGGAGCCTTAATGGCGCGGGCGATCTCACCGGCGGGCATACCGGAGGGGCCAGCGCGCACAATGGTGCGAAAGGCTTCCAGCCGGCCCGGATGGGCAAGGGCGAACAAGGCAACGACGGCATCATCCATTTCCATGAGCAAACCATACATGAAAGCGCCGGGGCTAAAAACCCCCGGCAGGGGAAATTGCAGACGAAAACGCTCGGTTTCTGACGCTGTAAATATAAGGAAACCATAAAGAAAGGGCGGTTGCGCAAAACAACCGCCCAAGGTCAGGGAGAAATTCGAAAAACCCGACATTCAACCGGTTTTTTACGGCCGCCTGTCAGGCCGCCAGACGGATATAGGCCTCGCCCATGCGCTCCAGACGGTCGGCTGCGGCTTCCCCCGCGAGGAAGGTGGGGCTCATCTGGCTTAGCGTTTCGATGCGCGAGCAGAGCGCGCCAAACAGGTCGGCATAGGCGGTGGCGATCATGGCCGGGGAGCCCATCACGTCTTCGGGGTCGGGGAGGAACCAGTCGATCAGGCGGGGGTTGCCCTTGAATTGCGGCAGGCGGCCCTGCGGCAGGTGGTGCGAGAGGCGGAAGACGAAGTCCAGCTCCGGCGCATCCGCCGCGCCGAAGTCTTCGACGGCCTTGGGCACAAGGGTCTGAATATTGTAGTTGATGCGGTGCAAAAGCGCGATGGCGTAGGGGCTTATGGCCACAGCCGGCGTCACCCCGGCGGAAAAGGCCTCAAAGCGCCCGGCGCCCAGACGGTTGAGCAGGGCTTCGGCCAGAATGGAACGCGAGGAATTACGCTCGGCCAGAAACAAGACGTGGATCGGACGATGATACATGTAGGCTCTCCCCGGCCCCACACCCCGGCGGCCGTCTGCAGGCGGGAGGAAAACGTCCTTCCCGCAACTACGTTATCAGAGCTTGATGAGTTTGCGGTTTACAGACAGGGTTAAGACATTCCTGACAAAAATCAGTGGTAAACCTTATCGTGAGCTTATTTCTAAGCCGCTGGAAACCGGCTATGGTTTGCATGAAAATTGTGGAGAACCCTATGCGTCGCAGCCTGCCTATCGTCGCTCTTTCCGCTCTGGCACTGACCCTTGCGGGATGTGTCACCACGACGCCCCCGACCGACAGCGGCATGGTCCCGCCGCCTCCCCCGCCGCCGCCGGTGGTCGAAGCCCCGACGGGCGTGCTCTATACCTGTCAGGACGGGACGACCTTCCGCATCGCCTTCAGTGAAAAGGCGGCGACCGTGACGCTGAAAGACGGCACAAAGCTGCACCTGCCGCAGCAGGTGGCGGCTTCGGGTATCTGGTATTCGTCGGGCAAGCACGATTTCCGCGGCAAGGGCCGCGACGCCACCTGGACCGTCGGCAAAAAGATGCCGACCCAGTGCATAACGGATTAACCGGCAAAAGCTTAGCGGGTGGACGCGCCCGGTGGCCGAAACGTAATGGAGAACTTCAGCGGTTCGCTGAACGGCATAAATAGTATCGCGATCAGCAGAACGGTACCTATGAGAATCGTAATCCATAGAATAGTCTTACGCGTCATAGCCCCCTACTTTTGCTTTCGCCAATTCCGGTTCACCGATAAAAAAAACGCCTGCCGTGAGAGGTCGGCAAGCGTTTTTTCGTAGTCGTAGAACCGTAGGCTTAGGCGGCGACGATGCCGCCCTGCTCTTGCGGGTCGCGCAGCACATAGCCACGTCCCCAGACGGTTTCGATGTAGGAGTTGCCGTCGTTAGCCACGGCCAGCTTCTTGCGCAGCTTACAGATGAAGACGTCGATGATCTTTAGTTCCGGCTCGTCCATACCGCCATAGAGGTGGTTAAGGAACATTTCCTTGGTAAGCGTCGTGCCTTTGCGCAGTGATAGAAGCTCCAGCATCTCATATTCCTTGCCGGTCAGGTGCACGCGGTTGCCCGCGACTTCGACCGTCTTGGCGTCGAGATTGACGATGATGTCGCCGGTCTTGATAACCGACTGGGCGTGACCCTTGGAGCGACGCACCACCGCATGAATGCTGGCGATCAGCTCGTCCTTGTGGAAGGGCTTGGTCATATAGTCGTCGGCGCCGCCGCCGAGCGTTTTGACCTTGGTTTCGATTTCCGAGGTACCCGACAGGATCATGACCGGCGTATTGACCTTGCCGACGCGCAGCTGGCGCAGCACTTCGAGGCCGGACATGTCGGGCAGCGACAGGTCGAGCAGGATCAGGTCATAGTCATAGATCTTACCCAGATCCACGCCTTCTTCGCCCAGGTCCGTCGTATAAACGTTGAACCCTTCGGATTTCAGCATCAGCTCAATGCTTTGAGCGGTCGCGCTGTCGTCTTCAATCAGCAATACGCGCATGTAGCCCCTCCCGGCTATGGCAAACACAAAGTGCGAAGGCGCAGACGCCCCCGTGTGGTGAGAATTTGAGGCTAGCCCGCAAATCCCTTAAGATTAGTTAAGCCTAACGAAATCTCAAAGAGGGGTACGCTGATTTGCGAATCGCTGACAAGAGTCGTGAGTCAAGAGGCGGGCTTTTCCCCAGGTCTTTTTTCATTCTTTTTTAAGAAAGAGTCTTTTTTCGCACACAGTCGGAGCGATAATGCGCCGCCACCTTTATAAATTCCTGATTTTATGATGTTTTTATATGCTTATTCGTCATGATCTTGCCCAAGCAAGGGGCGAAGTCGGCCTTGGCGACAGGCGTCGGGCGGACTTTTTAGAAGAAAGCACAAAAAAAACGGAGACCTTCCGACGAGGGCCTCCGTGTTTCTTTTCTGCGCTCCGATAAAAATAAAATGCCAGATCAGAAGGATTTGGTCAGCGCTATCAGGGCCGACTGGGTCTGATAGTCGTCCTTACCGAAGGTGCCCGCATAACGGGCCGTCACGCCAAAGCCCATTACCTCAGTCGTCAGGCCCACCCCGGCGATAACCCCTTCCGTGGGCCGCTCGCCCATCTCACGGCTAAACGGCTGGGCGCTGTTATTGATCAGACGCCCCTTCAACGGGTCCGCCTCACCACTGATGACGTCTTCGTAGCCCACCGAACCGGAAAGCCGCGTTTTGTCGCTTAGACGCGCCTGAGCGCGCAGTTCCAGAGCACCGGACACCGCTGATACTTTGCGACCTTCGAAGCTGACCGCCCCGATGGTGTAGTTTTCATCAAAGCTGCGCATATGACCACTGACCCAGGACAGGCGCGCCACCGGCGTCAGGGTCACAGAGCCCACGTCGTGCCGCCAACCCGTTTCGACCTGCGCCGAGGCCGACCACGCCTGCACCTTTTCCTGCTCGATGGCGACCGCTGCCAGAGTGGTTTGGCGCCGGTAGTCTTCGAACTCCTCGTAGCCGACACCGAGGCCGAAGGTGACAAAGTGCGGCCCCTTATCCCATTTGGCCCCCGCATCGACGCTCATCACCGTCGGCTTGGCCGTCAGGAGGTAACCCGTGGCATCGCCCTTCAGCAGGGTCACGCCCGCTCCCAGCGTGGTGCTGTCGCCGTGGCCGAAGACCGTGCCGAAACGCAGCCCCGTCAGGTCGTAATCATAGGCCTTGGTCTTCAGTCCCATCGCCGTCGCACCGGGAGCCGATTGCAGGCTGACCATGCGTTCCGACGTTGCCTGATCGCCAACCACCTCGACAAAAACACCCTTTTGCCCGTCATAGAGGCGCTGATTGAAGCCTAGCATGGCCGAGCGGCGCGCGGCATAGGAAACGTCGGCAAACAGGCTCACCCCTTCGGACAGGGTCGGCGTATAGAGATATTGCGTCGCCACGGCCGCCACCAGTCGATGACCGGCGGCGGTCGGGTGTACCCCATCCCAGAACAGGTAGTTATTCTGCACCGAGGCCCCACCAGTGATGCAGGCCGTGGTGGCCACGCAGCTAGAGGACACATCGCTGAGCCCAAAGGCCTGCGGATTGGCGAGGATCAACTTGAACGCCGTGTTGATATCCACCTGCACGATATTGGTGGTGGGGCGGCTGGCGGCGACGGTCTTCACCGCGGTGTTCAGCGCCGAATTAAAGGATGAGCCGGAAAACCCGGCCAGATCCTGCGCCGCGGTGCCTTTGAACTGCGGCGTATTGTTAAGGTCAGGCAGGTTCAGCACCAGCACCGTGCCGGCTCCCGCACCGGCAATCGTATTGACCTGAGACGCAATGTCAGCGGCCGCCGAATTGGCGAGGCTGCCCATCACCCCCGTCGCCGTGGAGGGGTTGGTCGCCGCGACCGGCAGGCCCTGAAACAGGTTGTTGGCCCCGGCCCACATCGTCACCACATCGCGCGCCCCAAAGGTGCCGCCGCGCGCCTGATAGGCCTGAAGCTGCACGGCGGTGCCGGGCGGATTGGCCTGCGTGTCGGTACGTGCGCCGCCAAAGGCGAAGTTGACATTGCCCGTCAGCGCCCCCGGCGTCGTATAGCCGTTCATGGTCCCGACCAGATATTCGACCCACACCTTGTCATTGGTGAAGCGGCGATTATACGGCGCCGGCGGCTGCGTCCCGCCGGTCACGGCGTAGAGATTGCCGGAATCGCTCAGCGAGTCACCAAAGGTAATGACGCGATCATAGGTCTGGGCTGAGGCCGCCCCTGCCGATAAGGCAAGGAGTGAGGTTAGAATAAGCAGGCTGCTGCGTTTCATGTGAGGGTCCGCTCTGTACGGAGTTTATGTTCTGCACAGGAGGGAAGGCCCGTTTCACACGGATGGCAAGTGTGACGCATCGTCAATTTGTGACGTTTTGATGCCAAACGTCACAAAATTAACACACTGAATTTTATGTATAATTTCGCAAATGCGAAAAATTTATCGCTTAAGCGAGACAGCATGATACAGGGTCTGCGGCCGCGCATCCGGTGTTTGCGTCGCCATCTCTAGCCCCTTTAGCTCAAGCCCTTCGACGTGGCGCGCCCACAGACCCCAGGCCGGCGTCACCCCAAACATGGACGGCTCCGGATAGGCGCTCGGCAGGTCATCGACAAAGGGCGCGACCGAAGCCGGGCTCAAGCCACCCCGATAGGTCAGGGCGACGTTTTCCAGCGTCACATTCTGAATAGGGCTTTCAGGCAGGCCCATGATCAGAGCGCAATAGTCGGGCAGGACGTCGGTGGCCGTCAGGTTGCGGATCGTCACGTTACGGATGCCGCCGACCCTGGTGCCTTCCGGCCCACGCAAGCGCGCGCCCACACGCAGGAAGATCGGCGCGGTGGTGATCTCAGACAGACTGAGGTTTTCGCACAGCACGTCCTCGATGAGGCCGCCATCGACCGTCTCCAGCGCCAGCCCGCGCGACCGCTCAAAGCGGCAGTTGCGGATGCGGATGCGGCGGAAATCGCCATTGGACTCGGTGCCGATCTTGATGCGCCCGGTGACGCGGTCCTGATCCGGCGCGCGGTCCTGCGTGCGGCCATAGGTGCCGTCCAGCACGGTCCCCAGATCATAGCCCGACACGGTGCAGTCTTCGATGGTGATGTCTTCGCAGGCCCGTGCCTCACCCAAGGCAAAGCTCGATTTCAGCACAATGGCGTCGTCATTGGGCGTGTTGACGTGGCAACGACGGATGGTCACACGACGGCAGGCGTCGATATCCAGCCCGTCGCGGTTGGTATCGAGGCTTAAGCCCTCGATCTCCATATCCTCGACCCCGGTGGCCAGCAGGGCAAAGTGCCCGCCGTTCTTTATGGTGAATTCTTTCAGCGTCACCTGGCGGCAGTTTTTCAGCGCAATGGCCTTGTTGCCCAGCCCCTGCATGGCCGACACTTCGGGGGCCAGTTCGGCCATCACCTCGGCCGACAGACCGCGCATGGACAGGGGAAATTCACCGGCCTGCTTTTGCCACTGAGAGCCCGGCCCTTCGCGGGTCAGGCCTTCGCCGTCGATCGTGCCTTCGCCCGTAATAGCGATGCGCTCCGCCCCTTCGGCCCAGATCAGGCTGTTGCGCCAGTGCGAATGACCAAAATCCTGATAGAGGTCAAAAGCATTGTCTTCGGGCAGATCATAGTGCCCGACATGCCGCGCCGGATCGGCCGCGATCAGCACCGCCCCCTTGTCCAGATGCAGGGTCACACCCGATTTGAGATGGAGCGAAAAGCTGAGATACCGCCCGGCCGGAAACCGCACCACACCGCCATTGACAGCCGCAGCCTCGATCGCCGCCTGAATGGCAGAGGTATCCAGCGCCTCCCCCGCGCCCGTGACACCGAACGCCCGCACATCCCACGCCATTAATCCAGCCTGCTGTCTATGTCTTCGTTATGGTGAAAGATTTGCACGATCAGGACGCCGTAATCCGTCTGTGCATAAAAGACTGTGTGCGAGCCGTGTTCATGGCGTCGATACTGACGAAAAGTCCGCCCCATCAAAGGGTGCTGCGCCAAGAGATCGAACACAGCGTGCAGGCCATAGAAGTAGTCATCGGCCTGTGCCTCTCCGAAATTCAACAGGGAATAGGCATAGATTTCAGCCAGCTTGCGCTCTACTGCCGCCGATAACCTATAGACGGCCATCGGCCTTCAGCTTTTGTTTGACCGCCTGCATGATGTCCGGCAGCGATTTGTCACTCAGGCCACTTTGTTCGGCCTCTTCCAGAAGTTTAGCGAGGCGCAGTTCCTGATTTAAGCGCTCCTGATCACGCCGCACCAGATCGCGGATGTATTCGCTCTCATTATGATAATCGCCACTGCTCACCCGTGATTTAATAAAACCGCACATGGTTTCCGAAAGGGACACGCTCATCGACGACATCATGACCTCCGTTTGTTGAGACCAATAGATAATATTAGATCACAAATCCTGCAATCCACAGGCTTTCAAAAACGCATAGGTGGCATCGTAAAAGCCCGGCGGACGGGTCGGATCATCGGCATCGCCCTTTGGAACGAAAATGACCATACCTTGCCGCGCACGGGTTAAAATAACACGATAGGCATTCTTCAGATACAATTGCGCAAACGCATCGTTCACATGGCGCCATTTGGTGCCGGCAAATTTGTGGTGCTGCCAGCCGTCGTCTGAGTAACGGTAATCGGCATCCCAGCAGACACCCACCCAATCCAGTTCCAGCCCCTGAACGTCGAACTCGGTTGCCACGTCCTCCAGATACCAGGACGAGCGCACATCCTCTCGATCATTCAAAAACCAGTTGGCCGGCTCGATACTGGCCTTCACGTGCAGGCCCTCGGATTTAAGACGATAGGCGCCTGAGGAGGCCACCAGACCATAGCGTTCTGTGCCGCGGGCTTTGCGGCGTAACCAGCAGCGGGCGACATTCAGATCACGGGTGATGACAATGGGATAGGCCGTCAGTCGCGCAAAGGCGGTACGAGCGGCCTCGGCCTCACCGTTCAACAGATGCGCAACAAAGCCGGACAAAGTTTCCGCGCGGAAAGAGCGCATCGAGACACCCAAGTGCAGGTCATCGCTCAGCGTCACCTGATCCTGCTGGATGAA
>Ga0233424_10003473_pt1 | contig 10162 bp, 2 predicted proteins | sample Watercolumn_Towu_FD_181011 | JGI IMG/M metagenome (GOLD analysis project Ga0233424, IMG submission 181011) | Freshwater microbial communities from Lake Towuti, South Sulawesi, Indonesia - Watercolumn_Towuti2014_125_MG | ecosystem: Environmental > Aquatic > Freshwater > Lake | place: Indonesia... | reverse complement strand
CGGCGCTTTCACTTGGTCTCAACCTCTGACACACAGGTCAATGAATAACCTAAGACGATTGAGAATCTCGCGAAAGGAGCGCGGGCAGTCCGCCCGCGCAGGATTTTCACGGGACTTCGTTAACACCGCGCGGGCAGGCCGCATGCGCTCCTTCAACCCGGTCTTCTGGCTGGCGGTGTGGCTGGGGGTCTCATTGTTCGGCGCTTCCGTATCTGCTGCCACGGTCGTTCGCGTCTTCAATACGACCATCGGCGCGAACTCCACCGGGACGGTGATCATTGAGATGGTCGCGGATGGCAACGAAGCGGCGCTCGGATTCACTCTAAATTTCGACCCGAAGCGCCTGACCTTTTCCAGCGCGACGCTGGGAGGGAACGTCACCGCGGCGACGCTGAACTTGAACAGTCTTCAGGCGAGCAACGGAAGACTGGGCGTGGTGATTGGAATGTCACCGGGCCAGGGCTTCACGGCAGGGACTCTGGAATTGCTTCGCGTCAACTTCACGACAAGCGGCTTGGGGGGCTCGACCCCGGTGACTTTTGATGATGTCCCCGTCGTGCGCGAGGTTTCCAATCGGCTGGCGGTGGCGTTGACTGCAACATTCACGCCGGGCACGGTGCTGATCAACAGCCCACCGGTGGCGAACAGCCAGAGCGTCAGCGTGCTGGAGGATGGAACGGTCAACATCACCCTCACGGGGATTGATCCGGACGGCGATGGGCTGAGCTTCAGCCTCGCCAGTTCGCCCACGCGAGGAACCTTGAGCGGGTCGGCTCCCAATCTCACTTATCGCCCCAATCCCAACGTGAACGGGCCCGACAGCCTCAGCTTCACCGTCAACGACGGTCTCGTAAGTTCACCGCCGGCAACGGTGAACATCAACATCGTCTCGGTCAACGACCCGCCGACCTTGAGTCCGATTCCTTCTCAAACCGTCGCGGAAGGAAATCTTTTGACCTTCACAGCCTTAGCCACGGACGGCGACGTGCCTCCCGATCCGCTGACCTTCAGCCTGGAAGGAGCGCCGCCAGGGGCGTCCATTAGTTCGTCGGGCGTGTTCACCTGGACGCCAACTGAAGCCCAAGGGCCTGGAACCTACACGATCACGGTGCGCGTGACGGACACCGGGTCGCCACCGGCCGGCGCGGCTCAGACTTTTTCTGTGACCGTGACTGAAGTCAATCAGCCTCCGGTTTTCCCCTCGCTCGGCAACCGAACGGTCAATGAAGGAAGCCTGATGACGGTGATCGCCGTTGCCGCGGACCAAGACTTGCCCGCCCAGGCGCTCCGGTACAGCCTGGAAGGTGCGCCTTCAGGCGCGTCGATTGATCCAACTTCCGGAATCTTCACGTGGACGCCCACGGAAGCGCAGGGCCCCGGCCAATACACGATCAACATTCGAGTGTCCGACGGAGCTGGAGGCACAGCCACCGCGAGTTTCCAGGTTAGCGTTCAGGAAGTGAACTTGCCGCCCACGCTGGCTCCGATCCAGAATCAGAGCGTCCGGGGCGGACAAACGTTGTCGTTCACGGTGAGCGCGAGCGATCCCGACTTGCCCGCGCAAACTCTCACGTTCAGTTTTCCCTTCGGCGGGCCGCCCGGCGCGTCGATCGATCCGACCACAGGCGCATTCACGTGGACGCCTCCGGCGGGATTGCCCGCCGCGACGGAATCCGTAACGGTGCAAGTGACCGACAGCGGCGGGTTGAGCGCACTCCAAAGCTTTACCATTGACGTCGCGGCGTCGAACACCCCGCCGCTGCTGTCCCCGGTTGCCCCGCAAACCATCAATGAAGGCGTCGCGCTGGCCTTGAATCTCAGCGCCACCGACACTGATCAACCGGCGCAGGTTCTCACATTTTCCGCTGAATCTGGCGCGCCGCCTGGCTTGAGCGTCAGTCCGGCAGGAGCGCTCTCGTGGACACCGACCGAAGCGCAAGGTCCCGGCAACTACCAGGTCACGGTGCGCGTCACGGACAATGGAAACCCGCCTCTGAGCGCCACTCAAGTAGTCAGTATTACCGTCAACGAAGTGAACACGCCGCCCGTCCTGGCGGCCATCGCCGATCAAACGGTTCGTGCGGGCAATGCCTTAACCTTCACGGCCTCGGCGACGGATTCAGATCTTCCCCCGAATGTTTTGGCGTTCAGCCTTGGCGCGGGCGCGCCGCCAGGAGCCGCGATTGATCCAGGCACGGGCGCGTTCTCCTGGACGCCCACACCGGCCCAGGGAGGGACGACGGTTCCGATCACGATCGTCGTGACGGACAACGCGACGCCGCCCGGAGCCGCCAGCCGAACGTTCAACGTCGTCGTCAGCCCGTCCAACACGGCGCCGACCCTGTCGCCCATCGCGGACCAGACTATTCCTGAAGGAAGTCCGTTTTCTCTCACCGTGACTGCCACGGACGCGGATGTTCCCGCCAACACCATTGCTTTTGCTCTGGGGCCCGACACGCCTGCGGGCATGACGATCACGGCGAACGGCGTCATTTCCTGGACGCCTGGCGAGGCCCAGGGACCGAGCGTCAATCAAATCACCGTCATCGCCACCGACAACGGCATTCCTCCTTTGGGCGCGACCAACCGATTTACCCTCAACGTCACCGAAGTGAACCAGCCGCCAACGCTCGGAGCGATCGCGGATCAGACGGTTGAGGCAGGAGTGGTGTTGACCTTTCCCGTGAGCGCAAACGATCCGGACTTGCCGCCCAACATTCTGACTTTCAGCGTTGGACCTGGCGCACCGACCGGAGTCACCGTCAACCCAGCGACCGGAGAATTCTCCTGGAGACCGACCGGCTTGCAGGGCCCGAGCACGAATCGCATCACCATTCAGGTTGCGGACAACGGGACGCCAAGTCTGAGCACGAATCGAACCTTCACGGTGATCGTGACGCGCCTGAACCAGCCGCCGGTGTTGGCTCAGATTCCCAATCAAACCGTCGCCGAAGGAACCCCATTGACATTCACGGCCTCGGCGACTGACCCGGATCAGCCGACCCAAATCCTGGCTTTCAGCCTCGCGCCGGGCGCACCCACCGGCGCCACGATCAACCCCACGACCGGTGTGTTCACCTGGACACCCACGGAAGCGCAAGGCCCAAGCACGAACGTAATCAACGTGCGCGTGACGGACAATGGCACGCCGCCGGTGCGCACCGCACAAGATGTGACCATTGTGGTCTCGGAGGTCAACGTCGCGCCCGTGCTGGCCCCTATCCCGGATCAAACCATCGTCGCGGGGGAAACACTACGCTTGACGGCGCGCGCCACGGACGGCGATTTGCCGGCCAACCTTCTCGCGTACAGCCTGGATCCGGGCGCACCAGGAGGGGCGACGATTGACGCCACGACGGGCGCCTTTACCTTCGCCGCCGCGATCGGCCTGCCGCCAAGCACCAACGTGGTGAACGTCCGCGTCACGGACAACGGCGTGCCGCCGCTGAGCGACACGAAAAGCTTCCTCCTCGTGGTTCGCGCCGGGATCAACTTGCCGCCGACGATCACTCAAATCTCCAATCAGACCACGCCGGAAAACCGCCCCACGCCGGCGATTGCCTTCACGATCAGTGATCCCGACACGCCGATTGCGAACCTGAGGGTGTTCGCCACGTCCTCGAACCCGACGCTGATTCCAGTTGCGAACATCGTGTTCACGGGTGAGAGCACGAATCGGACAGTGACCATCACGCCGGCCAAGGATCAAACCGGCACCGCCACGATTACCGTACGGGTTGAAGAGAACACCGGGGCAGGCGCCGTGACGACTTTCGAAATCGCCGTCAATGCTTTGCCGCCCGTGATCACGCGGCAGCCGGACAAACAGGAAGTCGTGGCCGGAGGTCTCGCCACGTTCAGCGTGATCGCGACAGGCTCTCAGCCTCTGGGCTATCAATGGCGATTCAACGGAGCGGACATTCCGGGCGCGACGAATTCCGTGTACGCGGTCTCCAACGTTCAGACGAACAACGCTGGCGCGTACTCCGTGGTGGTCCGGAATCGGATCACGAGCGTCACGAGCAGCGATGCGCTGCTCACGGTGATCGAGTTGCTGCGGATCACGAAGCAGCCGATTGGCCAGGCGGTCCTGGCGGGCGGCAACGTGACTCTGGTGGTCACGGCCGCCGGTCGAGGCAGGATTCAGTATCAATGGCGTTTCAAAGGAGCGGACCTTCCCGGCGAAACCAACCCTTCGTTGGTGCTCCTCAACGTGGACGTCACGAAGGCGGGAGGGTATTCCGTGCGCGTTTCTGATGAATCAGGCGCCTTTGTGGACAGTCAGACCGCGGAATTGATCGTCAACGCCGTTGCAACTTTCACGCAACAACCTCAGAGCCAGACCGTGGTGGAAGGCACGAACGTCACGTTCACGGTCCAGGTCGCGGGCGTTCCGCCTCCGCGGCTGCAATGGCAGTTCAACGGCGTGGACATCTCTGGCGAAACCGGCGCGTCTTTGACCTTGCAGAACGTCCGAATCTCCAACGCGGGCCGATACTCCGTCGTGGCGAGCAATCCGGCCGGCTCGACCAACAGCGCCGCCGCCACGCTGACCGTCGCCACCGCCCCCGCTTTCTCGCGCCAACCCCAGAGCCAGACGGCCAAGGCCGGCGATACCGTGACTTTCACGGTAAGCGTTAGCGGCACGGAACCGATCCAATATCGCTGGCGCTTCGTCGCCGGCGCCGCAAGACCTGCGAGCCCGAGCGGCGGTAGAAGTGTGTCGCTGCTTTCCGTCGGCAGACTCGCGGCCCTTCCAGGAACGGAAATTGGCGGAGCCACGGGGCCAACTCTGACGGTACCCAATGTCCAGGCAGGGAACGTCGGCGAGTACATTGCCGTGGCGAGCAATGCTGCTGGAACCGCCGTCAGCTCCGGCGCCAGGCTGGACGTGCTGGCCCCGGTCACGATTTCTCAGCACCCGCAAAATCAAACCGCCAACGCGGGTGGGACGGCGGCATTCTCCGTGGCCGCGACGGGCAGCCCGCCGCTGATCTACCAATGGCGAGTCAATGGCGTCGATGTTCCGGGCGCGACCAATGCGACACTTAACTTGAGCAACATCCAGACAACGGACGCGGGCGCGGTTCAGGTCATAGTGGCGAATGCAGCGGGCCCGGTGGTGAGCAATCCCGCCACGTTGATTGTGAACCAGGGCGTGACCATCGTGACTCAACCGCAGAGCCAAAGCGCGACCAATGGCGCTTCCGTTGTGTTCAGCGTGGTGGCGGCCGGGACGCCTCCCCTCACGTACCAGTGGCGCTTTGAGGGCCAGAATATTCCTGGGCAGACCGGATCGAGCCTCGTGATTGCGAGTGTTCAGGAAATTGATGCCGGAAATTTTAGCGTCGCGGTGCGCAACATCGCCGGAGAGGTAATCAGCGGCAATGCGTTGTTGACCGTCATTCGCCCGCCTTCAATCCAGACCCAGCCGGCCAGCCAAAACGTCAACCTGGGCGCGACCGTCACCTTCACGGTCGCCGCTTCTGGCGATTCGCCGCTGACGTACCAATGGCAAAAGAACGGCGTGAACATTCCGGGAGCCACCAGCCAAAGCCTCGCCATCTCCAACGTCCAACCCGGCGATCAAGGCACATACACCGTCGTGGTCAACAATCCGGGCGGCGCGCTCACCAGCAATTCGGCGACTCTGGGAGTCATCCTGCCGGTCGCCCCTTCGGGAAACTCGGCGCAAACCGCGCCGCAGTTACCCTCTACTTCCACCGAAGGATCTTTCGACGGCGGCAGCAACGAGTCGGGACCTGGCGGCCAGCTCGCGCGCAAGAACGCCCCGCCGCGGACGGGCGAAGAAAGATGGTTCTCGTGGCGCGCCCCGCAAGGCGGCATCGTGACGTTCACCACGGTCGGAAGCACGTTCGACACGGAGCTCGCGGTGTTCACCGGTGTCGCTCCGAACCTGACGACCATTGCGTCCGACGACGACCGGGGCGGGTTTTTCTCCAGCGAGGTCAAATTCAACGCGGTTCAAGGCACGACTTATCTGATCCAGGTGAAAGGCTTTGGCGGGGCCGCCGGAAAGATCGTCGTTGGATTCAAGCTCCAGCAGACGGTTCAAAAACTTCCGGAAATCATCACGGCGCCCACGGCCAACCAGATCGTGACTCTGGGACAGCCCGTGACCCTTCGCGTGGATGCGCGGGGAGATGCGCTGACTTACCAGTGGTTTGCAAACGGAACCGCCATTCCGGGCGCCACCCAGAACCAATACGTTATTTCCAGCGTGCGCGAAGCCGATGCGGCCCGGTACACGGTGAGGATTACCGCCACCACCGCGGGACAAAGCCCGGTCTCCATCGACAGCCTGCCTGCGATCGTCCAGGTTGGCACGACCGGTTCCACGTCCGTCGATAAGTTCAAGAACGCGCCGTCGCTCAGCGGCGGGCAACAATTGCAGTCCCTGTCCGGTGATTTCATCAAGAACGCGGGCGGCTCCGTGGCGCGCGGGTATTCCGGCTCGCAGGTGTTCAACACGTTCGGCGCCACGAAAGAGCAAGGTGAGCCGAACCATTGCGATGTCATCGGCGGCGCTTCCCAGTGGTTTGTTTATCAGGCGACGACCAACGGACCGGTGCGCTTCAGCACCGAAGGCAGTGATTTCGACACGGTGCTGGCAGTTTACACCGGACCGGGAACCGATTTCGCCACTTTGAAGCTGGAAGCGTGCGACAACAACAGCGGCGCCAACGGCAAGACCAGCGCTCTGACTCTGAATGTCCGGCAAGGCACGGCTTATTACGTCGCGGTCGATGGGGTCAATGGCGCGACCGGGTTGGTCAAACTGAGCTATCAATTCAGCACCGGCCCGGTGATCACGGCGCAGCCTCAGTCCCAATCGAAGGCGTTAGGTGCGTCCGTCGCGTTATTCGTGGTGGCAACCGATCCCTCCAGCTCCCTGACCGGGGTCACTCCCCAATTTGGTTACCAATGGCAGAAGGATGGAATACCGCTACGCGGGGAGACGAATAGTTCGGTGGGGTTGCTCAGCGTCAAGCTGACGGATGTCGGGGATTACAAGGTCGTGGTTTCTAATTTTGCGGGCTCAAGCACGAGCGCGGTGGCGCGCGTTTCCGTCAATGTGCCTCTGTCTTTCACCCTGGCGCCGCAGAACCAGACGGTGAAGCCCGGCAACACGGCCACGTTCATCGCGGCCGCGAGCGGCACGCCGCCCATTTCCTATCAATGGCGTTTCAACGGCGTCAACGTCACGGGCGCGACCAGCGCCACGTACGAGATTCCGAATGTCCAGCCCGCCAATGCCGGAGCCTACACCGTCGTGGCGCAGAATGCGGCGAGCACGATCGAAAGCCCGCCGGCGTTTCTGGGCATCAACCAGGCGCCGGCCATTACCGTGCCGCCCCTGGATCAAGTCGCCGCGCTGGGAGGCAGTGCCACGTTCACGGTTACGGCCATCGGCACGCCTCCTCTGGCCTTCCAATGGCGCTTGAGCGGAGTCGATATTGCCGGGGCCACAAGCGCGGCGCTCACGATCAACAACGTCAGCGCGGCCAACGTCGGAGAATATACAGTGGTCGTGAGCAACGCTTCCGATTCCGTGGCCAGTCCTCCGGCGCGGCTGAACCTGACGATCCCGCTCACGATCCTGGAGGACCCTCAAAGCCAGACCGTCACGGCCGGCAGCAGCGCGATTTTCAGCATGCGCATTGGCGGACCCACTCAGGTGGCCTATCAATGGCGGAAGGATGGCGTCGCCATCGCCGGAGCCAACTCGGCCAACCTTGCTCTTTCCAATGTTCAGCCGGCCGATGCCGGCCAATATACGGTGGCCATCGCGAGCGGAACGGAATTTGTCGAAAGCAAACCGGCCACCTTGACCATCGGAACCGCACCGGTCATTACCCGTCAACCGATCGGCCAGATTGTTTTCGCCGGAGCGACCAACGTATCGTTCAGTGTGACAGCGACGGGAGCCGGGTCGTTGAGCTTCCAATGGTTCAAGAACAACACGGCCATTCCGGGCGCGACCAACAGCACGCTGGCGCTGGCGCTGGCTCAGGTGTCTGATACCGGCGTTTACTCCGTGACCGTGAGCAACGCGGGCGGCTCGGCGGTGAGCGAACTGGCGGTGTTGAGCGTCCAACAAATCGTGTCGGACGCACGTTTCGATCCGGCGGCGGGATTCCAATTTCGCGTGAGCATTCCGGCGGGCAAGACCGCCACGGTTGAATATTCCACCGATCTGGTGAACTGGACTTCGATCACGCCCGCTCCGGTCACAGGTATTGTCGATATCCAGGATCCGCAAGCCGTCGCTGGTGCTCTGACGTTCTACCGCATCATCGTCCAGTAGTTCACCGTTCCGCGACTGAACGGCTCGGCGCGCCATCCTTTCTTTGCCATCTCCGTTTGCTCTGTTTCCTTCTGTTTTCTGGACATGAGGCAACGGAGAGAATGGAGAAGTCGGGGAATTGAATCGATTACAGTCCCGGTCCTGATTCTTCTGTTTTTGTGAGGTCTGAACTTCGGTTTTCGGGATCAATCGCGACCACGAGAAGTCAGGGACGAGGTGTGGAACGCGTGTTTACCTTGTCCGGGACTTGGACGATCGCCCCAGTGATCCGAGAAATCCCCAGATCACTCCGATGGCCAGGCCCACGCCATGCACCGTGTTGGCCACGGCCATGACCCCGGTCAGGCAAAACACAAACCAGATGAGCATGAAGGCGACGATTGAAGGGTGAATGAAATAACCGGACGCTGGATCAAAGCGGCCTTTCATCCAGATGTATCCGAGCAGGCCATAAACGACGCCGGACATGCCGTAGAAGTTCGGGCCGCTCACGAAAAACTGCGCCAGGTTCGACGCGGCGCTGATCACCAGCACGAGCAAACCGAGGCGCCAGGGGCTCTGCCGCGCTTCCACCATGCTGCCGAGATCCTTCATCCAAAGCATATTGAACAGGATGTGCAGAAACCCCGGGAAAGGCACCATTGGCGCATGCATAAAAATCGGCGTGATCGCGCGCCACACTTGTCCGTGCCGAATCTCCGGCAATCCGTAGAGCAGCCGCGCCAGAATGCCGTCGGCGTCGTATTCGCTGATGAAAAGGAAATTCCAAAAATCTTTGTCGCCGCCAAACTCCATCGCCGCCCACACGAGCACACTGAGGCCGATCAACGTCATTGTGACCGGCCCCATGCCGTACGATTCCTGAGAGCGCAATAATTCAGCGCCGTTGATGTATCGGCGGGCGGCGGCTTCGTCCTGCTCTTTTTCCTTCTCTCGAAGCTCCGATGCACGGCGGGCCACTTGCCGATATTCGGCGTCCTCGGGCCTGGAGAGAAACCCGTGCAACAAAACGCGCGCTTTCTCCACGTCATCCTCGCCCTCGACCCACACGACCCAGGAGCCGTCGCGCTCCGATTCGATTTGGTTTCTGATCCCCTGGACATAGAGGTAATCGCCGAAAGTGCGCGCGTGCGTTTCGTTCCAAAGATGGCCAATCATTCGCATACAGCTTCGCCTAGCCGTACAGACTGGCGTCCGGCGACGCAATATCGAAATCCGGTTGTTGACGGATCACGGCGGATTAAAGGAGGAGCCCGGCAGGTGAGTTACAATAGTCAGTAATCAGTGATCAGTAATCAGTGTCTGGAGGATATTAGCGCTCCCCGTTGTTTCGAGATCGCCCATTTGTTCGTGGACGTGAGCGGTCCCGGGCTGATCAGGGCCGCCGCCTTGAAGAAGATGGCGAAGGACCGAATCGTTTTCGTGCTGGCGAATCCAGTGCCCGAAATCATGCCGGAGGAAGCCGCTCCGTACGCGCGGATCATCGCCACGGGCCGCAGCGATTATCCCAATCAGATTGTTTCAGGGCACCGAGCTGGGCGGGGTCAAGGCCGGCGAGTTAGCGAATGTCTTCCGGCGCGTCGAGCTTGTGTCAGCCACCTTCGGACTCCGGCGGCGGGAAATAAATAGGGCTTTGCTTCGGAGCGATCGGCGCGCCGCCTGGGTAACCGGAGGCACTCGTCTGCGCTGCGAGTCAGGTCCACGCGAATACAAGAACTCACTAAAGGGCGATGTTGGTTAAGTCCAGAGGTGGAAACTGAATTCCTTTCTTTGCCCTCTCCGTTTGCTCCGTTTCCTTGTGTTTTCTGAACAGGAGGCAACGGAGAGAACGGA
>Ga0233424_10003472_pt1 | contig 10163 bp, 11 predicted proteins | sample Watercolumn_Towu_FD_181011 | JGI IMG/M metagenome (GOLD analysis project Ga0233424, IMG submission 181011) | Freshwater microbial communities from Lake Towuti, South Sulawesi, Indonesia - Watercolumn_Towuti2014_125_MG | ecosystem: Environmental > Aquatic > Freshwater > Lake | place: Indonesia... | reverse complement strand
TCCTTTAGGTCTGCCTCGGCCCTAAAGTGATAGGGACTGTACATAGTCGTGGTCATTTCGAAGTCAAAAAGGGGACTGCCCGAGGCGACATAAAATTTAACACCGGCACTGTCTTTAAGAGAGACGGGATAAAACTTAAACTCCTTGTCTTCTCCGCGCTTTTCACAGGCTTGTCCATAAAATTGACCAAAGACAACGACTTTGAATTTTTCTTGCGAGTTTTCGTCAGCCACTTTTTCAACATAAGCATGGGTGATGTTCATTTGAATGGCATCAACATTGTTCGTTCGTCGCAAAACATGAAACTCATATGTGAGCAATCGGTCTGGAAGGCATTCTACAGGCCAAAAAATTTCGTGATTTACAATATTCAAATTCGATTCATTTTTTTCATAGGCGAAAGACAAAAAGCTTGAAAGGGTGAGACATAAACTTAAAAAAATTTTCATAAATCCTCTTTACTAGATCTATGATTTTACAGCATATTTCGCGCCAATCTGAGAACCATTAAATAAGCTTTCACTGTCAAAGAAATCAACGCCAATGCCGCTGAGGGGCTGTTATAGATCTTTAAGCAGATCGCCATACAATTGAGGATCTACTTCTTGGCCATTGATATAAGCATTGAGGGTGCTGGCATTGTCATTTTCAATCAAATAGCGAGTGAAGTATTCAAATGTGAAATCTTTGAAAAGAAATTTCACCACATGCACCACCTCCTTTGAGTTGTATTCTCCCTTTTGTCTTTCGAGATAATAAGTTTTACGATAATAGCTGATTTTATCTCCTTGGCTTAAAGTCGTGACTCCATCTCCGGTCATCACTTTGTAAAAAGAGGAGCGATTTTCTTCGTATTTAAAAGCTCCAGTTATTGAAAAAATTTGTGAAGATTCGCGAGTGTCAGTGTCTTTGGCTAGAGCTGAGTTTTTAATTTGCTTTGTGAAACGAAGCTCAACACGAAGTTGTCCTGACCCTAAATTTTTTCCTTGAGCTGATTTTGAATGATCTCCCCAACGAAAATCGAGATAGCCTTGATATTACGTTTGAACAGCGCAATTCGCACCTTTTGAACCACCCAGAGTTTTTGTATACAAAGTCGATTGAGGAGCGACGGCACCAGAGCTTTCTGTGAGCAAAAGTTGAATTTCGCAAAAGTCGCGAATGTTTTGTAAATTGGTTTTCCCATTGGAAGAAAGTGAGGCTTCTTTCGCGAGACGTTCGGCTTGCTCTTTTGGATTTTCATTCAGGGGATGCACGAATAAAAAAGAATCAGGAAGGTCTTTTTGAGTCTATAGCCAAGCTCTGATTTTTAAAAGTTGAAAATCACTGAGGTGAGGGCCCGATGAGGGTTCAAAACTTAGTTTTTCGGGAAGTCGATCTGGGTCAATATCTTGAATATTAGAAAGATCTTGGTTTTTTTCGCTGCCACAGGCAGAGAGCAGACCGAGGGAGATAAAAAACAAAAGAAAGGCTTGCGCAATATTTGTGAATTTCATAGAGGTCCTTCCTACAACAAATGGCGGTTTTTTGATAGAAATTTAAGCGAATCTGGGGGCGGGAAAGGGGGAATCGGGTTGAATCGTCCTTCAAACTTGGCTATATTTTCGCCATGTCGAACATACACTCTAGCTCCACTCCATTAAATCGCCGTTTCACTCGTATTGCTATCGCCAACCGAGGCGAGGTGGCCGTCCGAATTATTAAAGCCTGTGAAGAAATGGGGATTGAAACAGTCCTTTTGCACTCAGATGTAGATATAAACTCCCGTGCTTACCGAATGGCCACGAAAACCATGTGTATTGGTGGTGCTCCTACGGCTGAAAGTTATTTGAATATCGAGGCCAATATTCAAGGGGCTTTGGCGAGCGGAGCGCAGGCTATTCACCCCGGTTTTGGTTTTTTGTCTGAGAATGCTGATTTTGCCGAAGCTTGCGAAAAGGCCGGCTTGGTCTTTATTGGTCCCTCGGCTCGTTCAATTCGTGAACTGGGAGACAAGATGAATTGTAAGTCGTTGGCTCAAAAAGCCGGCTTGCCTTTAATTCCCGGTTATCAAGGAGATTTGCAAGACGTCGATCATTTGGTGAAGCAATGTGAAATCATTGGTTTACCCGTGATCGTAAAAGCCGCAGCCGGGGGCGGTGGACGAGGAATGAAGTTGATCAACTCATTGGAGGAAGCGAAAGAGTTGATCGAATCGGCTCAAAGAGAAGCGGCTTCAGCCTTTGGCTCTCCAAAAGTATTTCTTGAAAAATATTTAGGACGAGCGAAGCACGTGGAGTTTCAAATTTTCGGTGATAGCACAGGACAGGTGTTGCATTTCTTTGATCGCGAATGCTCTGTGCAACGGCGACATCAAAAAATCATTGAAGAAGCTATTTCTCCTTCGATCTCAGAAGAAATGCGTAAGCAAATGGGAGAAGCGGCCATTGCCATCGCTGAGTTAGGTCATTACAAGGGCGCCGGAACTGTGGAATTTCTTGTTCAAGATGGAAAATTTTATTTACTTGAAGTGAATACGCGATTGCAAGTTGAGCATCCGGTGACAGAAATGGTGTTGGGAGTGGATTTAGTGAAGGCACAAATTCTTACGGCCCAAAATCAATATGTGCATGATCCGAAAGTCATTCGTATTCCTAAAGGTCATTCGATTGAATGTCGTGTTTATGCTGAAAATCCTTATTTAGGAGGAGTGCCTTCGACAGGAAAGCTCGGTCATGTGCATTGGCCTGAGGGACCTGGGCGTCGTTTCGAATATGGTTTCGAAGAAGGAGATACGATCACCGCTTACTACGATCCGATGATTGCCAAGGTCATCGTTTGGGATGAAAGTCGTTCGCGCGCCATAGAAAAAATGATTCGTGTTCTCAAAGATAGTGTGGTGTTTGGCGTGCATACGAACATTCCATACTTGATTGAAATTTTAAGCCATCCTGAATTTATCAATGGCACGATGACCACCCGTTTTATCGAAACTCACTTTGCAGAACCTTTAAAAACGAAAGAAGTGACCTCCGAAATTCTTTCTTTGAAAGAGCAAGCTTTAAAACAACTCCGCCGTCAAGATTCTACGATGACTGTTTCGACGATGGGGGCGACAGCCAATCCATTCTCTTCTTATTGGCGAGGGATGTAAGATGAAATTGAAAATTCGTGATGGGCAAATGGATAAGACTGTAGAAGCACAAATTCTCAATGGACAGCTGTGGCTTAAGCACAAAGATGACACTTTTGTTTTTGATTTGAATGAAGGTGGTTCGCAAAGACGAAAGAAATCAGCGGGCAAAAAAGACTCTGAAATAGTGGCTCCGATGCCTGGAAAAATCACTAAGATTTTTGTTCAAGCCGATCAAGAGGTGAAAAAATCTCAAGCCTTGATTGTGATGGAAGCCATGAAAATGGAATACACTCTAAAGTCGGACTTGGATACGAAAGTACAAAGTCTTAAATGCAAAGTGGGAGATCAAGTTTCTTTAGGCCAATTGCTGATTGAATTTTACAAAGAAAATAAATAAGGCGTTTACATGAAAAAAGTCAGTCTTGTCGAAGTGGGTCTTCGTGATGGTTTGCAAAATGAAAAAACAGTTTTATCGGTGGCCGACCGAGTTTAGCTGGCAAAAAAATTAGCCGCAGCGGGTGTTCAGCGCATGGAAGTCGGGGCTTTTGTTTCGCCTCAATGGGTGCCACAAATGGCCAGTTCAGGCGAAGTGCTAACACAAATTCAAAAGTTGCAGTCTCAAAAAATGATTTCAAAAAATGTCGAGCTGGCCTCGTTAGTTCCGAATGAAAAAGGCCTGGTCGATGCCATTCAAGCTGGGGCGAAAGAGGTGGCGATTTTTGCCGCTTGTTCAGAGAGCTTTTCACAAAAGAATATCAATTGTTCAATTGATGAAAGTTTTGAGCGTTTTATTCCCGTCATGAAGCTGGCAAAAAAACATAAAATAAAAGTACGCGGTTACTTGAGTGTGTGTTTTGGCTGTCCCTTTGAAGGAGAAGTTCCTGAAAAACGTGTGGTTGAGTTGGCTCGATGTATGATGGAGTTGGGAGTCTATGAACTTTCCATCGGCGACACCATTGGTATTGCCCACGTCGGCCAAGTGGAGTCCTTATTTAAAAAATTGAAAAAAGTAGTTCCTGTTAAAAAGCTGGCCGGTCATTTTCACGATACTCGTGGTCAGGCCTTGGCCAATATTTATGCGGCTTATGAGCAAGGCGTGCGAGTTTTTGATTCAAGCATCGGTGGTTTAGGGGGATGCCCTTACGCTCCGGGGGCCACCGGCAATGTGGCCACGGAGGATGTGGTTTTTATGTTCCATGGAATGAAAGTGGCGACAGGACTGAACTTAAATCAACTCACGGCTATGAATCCATGGATTCAAGATCGCATTGGCCACGATTTACCGTCAAAGGTCAGCAAGGCCGCTTTAGCCAAGAAGTCTTAAAAAGCCACATAGGGAGAGTTGTGGAAACAATTCAAATGGGTTCGCTTTTTTAATTGGTTTGAGGGGCTTGAGTGCGAAAGAGTTCAATGCCATCAATAAAAGCCTGAGGTTTGTAGGCTTGAGTCTTTTGATCCCATAATAATTCATTCCAGCCAAGGGCTTGAAAGACCGGACTTTCGGTGTTTCTTGTCTCTATAAATTCATAAACATTTTTGACTTGTGAAAGCTGATCTTTGCGCATGGCTAGCGATGGCAAATGAAATTGAATAAAAGCGACGTTCTTGTTTTTTCTCGCAAAGCCAGCCACACCGTCAGAAATGAACTCTGCAAAATCTAAGTTGTTGGGTTTTCCGCATTTATCAATCACCAATAATTTTTCAGCCAACGCTGAAAATGAGAGAATGTAATTAAAATCAAAGCTGCCGCAGCGACTGAGAATCATTTTTGATGATTTAATTTGTCCGAAAGCCTTCAATGAAATGGGGTATTCAGAAGGCAACATCCATAAATTTTCTTTATCAACAACAGCGAGCTGTAAAGAGGGATTCTTTTTGGCGATCTCTTTCAAATTTTTAAAAAGTTCGGCACGGTTGTTTAGACTCTCGTCGGTCATATAAATCATATCAAAAAACGCTTCAGTGAAGGCATCGTTCAATCCCGATTGGCGTAAATCATTGGTAAAGAAACCGCTAAAAACTCTTTGCACTGGCCAATTGATCTGTTCGATGGAGCTATTCATGATATTCGAAAAGTTTTTAACTGATAGCATCGCTTGTTGAACCGGAGAAACCTCACTCATGATTTGAGCAAGGCGCCTTTCAGCACTCATTGTCGTTAGTTGCAAAATTTTCGGTAAAACCTTAACGAACTGATTTCTTTCTGAATAATCAAGATTTTTATAGGCTTTCACCCATGAAGAAGTCACCAAAGGCCTTAAGCTCAGTTGAATCACATCCGAATGAAGTAACTCCTCTTGTTTGGACACTTGCAAGCAATGTTCGTAATGCTCTGAAAGTCTCCACGAGGATTCACAATACCCTTGAACTGATTTAATCACCTGGGGCCAGCGGGCTCCACCGACACGCGTGCGATAACGATGGACTGGATCGACGATTTCAATAGATCCTGAATTTAAAAAAAGCACAAAATCGGTGATGACCTCTTCAAATAAATTATCTGTGAGAAACCAACCCAAAGCATTTTCACGATACCAAATCTTAATAAACGCCTTTTCTAAATGCCCCGGAGCTGCAAAGAGGTTGCGACCTATTTCAATATGATGATCATTCAGTCGAAAAAAGAAAGGACGATTTTCATGAACGGTGATTTGAATATCTTTGCGAAATTTTTTGGTCGATTGCAATAAGGTCTCGAGAGAAGCCAGGCGGCGTTGCACGTCATTCAAGGTGCTGACCAGTTGCGGGTCAAAGCTTGAATCATTGGAATACTTGCAGTTGAAGCCAGACTCTGTCGAACTTGTTTTCACTAAATTCACGCGGCTTAATGAACTTATTTCAATGCAAACAGACCGACGGCTCTCAAACAAAATATAGAAGCTGAGAACAAATAAACTAAGACTTAAACCTAAAGAAAGCAGCTTCTGGGTCATGCTTCTCCTTCTATGTATGAAAGACCACGGCGTCACGATTTTCGGCTAATCCCTAAAAAAGTTTCATGGGGTCAGGGCTTTATTTTAGGCTCCCCGTCTATTTTCGCTTGAAAAAAAGAGGGGGAGTTCGCGTTTTCTTCAGAAAAGGATCGGCTACAAAGCCACTTGATATTTGGTTTTGCCTTTTAACTCTTGGGTCTGAGGTTGAGAGTTGATAAAGGCTGATATTTTTGTAGCAACAGTTTTTAGATCGGGATGAGTGGCAATAAAGCGTGAGATCAAACCGCTCACTTTTGCTGTGGCTTGTGAGGTGCCACTCATAAAGCCATATTTTCCACCAGGGAGAGTTGAATAAACCATTTGTCCGTTGGCGGCTAGGTCCACGGAGTTGATACCATAGTTGCTGAATTTGGTGATTTTCTTTCTTTGATCAACAGCAGCCACGGATAAAATATTTTTAAATCCATAGTTTGCAGGATAATAATGAGCTGCATCGATATTAGAACCCTCATTACCAGCGGCGGCCACAAATATCACACCTTGGTTTTGAGCGGCTTCGATGGCGCTAGATTCAATCGAACTTTTGTCAGAGCCTCCTCCTGAGTAATTAATAATTTGCGCTCCCATTTTTGTGGCATATGCAATCGCTTTTGCAGTGTTGGTGATATTCACCTGTGACGATGCTTTTGGGTTGTAGTACTTTAAAGTCATAAGACGTACAGAAGTAGTCCACGTTCTGCTGGTGATTTCAGAGCCCTTCATGGACTCTTTGATGATGATGCCTGAAACATGAGTTCCATGGCCAAGAGCATCTTGCACTTGATTGTTGTTTTCAGAAAAATTCCATCCTTGGAAGTCATCGACATATCCATTGCCGTCATCATCCATATTATTTTTTGATTTATCTTGTCCCTTGCTATCTAAACCAATTTCGCCTTGATTGAACCAAATGTGATCTTTTAACTCTGGGTGAGTGGTGTCGACCCCCGTATCAATCACGGCCACAATCACGGTTGATGAAAGAGGCGATTTTTCAATCAGCTTTTCTGCTTTGAAAGGAGGGAGTGAGGCCTGAGCCGTTTGCGTGATTAGAAAATACAGAGCGAAATGAAATTTAAAATCCATTTTAGTCTCCTTCAGAACGTCACTTGATGTTCTGACTCTTGACTAAAGCAATGATGAGACCAACTTGCTTGCTCAGTGAATTGCAGATGAGGCCTGTTTAAGGTGTAACTTGTGAATAAATTCTTAGACAGCTTGAAAAAGCTAACACTATGGTTTTTTAAACTCACCTGCAAAGAGTTTGAGATGAACTCTCAAATTGAGAAATGATATTAAAACGAGATTCTATAAATGAACAGATTTGGAAAATGAGCCGCTTAAGAGGCTTTGGGATTTTTCAACAAACCATCTGCGACCGTGTATTTATTGCGTCCCGAATTTTTTGATTGGTACAGAGCTAAGTCAGCACGTTTGAGCCATTCGCTAGGCCCCTCATTGGGTAAAAGCTGAGCGATACCCATTGAGACCGTGAAACGAATGCTTAAATGACATTGTACAAAAGCCTCTTTGCGAATTCGAGTTTGTGCTTCTTCAGCACGGTGAATGGCGTGACTGGCGGCGTGGTTAGGTAAAATCACAGCGAACTCTTCTCCGCCAATTCGCGCAACGAAGTCGCCCTCTTTATTGAAAACTTCTTTTAGTAATCCCACACATTCTTTTAAAACAAAATCACCGATATCATGACCATGGGTATCGTTGATTTTTTTAAAATGATCTATATCAAGAATGATCAAGCTGACGTTGGCGTTGGACATACGCGAGAGTTGAGACTGCTTTTTTATAGCTTCATCAAAACTCTTACGGTTAAAGGCCGAGGTTAAGTGATCGGTGTTGAGGTTGGTGTGAGCCTCGACCAATTGCTTTTTGACGGTATCGAGATTTTTTTTCACTGAACTCATGCGCTTTTCGCGGCGTTCATGCTTTAAATTTTGGTATTCCATATAGGAGTTGATGAATTCGCGAGATGAGGTTCTTAGACTATCTATGGAGTTGGCTTCGACAGCCTCTCTTAATTGCTTTAGATGGGTCAGCAATTCGATGTCCTTGCTCTTTTCAAATTGAGCGTCTTCCCCCAATTGATCGGCAAAATCCCAAATAATGCGCTTAAAATCATCGAAACTGTTTTGAAAATAGCTGTATTCGTCAATGCGGTAACTTGAAAAAAACTGTCTGACTTCAAAAAGTGATTTTTCTGAAGCTTGCGGATCGGCATTGAGCAAAGCCTTTGATAAGGAATCTATTTTTTCGCGAACTTTTCGAATCGAGTGCTTTTCGATTTCAAAAAGATGTTTATTATAAGTATCTAATATATACAGTAATGTGGCACGATCCTCACTCAGATTGGCCGCTGTTGTGGATTCATTTTCTTCTTTTGCAGAAAATGATAGATCAAGTTGTTCTACTATTTTTGCAACCCATTGTTTCAAGCGGGCTCCTTTATATAGAAAGATGCTTTCTTATCGGTTGAGTGCCGTTTGGAATTGATCAGCTTTAAGTTTTTTGTAAAGTTTTGAAGAGCGTTTTGTTTTAGGCTGAGACATTCAAAAAAAAGAAATCGATCTTTCATTTTTTATTCATGGACCTAAGACTGTTGTCCGATGAGAGATCACAATTTTTAAAGGGAGTGTCCATGTGCTTAAAAAGTTTACTATATGTAGGTCTTGCATTTTTTTTCGCGCTTGTTGTTTCTCCAAATATGGCTGAAGCAAAAAAACCACGACATAAGTCGAGCTATAGCTCTGAGGGTTGGGCTTCTTCAGGAACCAGCTCTAAGAAAAAACGTTCAGTAGCTAGCGTGAAAAAATCGAAAACTGAAAAAAAGAAAAAAGATAAAAAGAAATCAAAAAAGAAAAAGCATTACTAAATTTGAATCACTTCTTTCAATTCAAGCGAATAAATTGACCTTAGACAAAGGTAGGGCCCTCGCGAGCGAAGGCCCTTTTGATTTTGTAAAAATAAGATAACTCGTTGCTCATTGAGCTTTGTGCATGATCTAATTATTTCATGCAAAAACACCTCTTGATTCTGACATCTTTGATGGCCATTTTCATTTTACCTATTCCTTTATTGACTTCTGTTGCTCATGCTCAAACAGAATCCACCCCGGCTCCGGTGGCCACGGGTGGCGATGAAGAACAACAAGACATTGATTTTGTTGATAAGCTTTTAGAAAAAAATCTACCGCAAAACACTCCGGTTCGCGTAGCTCCTCCAACAATTGGTAAGCCCAAACAAAGGGCTAGTTTTAGTGGAGTTCAATCTGTGGATTCTTATGAGGATTTCGCTTTAATTCAACGAAACTATATGCCTAAAACCGAAAGAGCACAGATCTCTTTGGGTTTAACATCTGTGCCAACGGACGTTTTCTTTCGCACCCTCGGTTTGAATGTGAGATTGGGGTACCACCTCACTGAAAATTGGGGCGCTGAATTTTTTGGCTATGCTTTGAATTCCTCAGCCCGTAGTGAGGTCAATAATATGGAAAACACTCAGTTAGTTTCTGTGCGCAACCTGGTTTCTATTAAAAATTACATCGGCCTTAATATGTATTATAATTTTGTGTATGGAAAATGGGCCTTTTTAAATAATTTAATTTTACCCTTCGAGATATATCAAACTTTCGGAGTTGGTAAGATCACGAATCAAAATTCAGAAGATAGCACGGCTTTGCAATTTGGAGTTGGCGAGATGATATCTCTCTCTCGTTCTTCGGCGGTGAGATTGGACCTCAATTGGGCTTTCTACAGGACGAAAAATATTTTGGGCCAAGAGCAGGATAACAACTCTGTGTTTTTGACCATTGGCTATAGTTACTTCTTTCCAGAGCCATCCTATCGTTAGGAGTTAAGATGCAAAATATGACAAAGCAATCTTTAATTATATTTTTCGCTCTCTTCCTTTGGCAAACCAGTTTTGCTGCAGAAAGTATTGATATGAAAGAGGGAGTGGCGCGTTTTGAAGCCAAAGATTATGTGGATGCGGCCCACTATTTTCATCGTGCTTCATATCGCAGCAAGGACCCCAAAGAAGCTTTGAAAGCAAAGTACTATATG
>Ga0233424_10003469_pt1 | contig 10167 bp, 12 predicted proteins | sample Watercolumn_Towu_FD_181011 | JGI IMG/M metagenome (GOLD analysis project Ga0233424, IMG submission 181011) | Freshwater microbial communities from Lake Towuti, South Sulawesi, Indonesia - Watercolumn_Towuti2014_125_MG | ecosystem: Environmental > Aquatic > Freshwater > Lake | place: Indonesia... | reverse complement strand
TTCCAAATATCAGAAAGTACTGAAACGGCAGAAACGCCTCCTGGCCAATCAGCCGGAGTCCGGCCTTCTTCGCGTCGTTGACGACCACATCCGGGCTGACACGCTCTTCGGAGGCGGGGCCGGGACCGGTGCCATCCAACCTGAAGTCCACAATGCCGAGCCTGCCGTGTGGCTTCAGCGCGGTCGCGAGATTGGCCAGCATGGTCACGCGATCCTCGACCTCGTGATACGCGTCGACCATCAGCGCCGCATCGAGCGACGAAGCCGGCAGGCGCGGGTCGTTCTTCAACCCGAGGATCGGCCTGACGTTGTTGAAACCCTCGCGGCCGACGCGGCGGGAGATGGCGTTGATCATTTCCTTCTGGACGTCTTCCGCGTAGACGATCCCGCGGGGCCCGACCCGGCGGGCCAGGCGAATCGTGAACCAGCCGCTGCCGGCGCCGATGTCGGCCACGACCGACGCGTCGGCAATGCCCATCGCGTCCATGATCTGATCGGGCCGCTGCCACAAATCGCGATCGGGCGCGTCGAGCAATCCAAGATCGGATGGTGGAAACAGCCGACGCTCATGGCCGCCCTGCTGCGGGGCCTGGGCTGTCGTCGTCGAAACGACACAGGCGCCGGCGAGGATCGCCAGCGCCGCGTACTTCAACGCCGCAGGAACGTCCATGCGGTCGGCAGGACCAGGCCGGCGGCGACCACTTTGATCACATCCACGACAATGAATGGATACAGGCCGGTGGTCAGAGCGATCGGCATTCCAGTCAGACGCGCGATCCACAGCACGCCGCCGAGCAGGATCACCGCAAGGCCCGCCGCCATCGCAAGGATCGATGACAGATAGCGGCGATCCATTCCGCGCTCGGCGAGCAGGCCGGTCACGAACGCGGCGAGGGGATAGGCCATGAGGTAACCACCGGTTGGGCCGAGCACGCGGAGGACGCCCTGCGGCAGCTCGGGGGCAAAAGCAAACACCGGCAGGCCGGCGACGCCGGCCCCGAGGTACAGGACCTGGCTCATGGCGCCAAGCCGTGACCCGAGGGCCGCGCCGCCAATCAGTACGGTGATATCGGCAACCGTGAAAGGCACCGGCGTAAACGGCAGCGGGAAGCTGAGCTGGGCCGCCGCGGCGGTCAGGGCCGTCATAAACAACACCGACAGGGCCTGCACTCCGGTCCACGCATGTGCCGACGCGGCACGCATGCTGACCTGATCGAGAATCGTAGATGCGTGCGACACGAAGGGTCGGGATGTCATGGTTGAGAATCTTACCGGCTTGCCCCGAGCGGAGTCGAGGGGCTTGCCGACGGCACTGACCATCGCGGGCTCCGACTCGGGCGGCGGCGCCGGGATTCAGGCCGATTTGAAGACCTTCGCCGCCCATGGGGTCTACGGGACCTCGGCGATCACGGCGCTGACCGCGCAGAACACCGTTGCCGTCGACGGCGTGCACATGGTGCCGGACGAATTCGTCACGGCGCAGATCGAAGCCATTGTCAGCGACATCGGGTGCCATGCCGTGAAGACCGGCATGCTCGCTAATTCGACGATCGTCGAAGCCGTGGCGGCGGCGGTGGAATCGCTCGAGCTGCCGAATCTCGTGGTCGACCCGGTGATGATTGCGAAGAGCGGCGACCAGCTGCTCGATGAAGAAGCCGTGCATGCCGTGCGCTGGACGCTGCTGCGGCTGGCCCGCGTCGTCACGCCGAACATCCCGGAGGCGGAGGTGCTCGCGAACATGACGATCGCGACGCCTGCCGACATGAAGGAGGCCGCGCGGCGGATCGCCATGCTCAAGCCGACGGCGGTGGTGATCAAAGGCGGTCACCTGCCCGGGCCGGACGTGATCGACGTGCTGCTCGAGGGCGGCGAGTTTCGCGAGTGGGTCGGTCCGCGCATCGAAGGTCCGAATACGCACGGCACGGGCTGCACGTTTGCGGCGGCCATCGCGGCCCACCTCGCAAAGGGCGCCGCCCTCAGCGAAGCCGTGCCCGCCGCCAAGTCCTACGTCGAGGGGGCCATGCGGCATGGCGTTCCGCTCGGCAGGGGCCATCGCCCGCTCAACCACTTCTGGCGCATATACTGAAGGTTCCTCCGGCTGACGCCGGAGGCTACACGGATATGCCTCCGCTGACTGCGATCACTACTGCTAGGTTGGATCAGGACGCTATCGTGAGCGCGCTCGATACGACCGGTATCGGCGCCGTGTCGGTCTTCCTGGGGCTGGTTCGCGATCACAACAAGGGCCGCAGGGTCCTGCATCTCGAGTACGAAGCCTACGAGCCGCTCGCGCTGCGCGGCCTCGATCTGATCGTGACCGAAGCCTTCGCGAAGTGGCCGGCGGTCCGCCTCGCGATGCATCATCGGATCGGCCGTATGGAGATCGGCGACGCCAGCGTCGTGATTGCCGCCGCCTCGCCGCATCGCGCCGATGCGTTCGCGGCCAGCCGCTACGCCATCGAGCGTATCAAGCAGATCGTGCCGATCTGGAAGCACGAGTACTTCGAGGGCGGCGATGTGTGGATCGAGGGGGCGACCGCCGATCCCGACAACGCCGTCGCGCGCGAGGAGGCGCTGCGCATCGCATGCGCGTGACCGTCCGCCTGTTCGCCCGGCTGCGCGACATTGCCGGCAACGGCGAACTGACGCGCGAAGCGCCGGCCGGCGCCGACGTCCACGCGGTGTGGGCCTCGCTGGTCGCGGACTACCCGGAGCTGTCGGCTTACGAGAAGTCGATCTCGTGCGCCGTCAACGCCGACTATTCACGCTTCTCCGCCGCGGTGGCAGAGGGTGATGAAATAGCCTTTCTTCCACCGGTGTCCGGTGGTTAGCGCAGTACGCTGATCGCCGATGGCTGAAGGCCGATAGCTGAGAGTCGATGTCCGAAATGTTCAGCAAGCTTGCCTCCATTGAAGGCAAGTACGAAGAGCTCATGGCCTCCCTCGCCACTCCGCAGGTGCAGAGTGACGGCAATGAATTCCGAAGGCAATCCAAAGCGCTGGCGGAGATCGAAGAACTCGTTCAGAAGTATCGCGAATTCAAGGGCGTGCAGGCCGAGATCGCCAGCGCCGAGGAGCTCATCAAGGGCAGCGACCCGGAGATGCGCGACCTCGCGCTCGAGGAGCTGAACGATCTCAACGTCCGCAAAGAGCGCCTCTCGGATGATCTAAAGATCCTGCTCGTTCCCAGGGATCCCAACGACGAGCGTAACGTCATGCTGGAGATTCGCGCCGGCACCGGTGGCGAGGAAGCGGCGCTGTTTGCCGGCGATCTGTATCGCTGCTACACCCGCTACGCGGAGCGCCAGCGCTGGAAGGTTGAGCTGATGTCGCTCAGCGAAGCCGGCCAGGGCGGCATCAAGGACGTCGTCGTCAGCATCGAGGGCCGCGGTGCCTACAGCCGGCTCAAATACGAGAGCGGCACGCATCGCGTGCAGCGCGTGCCGGCGACAGAGGCCAGCGGCCGCATTCACACCTCTGCTGCTACCGTGGCGGTGCTGCCGGAAGCCGACGAAATCGACATCCAGATCCAGGACAAGGACATCCGCATCGACACCTTCTGTTCGAGCGGGCCCGGCGGTCAGAGCGTCAACACCACCTACTCCGCGGTTCGCATCACCCACATCCCCACAGGTATCGTCGTGTCTCAGCAGGACGAGAAATCCCAGGTGAAAAACCGCGCCAAGGCCATGAAAGTGCTGCGATCGCGGCTTTACGAGGCCGAGCTGCAGAAGCAGAACGAGGCCATCGCCAAAGAGCGCAAAGGCCAGGTCGGCACCGGCGACAGGTCCGAGAAGATCAGGACCTACAACTTTCCCCAGAGCCGGGTCACCGATCACCGCATCAATTTCACGACCCACCAGCTCCAGAGCGTGCTCGACGGCAACCTCGACGAGCTGATTGGAGCCTTGACGACGTATTACACCGCTGAGAAACTGCGCGAGGTCACGGGCGCTTAGCGAGGCATGCTGGAGAATCAGGTTCTCTCATGAACGTCCGACAGAAGATCAACGAGGGTCGCGCCCGCCTGGCGGCAGCCGGAATCGACAACGGTGAGGCCGGCCGGGATGCCAACCTGTTTGCCCGTCACTTGCTCGGCTGGGATCGTCCGATGTTGATGGTTCGGGAGACCGACGAGGCCGGCCCCAACTTCTCGGCGCGGTTCGACGCCATGATCGAGCGTCGCGCGCGCCGCGAACCGGCCGCCTACATCCGCGGCATCCAGGAGTTCTGGGACCGCAACTTCGACGTGACGCCGGCGGCGCTGATTCCTCGACCGGAAACGGAGCTGATCATCGAGGAGCTCCTGAAGTGTGTGCCGCAGGATCTGCCGACCAGGCCGCAGCGGCTGGCCGATGTCGGCACCGGCACCGGCTGCCTGGCCATCACCGCGGCGCTCGAACTGCCGAACCTGTCGGTCTTCGCCACCGATATTTCGCAGCCGGCGCTGGAGCTGGCGAAGTTGAACGCGAAACATCATGGCGTGTCAGATCGCATCAGCTTTGTCGAGACGCCGTTCCTGTCCGGCACGACCGGTACTTTCGACTTCATTCTGTCGAACCCGCCGTACGTCACGGCCGGCGAATACCAGAATCTGATGCCGGAAGTGCGCGACTACGAGCCGGCGTCGGCCCTGGTGGCGGGCGACGACGGCTTGCGCGACGTCCGCGAGCTGGTCCGCGTGGCGCCGGAACGCCTCACACCCGGTGGCACCATGTTCATGGAGATCGGGCACCAGCATGCGGATGCGGTGGCCGACCTCGTCGGCGGCTATTCGTCGTTGACGCTGAAGCGGATTGCGCCCGACCTGCAGCGCATCCCGCGCGTCGCGATCATCGAACGAAACATCACATGAGCTGCCTGTTCTGCAGGATTGTCGCCGGCGACATACCTGCCGCAAAAGTCCATGAAGACGATCGCCTGATCGCCTTCAACGACATCAACCCCCAGGCGCCGATGCACGTTCTGGTGGTGCCGAAGCAACACGTCGCGACGCTCAACGATCTGTCGGCGGCGCATGATGGACTGGTGGGCGCAATGGTCAGGGTCGCCGCCGAGGTCGCCAGGAGTCGCGGCTTCGATGGCCCCGGCTACCGCACCGTGTTCAACTGCAACGCGCAGGCGGGCCAGACCGTGTTCCACATCCACCTGCATGTTCTCGGCGGCCGCTGGCTCACCTGGCCCCCCGGATAACGTTGGTGTCCGCCTCAGGGAGCATCCGGCTTCAGCCGAACTGTCCCTACTCCCTTGCCAGCAGGTAGCGTCCGAATCCTGCCTCCCGCTGAAGCACGAAATCGACCGCTCGATATCCTTTGGACAGATAGGTCTCGAACATCGCTCTGAGATCGAGCCGCCACTGCAACGCCCGATCCGGAGCCGAACGTTGCATCTCCGTGAAGCCGGTCGGAATCTCCAGCCAGACCCGCCGTTCGCTGATGTCCAGATCGATCGTCGCGTTCTTCCGCCATTCGCCGTCCACTGCCGTGGTATTTGCGATCGGCGCGTCCGCCACTTCCTGCGCGCGCGCCCTGAGGCCGGCCGCCTCGAGGCGCCGTAACACATGCGGCGCGCTGATGTTCCAGCTGAGCACCACGCGATCGGTCGGCGTGCCGCGATGCAGCGCGCTCGTCGACTCGCCGTAGAAATTGGGCGCGTACTCGGTCACCACGCCGCCAAGCTTGGCGAAATTGAAGTGCGCATTCATCGCCTGCATCGGATCGAACGTCCATTCGATCAGGTCGTAGCCGTGCGACAGCGCGCGCTCGCGTTGCGCCAGCTTCAGCCGGTAGCCGAGGCCGCCACGATGCTCCGGCAGCACGCCGGTCATGTGCGACCACAGCATCGGCCGCCCGGCCTTCATGCCGGCGACGGCATAGGCAAAACCAACCAACTTCTCTGGCCACGGCCCCGCCGGCGGTGTCAAGGCGCCGATCAGCACCGCGCCGCGATGGACCGTGAAGATGAACACCGGAACGCCGACCATGTCGGACGAATCCGTGTACCCCCAGATCGTCTTTTCGAGCTCGACGACCTGTTTGAACTCGTCGATCGTCGTGAGATCGCGGATCTGCGGGTCGCTCATGGTTCGAGATGCTGAGGCAGTTCGGCGAGCGTCGTGATCACGGGGAGCCCGAGTGGCAACGAGGTCGGCACATCGCCCGAGCGGCGCAACAGCACCGCCCGCCATCCCGCATTGAGCGCCCCTTCGATATCGTGCACGTAGCTATCGCCCACCATCATCGCTTCGTCCGACTTGACTCGTGCGCGCTCGAGCGCCCGGTCGAAAATGCTGCGGTGCGGCTTCATGTAGCCGTGCTCGGCGCCTGACACCGATACGGTGATCACGCCGCCGAGCGAAAAATGTTCACAGAACGCGTCGAGGCTGCGGTGCGAATTCGAGATCGCACCGACGATCAAGCCGCGTCGCTGCAGTTCAGACAGCACCGGCGCGGCGTCATCGAACATCTCGAAGTGATGGTTCACCGACCACTGATCGTAGATCGCGCGCGCCACGTCGACGACTTTCTCGCCGCGGCCGCCCATGTGCTCGATGATCGAGGCGGTGTAGTGCACGAACACATCGTGGTTGTAAATCTGTTCCTCGACCTCGTCCAGGATGATGGACGAAGCGGCGGTGGCGGAATCGAACTTCGCCGGATCCACCTCGATGCCGTGCGCCGCACAGGCACGCCGATACCCCTCCGCCTGGAAGGTCGGCCCGGGGTAGATCAGGGTGAAGTCGACGTCGAAGAAAACGGCTTTGAGCACGGGGCATCCTGCCATCGAACCGCTTCGGCGATCACTTTCCGGCCCACGGGCCGGCCACCGCGATCGTCGCGCGCGACGGGTCCAGCAACCGCCGCGCCGCGCCGTCAGCGGCCTCTTTCGTCACCGCGCCAATCAGTTCCGGCAGCCGCCGGTCGTAATCCACACCGAGCCCGAAGGTCTCCGCCGACAGCAGAAACGATGCGATCGCGGCGTTGGTTTCGAGCTGCCGCGGGATGGAGCCGATCATGTAGCTCTTCGACTCGTCGATCTCCTGCTCGGTGAAGCCGTGGGCGAGCACCGCCGTCAACTCGGCATCGATCGACGCAATGGTCTTTTCGACGTTGGCCGCCGCGACCCCGGCACGGATCGAAAAGGGACCCTGACCGAACGTCGCGTCAAGCGAGCTGAACACGTAATAGGCCATGCCCTGCCGCTCGCGAATGCTGTCGCCAAGCTTGCCGCCGATCGCATACTGCCCGAGCGCGTTGTTCATCACCGACATCGCGGTGTAGTCCGGATCCGACCGGCGGATGCCGGCGAATCCGTAGACCACGTCCGCCTGGGACTTGTTCATCATCGGCACCGACACCAGCTGCCGCTCGGTCTTCACCGGGGCATCCGGCACCTCGACCCAGGGCCTCTCCCCCGTTGCTTCAGCGAAGGGGGCGGCCCCATCAGCAAACACCCTCGCCACCGCGGCAATAGCGGCCTCCTCTTCGACGTCCCCCACGACCACTACCGTGAGCGAGGCGGGTTCGAACCCCTTCTGGTGAAAGCGAACCAGGTTCTGTCGGCGGATCGCCTCGATGCCCGCGATGGTGCCGCGAACCTTGCGCGCGTAGGGGTGACGAGCATAGAGCGCGCGTGCAAACGCGTCGGCGGCCATCGCCGCCGGATCGTCTTCCTCCTGGCGAATCGTGGTAATCAGGTTGTCGCGTCGTGTCGCGATCTCGCCATCGTCAAATCGCGGGTGGCGCGCCACGTCCGCCACCAGCGCCAGCACCGACGGAAAATCGTCCGACAGGCAGGTGGCCGCCAACGCCGTCTGGTGGCGGCCGGCGATGACCGATAACGAGGCGCCGCGGCCATCCAGCTCGTCGGCAATCGCGTCGGCCGACCGCGCGACGGTGCCGCGATCCAGCACCCGCGCGCACAACGCCGCCGTACCTTCGTGGCCGGGCGGGTCGGCATACGCGCCGGTGCGCACGCCGACGAGCGTGCTGACCGCCGGCGTGGTGTGATTGGATTTCGCCAGCACGGTGACCCCGTTGTCCAGGGTCACGCGTCTGGGGCTCAGGCCGGACACCCTCCGATTTTACTGGGCTGTCGCGCGATCCCAGCGGTCCATGTTGTCGAGGGCGCTGATGTACGGCGCCGTTGAAATGCTCTCGCGCCCGGCAAATGGCCGGTCCATCGCGATCAGGAAGAAGAACACCAACCCCATCGATGCCGCGAGCGCCGAGATGATCAGCACGTTGAAGCGCGTCGCCGGCATGACGTAGGTGATCGCGAAGGTCAGCACCGTTTCGATCAGCACGACCCACCACAACGTCGACGGTATTTCCGAGTTGGCGGCATGCAGCCGCTCGCGGCGCAATTTGAGGAGTTCGTTGGTGCGCGCCCAGATCTCGGGCATCAATGCCACGCGCCGGGGTGTGTCCGGTTGCAGCGCGCCGACGCTGCGGAACAGCTCGTCGAAGTCCTCCCAGCTCGCCGCGGACGCTTCACCACTGCGCATCGACCGCCATTCGACATCGACGACGTGCCGGGCATAGGTGTAGAGAAGGGAGCGGGCTCGCGCCGAATCGCCGCTGTCGAACACCGCAAGATCTCTGGCCAGCTCTCCGACCAGGTTGGCCTCCTCGACCACCGAGGCTTCGGCTGCGGAGTACGACTCCCAGACAGCCACCGCAGAAAACGCCGTCAACAACGCGTGGATCGTCGCCACGAGCGGCAGCACCGCCAGCGCCAACGCCTGCTGTGCTTCTGTCACGTCGAAGGCTACCACCCTGTGAAACAGCGCGTAGCCGGCCAGGCACGACCCAAGGGTCGCGCCGACGATCGTCAGACCGAGCAGCCAGTTCGGCTGGTCGTACAGCCACATCGGCATTACTTTGCCGGCGCCGCCTTATAGACCGCGTCGCTCACCGGTTCGAGCCACTTCACTTCACCCTCGTAAATCGTCAGCTGGACCGAGTCGCGGTCGGGCGCCGCGCCATGCCAGTGCTCGACGCCGGCCTTGGTGTAGCGCGGCACACCGGGCAACATCTCGAGCACCGGCCCGTTGCGGTCCTGCGTGCGGCCGAGGCCCTCTTCGATCATCAGCAGTTGCCCATGCGAGTGGCTGTGCCAGTTCGACCGGCTTCCGGCCGGGAACTTCAGCCGCAACGTGCGGACCGCTTTCGCGTCGAGCTGCGAAGGCGTGCCGCCCATGAAGTTGCTTTGCTGCGCGGCGGCGGTCGCCATCGTGATGCCAATGCCGGCCGCTACGAGAACACCGAGAACTCTGGCGCGATCCATGTCACCCTCCACAGCCTGTCTCGCCGTAGCGGCTCGGTCCGAGCCGCGAAGGCGGACGAAGTATACTCCTGCTCTCATGGCCCGTGTCACGGCCGCCGGCGCCACCGTGCTGGTGCTGGCAGGCGCGTTGGCGTCACGAACCGTCCTGACGCAACCGACCTCGTCTGCATCCGCCATCGCTCAGGGCCGCGCGCTGTTCGGCGAGCAGTGCGCCACCTGTCATGGCGCCGATGCCCGCGGCCTCAATGGCCCCGGGCTGACCACGCTGTTTGCCACGCCAGCAGCCTCCGCCGACCAGGACGGCCGCATCCTGCAGATCATCCGCAACGGCGTGCCGGGCAGCATTATGCCGCCGAGCCGCAACACCGATGCCGAGCTGCGCGCCATCGTCAGCTACCTCAAGGCGCTCGGAGCACCGGCGGAATCGTCTGCGGCGCTGGTCAGGCCCGATCCGACGGTGAATCTTGTCCGCTTGACGACCAATGATGGCCGGATCATCTTCGGCGAGCGCCGGAACGAGGATGCGTTTTCGATCCAGATTCTCGAGAGCGGCAACCGGCTGCAGGGATATCTCAAGTCGACGCTGACAGACATCACGCGCGGCGAAGCTGCCCCCCGTAGCCTTGGCGAAGGAGGGCGCGGCCCGGGCGTTACCTATCGCGACATTCTCGACGGATTGAAAGACCCGTCGCGATGGCCGACCTTTTCCGGTGACTACACCGGCCGCCGGCACAGTCCGCTCACGCAGATCAACCCCGGCAACGTCGCGCGCTTGAAGCACGAGTGGACGTTCCAGACCGGCACGACGACACGCGGGCGCGGGTTCGAGGCGACCCCGCTGCTCTGGGACGTCCACTCGTGCTTCAAGCGCGCGACGTTG
>Ga0233424_10003467_pt1 | contig 10170 bp, 14 predicted proteins | sample Watercolumn_Towu_FD_181011 | JGI IMG/M metagenome (GOLD analysis project Ga0233424, IMG submission 181011) | Freshwater microbial communities from Lake Towuti, South Sulawesi, Indonesia - Watercolumn_Towuti2014_125_MG | ecosystem: Environmental > Aquatic > Freshwater > Lake | place: Indonesia... | reverse complement strand
TTAATAAAATTTCAGAAGTCTTTCAAATCTTTTTTGAAAAATCCTTCGGTAAAGTTCTTTATGAAAAAAAATATTGCAGATGATTTTAAAAGCTCTAATTCTAAAATAGTTTTAATAAGAACTAATAAGCAGTCTGGAGATATAGCTGGAACAAAAAGCAAGAAATTTTACAAGTTTTTATTAAGAGAGCTAAGAAAAGAATTCAATATAAAGAAAGAAGGATTTGAATATATAGAGGAAGAAAATTTATCAAAAGGATATTTATTGCTTAAAAAGAAATTTTCCACAGAAATAAAAGGTCCTCCAGTTATTTATGAAAAAAATGTCAGAGAATTTAAATTAAAACATAAAAATTATTTTATAAAAGATGGGTACATTTATTCTGTTCTTGAACATAAATTAAGCTTTAATAACTGGCTTGAAATTTTTAAGAAAAATAACAGAAAAACTATAAAGCAGATGGGAGTTATTGAGGTAAAATAATAAAATAAATTAATTATCAATTATTTTTCTAAATAATCTTGGACGAAAAATTGTATATCTATTAGCAATTTTGAGAACAGTACATCCTTCTATATTTTCATTGCTAACATAATCACATAAACATAGTTTTGCAAATTTTTTGCATTCTTCGATACATGAATACCTTAAGATTAAATTCTTTGCAAGAAATCCTATTCTTTTAAGAATAGGATGAATTGCGACAAATATTTCTATTTAACTCACTTATGAAAAGTGAGTTTGATTTTAACTCTTTTGAAAAAACAGATATAGTTAGAACTTTCTCAGACTAAATAAATCTTTCGGAGGTAAAATGGAAACACAATTAATGCTTAGCAATAGCTCTGCAAAAATAGAAATAAGAAATTATAAATCTTACGGGAGTTCTGTAGGAAATAATTTGAAATCTATACAAATAACGACGAAGTATAGGTATCAGATGATGAGAAAAGAAAAGTTGAAGACTTTTTGTAAAGTTGCAATTGAAGAAGCATGCAAAAGACATAGAATAGAAATAGTAATCTTGAAAGTTTTAAACGAACATTCTCATTTGATAGTTGATTGTCCGAGAATGATCAGTGATTCAAAGTTAATGCAAATAATAAAAGGACTTTCAAGTTATATTTTATTTAGACTTTGTCCAAATCTTAGAAAAAGATATCCTAATGGAGAATTTTGGAACGATGGATATTTTTGTGCAAGTTGTGGAAGCGATTTTGATAGAGCGTATAAATATATTGAGAATCAGGAACTACATCATGGTTTAGCATAAATTTCAAGGACGCCTCGCTTTTTGCCTTCGGCAAAAAGTTGCGAACGAAGTGAGCAACCCTTTAGGGCGAGGAGGATGTCACATCATCTATATTTTCAGAATCTAAACATAAAGTTATTCCCCTTGTTGGTACTTCTAAAATATCTCTGCCTAAAACAATTGATGGACCTTTTTTTCCAACTAATTTGGTACCATTATCTTCTAAATAGTAGGCAATAAAAAAATTTTCTTGGTCATTAGTAAAAATAAAATAAGGACTTCCTGCAGTAATTTCTAATTTTGATATTTCTCTCATTTTATTTTAAACAACTTTCTATATTTAAGGTTTATTCTTTTCTGGAGCGTGTCTAGTAAGTTGCTTTAAATATTACAGAAACAAAAATATTATATAGTTATCTTATTAACAGATAATATGGAAAGTGAAGAATTAATCATAAGCAAACTGGATTTGTTAAAACAAGAAATTGACTTTATAAAAGAACATATAGTAGATGTAACTTTAACCAAAAATGATATCAACTCTTTATGCGAAGCTGAAGATGACTTAAAAAAAGGAAGAACAAAGAGGTTATAAAATGTATTTTGTAGAGCTTTCAGTTAAAGCTCAAGACTTCTTAGAAAAATTAGATAAAAATGTTAAAGGAAGAATTGAAGAAAGATTAAAAAATCTTGAGAATAATCCTATTCCTAGTGATTCAAAATTTATTGGTAGAGAAAATAATGAGATGGTTTTTAGATATAGAATTGGTAATTTTAGAGTTTTGTATAAATTCAAGAAAGTTAAAAAATAGTTCTAATAACAAAAATTGATAAGAGAGACCGAGTTTATGATTAAGATTTAGAATCTATAATTGTTGGTTTTATATATCTAACAGATTAAGGATAATAATCAAAGTTTATTCTTTTCCAACAGCTTGTTCGAACATAAAACTTAAAGAACTTGCAAAAAAAGGTGTGTTGAGCCAGACAGCTATTTCTTCTTCAGGCATTCCTGTTTTTGATATCATGAAAAGAACCTGCTCATTGTCTGCCAGGAAAAATCTAGTATCTACCTGAATAAATTTTGCCTTTATTTTAAATTTAGTATTTATTCTTTTAACTTCTCTCTCATCTCCAGAAAGAGCTATTTTCATTTTAATATCTGCTTTTTTTAGTCTATCAAATATAAGAGAAAAAAATCTTGACTTGTTTATAATCTCTTCTGTAGAGGTACATATTATAACTTCTTTTTTAGCATTCTCCAATATTTCTTTTATGTGATTGTAAATTGTTAATTTTCCTTTTATAGAACCCGATATGTCTTCTTGTTTTATAGGTTTTATTCCGACGTTGTATAATTGCTCTAATTCTTTGTATTCATTAGTATCCTTTAATTTGCTGATGCTTTTTATTCTATCATTTGCATCTTTAATAGTATTTGATTTTAATTTTTCTATTATTATATTTGGTTTTATAGCAATATATTTTACAGGCTTGCCTAACTTCATTATAGCAAAACCCATTTTCTCCAAACTTTCTAAAACATCATAGGTTCTACTTCTTGGCACTCCTGAAATTTCTGCTATTTCCCCTGCACTCGCTAATCCTCTTCCAAGCAAAGCTAACCAAACTTTTGTTTCATAAATATTTAAAGCAAACTGATCTTTAATCTGATTTACTAATTCTTGTTTTATTATCATTTTACTATTCACTTATGATGAAAATATAAATATCTGACTTTATAAACCTTTCCTTTTTGTTATTACTAAATAATTAAAACATAAAATAAAAGTTTAAATACATAAATATTTGAACATTATATGGAATTTGAAAATGAAGAATGTAAAGAATGTTTAGTATCTCAATTAAGATCTCTTGATGTTTTAAACCAAAAATTAAAAGAAGAAATTGAATAGTATAATGGGATTTTTATTATTGATACATTAAAAATTCAAAGAGAAACTTTTGATTATTATTTAGATGAAGAAAATAGCATTTTAAGAAAAGCAGTTAAAAAAAGAAAATCCATAGAAGATTCATTATATGATTTAAGCAGAGACAACGAAGGATTTTTAAGATTTCTCCCAAACTTTCCAGATAAAAAACATAATAAAAAAGTTGATGAGATGATAGACTTGCTTGGAGAAAGGATTAAGATTAAATGTTTATATAAGAGAAATATAGATAATTTTTTTAAACTTACAACTGCTCCATTTATTATTTCTGGTTTAACTTATTTTGGAACATATTTTATATTAGACAACATAAATATTCCTAAAAATATTGTCTATTTTGGTTCTTTATCTGCTGGTATTTCAGGATTTTGTAGGGGAATAAAAGCTAGCATAAGGTGTAATCCAAAAAATGAATCTCTTCCATGGAAAGGAGCAAGATATTTAGATGACAAAATAAATGAATTGTTTTAAAATGAATAAGAAAATAGAATCCTCTATGTTCTCGTCAGTTAAGAAATTCATTTTATTTATAAGAATAAAGCTTTTTATTTTTCAAAACCTCAATAGAATAATTAATTGCAGATAATATATCTTCTCTCTTTAGATGAGGATATTCTATTAAAATATCTTCCATAGACATTCCAGAAGAAAACATTTCAAGAACGAATTCAACAAATATTCTAGTTCCTTCTATAACAGGTTTACCAGCTAAAATTTTAGGATTAGCGATTATCTTTTTCATAAAATTAATAATAGCATGATATGTTTAAATCACAAAACCATCCAGCTAATCGCCATTCCAAAATATAATCCTGCAGATATGAAAGGCATTGCTGGATAATATTTCCCTTTTCTTGCCAGTATGAAAAGCATAGAAAGAGCTATTGTGGAAAATAATATAATTAATAAAGAGGAAATTATTCCATAAAATTGATAAAATATTCCGAGGGTTATTATAGGGAAAATAACATCTCCACCTCCAAGAATAGCAAGGTTAACTTTAATTTTTGCTTTTCTAAATTCTTTTTCAATTTCGTAATCAGATCTTCCGGCGTATTTTTCTTTTATCAATTTTATTCTTTCTTTTTCTTTTTTTCCAGCATAAGGCACAAAAAATCCGGTGAAAAATTTTAGATTGTTCATTTGAAATTCTGCCATCTTTTGCATAATCTTAGAATGCCAGACTGCCCATATATCATAAATAGAGATTATTAATAATATAATTAAAATTGATAAAATTACACTACTTCCAAAAAGATTGTTAAGGAAAGAAATAAAAACCGCTGCAATTCCTGGGTATATGAGCAATTCTGTTATATTGTGAACAATTAAATTTCTTTTAAATATTTTTATGTAAGCTAAAGGAAAAGCTATGATCAGCGATAATAATTGAGTATCAAATCCTAAAATGAAAATTATAGAATATATAGTTAATCCAAGTGCTAAAACAGTTACAAAAAAATACCACAATCTTATGAAAGTATGCGCGTTGATTTTCATAAGCAAAAAGAAAAATAATATTGCAATAATAAAAGCAGATATTATAGAACTTAACCCGCTAGCGAGTGAGCTTTCTTTAAAATCTTCTGGTGGCTCCATTCCAAAAGGGAGATTCAAGCCATTATTATAAATGCTTATCACCAATAATCCAATTAATTGTGTAACTAAAAACATAGATATCAATATTATTGTTACTTTTAGATTATGTTTCAATTTGCACTCCGGTTTTTATAAAATAGCAAGTAGATCTATTTAAATTTACTTACATAATAATTTTTTAAATTGAACTAATTTTAACTCTAGTACTATCTATATAAATCATATTCAAAAAAATAAATCTTTTTAAATATTATATTATTGTTAATATGACAGGAGAATATGAGTATGCAAGGTATAAGAAATCAGTTTAGAGCAAAGATAGGAGAAGCAGTATATACATCCGAAGATGTTGGACAGATTTTACATTCTCTGGAATTAGATTTATATATAGGAAAAGATAGTAGGAATATAAGAGAATATGTAAAAGAAAATAAACTATTTGCTAACTTGCAAACGTTAGGAATTAAATCACGAAGGTCTCATGTAAAATATTGGATACCAAAGTCGAATCTTGTAAAAATTATTGAGGGTATGAAGATTCCTGTATCTCAGAGAGATTTTGAAGCTGCTGCTTACAATTTAGGTTTTGATTTTTAGTTATCTCAATCTAATAGTCTCAAGATTTTTTGGAACATTTGTTTCAATATGATGGAGCTTGTATATTGAAGAAGCTAAATCAAGACATCTGCTCTGCTCACCGTGATTTAAAATAATTTTATTTGCTTTTGGCTGTGTTCTATTTGAATATTCTATTAGTTCATTTCTTCCAGCATGTGCTGATAATCCATCTATTGTGACAACTTCTAAATTTACTTCGACAATTTCATCTCTACCTTCTATATTCATATTCACTTGTTTCATTCCATCTTGAACTTGCTTTCCCAAACTCCCAGCTCCTTGATAGCAAACAAAACACATTTTATTATTTTTGTTTGATGCAAAATGTCTGAAATATTCTACGCTTGCTCCACCTACTAACATTCCGCTGGTTGCAAGAACAACACAAGGACCCCCTTCTATCACATTTTTTCTTTCGGCTGCACTTCCTACTCTATTAAATATCTCCGAGACAAAAGGATTATTATTTGCAAAAATATCTTTCTTTATCTGGCTATGTAAGAAATCAGGATAAGCTGTATGAATTCCGTTAATATCCCATATCATACCGTCGATGTAAATTGGAATTTTTGGCATTTTATCATTCCTAATTGCTTCCTCCAAAATAAGCATTGTTTCTTGAGCTCTTCCCAATCCCAATTCTGGAATTAAAACCTTTCCTCCTTTCTCTATGGTATTTTTAATTTCATTTATAAGCTGTTTTTCTGATTCTATTCTTGGAGGGAGAATATTATTTTTTCCTCCGTAAGTTGACTCCAATATAAGTGTTTCCATTCTTGGAAAATTACTTACAGCTCTGTCTAACAATCTTGTTGTCACATACTTTATATCTCCTGAATAAACTAAATTGTGGGCCCCATTTCCTATATTTATATGAGTAATTGCAGAACCAAGGCAATGTCCGGAATTATAAAATGTTATCCTTATATCAGGAGCGATATCTGTAACTTCATTAAAATCTAAACATATTGTATGTTTTACCATTTCTTTAATATCTACTGAACTGAATAAAGGACTTGCTGCCTGCTTGTATGCAACTCCTATAAAATCTAAAGTCAGTATGGCTGTAAGATCTCTCGTCGGTGCAGTCATATAAACTGGACCTCTATAACCCATTTTAAATAAATAAGGAATAAGGGCAGAATGGTCAAGATGAGCATGACTTAATATTATTGCGTCAATTTCATTCAGTTTAAATTCAGAAATATCCAGATAAGGAAATCTCTCTCTTCCTTTTACTGCAGGATTCATTCCGCAGTCTATTAAAATTTTTGTGTTTGGAGTTTGAAGAAGAATGCAACTTCTTCCAACTTGTCTCGCGCCTCCGAGCATTGTTATTCTTATCCAGTCTTCAATTTTCTCAGGACTCCATTCTTTGTAAATTTTTTTTCCAACAGAATTTAAAAATTTCTTTCTGGTATTATTATTTTGATAAAGCACTGCTCTTATATTCTCTGTTATCTTTGACTCTATTGCAGGGCTTCTTTGAATTTGAGGTATCCAAAAACTCTTGTCTTTTATTTCTTTAAGAATTGTTCCTTCTCTTCCAATAACTAGTCCTGGTCTTTTCGCTTCTATGACGACTACACTTCTCTGAACATCAAATAATATATTAGTAAGCTCTGCATCTATTGGAACAGTATCTCTTATTATTTTCTCAGTTTCTGTTTCTGATTTTAATAATTTGCTTTCTGCTCTTAACTCAATTCTTTTCTTAAATTTTCCAACTAATTCTTTTATGATTCCTTTATTATCTCTAAAGAAATCTATATCATCTGTGTAAAGAACTATATTTGCTGCCTCGAAATTCGTGCTGCTTATAACCTTTGGTAGTTCTTTTTGTATATCCTTTAAAATATCTGCCATTTTTTTAATAAAAAATTCTAAACATACATCTCTATAAAATTTATCTTTTCATTCCTTCTTTGTCTCTGTAATCAGGAGCAATTTCTTGTGCTATTTCTTGAGAAATATTGTCTTTCTTTATTGCAAAAACATCTATTCCAAATCCACTTCCAGTGTCTCTTTGAGTGCTTGATTTTATAGATTCAAGGGCAAGTTTAACCCCTTCTTTAATATTTATATCTTTTTTATATTCTCTTTCCAAAAATCCCAAAACGTAAGGCATTCCAGATCCGAAATTAGCGTCGTAGTCTTCCACTTTCATTGCAGTTCCTGCAGGTTCGATTGTATAAAGTTCGACTGAACCATCTTCATTAAATCCTGCAACTAAAGTCCCTACAATTGAAGGAATCATAGAAGGCTGTCTTATATTTCTATAAGTCATCATTCCTATTAAATTTGCAGCCTCTCTTACAGTTGGCCTTCTTTTTGATTTTAATTCTTTCAGTTTTAATTCTGCTTTAATTACTTTTTTCTGAAGTTCTATATCTGCAACCATTCCCGTGGCGCTTATTACTAAATAATCATTTATTTGAATTACTTTTTGAATGTTTTTTCCCACTACTAAATTTCCTGCAGTACTTTGTCTATCTGCACCCATAACTACTCCATCTTTGCAAACAATTCCAACTAAAGTAGTTCCAGATTTCAGAAAATTTTGTTCCAAGTCCTGCATATTCATTTTAAATAATTCTAAGAATTTATAATAGAATTTATATATTTTTATGATTTAGGGGTTTATAAACTTTTTGTCCTAAAATTTTAAAACCTGATAGTTTTTTATTTCTGATATGGAAAGATGAACTGGATTATCAGGAGTTATGTTTCTTGATTTATCGTATATAATGACCCATTCTGAACTCTCTGATTCTGAATATAATGGATCGAACCAAATATCTCTGACTATTTCTCCAAGATTCATTAAAGATTGAATTGCTGAAGCCTGATCAAACTTTAAACTAAAATTTACACAAGAGATGAATGCATTATCTGGAACTAATTGTAATCTGTTAATATTCTCTGGAAATTCTCTAATTTCATTTTTTATCCCATATTTTCTCTTACAATCTATTAAAGGAGCATTTGGATCTCTTTCTATTTCTGCTAATCTGCATATTTTCCAAAATAAATGATTGTCTGATATACAGCTAAAATCTAAAAATTCATCTATATTTGATAGACTATGCCCAAATAGATTACATTTTCCTTTATATTTGCTTATGGCAGAATAAAAATCAGAAAAAACGGGAGTCATTCCATTTGTTGGAAGCAATTCTGGATTATTAAATATATTTCTATAATTTTCTATTTCTCTTTCATAAAGAACATAAAATCTTTTGGAGTTATCACCTTTAGAATTTTCAATTTCATCTATTGAATGATCTTTTTCATAAATAATTTTCTCGATACCATGAGAATCTACTGCAGATATTCTTTCTGGACTTAAAGCTATGGCCAAAGCGTATAAATCAAAAATTGTTGGAGTTAGTATAATTTCTTCTTCAAAAGTTTCTCCAATAGAATTTTTTAGTATTCTTCCTGATAGACCTATATTAAATTTTTTTAAGTTGAATTGAAAATCATATTCTGTATTTTCTGGTTTAATAATGCTTGGATTTTCTGAATTTAAATCCTCTGATAAAATTATTCCGTTTAAATAAGTAGAACTACTAACCCAATCTCTAATTCCATAAACCATATTTTTTATTTTACCTTTTAGAATTTCAATTTCTTTAGAAGCATTTAATCTAATAATTCCTATATTAGAAGAGTTACTAAATTCAGCTTCTTTAACGGTTCTCTCTATACTATTCATAAATCCTCTAGGAGCGTAAATTGGAACAAAATTATTTCTTTCTTTAACTAAAATATACGAAGCTGTTTCTAGAGCTTTTGGATATAACCCAAAAAAATTGTCACTTTTTATTTCAGTAGTTATTAAAGATTTTCTCATGGAAAAAGAAGAAATAGAGGGTATTTAAATTTTTAGATCTTAAATTTATAAAAATAAGAACAAATTCGCAAAAGCTTTTTTATTTATAAATATTATTATTCCAAATAAGAATAAAATTAAAACAAAAAAGTTTATAAATAATTTATATGATATATTTTTATAAATGAGGGACGAACTTAAAAATGGGCGATGTTGATGAGTTTGACGACGATCTGGAAGATCTGGATTTAGAAGAACTTGAAGAGTAGCTTTTTTATTTTTATAATTTTTATCTAGCAACCTTTATATAAGATATTTGAGTCGTACTTCGGTGAATTTAGAAAATGTTTTGTTGGATTTGGAAAATAATGGTTATTACTTTAATTATAATTTTAAAGACAAAACGATTGATACTAAAAGAGGTAGAGTTAAAATTATCGAACATAATGGACATGGGCAACCTTATTGCTTTTTGTTAAAAAATGAGATTCATATTTTTACTGATAACACGGAAATTTTAGATGACTTAATTCATGAGAAAACTCATTTTGATATTTTTCCTTATGATTTTATTTCATATAATGTTGGAATGGCAAGTTTTATTGGGACTACTCTTTATAATTCTTCTTCTAATTTTAATACTGTTCTTTTAACAATTTTAGGAGCTTCTCTTTATTTTAACCCACTTATCTTTAATCTTTATTCTGATTTTTGTGTAAATTTTTATAGGAAAATAAAAGAAACATTCACAGAAAGATTTATCTAAATTTAAAAGAAATAATTCTAACAAATAGATTAATTAGTTCAATAATAAACTGAAGCATTTTTAAGAAGATTTATTTATTTCTTTTTCTCTACAAGATCTATGCAAACTCCGGCAGCTACTGTAGCTCATGCATCTCTTACTGCAA
>Ga0233424_10003466_pt1 | contig 10176 bp, 9 predicted proteins | sample Watercolumn_Towu_FD_181011 | JGI IMG/M metagenome (GOLD analysis project Ga0233424, IMG submission 181011) | Freshwater microbial communities from Lake Towuti, South Sulawesi, Indonesia - Watercolumn_Towuti2014_125_MG | ecosystem: Environmental > Aquatic > Freshwater > Lake | place: Indonesia... | reverse complement strand
GCTGAGGCGCATGCGCATGTCGCCGACAGCGCACACATGCGCGTTAGCGTTGCATCTCTGCTAGACGACAGCTTGCTCGCTGCGCATGCCGCGCGCATCGACATGCAGCGCGCGCAGGACTTCGGCGCCGGGATTCCCAAGCCCGGCGGCACGGTCTATCTCTGCGCCGCGGACGCGAGCGGCATGATGGTCTCGATGATCCAGTCCAACTACACGGGCTGGGGCAGCGGCATCGTCATTCCCGGCACTGGCATCGCGATGCAGAACCGCGGCGCGTGCTTCTCGCTCGCCGCAGGCCACGCGAACGAAGTGGGGCCGTCGAAACGCCCGTACCACACGATCATTCCCGCCATGCTCACGCGCGTCGGTGCACGCGGCGAGGATCTTGCGGGCATGGCGTTCGGCGTCATGGGAGGCTTCATGCAGCCGCAGGGACACCTGCAAGTCGCGACGCGCCTCATCGACGCACATCAGAATCCTCAGGCGGCCCTCGATGCCCCGCGCTGGCAGTGGATGGAGTCGCTGCGCGTCCAACTCGAGCCTGGATTCGCCGACGCGACCGTCGCAGAACTCAAGCGAAGGGGGCACGAGATCGCGGTCGCGGATTCGCGCAGCGTCTCGTTCGGTCGCGGTCAGGCGATCATGAAGATGCCGCGCGGCTTCTTGGGCGCGAGCGATCTGCGGGCCGACGGCCTCGTCGCGGCGCGCTAGCACATCGCGCCTCGCGCCTCACGCCTCGCGACTCGCGCCTCGCACCTAGCACCGCTCGCCTCGCGCCAGCGGGCTGTTTCGCTACACTTTTTCGAATGCCCAGAAAGATCGTGCATTCCGTCGAGATCGAGCGCATCTCGATCCTTGACGAGCATGGCAACTTCGATGCCGCGCTCGGCGAGGGACTCATTCCCGACGCTGACCTCGTGAAGCTCTATGAGGCAATGGCCTCTTGCCGCTACCTCGATGAGGTCGCCTTCAAACTCCAGCGCTCCGGGCGCATGGGCACCTATCCGCAGAACATGGGACAGGAGGCGGGAAGCCTCGGCGCCGCATACATCCTCGACAAGGAGGACTGGCTCGTTACCTGTTACCGCGAGAATTGCGGCCTCTTCTGGCGCGGAGTTCCGATGGAGTCGATCCTCTTGCACTGGATGGGCGACGAGCGTGGCAATGCGATGCCGCGCGCGCACTTCGCGACGCCGATCGCCGTCCCGATCGGCACGCAGATGCTGCACGCGGCCGGACTCGCGTGGGCGGCGAAGTATCGGGGCGAGAGCCGCATCGCCTGCACATTCTTCGGCGACGGCGCGACCAGCGAGGGTGACTTCCACGAGGCTGCGAACTTTGCCGCGAACCTCGACCTTCCTGTGGTTTTCTGCTGCCAGAACAACTTCTGGGCGATCAGCACGCCGTGGCGCATCGAGTGCAGCGCACCTACCGTTGCGCAACGCGGCGTCGCATACGGCATGCCCTGCATGCAGGTCGATGGCAACGACATCTTCGCCTGCGCCTATGCGGTCAAGTGGGCCGCGCAGCGCGCGCGCGCGGAGAGCAAGCCAGCGTTCATCGAAATGGTGACCTACCGACTCGGAGATCACACGACCGCCGATGACGCGCGCAGATACCGCGACCAAGCGGAGGTTGATGTCTGGAAGGAGCGCGATCCGCTCATCCGCACACGCACGCACATGGAACGCCGCAAGCTCTGGGACTCCTCGAAGGAAGAGGCGATGCAGGCGCGCATAAAGGTCGATGTCGACGCGGCCGTCAAGCGCGCCGAAGAGATCGCCGCCCCCCCCGCCGCCGACCTCTTCGACTCGATGTATGCCGAGTTGCCCGCGCAGCTCGCCCATCAGCGCGACACGCGCCAGACGCATTCGCTGGCGTCGGATCAACCCGCGCGGACGGAAGGACACTGACATGGCCACGCTAAACCTCGTGCAGGCAATCAATCTTGCGCTCATCCAAGAGATGGAGCGCGACGACCGCGTGCTCATCCTCGGCGAAGATGTCGGCGTCAACGGCGGCGTCTTCCGAGTCACGGAAGGGTTGCAGAAGCGCTTCGGCGAGAAGCGCGTCGTTGACACTCCGCTCGCTGAGAGCGGCATCATCGGTACTTCGATCGGCCTCGCGATGGCTGGACTCCGTCCGATTCCGGAGATCCAGTTCGAGGGATTCCTCGGGCCGGCCTACGACCAGATCTGCAGTCACGCCGCGCGTATGCGCACGCGCACGCGCGGCGCGTTCACTGTGCCCCTCACGATTCGCGTTCCAGTCGGCGGAGGCATTCACGCGCCTGAGTTGCACAGCGACTCGCCTGAGGCGATCTATGCGCACCAGCCCGGCATCAAGGTCGTGATGCCGAGTTCGCCCTACGACGCCAAGGGCCTGCTCATCAGTGCGATCCGCGATCCCGATCCTGTCATCTTTTTCGAGCCGAAGCGCGTCTACCGCGCCTTCCGCGAAGAGGTGCCCGAGGACGAGTACACCGTGCCCATCGGCAAGGCACGCGTTGTCTGCGAGGGTGGCGACCTCACTGTGATCAGCTGGGGCGCCAGCGTCATCCAGTGCATGCAGGCGGTCGAGAAGTCCTCGCGCAGCATCGAGCTCATCGACTTGCGCACGATCTATCCACTCGACCTCGACACGATTGAGGCGAGTGTGAAGAAGACCGGTCGCTGCGTTGTCGTCCACGAAGCGCCGCTGACCGCTGGCATGGGTGCCGAGATCGCCGCACAGGTGATGGAGCGCTGCTTCCTCCATCTCGAGGCGCCGGTGCAGCGCGTGACTGGGTTCGACACGATCATGCCCTACTACAAGCTCGAGCTTGATTACATGCCCGACGCGACGCGCATCTCGCAGGCGATCGAAGACGCCGCCGCCTACTGATCTGCCCCCTTCTATCCTTTACCTATGGCTGGACTCAAGCAACCTGCGGACAAGAGCCACTTCCTGCTCCCCGATCTCGGCGAGGGACTCGTCGAAGCGGAACTGATTCGCTGGCTCGTGAAGCCCGGCGACACGGTGAAGGAGTCGCAGGCGATCGCCGAGATGCAGACGGACAAGGCGCTCGTTGAAGTCCCGAGCCCGTGGGCAGGCACGATCACCGAACTCTGCGGTAAGGACGGCGACATCATCAAGGTCGCGGCGGTGCTCGTGCGCTATGCGCCGCAGGGGGCGAAGGCGACGGCGGTCACTTCGGAGGCGAAGCCCTCTGCGTGCCTCTCTTCCCAGGCAGCCGCAGGTGCATCAGAAGATCAAGGCACGGTTGTCGGCAGCATGGCCGGGACCCTCGAAGTCGCCAGCCGATTCGCGCGCAAGGCAGAGGAGCACGCGCCGAACAAGGCTCCAGGTAAGTCGCTCGCCACGCCTGCTGTGCGCCGCATCGCAAAGGAACTGGCGATCGACATCAATCGCGTTGATGGGACAGGCCGCGGCGGGCGAGTGACTGCGACGGATGTGGCATCGTTCGCGCAGTCGGCCGCGGGAAGCGCGGCTTCTGGATTCGCCGCCCGCGCCGTGCCGGTGCCGAGCCCCCTACCTCCCGTCGACAAGGATGGCGTGTCGCAGCGCATCCCCTTCCGAGGCGTGCGTCGCAAGATCGCCGAGGCGCTCGCGCGCTCCGTGCAGACAGCGGTGCACTTCACCGCTGTGGATGAAGCGGACATCACCGCGCTCGACGCCAAGCGCCGCGAGTACTCGCGTGTGATCGGCGAGAAGCTCTCGACGCTCCCGTTCGTGATGCTCGCGGTCTGCCGCGCGCTGCGCGCCTTCCCGTCGCTCAACGCGAATGTGGATGACGCTGCAAACGAGATCCTCATCAAGGGTGTCATCAACCTCGGCGTCGCGGTCGACACGCCAAGTGGCTTGATGGTTCCCGTCATCCGCGATGCGGACCGCAAGTCTCCGCTTGAGCTCGGCACAGCGATCAAGACGCTCGCGTCGAAGTGCAAGGACCGCTCGATTACTCGGGAAGAGTCGATGGGTGGCACCTTCACGATTTCGAATGTGGGCTCCTATGGGGGAATGTTTGCGACGCCGATCATCAACTATCCGGAAGTCGCGATCCTTGCTGCAGGCCGATCACGCGAGCGCGTGCTAGTGAAGGACGGAAAGTTCTACGCAGGGCTGGTGCTACCGCTCTCCATTTCCTGCGATCACCGCGTGGTCGACGGTGCCGAGGCGGTGCGCTTCCTCAACGAAGTGATCCGACTCCTTGAGCATCCGAGCGAGTTCACGAAGTAGCGCCGTTGTGTCGGAAGCGCCGCGTGTCGTTGATGCCGCCGACGCTCGGCTCGACGACTATCGCAACCTTCGCGAACGCGACTTAGCTGGCACGCGATCAGCCGAAGGCGTCTTCGTAGGCGAGTCTCTGCTCATCGTCGAGCAGATGCTCGCCCGCCCCTTCGTAACGCGAAGCGTGCTCGCCTCGGAACGGATGGCGATGCGCGCCGCGGAGTTGATTGCCGCGAGTGCCTCACCGAACACTCCGCTGATTGTCGCCTCTGACGAGATCATCGAGTCGCTCGCGGGCTTCCATGTGCATCGCGGCGTCTTGGCGATTGGCGTGCGCGCTCCATTCGAACACCTCGATCCACTTTCTCCGGCCTTCGTTGACGCGCCGCTCCTGCTTGCTTTCGACGGCGTGAACAATATGGACAATGTCGGCGCGCTCTTTCGCGCCGCGGCGGCGTTTGGAGTCGGCGGCGCACTGCTTTCGCGCGCAAGCCACGATCCCCTTTACCGCAAGTCGATTCGAGTCTCGATGGGACACGCGCTTCGTGTGCCGTTCGCATGGTGTGACGATCTTGCGGCAACCCTTGCAGCCCATGCGCAGCGTGCCGACCGAGTAACAGTCGCCGCTGACTCTTCCACCGACGCGCAAGAGATAGATGCGTGGCTCGCTCGACGCGATCCGACGCGCCCTATCTCCGTTGTTATTGGTGGCGAGTACCACGGTGTGAGTGCGGCGGTGCGTGCATGCTGCGATGCTCGTGTGCGGATTCCAATGGCGATGGGAGTTGACTCGCTCAACGCCGCGGTCGCTGCGAGCATTCTTCTTCATAGGCTCTCGACGCGCGCGTGACGACCCGCGCACGCGCTGCGTCCGCGCAAGAGTCGCACATTCTTCGCCCAGCACCGAACCGCACACCTACGCCCCGCGTAGCACCCTCTGTCCTCAGGAGGGACGCGAATGGGCGGGAATCCAACGATTTCAAGGCAGTTCAGGCTTCGATCGAGCGCACCTGCGTCCACACTCGCATGCGCCGCATCAGCGGCGCACGCCCGACTCCCGCGCGCGCGCGGGCAAGCGATCGCCGATCTCGTTTGGCATGAGTTCCTCCTGCGCGTGCAGCACGAGCACCTAAAGAGGATGCGCGCGACGAAGTAGCTAGGACACCGACTCCAAGCCCCTCATGGGGCACCTGCAAGACGTAATTGCGGGTACCAGGCCACGGCGGAACGCCCTCCGCCGTGGCACTCTTTCATGGCGCGCGACTGCACGCCTATGCTCCGCGTCTCAGTGTCGATCGATCGCCCATTTCAAGTTGACTTCACGCACCGCGTGCGATTCACGCGCAACGCGCTCGACACCAACAACACGACGCTCGCCGCTGCGTTCTCCGAATCATCAGGCGAGGAGCGCGGGATCCGTCGACGCGCGATCGTCTTCATTGACTCGGCGGTAGCGGCAGCGCATCCACAGCTCGACCAGAGACTGCGCGACTACTTCGACGCGCACGCGTCGATGGGTGGCGCGATGCCGGAGATTCGCGCTGTCGAGGCAATCGTCGGCGGTGAAGCGTGCAAGAATGACAACCGTGCGGTTGAGCGAGTCATCGCAGCCACCCACGAACATGCCATCGACCGCAAGAGCTTTGTCGTCGCCATCGGCGGCGGCGCCCTACTCGACGCGGTGGGACTAGGCGCGGCGCTCGCCCACCGCGGCGTTCGCCTTGTCCGCCTACCCACCACAACGCTCGCTATGGATGATGCGGCGATGGGCGTCAAGAACGGCATCAATCGCTTCGGCAAGAAGAACTTTGTTGGCGCCTTCGCAGTTCCGTGGGCTGTAGTGTGCGACGAGTCATTCCTCGCGTCGCTCACAGACGGCCACTGGCGCGCGGGCTTCAGCGAGGCGGTCAAGATCGCGTGCCTGAAGGAACCGGAGCTCTTAGACCAGATCGAACGCGACGCCGACGCGATTCGCGCGCGCTCGCTCGACCGAGCGTCGCCCGTCATTCGGCGCAGCGCGACATTGCACCTCGCGCACATAACCCAGGGCGGCGACGCCTTCGAGCTTGCTCAGGCTCGTCCGCTCGACTTCGGCCATTGGGCGGCGCACCGCATCGAAGCGCTCACTCGATTTGAAGTCAGTCACGGCGATGCCGTATCGATCGGTATTGCGCTGGACTGCGAATACGCGGTGCGCGCCGGAATGCTGGCCGCACCGATCGCGGCCCGCGTGCGCGCGCTGCTCGATCGACTCGGACTTCCCACATGGCACCCGATCCTTGCGGATCAGGCGCAACTGATCGAAGGGATCGAGGAGTTCCGCGAACACCTTGGCGGACGGCTCAACATCACGATGCTCACGGGCATCGGACGGTCGACCGAAGTGCACGAGATGAACCGTGAACTCGTCGCGTCCTCCGCCCAGGCTCTCGCCCCAAGCGTCGTACGATGACCACATGTCGTCGCCATTGACGGTCGAACAGATCATCGACCAATACTTTCTTGAACATCGCGCGAAGGTGCTCGATCTCGCGGCGTTTCTCGACCGACATGATCGCGCCGCCGCCGCGCATGGGGCGCCTCCGGCGAACGCTTCGCGTGACACTCGCATCCGCGCGCTCATCGTCGCCCTGGATCTGCTGCGCGACGGTCAACCCGAGCGGGCGCGCCGCATCCTCGAACTCTGGAGCGATCGCTCCACGGAACCGATTCCCTCCGCGCCGATGAAGGGGGCGATCGGCGCCGCACCACTTCCGTAGCGCAAGCAGTCATGTACATCGACCCGCACATTCACATGGTCTCGCGAACCACGGACGACTACCGGCGCATGGCGCTCGCCGGGTGCGTGGCGATCACCGAGCCGGCGTTCTGGGCTGGCTACGACCGCTCAAGCGCGCAGGGATTCGTCGATTACTTCCGGCTGCTCACCGAGACCGAACCCAAGCGCGCCGCGCAGTTCGGGATCCGTCATCACACATGGCTCTGCATCAACCCGAAGGAGAGCGAGGACATCGGGCTCGCCCGAGAGGTGCTGGCGGAGATTCCCAAGTTCCTAGACAAGCCGAGCGTGCTCGGCATCGGCGAGATCGGCCTCAACAAGAACTCGCGCAACGAACTCATTGTGCTTGAAGAGCACATCGCGCTTGCCGCTTCGCGCAATCTGCTCATCCTCGTGCACACGCCACACCTCGAAGACAAGCTCAAGGGCACGCGACTCATCATGGACGCGATCAAGGCGCATAGCGTTGATCCCGGACGCGTGCTGATCGACCATGTCGAGGAGCACACCGTCCGCCAAGTGCTCGACCGCGGCTTCTGGGCCGGAATGACTCTTTATCCCGACACGAAGTGCACGCCACAGCGCGCCGCCGACATCTTCGAGATCCATGGAACCGACCGTCTCTTGATTAACTCCGCCGCCGATTGGGGGGTGAGCGATCCGCTCGCGGTCCCGAAGTGCCGTCACGAGATGCAGCGACGAGGTCACCTCGAGGCGACGATTCGCAAGGTCAGTTTCGACAACCCGCGGACGTTCTTGTCGCAGTCGGGCCGGTTCGCGATCGCGTGACGTCGCGTTACGTCGCGCGCGGCGCGGGCGCGGGTGTCGCAGTCGGGCCAGCGCGGACGCGGGTGTCGCATGCGGTCCCGCGCGGGCGCGATCGCCCGCCCCAACTAGTTGCAGGCGCCCCAAGCGGCGATCAACTCTGTGAGATCCACACCCCCGACTTGACCGTCGCGATTGATGTCACCGCCGCCTCCAACACTCCCCCACCCAGCCAGAAGCGCAGAGAGATCGGCGCCATCCACGACACGGTCTCCGGTGATGTCCGGCGCGCAGGGCGTGCAGCAGAATGTTGTCGCTGACGCTGGTGCGGTGATGTGACCACCCGTTCCCGTGTTGCCGGCGGTAACGACGCCTCGGTACCGAGGTCCGAAGAAGTACGGATACTCCGCAACATTCGCAGCGTCGATCGTCGCGTAGTAGGCGTAGATGCCGTTCGGGTAGTCGGGTGTGACCGCGAAGCGCCCGTTGAACTCGTCGAGATCCCCGGATCCCGCCGCGTACTCATAGTCCTCAACGAAGTACCCAAGCGGATATGTCGCGCTGACCGCAGGTCCATACTGATTCGGCTGCAACTGCGTTCCATTGGGCAGCGTCGTGCGCGTCGTGATGTTGCGCTTTCGATAACTCGTTCGCATCCGATCGACGCCGCCGCTCCCATCAACCGCGTCGTACCCGTAGGGGCCGTAGACCGGAATGCCATCGAATCCGTATCCGATGATCTTCGAGTGGGCGGTTGGCACCACCGGGAACATGCACTTGGGCCAAGGGTGGTTGTGGTACGCGCCGCTTGGTGATGGATGTCCGCCGCACCCATCAAACCCAGCACCCACCGACACGAAGGCGTTCTGGTGCCAGATGTTCATATTGTTCCAACTCATCGCGTCGGTCGGGTTGTAGAAGACGGCACCGTTCACCATCACGCCTACTTGCCCGAGACTCGATGTCGTCGGCGATGTAGCCATCGTCGCCACGCGCGGCAACTTGAACCCCCAGTTCTGATTAGTCAGGGGATTGGGATTGCCAGCCCACGGACCGACCGAATACGAAGGCACACCCGCCGACTTCACATAGACATAGCTCGCGTCGTACTTGACCTGCTGCACATTGGCGGTGATCCCGTTGTAGCCAGTCTGCCCTGTCGTGTTGATTATCCACTCCGTGACGACCGGCTCGAGTCCCTGAGCATGCGCTTCCGTCGATGCAACGAATACTGATGCGAGACACGTCGCGACGGCGGCGATGCTGGCGGCGCGGCCTTTCATGGAGTTCATGGCACACCTTGCCACCGAAATCGGGGTGGGGACAGCCCAGCGCCACATTTCACGGAGTAGATCTCGCTACGCGCACGACCCAAATCGGCATCCGAGCGGATGCGAGCTCGCGGCGTGGGGTAACCGGCCACTGTCCGAGTTGTTCGAGTGCGCGCTTCGCCTTCACACAATCTTGACCCAACCTGAACCCGTTGAATGCCCGTTCGCAGGTGCCGTCTGTCATAGTCCCGACCCCGAGCGGTGTACGGACCCCGCTTGCATTCACTCACCATGCAACACGATCGTCACACCGCAACTTTGGTCTCCTGTCGTCCTGCCGCGCAGGCGCTCGCCTTCGCAACCCTTGTGGCGGCAGTTGCGACGAACTCTGCCACTCCCGCCTCCGCCAGTCAAGGCGAGGTGCGCAGTGTGACGGCACCTCCTACGGCGCGGGGCGCGACATCGTCGTCGACCGTAAAGGCACGGCCACCAAAGGCTCCGGACGCGACCCCCGCATCGAAGTCTGTTCCGCCGAAGGCGCCTGCCCCTGCGTCGACTTCTCCGGCCACTGCACCACCCGTCGTCCCAGCGCCGGGCGCAACGCAAGCCGCCGCGCTCGAACAGGCTCGCCTCACACTCGGCAAGTGGATCGAGACTCAGCAAATCATTTCCCGAGAACGCAACGACTGGAGTCAGGCCAAAGAGATCCTGCAGGGGCGCGTCGATTTGATCGGTAGGGAGGTGGGCGTCCTCACAGAGCGGATCGCTCAGACCCAGTCGGCGATCACCGAGTCGGACCAAGAGCGCGCAACTCTGACGCACCGCCTAGATGCGCTGAAGAGCACAAGCGGCGAGCTCGATTCTGCGGTCGCGGCACTTGAAGAACGCATCAGAACTCTGCTGACGAAGCTTCCAGATCCGCTTGCCGCGAAACTGCTGCCTTTGGTTGAACGAATGCCTGTGGGGGAGGCCGTATCACGGATCTCCACGGCAGAGCGCTTTCAAAATGTGCTCGGCATTCTGAATGAGCTGAATCGCGCCAACAGCGAAATCACAGTCTCCTACGAGGTTCGCAAGTTGGACGACGGTTCCTAGACCGAAGTACAAGTGATCTACATCGGTCTCGCGCAG
>Ga0233424_10003464_pt1 | contig 10183 bp, 11 predicted proteins | sample Watercolumn_Towu_FD_181011 | JGI IMG/M metagenome (GOLD analysis project Ga0233424, IMG submission 181011) | Freshwater microbial communities from Lake Towuti, South Sulawesi, Indonesia - Watercolumn_Towuti2014_125_MG | ecosystem: Environmental > Aquatic > Freshwater > Lake | place: Indonesia... | reverse complement strand
GTCGAAGACCCACACGAAGCGGAGGCGGCGATCGACAAGGCGAACTCGATCAACGACCGCCCGGTCGTCGTCGACTTCCGCGTCGCAGAAGACGAGAAGGTGTTCCCGATGGTGCCCGCCGGCCAGAGCAACGACGACATCATCCTGCACGAGTCGCAGAAGTCGCGCCGGGAGTTCCTCAAGTGAGCGGCAACAACCCGTACGGCCAGGCCGCGCAGCATCACGTGCTGTCGGTGCTGGTGCAGAACCGACCCGGCGTGCTCGCGCGCGTGTCGGCGTTGTTCGCACGACGCGGCTACAACATCTTCTCGCTCGCCGTCGCGCCGACGGAGCACCCCGACTACAGCCGCATCACGATCGTGGTCGACTTGGAGAGCGCGCCGCTCGAACAGATGACCAAGCAGTTGTTCAAACTGATCGACGTGGTGCGCATCAGCGAGCTCGACCCGAAGCACTCGGTCGAGCGCGAACTGGTGATGGCGACGGTGAAGGCCTCGCCCGACCAGCGCGGCCAGGTGGTCGAACTCACCAATATCTTCGAGGGAAAGATCCTCGCGGTCGGCAGCGAAGCGCTCACGGTGAGCCTCGACGGCAGCCCGTCGAAGATCGACGACTTCATGGCGTTGCTCGACCAGTACGGCATCGTCGAATCGCAGCGCACCGGCCGCGTGGCGCTGCCCAAGCTCGACCTCACGACCAAACCGCGCGCGGTGAAGGCACCGAAAGGAAAGGCAAGCTGATGGCCGCGAACGTGTACTACGACAAGGATGCCGATCTCTCGATCATCCGCGGCAAGAAAGTCGCCGTCATCGGCTACGGCAGCCAGGGCCACGCCCACGCGCTGAACCTGAAGGAATCCGGCGTCGACGTGGTGGTCGGCTTGCGCGACGGTTCGTCGTCGATCGCCAAGGCGAAAGAAGCCGGGCTCGACGTGAAGTCCATCGCCGACGCCGCGAAGTGGGCCGACGTGGTCATGATGCTCGCGCCCGACACCGAGCAGAAGAAGATCTACGACGAGCACGTGAAGCCGCACCTGCGAGATGGCAAGGCGCTCGCGTTCGCGCACGGTTTCAACATCCGCTTCGAGCGCATCGCGCCGCCCAAGGGCGTCGACGTGATCATGGTCGCGCCGAAGGGCCCGGGCCACCTCGTGCGCCGCACCTACACCGAGGGCGGCGGCGTGCCCGCGCTCATCGCGGTGTCGCAGGACGCGACGGGCAAGGCCAAGCAGATCGCGTTGTCCTACGCGTCGGCGATCGGCGGCGGTCGCGCGGGCGTGATCGAGACCACGTTCCCCGAAGAGACCGAGACCGACTTGTTCGGCGAGCAAGTGGTGCTGTGCGGCGGGCTCACCGCGCTCGTGCAGGCCGGTTACGAGACGCTCGTCGAGGCCGGCTACCAGCCGGAGATGGCGTACTTCGAGTGCCTGCACGAGGTGAAGTTGATCGTCGACTTGATGTACGAAGAGGGCATCGCCGGCATGCGCTACAGCATCAGTGACACCGCGGAATACGGCGACTTGTCGCGCGGGCCGCGCATCATCGACGCCGACACGAAGAAGCGGATGAAGAAGATCCTCGAAGAGATCCAGACTGGCAAATTCGCCGAAGAGTGGATCGCCGAGAGCGACTCGGGCCGCAAACGGTTCAGCGAGCTGCGCACGGCGGGCAAGAACCATCCGATCGAGAAGGTCGGCGCGCAACTGCGGGCGATGATGCCGTGGATCTCCAAAGGCAAGAAGAAAGTCGCCGAGGTGTCGGGTGGCTGAGTCACTGACCGGTCCGTCGGCGCCGGGCGAGCCGCGCGTCACCATGTACACCACCACGTGGTGCGGCTACTGCAAGCGCCTGAAGCGCATGATGCAAGACGACGGCATCGTGTTCGCCGAAGTGGACATCGAGCAGGTGCCGGGCACCGCCGAGATCGTGGAGCACGTCAACAACGGCAACCGCACGGTGCCGACGCTGGTGTTCGCCGACGGCTCGGCGATGACCAACCCGTCGCTAGTCAAGGTGAGAGAGAAACTCGCTGCGCTGGCAGGCTGACGGTCGCGCGCCAGCCACCCCGACAAAACCCGACTTGACAGGTCAACAATTGGGTGTAGTCTCTCACGCCATGACGAACAACTCTTGGGGTTTTGACACCCGCCAGATTCACGCCGGGCAAGCGCCCGACTCCGCCACCGGCTCGCGCGCGGTGCCGATCTACCAGACGACGAGCTACGAATTCCGCGACAGTCAGCACGCGGCCAACCTGTTCGCGCTCGCCGAGATCGGCAACATCTACACGCGCATCATGAACCCGACGCAGGGCGTGCTCGAGGCGCGCCTCGCGTCGCTCGAGGGTGCGACGACGACTGCGGTCGGTTTGCCCGGGGCACTCGCGGTGTCGAGCGGACAGTCCGCAGAACTGCTCGCCATCCTCACGCTCGCCGAAGCCGGAAGCCACATCGTCTCGTCGCCGAGTCTCTACGGCGGCACCTACAACTTGTTCCACTACACGCTGCCGAAGATGGGCATCGAAGTGAGTTTCGTCGAAGACCCCGATGATCTCGACGAGTGGCGTCGCGCGGCGCGACCGAACACCAAGGCGTTCTACGGCGAGGTGCTCGCCAACCCGCGCAACAACGTGCTCGACCTCGAGGGCGTGAGCAAGGTGGCGCACGAGGTCGGGGTGCCGCTCATCGTCGACAACACCGTGCCGACGCCGTACCTCATCCGCCCGATCGAGTGGGGTGCCGACATCGTGGTGCACTCGCTCACCAAGTTCATCGGCGGACACGGGACCTCGATCGGCGGCGCCATCATCGACGGTGGTACGTTCGACTTCGGTGCGTCCGGTCGATTCCCGAACCTGACCGAGCCCGACCCGAGCTACCACGGTCTCGCGTACTGGCCGGCGCTCGGCAAGGGCGCGTACATCATCAAGGCGCGCGTGCAGATGCTGCGCGATCTCGGCACGGCGACCACGCCGTTCAACTCGTTCCTCTTCTTGCAGGGGTTGGAGACGTTGTCGCTGCGCATGCAGCGCCACTTTGCGAACGCGCAGAAAGTCGGCGAGTTCCTCGCCGGGCGCGACGAGGTGGAAAGCGTCAACTATCCGGGCCTGCCCGACAATCCGTGGCACGCGCGGGCCAAGAAATATGGTCGCGGCAACGGATACGGGTCGGTGCTCGCCTTCGTGATCAAGGGTGGCAGGGAAGCCGGGCAGAAATTCGTCGAGGCGCTCGAGTTGCACAGTCACGTGGCCAACATCGGCGACGTGCGCAGCCTGGTGATTCACCCAGCCTCGACCACTCACAGCCAGTTGACCGAGGCCGAACAACGGGCCACCGGGGTAGAGCCAGGTCTGGTGCGGCTGTCAGTGGGGCTTGAATCGATTGACGACATCCTCGCCGACCTCGACGCCGGGTTCCGCGCCGCCAAAGGCTGAATCCACCGCCTAATTCACCATTCGTTCACCTTCGCGCTAGTTATTCGTTAGCGCGTGCGGTGAGACTGACACGCTGTGACGGCCGTCGGCACTCCGAGTCCGCGGGAGATGACGGTCATCTACAACCGCGAAGACAAGATTTTCCGCGGCATTGTGACCTCGGGCGCCCTCACCTCGCTCGTCGTGCTCGGGCTCATCGGGCTCTTCCTCTTCTTGCGTGGCGCCCAGATCTTCAACGACAACGGTCTCAACTTCCTCACCGGCACCAACTGGACGGTCGGCAGTGAGGACGGCACCGTCCCCGACGAGTTCTCGATCGGAGCGATGCTCATCGGCACCGTCATCGTGTCGCTGGTCGCCATCGTGATCGCGTTTCCGCTCGCCATCGGTGGGGCGTTGTATCTCGAGTTCTACGCCCCGCAGTTCGTACGCAAGCCGTTGGTGACTATGCTCGACCTGGCCGCGTCGATTCCTTCGTTGATTTTCGGACTCTGGGGTATCGAGGTGTTCACGACGTTCGGCGAGCGCTGGGCCGTGTTTCTCAACCACCGCCTCGGCTTCATTCCGCTGTTCGGCGTGGAGTTCGAGAACTTCGGTCGCAGCCCGTTCATCGCCGGTTGCGTGCTCGCTTCGCTCATCGTGCCGATCACCACGTCAGTCGCGCGCGAAGTGTATTCGCGCACCCCGCGCGACCTGGTCGACACCTGTTATGCCCTGGGTGGCAGCAAGTGGGGCGCGATTCGAGCCGTCGTCATCCCTTACGGCAGGAGCGGCGTGATCGGCGGTGCGATGCTCGGCCTCGGACGCGCGCTCGGTGAAACCGTCGCGGTGTACCTCTTGCTCAACTTGGTGTTCAGTTACGAATTCCGGATTCTTGAGTCTGCCGGCGGCAACGTCGCTTCGTTGATTGCCACCAAATTCGGCGACGCGACACCGTACGAGTTGAAGGCTCTCGTGGCGGCGGGATTCGTGTTGTTCCTGCTCACGCTGGTGGTCAACATGACCGCAACGACCATCGTGCAACGGAGCACGCCTCGCGCATGAGCACGATTGCCGCACCAGAGGCGTCGCCGGGCGCCGCTCCCCAGACTCCGTGGGTGACGCCGCGCCCGCAACAGCTGCTCACACTGGCGACGCTGCTGGCATCGGGCCTCGTGTCGCTCGTCGTCGTGCGTTTCACCGGAGTCGCAGGGTTCGACGGCTGGGCGATCACGTTTTTTGCGGTCTCGCTGTTGCTCGCTGTGGTTCGCTCGGCCCGGGCCGGAAGCAAGGAGCGCACCGACGCAATCATGAGAGTGACCGTCACCGCGGCAGCCGCCGGAGCGTTCGTGCCGTGGCTGTCGATCTTCGGCTCGGTCATCGTGAAGGGGTACGAGGGATTGCAGCCGAACTTCTTCACACAAGACATGCGCACCACGACCCCGGACGACTTCCTCGAATTCGGCGGCGCCATTCACGCCATCGTCGGTTCACTGCTCATGGTGTTGATTGCGACGGTGATCACGCTGCCGCTCGGCATCTTGAGCGGTCTCTACCTCACCGAGGTGCGCGGAAAACTCACGTTCCTCGTGCGGTTCGTGGTGCAGTCGATGAGCGGCGTGCCTTCGATCGTCGCCGGTCTGTTCATCTACACCACCTACGTCTATGGCACCGAGTCGTTCAGCGCCATGGCTGGCGCGCTCGCGCTCTCGGTGTTGATGCTGCCCACGGTCGCGCGCACCGCCGAGGAAGTGCTGAAGCTCGTGCCCGAAGATCTTCGTTCCGCCGGGTACGCGCTCGGGGCGCGGCAGTGGCGTACGGCGCTCATGGTGGTGGTTCCGACGGTCCGCAGCGGACTCACGACAGCGGCGATTCTCGGAGTTGCGCGCGTGATCGGTGAGACGGCACCGCTGCTTCTCACCTCGCTTTCCAACTCATCGCTGCGAATCAACCCGATCGAGGGACCGATGGCGTCACTGCCGACCTACATCTTCGGGTACCTGCAGATCGGCACGGAGTACGCAATCGCGCGCGCGTGGAGCGCCTCGTTCGTACTGCTCGTGCTCGTGCTCGTGCTGTTCGTGATTGCGCGCCGATTCGGCGGAAAGGACAAGCGGTAAGGGATGTCGGACCAGACGAAGGTAGTTTCAGCGAAAGGAACCACGATGACCAACACCGCCACCTCTGCCGCGACGCAGACCAGCGGGCCGACGGCGTTTGCCGGGCTCGAGACTCGCGGCGCGCACGCATGGTTCGGCAAGCACCACGCGCTCTCCGACTTGTCGCTCAAGTTCCCGGCACGCACCGTCACGGGGCTGATCGGTCCGTCTGGTTGCGGCAAGTCGACGTTCATCAGGTTGTTGAACCGCATGCACGAGTTCATCCCGAGTGCGGCGATGGCCGGGCAGGTGCTGCTCCACGGGCAAGACATCTACGACCCGACGGTGGACGCCGCCGAGGTGCGGCTCAAGGTGGGCATGGTGTTCCAGAAGCCGAACCCTTTTCCGGCGATGACGATTCGCGAGAACGTGCTGGCAGGCATCAAGCTCGCGCATCTGAAGAAGCCGAACCACGACGACATCGTCGAGAGTTGCCTCACTCGTGCCGGCTTGTGGAAGGAAGTCAAGGATCGCCTCAGCGCATCGGGCGGCTCGCTCTCGGGCGGTCAGCAGCAGCGGCTCTGCATCGCCCGCTCGCTCGCCGTCGAGCCCGAGGTGCTGCTGATGGACGAGCCGTGCTCCGCGCTCGACCCGGGCAGCACCCTGCGCATCGAGGAGACGATCAAGGAGCTGGCGGAGAAAATCACCGTCATCATCGTCACGCACAACATGCAGCAAGCCAGCCGCGTCAGCGACTATTGCGCGTTCTTCCTCACCGACGGCGGCCCGGGGTATCTCGTCGAAGCCGATGCCACCCGCAAGATTTTCACCAATCCGACTGACCCGCGCACGGCCGATTACGTACAGGGCAAGTTCGGCTGATCGGGCCCGCAGCGCAGTTCACTTCGAATTCACCTTGTGGTTGCTCGACGTACGCCACGCCGACAGGCGCTGGCAAGTCGGCGTCCTTAGGTTTTCCGCCAATACAAACCGATTCAAAGGAGTGGGGAATCCCATGAAGAAGAAACTGTTCAGTCTCATCTCGCTGGCCGTGGTCGGCTCGCTTGCCGTCGGCAGTGCGGCGTTCGCCGAGAGCATCAACGGCTCGGGTGCCACGTTCCCGCAGTCGTTCCAGTCGAGTGCGACCGCGGCGTTCAACGCAGCGACCGGACACACGGCGACCTACGCCAACCCAGGCGGCGGATCATCGAAAGGCAAATCTGACTTCAAGGCGAACCTGACGGACTTCGGCGGCACCGACTCGTCGGTCACCGCGGCCCAGGCCGCGGCCTTCGACTGGGTGTACATTCCCTACGTCGGCGGGGCGATTTCGGTCGCTTATCGACTCGACGAACTGAGCGGTGTCACACTGTCGCTCACCCCGACGACGATCAACGGCATCTTCGGTGGCACGATTTCAAAATGGAACGACCCATCAATCGTCAATGACCTGAAAACCAACCCGGTCTACGCCAACTCGAAGAAGAAAAGCGAAATCAAAGGAGTGAGTGCCTTGATTGCTACCCCGGCAGCGGGATCGGCCGAGGTGACCGTTTCGGCAATTCCCAACGTGTTCAAGACACTGAAAGGCAAGTCGATCGAAATCGTCGATGCGAAGTCCAAAAAGGTGTTGAAGAAAGGGACGTTCAGCGCCGCGGAAACGGCTGTCAGTTTCGGCGCCAAGGAAGGCGTGAACTACTCCGTGCGCGTCAGTGGCAAAGAAGTTGCGAACTTCGCACAGACAACAGTGACGTTGCCCGACAAGGACATCATCGTAGTCTACCGATCCGACGGCTCGGGTACGAGCAACAACTTCTGCAACTTCATGCGCCAAGTGGCAAACAGTGACTGGGTGCAGAACGACGCCTTCACGTCGTGCATCCCCGGCGGCTCGTCGAAAGTTGCGAGCTACGGTTCCCGCTACCAGGGTCAGAGCGGTTCGGCGAACGTGTCCAACTACGTCGCTGACACCAACGGCTCGATCGGCTACACCGAGGTGTCGTTCGTCCTCGACGCGACACGCGCCGCGAAGGGTATGAAGTCGGCCAACGTGCGCAACGCGGCCGGTAAGTTCGTCGCTCCGACCGCGGCGGCAACGTCAGCATTCTTGTCCGGTTCGACCGTCGACGACAAGGGGTTCGTGACGTTCGACTACAAACAAACCACCAACACTGCCGCGTACCCGGTAGTCGCCATCACCTACGCACTTGCCAAGACCGCGAAGTCGGGGAAGAACGACGTGGTGAAGGCCTACTACGACTGGATCCTCAACACCTACGCGCCGGCCAACGCCGAAGCCCTCGCCTACGCGCCGCTCACCGGTGCGCTGAAGACCGCGGCATTGGCCCAAGTCGCGAAGATCAGCAGCAAGTAAGCCAACAGCAAACAAGCCTCGCCTCCCCTCGGCGGGCTCAGGTGGTCCCGGGTGAAAAGCCCGGGACCACTGCTTTTTCTGATCAATCGCGCAGTGCGCAAAGCACGGTCGCGGCTGCGGCGAAGCCGACGAGCTGCATGGCGATGAACATCGGCACCGACTTCGGCGCGATTCCCGCGAAGGAGTCGCTGCAGGCGCGGGCGATGGTGACGGCAGGGTTTGCCAGCGACGTCGACGAGGTGAACCAGTAGGCGCCGCCGATCCACACACCGACGGCCACCGGGACAGATTCGGGGCGCGACTGACCGATCAGGAAGATGACGAGCAGCAGTCCGAACGTGGCGACCACCTCTCCGAGCCACACGCCGCTGCCGTCACGAACTTTCGTAGACGGCCCGAGTACCTCGAATTGGAACATCAGGTTGGCGACTGCGGCGCCGACGACTCCGCCGACCACCTGCGCCACGAGATAGGGGACGAGTTCGCCCCACGGGCGTTCGCCGCGCAGGCACGTCATGGCGGTGACGAGCGGATTGAAGTGGGCACCTGAGATCGGGCCGAACATGAGGATCAGCGCGATCAAGGCCCCGACCGTTGCGCCCGCGTTCGCGAGGAGTTGTACGGCGACGTCGTCGGTGAGGTTCGTCGCCATGATTCCCGAGCCCACCACGGCGACGATGAGGAAGCCCGTGCCGAGCGACTCGGCGAGGAGCCGCCGTGCCAGCGCGACGGTCACGTGATGTCGACCGCGAGGTCGGAGATGAGGCTCTCCACGCGCCGGCGAATCTCGTCGCGGATCGGCCGCACCGCCTCGACCCCGAGTCCTGCCGGGTCGTCGAGCACCCAGTCTTCGTAGCGCTTGCCGGGGAAGATCGGGCAGGTGTCGCCGCAACCCATCGTGATGACCACGTCGGAAGCCCGCACACGCTCGGTCGACAGTTGCTTTGGTGACTCGCCAGAGATGTCGATGCCGACTTCCCGCATCGCAGCCACTGCAGCAGGATTCAATTCGTTGGCGGGCGCCGATCCCCCCGAGTACACCGCGATCTTGCCCCGCGACAGGTGACGCAGCCACCCGGCTGCCATCTGCGAGCGCCCCGCGTTGTGCACGCACACGAACAAGACGCTCGGCGCACCATCACCAGGCTCCGCGGGAGCGGCCCCGTGCTTTGTCACGAGGCAAGTGTAGGCAACGGCCGTGCCCGAGCGACCGACAGTTCGCGGCAATCGTCTCGCACTACTCGTCGTCTTGCTCGCGGAGGAACCGCTCGAAGGCCGCGCCGATGTCGTCGGCGGTCGGTATCTCGGTGTCGTGACGGCGGTCGTACTCCTGCTCGAGCATCTGCAGGTACTCCTCGGTCTGCTCGTCTTCTTCGATGGCGGCAGCGTGCAACTCTGAGCAGCGCTGGATCTCGTCATAGAGCCCGGCGTGCTGAGTGGGAACGTTGAGCACCCGCTCGATATGGCGCAGCAGTGCCGCCGACGACTTCGGGTGCTCGGACGACGACAGATAATGCGGCACTCCGACACGCAGCGAGACCGCAGGAATGTTCTCGTGCGCGAGCCGCTCGAGCAGCACGCCGACCACGCCGGTCGGGCCCTCGTACTGGGGCCGGGATAGGCCGAGCTTGGCGGCCAGACGCGAGTTGGTCGTGCTTCCCGTCACTACTGGTGTGCGCGTGTGCGGCACCGCGTCGAGCATCGCCCCGACGGTGACCACGGCGCCGCAGCGCAATTCCTTCGCGCAGCGCACGATGCACGACACGAACGTGGGCCAGTGAAGATGCGGCTCCACCCCCGAGAGCACGACGAGGTCGCGACCGTCGTTCTCGCCGTGCACCGCGAGGATGTCGTTGGTCGGCCAGCGAATGCGTCGCCCGTCGTCGTCATCAATCCACACGTCGGGTCGCTCTTGCGTGAAGTCGAAGAACGGGTCGGGGTCGATGCTCGCGACGGTCACGCAGTTGCGCGACTCGGTGAGCCAGTCGAGTGCGGCGGTCGCGGCCCTGGTGGCGTCGAACCAGCCTTGCAGCGCCACGAGCATGACCGGCTTGTGCAGGCGCGGAATCTCGTCGATGTTCGACTCCAGCACCTCGTCGACGGTGGGATAGGAGTCGGAGTAACGCCGCGGCGTCATGTGCGCAGCCTCTCGACCACGTGGTCGATGCATGTGACGAGTGCGCGCACGTCGCTCGGTTCGACCGCAGGGAAGAGCCCGACGCGCAACTGGTTGCGCCCCAGTTTTCGGTAGCCGTCGGTGTCGACGATGCCGTTGCGGCGCAGGACGGCATTCACGTCG
>Ga0233424_10003462_pt1 | contig 10188 bp, 7 predicted proteins | sample Watercolumn_Towu_FD_181011 | JGI IMG/M metagenome (GOLD analysis project Ga0233424, IMG submission 181011) | Freshwater microbial communities from Lake Towuti, South Sulawesi, Indonesia - Watercolumn_Towuti2014_125_MG | ecosystem: Environmental > Aquatic > Freshwater > Lake | place: Indonesia... | reverse complement strand
TCGACGACGATCAGCTTTGCCTTGTTGTGATGCTTGGCTTCAATGACCCACTTGAACCCGCAGGGGTGGGCCTCGGCGGCATTGCCGCCCATGATGAGCACGAGATCGGCGTTCTTGATGTCCACCCAATGGTTGGTCATCGCACCGCGCCCAAACGTCGGGGCCAGACTGGCCACCGTCGGGGCGTGTCAAACGCGCGCCTGGTTGTCGAAGACGAGCATCCCCAGGGAACGCATCGCCTTGTGGGTGATGTAACCCGACTCGTTGGAGGATGCGCTCGCGCAGAGCATGCCGGTGGTCAGCCAGCGGTTGACGGGCTTGCCGTCGGCATTGGTGGCCTGGAAGTTGGCATCGCGGTCAGCCTTCATCATCTTGACGAGGCGGTTCATGGCCTCGTCCCAGCTGACGCGCTTCCACTCCTTGCTGCCGGGCTCACGGATTTCGGGGAACTTCAGCCGGTTGGGGCTGTGCACGAAATCGAGCAGGCCGGCGCCCTTGGGGCAGAGCGTGCCGCGGTTGACCGGGTGGTCCGGGTCACCTTCGATGTGGATGATGGACGACGTGACGTTTTTCGCCTTGTCGCCGAGGGAGTACATGATCACGCCACAGCCCACCGAGCAATAGGGGCAGGTGTTGCGGGTCTCGGTCGCCCGGGAGAGCTTGAAGTTGCGCGTCTCGGCCAGGGCCGCAGTCGGCGAGAACCCCAAGGCCACGAGGCTGGATGCTGCCAGCCCTGCGCCGCTCACCCGGAAGAAATGCCTCCGGTTCATGTCCATGGATATGGTCTCCAAGGGGCCAAGGCCCCGTTGAACTTCGATGATTGACGCCGGCACGCGGCAGCACCCTGGATTTCTCCACAATCGACCCTGGTTGTCCAATAGGGATTTGGCCGCCCCGGCGATAGGGTCGGGTATGTCCCGACGTCAGGGTGACGTCAGTTTGTCGACTCGGCTCAGGTGTTCTTCGAGATGGCGATCGTGGGGAACTTGGCCGAGTAGTCCTTGCCTTGGCCGGCGATCTTGACGGCCACCTTGCGGGCCAGCGCCTTGTAGAGCGCGGCCACCTCGCCGTCGGGCTCGGCCACGACGGTCGGCGCACCGGAGTCCGCCTGGGCGCGGATGCTCATGGCCAGCGGCAGCGCGCCCAGCAGTTCTGTCCCGTACTGGGCCGCCATCTTCTGGCCGCCCTCGGCGCCGAAGATGTGCTCGGCGTGGCCGCAGTTCGAGCAGATGTGCACCGCCATGTTCTCGACGATGCCGAGGATGGGCACGCCCACCTTCTCGAACATCTTGAGGCCCTTCTTGGCGTCGATGAGGGCGATGTCCTGCGGCGTGGTCACGATGACCGCGCCCGTGACCGGCACGCGCTGCGACAGCGTCAGCTGGATGTCGCCCGTGCCCGGCGGCATGTCGACGACGAGGTAGTCCAGCTCCTGCCAGCGCGTCTGGCGCAGCAGTTGCTCCAGCGCCTGGGTGGCCATCGGGCCGCGCCAGATCATGGCCTGGTCGTCGTCCACGAGGAAGCCGATGGAGTTGACCTGCAGGCCGTGAGCGATGTGGGGCTCCATGGTCTGGCCGTCCAGCGTCTCTGGGCGGCCGCTGGTGCCCAGCATCGTGGGCTGGCTGGGGCCGTAGATGTCGGCATCCAGCACGCCCACCTTGGCACCCTCGGCGGCCAGGGCCAGGGCCAGGTTGACTGCGGTGGTGCTTTTGCCGACACCGCCCTTGCCCGAGGCCACGGCGATGATGTTCTTCACGCCCGGCAGCAACTGCACGCCGCGCTGCACAGCATGCGCCACGACCTTGGTGATGATGCCGACGCTGACATTGCCGACGCCGGCCACAGCACGCGCCGCAGCAATCACGGCCGAGCGCAAAGCGGCATGCTGGCTGGCGGCGGGGTAGCCGAGTTCGATGTCGACCGTCACGTCGGCGCCGTCGACACGCACCGCACGCAGGGCCTTGGACTCACCCAGCGTCCGGCCGCTGCCGGGGTCGACGACGGCTTGCAGGAGGGGTTGCAGCTGGGCATCGGAAATCACGGTCATGGCGAGGGATAGTTCACGGCAAATGGGGCCGGCAGTCTAGCCCTGGGCCGCCGCGCAGCCGTCGCTGGGGCTTTGTGCGTAGAGTGGCCCGACGCCCGCAACGCCGCTGGAGAACCCATGCACCGCCCCGCCGCCTTCTTGCTCAGCACCGCCCTGCTGGCTGTGCCCGCCTGGGCCCAATCCGGCGGAGGCAAGTTGCTGCTGACCGGCGGCGTCAGCAGCATCGATGGCGCCGCCGGCGGCGGGCTGACACCCTGGGCGGTCACGGGCAGCTATGCCACCCAGGGCCAGGTCGGCGCCACCGCCTTCGTCACCCGCACCAGCACGCAGGACTACGGCCTGTGGGCCTATGGCGCTGCCCTGTCCATCCACGACCGCCTCGAGCTGTCACTGGCCCGGCAGGACTTCGACACCCGCAACAACCTCGCCCCACTCGGCCTGGCCGGCCTGCACCTCAAGCAGGACATCCTCGGCGCCAAGCTGCGCGTCGCCGGCGAGGCCATCCTGGACAGCGACCGCTGGATGCCGCAGATCGCCATCGGCCTGGAAGCCAAGCGCAGCGACGCCGGCGCCCTCGGCCCCACGCTGCACGGTGCCCTCGGCGCGAAACGCAGCGGCACCGATGTCTACGTCAGCGCCACCAAGCTCTTCCTGGCCCAGGGCCTGCTGGTGAACCTCACCCTGCGGTCCACCCAGGCCAACCAGAACGGCCTGCTCGGCTTCGGCGGCGCGCAGGGCCAGGGGCGGCGCTGGCAGCCGGAGCTGTCGATCGCCCACCTGCTGCGGCGCGACCTGGCCGTGGGGGTCGAGTTCCGCGCCAAGCCGGACAACCTGAACGCCTCCGTGCTCGGCACCGGCGCCCTGAAGGAGGACGACTGGAAGGACGTCTTCATCGCCTGGGCCCCGAGCAAGCAGTTCTCCCTGACCGCCGCCTGGGTGGACCTGGGCCGCATCGCCCCGACCCTGCAGCCACGCCGGCAGACCGGCGCCTACCTGTCGGCCCAGGTCGCCCTCTGAACGCGCGCGCCGAGCGCCGCGCCGGCTGCGCCAAGCTGGCGGCCGCCCACCGATCGCCCCGCTGAGCGATTCGCAGCAGCCTCGGTAAAGAAGATTTGCGTTAACCGCCGCGCCACAACGGGGCTTCGGGCCCATGGCAAGCTGCGCGCCCATGCACCCGATCCGCCTCACCGCCGCCGCCGCCCTGCTCGCCTGCGGGCCCTGGCCCGCCGCTTTCGCCCAAACCGCGCCCACCCCGCCCGAGCCAGCGGCATCCGCCGCGCCGCCGCGCCCGGCGGCCCGCACCGGCGAGCAGCTCAAGCGGGTGGAAATCAGCGGCACCGCGAGTGACGACAGCATCCGCAAGGGCTCGACGGCCAGCAAGATCGTCGTCACGCGCGAGGAGATCGAGAAATTCGGCGACTCCACGCTGGGCGAGGTGCTCAAGCGCCTGCCGGGCGTGACCACCGGCGGGCGCCCGGGCCGGGGCGGCGACATCCGCATGCGCGGCATGGGCGGTGGCTACACCCAGATCCTCGTGAACGGCGAGCGCATGCCGCCGGGCTTCTCGCTGGACCAACTGCCCCCGGAGCAGGTGGAGCGCATCGAGGTGCTGCGCGCGCCCACCGCCGAGTTCGGCACGCGGGCCGTGGCCGGCACCATCAACGTCGTGCTGCGCGAGGCCCTGAAGAAGCGGCTCAACGAATTCCGTGCCGGCTTCAGCACCGAACGCGGCCAGTTGAGCCCGGCCATCGGTTGGAGCCGCAACGACAACTTCGGCGAGGGCCATGCCTACAACCTGACCGTCAACGCGATGCAGATGAAGCGCATCGATGACGTCATCAACGACACCCTCACCCGCACGCTGGCGACCGGCACCGACAGCCTGCTCACCTCGCGCGGCCGCAGCGAGGAGGACCGCAAGGCCCTTAACCTGACCGGCCGCGTGCAGCTCAAGCTCAACGCGACCGACACCCTGGCCATCCAGCCCTTCATCGTCTCCAGCAAATCCACGACGAGTTCCCAGCTGTTCCAGACGACGACGCCCACGCCCAACCCGCGCCCCAGCGGCTTCTACGACGAGGCCGACACCGACGGCGACAACCGCTTCACGATGGCACGCCTGAACGTGCAGTGGCAAAGCCGCCTCGGCCCCGACACCCGGGCCGAAGCCCGCGCCGGCCTCGGCCGCGCCCGTGCCGAGAGCCACAGCCTGCGCCAGGAGCGGCTCGCCGGCGCGGCCACGCGGCTGCAGGAGGACAGCACCGACAGCCGCGACAACAGCTGGAGCGCGCTGGCCAAGCTGTCGCACAACCTGGGCAATGACCACTCGCTGGTGAGCGGCTTCGAAGCCGAGGGCAACACCCGGCACCAGAACCGCGTGACCCTGGTCAACGGCCTGCCGCAGCCCGGGCTGGACGACTTCGGCGACGACCTCGACGCCGCCACCACCCGCTACGCCGCCTACCTGCAAGACGAATGGACGGTGGGCAAGCAATGGGACTTCTACGCCGGCGCGCGCTGGGAGGGCATCACGACGCGCTCCAGCGCTGCGACCTATGCCGCCCGCAACCGCTCCAGCGTCTTCACGCCGCTGGCGCATGCCCGCTACAAGCTGGACGAGCGCGGCCGCGACATGATCCGCGCCAGCATCACGCGCAGCTACCGCAGCCCGCAGCTGCAGGACCTGATCGCCCGGCCCACCATCAACAGCCAGGTGCCCCACCAGGCCAACACGCCCGACCGGGCCGGCAACCCCGACCTCAAGCCCGAACTGGCCACCGGCCTGGAGATCGGCTACGAGCACTACCTGAGCAAGGGCGGGCTGCTGAGCGCCAACCTCTTCACCCGGCGCATCACCAACCTGATGCGCACCGTGACAGCCCTGGAGACGGTGCCCTGGTCCAGCACGCAGCGCTGGGTGGCGCGCCCGCAGAACATCGGCAAGGCCACGACCACCGGGCTGGAGCTGGAGGCGCGGTTCCGGCTGGACGAATACCTGCCCGAGGCCCTGCCCATCAATGTGCGCAGCAACTTCAGCTTCTTCACGTCCAAGGTGGACGGCATCCCCGGGCCCAACAACCACATCGACGGCCAGCCCAAGGCGACCGCCAACCTCGGCGCCGACTACCGGCTGCGCTCCCTGCCCCTGACGCTGGGCGCCTCGCTGAACTGGACACCCTCCACCACCATCCAGCAGACCCTCATCACCGAAAGCAGCACCAGCCGCAAGGCGGTGGTGGACGCCTTCGCCCTGTGGGCCATCGACACCGAGCAGTCGCTGCGGGTGTCGGCTTCCAACCTGTCGGCGATGGACTACTACTCCGGCAGCGTCATCAGCACGGGGGACCAGCTCATCACGTCGCGCAGCGGTGGGCCGAGCTATACGCAGTGGCAGGTGCGTTGGGAAATGAAAATTTGAGGGCGGGGCGCTTGGCGCTTGGCGTTTGGCGTTTGGATGCTTTTGCATGGAGCCTTAGCGCCTCGATGCACCGCCGCGGGAATCCGCCCCGCGATGGCGGGTAACTTTTCTCTGCTGCGCCAGAGAAAAGTCACCAAAAGAGAGGCGCTAACCGCATGCCAGCGGCTCGGTGCCAAGGCTCGCGCGCGAGAACAGTCGCTCGGCTGGTGCGCCGAAGCGACCCGCTGCGCTCTCGCTGCTGTCCCTGTCACGACCGCCACAGATCGGACCTTCACCACGGTTAACGCCGGCTGCACGCCGGGCTCACCAATGAATGCGCCCACCCGCACGACGCGCCGTCGACGGCGCTTGGCTTTCAACTCGTGAGTTCGGCGTGCAGCCGACGTTCAGCGCATGGACGGTGGATGCTTCGGGCTGGTGACAGGGACAGCAGCGAGAGCGCAGCGGCTCGCCTCGGCTGAGGCTGTGAGCGCGGGTTCTCGCGCACCGCTCTTCGCAGGCTTCGGGCGACGTGCGGTTCAGCGCCTCTTCTTTGGTGACTTTCTTCTGGCGCAGCAGAAGAAAGTTACCCGCCCGCCGGGGCGGACTCCCGGCACGGTGCACCGAGTCGAAAGGCTCTCAGCAAAAGCCGCCCAGCCACAAGATCGAGCCAAACGCTCACCCCCGACCCTCCGTCACCCAGGGCCCCGTGATGCCGTCCAGATCGCAGTCCCACAAGGCCTGCGCATCCATCTCATCCACCACCCCTTCGCCATACACCTTCAGCGCCAAGCTGCGCAGCATGATGACCATGCCGCGCACAAAGGCCGCGCGCCCCGCCTCGCCGGCCACGCCGAGCAGCACCGAGGCGTCCAGCTTCACGTAGTCCAGGCCGGCCTGGTAGAGCCGCTCCACCTGCGCCAGGCTCGCGCCGGCATGCTCCAGGCCGAGCTTCACGCCCAGCGGGCGCAACTGCTGCCCCAGCTCCAGCAGGCGCTCGAAATGCTCGGTGGCCGCCGCCTCGGTCATGTCCAGCAGCAGCCCGCGGGCGGCTTGCGGCCACTGGGCGAGGGACTCGCGCAGCTGCGGCAGGAAGGCCGCATCGGCCAGGGATGAGGCGGCCACGTTGATGCAGCGCGCATGGCCGTCGGCGGCGATGGCCTTCAGCGCCAGCGCCACGGCGAACAGGTCGGCCGAGGCGGTCAGGCGCGCCCGCACGGCCAGCGGCAGCCAGGTGGCCGCGGGCTTGAACTCCCCGTCGAGCTGCAATTGCAGCGGGCACTCTAGGTGCAGCAGGCGGCCGGCACGGTCGCGCACCGGGTACTCCACGAGCTGGCCGCGCGCATCGCCGATGGCCTGCTGCAGCTGGGCCCGCCACAGGGCCTCGCCCTGCTCGCGCCCGATGCCCGGCTCCGCCACGATCTCGACCACGAAGCCGCCCCGCGCCTCGCCCAGGTGCTCGGCGCGCGCCAGGGCGGCATCCGCCTCGCCCAGCCAGACGCTGCTCGGGCGCTCGCGCGGCAGCTCCACCGCGCCCAGGGCCACCTGCACGCCCGGCCCATAGGCCGGCAGGCTGGCGCGCAAGGCATCGGCCAGCGCATGCGCGGTCTCGGCGGCCACGCCTTCGGCGGGCAGCCAGAGCGCGAAGTCGCCGCCATTGAGTCGGCCGACGCGGCAGCCCGGCACCGACTCGGGGTAGGCCTGCAGCGCCGACACCACGGTCAGCAGCACCTCGTCGGCCGAGGCGCGCCCGAGCCGCGCGTTCAGGCCCGGCAGGTCGCGCAGGCGCACCAGCACCAGGCCGGCAATCACCGGGCCGTCGTCGCGCTGCAACGCGGCATCCAGCTCGGCGAGGAAATGCTTGCGCGTGGACACACCCGTGAGCGGGTCGTGGTGCACCTGCTCGCGCAGGACGAGCAACTGGCCGGCCTGGGCTTCGAACAGGTCCTTCACGCGCTGCACCATCGCGTTCATCGCGCGGGTCAGGCGCTGCAGTTCGGGCACGCGCGGCTCGGTGACCTGGCCATAGCTGCCGGCCAGCACACCCTCGGCCTGGGCCACGGCGGCATCCAGCGGGCGGCGGATGCGCCGCAGGCCCACCGAGGCCGCGATCGCTGCGCCGATGCCGACGATCAGCATCCAGGCCACCAGGCGCCGCGTGCCGAACCACAGCGCGTCATGCGCATAGCTGGCATGGCTGCGCAGCTCGACGGTGCCGATGGCATTCCAGCCGCTGGACACCTGGGCCACCCCGGGCGCGACATCGATCGGCAGCCAGGCGCGGAACCACGCCGGCGCCTGGCCGGGGCGCGGGGCTTCCGAGCGCTCGAACACCACCTCGCCCTTGGGCGAGCGCCAGCGCACGAACTCGTAGGCGCCGGTGTCGAACTGGGCCGAGACCAGCAGCTTGATCAGCTCGGCGTCGCCCTTCTGCTGGGACAGCGCGAGCGCCAGCGATTGCGCGTTGTCCGCGTTCTTGAGCTGCAGCTGCGTGCGCATCAGCCCCTGGGTGGACACCGTGGACAGGCCGACCGCGCCGCCCAGGGCCGCCAGCACCACGCCCAGCACCAGCCAGGCGATCTGCCGCATCAACGACATGTCTCGCTCTCCATCAGATGAAGCCCTCCGCCCTGACCTTCGCCACCAACTCCCGCCACAGCGACAAGCGCGCCATCGGGTCCCCGGCCGTCACCTGCCCGGCGCCCTGCCAGAGGCCTTCGGTGTTGAAGCTGAACACCGGCGTCAGGTCAGGCCGTTGCGAGGCCGGCAGCACCTCCGGCCGCAGGTTGTCCAGGATCAGCGGCTCGCTGCCCGGCTCGGCATAGTAGGCGAGCACCATGTGGGCCAGGGACTGGCCTTGCAGCCGGGCACGCACATAGACCATGCGCAGCCGGGCGGTGGGCACGCCGGCGGCGGCGAGGCTGAAATACTTGGCGATCGCGTAGTCCTCGCAGTCGCCAGCCCGCTTCTCCAGGCTTTCCAGCGGCGTGGCCCAGTAGTCGGGCAGGCCCCAGGTCACCGTGTCCTCGCGGAAGGCCAGGCGCCGGTTGAAGAAGTCGTTGATGTCCTTGAGGCGCAGCAACTCGTCATGGGTGCCGCTGCGCTCGATCTGCTGCACCAGCGCCTGCGCCTGCTCCACCACGCGCGGCCCGCGCGTGGCGGCCGCCTCGAGCACGCGCGCCACGTCATAGGCCGCCGCCGCCAGCAAGGGCCCCAGGGCCAGGGCGGCCAGCCACCCCCACCGCAGGCGCGGCAGGAGAACGACACGGAGCAAGGAAGTGGGCAAGATTGACGGAGCAGGCAACTCGATTCACTGTAACCGTCCGTTGCGCGCCTAAGATTTTCGGATCATGCAAAACCCGGTCTCACCGCACAGCACGCGCACGCAGCAGATCCGCGACGATCTCGATCTGTCCCGCCGCCGTGGTGCGCTGCAACAAATCCACATTCCCCCCTGCCCCGAACTGCTGGCCCAGCTGCAGCAGGCCATGGGCGACGGAGAACCCGACCTCAACCTGATCGCCCGCATCGCCTCCAGCGACGTGGCCATGGCCGCCACACTGCTGCGCATCGCCAACGGGCCGCTGTTCAAGCCGGTGGGCCCGCCCTGCACCACCGTCGGCCAGGCGATGACGCGCATCGGCGTCAACGAGAGCGTCGCCGTCATGACGGCCTTCCTGGCCCGCCATGCCATCCCGGTGAACTCGCCGCAGCTGGCCCGCTTCTGGGAGCGCAGCACCAAGCGCGCCATCGCGATGGCCACCATCGCACGCGAGCTGCCGGGTCTGTCGCCCGACCTCGCGCACAGCTTCGGCCTGTTCCTGCACGTGGGCATGCCGGTACTGCTGCAGAGCGTGCGCGGCTATGCCGCCACCATGGTGGAGGCCGCCGCCCGCATCGACCGCCCCTACATCGCCACCGAGAACGCCAACCACAAGACCGACCATGCCGTGGTGGGCGCGCTGGTGGTGCGCGTGTGGAACCTGCCGCCGCTGCTGATGGCCGCCATCCGGCTGCACCACGACTTCGCGGCCCTGGGCCATGGCGACATCGACCCCGAGGTGCACACCCTCGTGGCCGCCGGCCTGATCGCCGAGCACCTGATGCGCAAGCACGAAGGCCTGCCGGAAGACGCCGACTGGGCGGGGCACCACCAGGCCGCGCTGGATTGGCTGCACATCGGCTGGGACGAACTGGCCCACTGGGAAGAAGCCGTCGGCGCCCAATTCGACGCGGCGTGAAGCTGCCGCGCCTGCGCGTCCTCGTGCTGGTCGCCATGATCCTGGCGTCCCTGGGCACGGTGGGCTGGTGGATCTTCGGGCCACCCGGCGTGGCGGTGGAGCTGACCCGGCGCAGCTGGCGCCTGGAGATCATCGTGGAGCGGCTGCGCGCCGAAAACGGCTCGGACTGGTGCGACGAGCTGCCCGAAGGCGCCTTCGACATCACCCGCCGCCTGAGCACCGACCCCACCGGCCAGCGCGCCGAGCCGGGCGAGCACTGCCGCTACACCGTGCTGGCCTGGCGCCGCAGCTGGATCGTCAAGAACGAGGGCGGCCCCGGCGAGCAGCCGCAGTGGCCGAGGCCGCCGCTGCGCATGGCGCCGCCCGGCCAGCCGGGGAGCGAACGCCTCGGCAAGCGGGAGGCCTTCTACGAAATCGAGCTCAGCGACGGCGGCGACCACCTCTGGACCTGCCGCGTCGACCTGCCGCGCTGGCAGCAGCTGAGAGAGGGCCAGCGCTTTCGC
>Ga0233424_10003461_pt1 | contig 10191 bp, 8 predicted proteins | sample Watercolumn_Towu_FD_181011 | JGI IMG/M metagenome (GOLD analysis project Ga0233424, IMG submission 181011) | Freshwater microbial communities from Lake Towuti, South Sulawesi, Indonesia - Watercolumn_Towuti2014_125_MG | ecosystem: Environmental > Aquatic > Freshwater > Lake | place: Indonesia... | reverse complement strand
GTGGAGGCCCCGGCGCTGAACCTGCCCTTCCGGCAGGCGGGCGGCGTGACGGGCGGGCAGTGGACCGTGCCGCTGCGCCGCAGCACCGAGGACGACACCCAGCCGTTCACCGTGACCGCCGTGTCCCGGCGCGACCCGGCTCCGGCATCGGGCGCGGCCCCGGTCCCTGAACTGGCCTCCTGGCTGCGGGGGCAGGCGTTCCATTCGGTGCTGATCGTGACGCCCGGCGCGTCAAGTCCCGGTGTCACAGCGCCGTGACCGGGCGGGCTCTATCCTGATTGGATGACCGCGTCTGCCGATTCCGCGAAGCCTCACATTCACGTTCCGGACGGCTCCTGCTGCACCCCGAAGAAGTTCGCGCACCTGCATCAGCACACGCAGTACTCGCTGCTGGACGGCGCGGCGAAACTCAAGGACCTGCTGAAGTGGGCCAAGGAGGTCACGCCGGAGGGGCAGACCCCGGCGCTGGCCATGACGGACCACGGGAACATGCACGGCGCGGTGCACTTCTACAACTACGCGACCGGGATGGGCGTCAAGCCGATCATCGGCTACGAGGCGTACGTGGTGCCGGGCGAGGGGACCCGCCGCGACCGGACGCGCGCGCAGGACGGCGAGAAGGGCATCTTTCACCTGACGCTGCTCGCCCGTGATTTCGAGGGCTACCAGAACCTCTGCCGCCTGAGCAGTCGCGGGTACACGGAAGGCTACTACTACAAGCCGCGCATCGATCACGAACTGCTGCAGGAGCACCACAAGGGCGTCATCGCCTTTTCCGGATGCCTGGGCAGCGAGGTGCAGCAGCTGCTCCTCCAGGGCCGCGAGGACGACGCCAAAAAACGCCTGCTGTGGTACCGCGAGCTGTTCGGCGAGAACTACTTCATCGAGATCCAGGATCACGGGCTGCCCGAGCAGAAGCGCAACAACCCTGTCCTGCGGGCCTGGGCGCAGGAACTCGGGATCGGGATGGTCGCCACGAACGACGGGCATTACGTCAAGAAGAGCGACGCCACCGCGCACGAGACGCTGCTGGCCATCCAGACGAAGGCGACCCTCGCGGACGAGAACCGCTTCAAGTTCCCCTGTGACGAGTTCTACGTGAAGAACCTCGAGGAGATGCAGGCGTTCCTGCCGGTGAGCGAGTGGGGCGAGGAACCCTTCGACAACACCGCGATGATCGCGGACCTGTGCAACGTGGACCTGCCGGTGGGCAAGAAGCGCGTGTACCAGATGCCCGCCCTCCCCATCCCCGAGGGCCGCACCATGCCCGAGGAACTGCGCGTGCAGACGTACCGCGGGACCGTGAAACGCTACCCGGCGCACGCCACGGAAGGGCTGCTGCGCGACTACGCGACCCGCACCCTGACCGCGCTGGGCGCCGACGCGCAGAAGGTGCTGAAGCGCGCGGGCGGCTGCGACCCGCAGACCTGCGACCTGGAGACGCTGTACACCCTGCTGGCCTTCGCGGGCAGCGAGTGGGAGGCACGCGGCAAGGCGGCGGGCGAGAAGTACACCAAGTACCCCGCGCTGGAACTCATGGAGGCCGAGGTGGACTCCGGGCCGCTGCCCGCCTACGCGCACGAGGACTGCCGCCGCGCCGCGCAGAAGTCCAGCGACACCAGCATCACCCTGGACGCCGACGAGCACGGCGAGGAGACCACCCGCGCCCACCACCGGCACGCGCTGGTGATCCTGCGCCGCGCCGAGTACGAACTGAGCGTCATCAACAACATGGGCTTCCCCGACTACTTCCTGATCGTCGCGGACTACATCAACTGGGCCAAGGATCAGGACATCAGCGTGGGGCCCGGGCGTGGCTCGGGGGCAGGCTCGCTCGTGGCGTACGCGATGCGCATCACGAACCTCGACCCGCTGGAATTCGAGCTGCTGTTCGAGCGCTTCCTGAACCCCGACCGCATCTCCATGCCGGACTTCGACATCGACTTCAACGACGCCCGGCGCACCGAAGTCATCCAGTACGTGCAGGACAAGTACGGCGAGGACAAGGTCGCGCAGATCGCCACCTTCGGGACCATGGCGTCCAAGGCGTGCCTGAAGGATGTGGCGCGCGTCATGGGCCTGGAGTACGCCAAGGTCGACAAGGTTTCAAAACTCATCCCGATCAAGTTCGGCAAGAGCTACAGCCTCGAGCAGGCGCGCGAGGCCGTGCCGGACATCCAGCAGATGCTGAACGAGGACGCCCAGCTGAAAGAGGCGTACGAGTTCGCGCAGAAACTCGAGGGGCTGACCCGCCACGCCAGCGTCCACGCCGCCGGGGTCGTCATCGGCAAGACGCAGCTGACCGACCTCGTGCCCGTCATGCGCGACACCTCGGGCGCGGGCATGGTCTGCCAGTACGACATGAAGGCCGTCGAGGACATCGGCCTGATCAAGATGGACTTCCTGGGCCTGCGCACCCTGTCCTTCCTGGACGAAGCCAAACGCATCCTCAAGGAATCCGGCACCGACTTCGAGGCCCGCTACGGCACCTTCGACGACATCCCCTTCGACGACGCCCGCACCTACGAACTCCTCAGCCGCGGGGACACCAAGGGCGTCTTCCAGCTCGAAGGGGCCGGGATCGCCGACGCGTCCAGGCGCCTCAAACCGCGCCGCCTCGCGGACATCATCGCCCTCTCGGCGCTGTACCGCCCCGGCCCGATGGAGAACATCCCCACCTACGTCCGCCGCCACCACGGCATCGAGCAGGTGGACTACGTCCGCGACGGCTTCCCGAACAGCGCCCAGTACCTCGAGAAGATCCTCGCCGAAACCTACGGCATCCCCGTGTACCAGGAGCAGATCATGCAGATCGCCTCCGAGGTCGCCGGATTCAGCTTAGGCGGGGCCGACCTGCTGCGCCGCGCGATGGGCAAGAAAGACGCCGAGGAGATGAAACGCCAGCGGCAGATCTTCGTCGAGGGCGCCGAGGGCAACGGCGTGCCGAAGGACGAGGGGAACAAACTGTTCGATCTGCTCGACGCGTTCGCGAACTACGGCTTCAACAAATCCCACTCCGCCGCGTACGGCGTCATCACGTACCAGACTGCGTGGCTCAAGGCGAACTACCCCGTGCAGTTCATGGCCGCCCTGCTGACGGTGGAACGCAAGGACAGCGACAAGGTCGCCGAGTACGTCAGCGACGCCCGTAAGATGGACGTCCACGTCCTCCCCCCGGACATCAACAAGTCCGCGCCGGACTTCGCGGTCGTCGGGCAGGACATCCTCTTCGGCCTGTACGCCATCAAGGGCCTCGGCGAGGGCGCCGTCCTGAAGATCCTCGAGGAACGCGAACGCGCCGGCGCCTTCAAGAGCCTCGCGGACTTCTGCTCCCGCCTGGGCAACAAGGTCTGCAACCGCAAGGCCATGGAAAGCCTCATCAAGAGCGGCGCCTTCGACCAGTTCGGCGACCGCCGCCAGCTCCTCGAGAGTCTCGAGGAATCCATGACCTGGGCGCAGGGCGCCGCCGCGCTCGCCAACAGCGGCATGGACGCCCTGTTCGGCGCGCAGGAAGTCGCCCCCGAACCCAAGCTGAGGACCGGCGTCACCCCCTACACCGACCTGGAACGCCTCAGCATCGAGAAAGAAGCCCTCGGCCTCTATATCTCCGGCCACCCGCTCGAACAGCACGAGGGTCTGCGCGAAGCGGCCAGCTGCCGCATCAGCGACCTCGACACGTGGTTCCAGACGCAGAACGTCGCCCCCGGCAAACGCATCAAGGCCGTCCTTGCAGGCATGATCGAGAGCGTCGTCAAGAAACCCACCAAGTCCGGCGGCATGATGGCCCGCTTCATCCTCGCCGACGAATCCGGCCAGACCGAACTCGTCGCCTTCAGCCGCGCCTACGACCGCATCCAGGACAAGCTGATCAACGACACCCCCGCCCTCGTCATCGTCGAACTCGAAAGCGAGGACGGCGGCCTGCGCGCCATCGCCGAGGAAGTCGTCAGCGTCGAACAGCTCGGCGAGGTCCCCAAAGTCATGTACGTCACCATCGACCTGGAACACGCCACCCCCGACGCCCTCGGCGAATTCCAGAGCCTCCTCGACGAACACGCCGGCAGCATGCCCACCTACCTCCGCCTCGAGACCCCCGAACAGTTCGTCCTGTACCAGCTCGACCACGGCATGGGCAGCAGCGAAGCCATCCGCGTCCTGAACCACACCTTCCCCTGGGCCGACGCGTACCTCGCCTACGACCAGCAGACCATCCTCGGCCGCTTCGCCCCCAAACCACCAGCATGGATGAATAAACAGAACGGCAGCATGCGGGCTTAAGCGCGGGCGGACCCCTCCCCTGTGCGGAGAACCCCTCAGTCAGCTTCGCTGACAGCTCCCCTCAAAGGGGCGCCTTTTTGTGCCTCCCCTTGAGGGGAGGTGTCCCCGGAGGGGGCGGAGGGGTTACGCTGCGGGTCATGCGTGACCTGCATTCGAGGCGTCTGGTGTCGCGTGCGCGTGAGCTGCGGCGGGCCATGACGCCTGCGGAGCGGCGGTTGTGGTTCGATCTGCTTCGGTCGCATCCTGTGCGGTTCCGTCGGCAGGTGCCGCTGCTGGGCTTCATCCTGGATTTCTACGCGCCGTCCGCGCGGTTGTGCGTGGAGGTGGACGGCACGTCGCATGATTCGCCGGATGCTGTGGCGTATGACGCCGAGCGGTCGCGGGTGCTGGCGGGTGCGGGAATCCGGGTGCTGCACGTGCGGAACGTGGAGGTCATGCGGAACCTGCCCGGTGTGGCCGCCCTGATTGAGTCATCGCTCCGGGAATAAAAAAAGGCTCCCCTTGAGGGGAGCTGTCAGCGAAGCTGACTGAGGGGTTGCCTTCGGCTCAGGCGTATTTGGCGCGCATCATCATGATCTTGAGTTCGTGGGGGCTGGTGGCGCTCTGCAGGGCGTCGTCTTCGTGCATGAGCCCTTCCTGAACGAGGTGGGCGAGGTGCTGGTCGAAGGTGTGCATGCCGCGGGCGCCGCCTTCCTGGAGGGCCTGTTTGATTTCTTCCATGCGTTCGGGGTCTTTGATGCATTCGCGGACGGTGGGGGTGCCGAGCATGATTTCGAGGCCGAGGACGCGGCCGCCGCCGACTTTGGGCAGGAGGCGCTGGCTGACGATGCCGACGATGCTCTCCGAGAGGCCCTGGCGGATCTGGTCGCGTTCGTGGGGGGCGAAGAAGTCGATGATGCGGTTGACGCTGCGGATGGCGTCCTGGGTGTGCAGGGTGCTGAAGACGAGGTGGCCGGTCTGGGCGGCGGACAGGGCGGCTTCGACGGTTTCCTTGTCGCGCATCTCGCCGATGAGGATGACGTCGGGGTCCTGGCGCATGCTGGCGCGCAGGCCGTTGGCGAAGCTCATGGTGTCGAGGCCCAGTTCGCGCTGGCTGATCATGGCCATGCGGTCTTTGTGCAGCACTTCAATGGGGTCTTCGAGGGTGACGATGTTGACGGGCTGGGTGGCGTTGATGTGGTCGAGGAGGCTGGCGAGGGTGGTGGTCTTGCCCGATCCGGTGGGGCCGGTGACGAGGATCAGGCCGCGTTCGTGCTGCGCGAGTTGTTCGAAGGTCTCGACCGGGAGGCCGAGCTGCTGGAAGGTGGGGATGGGTTTGTCCTCGATGACGCGCATGATCAGGCCGATGCTGCCGCGCTGCCAGTAGGCGTTGACGCGGAAGCGGGCGAGGCCGGGGATGCCGTAGGCGAAGTCGGCTTCGCGGCGTTTGACGAAGTCGTCCCACATGGGGCCGTTCATCATTTCGCGGGTGAACGCTTCGACGTGTTCGTGGCCGAGTCGGGTGTCCCCGAAGCGTCTGATCTCGCCGTTGATGCGGCCAGCGGGGGCGCTGCCGGTGCGCAGGTGGATGTCGCTGGCTCCTTCTTTGACAATGGCGGTCAGTACGCTGTTCAGGACACTCATGGTGCCCTCAGGGTAGGGGCAGGGGTCTTACAGTTTCGTTGCGCTGGGCTGCGTTTCGGTGGGGTTCATGTCCCCCTTCTGGGGGGTGGGGCCGCGCAGCTTGCGGCTTTCGAGGTCGGCGTGGTGGGTCAGGTAGCGCAGCCACGCCTTGGCGGTGAGGTCCCCGAGGCTGTTGTGGGGGATGGTCTGGTCGTCGTTGGGGGGGCGGGTGTGGAGTTGCCGGGCGAGGTCGACGCTGGCGGCGCGGGTGCTGGTGATCATGGCCTGCAACTGGGGCAGGGCGGTGTCCTGGGGAGGCCGGTGGGTGTGGTAGGGCGCGGTGAGGTCGGGGTGCCGGCCGAGCGCGGCGCCGAGGCGGTGCTGGCCCCAGCGTTCGATGCCGATGATGTGCGCCAGTGTTTCGCGGTTGGCGTGCGTGTCGGCGGCCCGCGCGGCGCGGCCGGTGAGGTGGGTGCCGCTGGTTTCGAGGCTGTGGGCGAGTTCCTGGTAGGAGCTGCGGCCGGCGGGGCGCTCTAAGACGCGGCTGACGACGGCGCCCTTGAGGTCGCGCTGGCGGGTGCGGGCGAGGTACGCGGCGCCGGCGGCCACGCCGACGGTGGCGACCGTGATCAGGGCGGGCACGGCGGGGCTGGTTCTTCGCTGGCTCATGCCGCATGGTACGCGCTTCAGGGGGGTGTGGTTCCGTCCGCCGGGGGGGTCAGGGGGGGGCAGGTCAGGACCCGGTCGGGCAGGCCGATCAGCTGCACGTGCGAGTCGGCGGGGCAGGGGAGGGCCTCCCGGAGCATCAGCGGGTGTGCCAGGGTGTACTCGGGCAGCTCCAGGGGCAGGCCGCGCGCGCCCCACCCGAAGCCCTTCCCGAGCCGCGCGCCGCGCGTGTCCACGGCGACGCACGCGAGGACGGCCGCCTGCGCGCCCTCGGGGGTCAGGGTGGGCTCGCCGTACGTCGGCAGGGCGCTCAGGCGCGCGCCGCGCGGGTCGGTGACGCGCCAGTACCAGCCGCCTTTCTTCTGGTGCGGGACGTAGAGGGTCTTTCCGGTCTTCAGCGCCTGCTGCCGCAGGGGGAGCAGCGCGCGTTCGGGCCCGATGATCAGGGTGTGCCGCGCCGTGAGGTCGGGGTGGGCCAGCAGCTGCGCGGCGGCCTTCTTCGCGTGCGTGAAGTTCGGGCAGTGCCCGTGCGGCGGCAGGGGGTAGGCGCAGGCCTGCTTGCCCATCAGGTCGTCCCACACCTGTTCGCGCACGGCTCCGGCAGTGCTCATACCTGCACGCTAGCAAAATGCGACTGCTTCCCGCCTCCTGCACCCCGCGTCCCGGATAGGTCATCTGGCGGCGGCGCGCGGCGGGGGGTGGGGCTACACTCGGGCGCATGACGGATGGCGTGCGGGCAGAGGTGGTGCGGGTGGCGGCAGCGGCGTACCCGGTGGAGTTCCTGGCGGACTGGGCGGCGTATGAGGCGAAACTCTCGCGCTGGGTGGCGGACGCGGCGGGGCAGGGCGCGGAGCTGCTGGTGTTCCCGGAGTACGCGCCGCTGGAACTGATCAGCCTGCTGCCCACGGACCTGCATCATGACGTGGTCGGCATGCGCCCGGCGTTGCAGGCGTTCGTGCCGGACTTCGTGGCGCTGCACGCCCGGCTGGCCCGCGAGTACGGGGTGGGCATCGTCGCCGGGAGCTACCCCGTGGCGCAGGATCACGGCTTCGTGAACCGGGCGTTCGTGTTCGGTCCGGACGGCACGCAGGCGCATCAGGACAAGCTGCTGATGACCCGTTTCGAGGCCGAGGAGTGGGACATCGCGCCGGGCGAGGGCGCGGCGGTGTTCGACCTGCCCCTGCCGGGCAGGACGCTGCGTTTCGGGATCGCCATCTGCTACGACAGCGAGTTCCCGACCCTGGCGCGCGAACTCGCGGAGGCGGGCGCGGAACTGCTGGTCGTGCCGTCCTTCACCGGGAGCCGCGCGGGGTTCACGCGGGTGCGGGTGGGCAGCATGGCCCGCGCGCTGGAAAACCAGCTGTACGCGCTGCACGCCCCGCTGATCGCGGACGCCCCCTGGACGTACGCCGTCGAGGACGCGCACGGCGCGGCGGGCGTGTACGCCCCGTCGGACAACGGCCTGCCCGAGGACGGCATCGTGGCGCAGCTGGGCTGGAACGAGCCGGGCTGGCTGGTGACGGACCTGGACCTGCGCCTGACCCGCGCCGTGAGGGTGGACGGGCACGTCCTGAACTGGCGCGACCGCGTGGTGGGCGCGTCGCGTCCCACACCGGCGCAGGTCGTGAGCCTGGGCGGCGTGCCGGAGCGCGTTTGAGTGCCGTGACGGTCCGTCGCCTGACCCCGCCGGACGCCCCGGCCTACCGCGCCGCGCGGCTGGCGGCATTGCAGGCCGACCCGGCGGCGTTCCTGACGACCGCACACGAGTTCGCGGCGCTGGGTGAGGAGGCGCTGGCGGCCCGCCTCGCGCCGGACGCGGCGGGCGTCACGCTGGGGGCGTTCGTGGACGGTCAGCTGCTGGGCCTCCTGACCCTGGTGCGCGAAACGGCCCCGCCGCTGGCGCACCGCGTGAACGTGTACGGCGTGTCCGTCGCCCCGGGGGCGCGCGGGCAGGGCCTCGGCGCGGCGCTCGTGCGGGCCGGGGTGGCGCTGGCGCGCTCGTGGGCGGGCGTGACGTCCCTGCACCTCGCCGTCATGGACACGCAGGACGCCGCGCGGCGTCTGTACGAACGCTGCGGCTTCCGCGTGTGGGGCATCCAGCCGGACGCGGTGCGCCGGGACGGCCGCGTGCACGCCGAGCACTGGCTGGTGCTGGAATGCTGACGGCGCCGCCAGCGCCCAGCTTCGTGCGCCAGCCGCGGCTGGTTCCGGGGTCGCGGGTGGCGGCCCTGAGCCTCTCCAGCGGCTTCGTGACCGAGGTCATGAACCGCTACCGGGCCGGGGTGCGGCAGGTCGCGCAGGAGTTCGGGTGGGAGATCGTGGCCGCCCCGAACGCGTTGCGTGGCCCGGCGTTCCTGGCGGCGAACCCGCAGGCCCGCGCGGACGACCTGCACTGGGCGCTGGAGGCGCCGGACATCGGCGGGATGGTGAGCATCATCGGCGGGGACGACAGCGTGCGTCTGCTGCCGTTCCTGCGACCGGACCTGATCCGCGCGCACCCGAAGGCGCTGCTGGGCTTCAGCGACACCACCGTGACCCTCACGCAGTTCGTGCGGGCCGGGGTCATGGCATATCACGGTCCGGCGCTGCTGACCGACCTCGCGGAGAACGGTGGGATGCACCCCTACGTGGTGCAGGGGGTGCGCCGCGCGCTGATCGATCCGCCCGCGCCCTTCGATCTGGCGCCCGCGCCCGGCTGGACGCAGGCCAGCCCGGACTGGGCCGACGAGGCCGCGCAGGAGGTCCCCCGGACTTTCGATGCCGGTGACGGCTGGGTGTGGCTGCAGGGCGAGGCGCCCGCGCAGGGGCATCTGCTGGGCGGCTGCATCGAGGTGCTGGACATGTTCAGCGGCACGCCCGGCTGGCCGGAGCCCCACCTGTGGCGCGGCGCGGTGCTGGCGCTGGAGACCAGCGAGGACGTCCCCCCGCCCCGGCAGGTGGGGTACTGGCTGCGCAATTTTGCCGCGCAGGGCATCCTGGGTGGGCTGGCGGGACTGATGCTGGCCCGCCCGCGCCGCTACACGCCCGAGATGGTCGCGGACCTGTACATCTGGGTGCGCCGCGTGCTGCGCGAGGCGGGCCGTCCGGACCTGCCGGTCGTGGCGAACGTGGATTTCGGGCACACCAGTCCGCAGCTCACGCTGCCGCTGGGCGCGTTCGTGCGCCTGGACCGGCTGGGCGGCCGCGTGACCGTGCAGCCGTGACCGGTCCGGTCGGCAGGGGCGCACACATCCGTCCCAGGCGCGTGGCGCGCTATCATGCGCGGTGTGCGGCTGCTGCTGCTGTCTGATATCCACGCGAACCACACCGCGCTGCAAGCGGTTCTGAACGACGCCGAAAAACGCCGCTTCGATCAGGTCATCCACCTTGGCGACGCGCTGGGCTACGGCCCGCACCCGCGCGAGGTGCTGGACGTCCTGCGCGAACTCGACGCGATCTGCGTGCTGGGCAACCACGACGAGATGCTCCTCCAGTACGCGGCAGGTCGCAAAGAGGCCAAGGACTCGATTGTGAGCATGGCCCTCACGTGGCAGCTGTCACGCCTGTCCGAACGGGACGTCGCGTGGGTGCGGCTGTGGCGCGACGGCATTGATGATCCGGACGTCGGCGCGCGGTACCGGCACGGCACGCCGGTGAGCCTCGACA
>Ga0233424_10003459_pt1 | contig 10195 bp, 11 predicted proteins | sample Watercolumn_Towu_FD_181011 | JGI IMG/M metagenome (GOLD analysis project Ga0233424, IMG submission 181011) | Freshwater microbial communities from Lake Towuti, South Sulawesi, Indonesia - Watercolumn_Towuti2014_125_MG | ecosystem: Environmental > Aquatic > Freshwater > Lake | place: Indonesia... | reverse complement strand
CGCGCTCCGGGCGCAACCCGCGCACCGGCGAAGCGCTCAAGATCGCGGCATCGCGCGTTCCCAAGTTCCGCGCTGGCAAGGCCCTCAAGGACGCGATAAACTAGCGCCCCTTTTTTGGGTCAAGAAAGGGTGCTTAGCTCAGCGGTAGAGCGTCGCCCTTACAAGGCGAGGGTCGGCGGTTCGATCCCGTCAGCACCCACCATGGAAAACCATGGACGCGCCGCAAAAAACCGCGGCGCACACGTTCAGAAAGAGCAAGAAGGAGCGGTAGTTCAGTTGGTTAGAATACCGGCCTGTCACGCCGGGGGTCGCGGGTTCGAGTCCCGTCCGCTCCGCCAACACCTGTCCCACCTGTAAGCGCCGGAGACAAAATCCCTCACTGAAGCGGCCAGAGAGTCTGGTTGCGCCGGAGCAAAAAAGCCTCGGCAGATAGCTCTTTGCACGGTGTGCGGAGGGCGGGGGGATGAAGGGCGTGGAGTTATACGGACAAGTCCGCCATGCGGTTGTGATCGAGGGTCTGAGCCGTCGCGAGGCGGCGCGACGGTTTGGGGTTGATCCCCGGACGGTGGCCAAGATGCTTGTGTTCTCGGTGCCGCCTGGATATCGGCGCAGCCGCCCGCCGGCACGGCCGAAGCTGGGCCCGTTCGTGGGCATCATCGATCGGATCCTGGAGGATGATAAGAGCCGTCCAGCGAAGCAGCGACACACCTCGAAGCGGATCTTCGAGCGGCTGCGCGCCGAGCACGGGTATGGCGGCGGGCTGACGATTGTGAAGGACTACGTGCTGCTGCAGCGTCAGCGGCAGCGCGAGATGTTCGTGCCGCTGCGGCACGACCCCGGCCCGGAACCCGTCTGCAGACCATTTGCACTCGATGTCGAGGGACGGATCCCCGCGGCGTTTCAGGACGAAGTCCGCCTCGTGACCAGTGGGACTGTCCGCCGGGCGACCGGACTCCTCACGCAGGAAATGGTACCGGACACCATTTAGGGCCTAACCTGCTGATTCTGTGAGGGCATGGCTCCAACTTTCGGCCGCCCACGCCGACAGGGAACGGAGGGCGCCATGCAGGCCGGATTGCCCACCGCGCGCTGGGGGCTCCCGCGAGGGGCGCGGGCCACGAGCTGGAGCTTCGCGTTCGGGTAGGCGGTGCCGCTCTTGTTGGTGAGCGTCACCCAGCCGTTCAGGTCGAGCGCGGTGTCGGCCGCGTTCAGCTCGGCCACGTAGTCGGCTTTCCAGGAGAGGCCGCCCGAGAGGTAGGAGAGTTCCACGGTCTGCTGGCCAGCGCGGCTGCTGGTGAGCTCGCTCACCAGCGTCGGCCGGTCCCGCAGGTTGGCGGGCACGCCGTCGTAGATGATGCGCCCGGGGATGCCGGTCTCGATGCGCTCGCCGATCCTGAGGACGATGCCTCCGGTCGCGGCGAGCACCGTGGCATTCTCGATGATCTCCGCGCCGGTGGTCGGGTGCAGCCGCACGATGCGCACGTTGCGCCCGACGTTCTTCTCCAGCAGCTTGGCGGGGGTGAGCAGGTCGAAGTCGAAGTTCTGCTCGAGCAGCGCGAGCGAGCCCGGGTGCGAGAGGCTGCGCAGGGACGCCGTCTCCGGGCGCATCTGGCCGCTGACCTCGCGCAGGGCAAGCCGGTTGGCGCCCTGCTCGAACCCGATCCGGCGCGTGTCCTTGATGAGCGCGAGGTTCTCGTTGTAGATGCTCACCGCCACGGACTGCTGGTCGGCAAGTGTGCTCGGGCGCTCGGTCGCGGCCGGCAACGTGACGGATTGCGCGGCCAGCGCGACGGCGACAGCGGCTGCCAGGAACTTCTTTTTCATGGCTTTCCTCAATGAGTTGGAGTTGATGGAGCCATAAAACGAGGCTTGCGGCGAAAAGGGTTAAGCCGGGGTACCTTTAGCGCCGGATGCCCGCTCTCGTCGCGCCCCACGGAGGTCAAGGGCTCAAGCCGCTGCTGCTCGCTGGCGACGTGCTCGCCCGGGAGCGCGCGCGCGCGGCGAAGCTGCCGGCGCTTAAGGTGAGCTCGCGCGAGAAGGGCGACCTCATCATGCTCGGCATCGGCGGCTTCACGCCGCTCGAGGGTTTCATGGGCAGGGCCGACTGGCAGGGCGTCTGCGACCTGATGCAGACGGCCGCAGGCCTGTTCTGGCCGATCCCGATCACGCTGTCTTCAGGGAGCGAGGTCAGGAAGGGAGAGGAAATTGCCCTGACCGACCCCGAAGGCGGAGAAGTGCTCGCGACCCTGCGTGTCACCGAGTGCTACCGGATCGACAAGGGCCATGAGTGCGAGATGGTGTTCCGCACCAGGGACCCGGCGCACCCCGGGGTCGCGATGGTGATGGCGCAGCCCGAGTGGAATCTCGCCGGCCCGGTGAAGGTGCTCTCCGACGGCGGCTTCAAGGCGAGGTACGGCGCGCTCTACATGACTCCGGCGGAGACGCGCGCAGAATTCGAGCGCCTCGGCTGGAGCCGGGTGGCCGCGTTCCAGACGAGGAACCCGATGCACCGCTCGCACGAGTACCTCGCCAAGACCGCGATCGAGACCTGCGACGGCGTGCTCGTGCATTCCCTGCTCGGCAACCTCAAGGCGGGCGACATCCCGGCCGACGTGCGCACGAAGGCGATCGGCGTGCTGGTCGAGAAGTACTTCAGGGCGGGCACCGTCGTGCAGGCGGGCTATCCGCTCGACATGCGCTACGCCGGCCCGCGCGAGGCGCTGTTGCACGCGGTGTTCCGCCAGAACTACGGCTGCTCGCACCTGATCGTCGGGCGCGATCACGCGGGCGTGGGCAAGTACTACGGGCCGTTCGATGCCCACAAGATCTTCGACCAGGTTCCGGCGGGCGCGCTCGAGACCCGGCCGCTGAAGATGGACGTGACCTTCTGGTGCTACCGCTGCCTCGGCATGGCCTCCGGGCGCACCTGCCCGCACGAGGCGAAGGACCAGCTGCAGGTCTCCGGCACGCAGTTGCGCGAGTGGCTGTCGGCGGGCAAGCCGGTGCCGCCGGAATTCAGCCGGCCCGAGGTGCTCGAGGTCCTGCGCGCGTACTACTCGGCCGAAAGGGCCTAGGCGGCCTTCTGGCCGCCGCCGTGCATCGCCGCCATGCGCTCCCTGGCGAACGCAACGAAGCCGCTGACGAGCTTGGAGTGGATGCGCTCTTTCGGGTAGACGACGGAGAAGCGACGCTCCACGCGCGGCAGGAGCGGCACGCCGACCACGCGGCCGAGCCGCGTCTCGAGGGCCACCGTCGCGCGCGACATGATCGCGAAGCCGAAGCCGGTGGCGACCAGTCCTTTCAACGCCTCGGGGCTGCCCAGCTCCATCGCCGGCTGCAGCGCGACGCTCGCCTTCTCAAGGTAATTGTCGATCACCTCGCGCGTGCCCGAGCCGGGCTCGCGGCTCACGTAAGCATGCTCGAGCAGCGTGCGCGGCGGAATCGCGGCGAGCTTCGCCAGCGGATGCCCAGGCGCGCATACCACCTGGAGCTCGTCGTAGCAGCAGATCTTGGTGGCGAGCGAGGGCAGGTGCGAGTCGCTCTCGATGAAGCCGAGGTCGAGGCTGCGCTCGACGATTCGGTGCTGCACCTGCTCCGAGTTGGCGATCACGATGCTGGGCACGACCGCCGGAAAGCGCGCCTTGAACTCGCCGATCAGCTGCGGCAGCACGTACTCGCCGATGGTCATGCTGGCGCCGATGTGCAGCGGGCCGGCGACGTGCCCGGAGAGCTCCTTCAGGCGCTTGTCCAGCTCGCTCGAGAGCCCGAGGATCCGCTCGGCGTACTCGAAGGCGACCATGCCCGCCGGGGTAAGGGTGATGCGCCCGCCTGCCCGGTCGAAGAGCCGCGTGTCGAACTGCTCCTCGAGCTGGCGGATCTGGAAGGTGACCGCGGGCTGCGTCATGAACAGCGCCTCCGCCGCCTTGGTGAAGGAGAGGTGCTTCGCCACCGCGTGGAACACCTGCAGGCGCCGGTCGGCCATGCGGCCATCTTACTTTATAGTTGGCCTTAGCGATGCCGCGCCGCATGTTCCCTTTCCTCGACTGGCCGCTCAGCCGCGACACGCTGCGCGCCGACGTCATCGCGGGCATCACGGTTGCGCTGGTGCTCGTGCCGCAGTCGATGGCGTATGCGCAGCTCGCCGGCATGCCCGCGCTCTACGGCCTGTACACGGCCTTCCTGCCGGTGCTGGTCGGCGCGCTCTGGGGCTCCTCGCGGCAGCTCGCCACGGGGCCCGCCGCAGTGGTCTCGATCCTGACCGGAACGGCGCTCGCGCCGGTGGCAGCGCAAGGCTCCCCGGAGTACGCCGTGCTCGCGATCGCGCTTGCCTTCCTTGTCGGCTGCATCCAGTTCGCGCTCGGCGCGTTCCGGCTCGGCTTCGTCGTCAATTTCCTCTCGCACCCGGTCATCGCCGGCTTCACCAGCGCCGCTGCGATCGTCATTGCGCTCTCGCAGCTGAACAAGATGCTCGGCGTGCCGATGGCGCGCGGCGAGGTCTTTCTCGCCGATGTCCTTGGAGTGCTGCAACGGGCCGCGGACACCCATCTGCCGACACTCGCTTTCGGAGCGGGCGCGCTGGTCGCGATGGCGGCGTTCCGGCGCTACTTGCCGCGCTGGCCGGGGGTGCTGATCACGGCGGCGATCGCGACCGCGATCAGCGCGGCGACCGGCTACGAGCGCGGCGGGGCCGTGGTCGGGACGATTCCGGCCGGCCTGCCCGAGGCGAAGCTGCCGCCACTCGACCCCGGCGCGCTCGCCGGCCTCTTCTTGACGGCGCTCGTAATCGCGTTGGTGGGCTTCATGGAAGCCATCTCGATCGCCAAGGCCATCGCGGCGCGCACGCGCCAGCGCATCGATGCGAACCAGGAGCTGGTCGGACAGGGCCTCGCCAACCTCGCGGGCAGCTTCACGCAGTGCTTTCCGGCTACCGGCTCGTTCTCGCGCTCGGCGGTGAACTTCCAGGCCGGCGCGCGCACCGGGCTCTCCTCGGTGGTGACGGCGGCAATCGTCATGCTGACGCTGCTCTTCCTCACCCCGCTCCTCTACCACCTGCCGCAGGCGGTGCTCGCCGCGGTAATCATGATGGCGGTGTTCTCCCTCATGCAGTTCGACGGCATCCGGCATGCGTGGAAAGCCCAGCGCCACGACGGGCTCGCCGGCGCGCTCACCTTCGTCGCCGCGCTCGCGCTCGCGCCGCACCTCGACATCGCGATCCTCGCCGGTGCCGGCGTGTCGGTGCTGCTGTTCCTCTACCGCTCGATGCGCCCGCGCGTGGCGATCCTGGGCCGCCATCCGGATGGAACGCTGCGCGACGCGGCGGTGCATTCGTTGCCGCTAAACGAGCATGTCGTCGCGGTGCGCTTCGATGGCCAGCTCTATTTCGCCAACGTGCCGTTCTTCGAGGACTCGCTGCTCGAGATCGCGGCGCGCTTCCCGCAGGCGAAGCATGTGCTGGTCGTGGGCAACGGCATCAACCAGATCGACGCCTCCGGCGACGAGGCAGTCCGCCTGCTGGCCGGGCGTCTGCGCGACAACGGCGTGGGTCTCGCCTTCAGCGGGCTGAAAAAGCAGGTGCTCGACGTGCTGCGCGCGACCGGGACGCTCGCCGCGATCGGCGAAGACAACGTGTTCGTGGACGAGGACCGCGCTTTCGCCGCGCTCGGTGCGAGGGTCAGTCGATGATGCGGAAGGGGCCTACGGCTTCTTCGGCGTCTTGTACTCGGTTTCCTTGTGGAACGGCTCCCAGACCGTTTCGAAACCGACGAAACCTTTTTCGCTTGCCGGCTTCTGGCGCGTGGTGAAGAAGCGCGCCTTGCCGTCAGGAACCTTGGCGGGGGGCTGCTTGGGTTTCTCGTCGCTCATCGATTACCTTCCTTTCAAACCGGTCTCAAGCGCGAGGGGTCGATGCTCGCGGCCGGGGGAATCGGACCGCCCGCCCTGGTTTCCGCCTCGGTCGCGTCGCGCACGTTCAGTATCTCGAGCTTGAAGACGACCTCCCGGCCGCAGAGCGGGTTGTTGCCGTCGACCGTCAATGTCTCGTCATCCAGGTGGGTGACGAGAAAACTGCGCGTCTGGCCCTTGTCGTTCTCCATGAGGATGGAGGTGCCGACCTGGCGATATTCCTCCGGCACGTTCTCGAGGCGATCGGAAAACACCAGCGACTCGTCCCTTGGGCCGAAGACCTGATTGCCGTCGATCGGCACTTCGATGGTGTCGCCGGCGGACTTGCCCTCCAGTTGCATGTGGACGGATAGAGCCAGTATCTCGTTGTGCCCGTGCACGTAGCCAAGCGGGAACTCGACCCGGGTGATGACATGGCCCGACTTCCGGTCGGTCACCTGGTAGGTCAGCTCGACGAACTTGCCGTCGCGGATGGCTTCAGAAGATGGACGCACCGAAGATCCTGACTTTCCCGTCCTCGTAGCCGAGGACCAGCCGGCCGAGCCACTCGCCGGGCTTCTTCGTGCTCCGCTGGCGGAAGACGACCGTCACATGCTCGCCGCGGCGGATGACGCCGAGCGGGTCGATTTCTTCGGCCAGGTTCCTCGCCAGCTCGCTGTTGGCGAACTGGTGGCCCGCGACGACCTGGTTCATGGCGAGCGCGAAGGAGCTGGAAAAGCTCTTCACGAATTCCCCGTACTTGCCCTCGTTCGAGGCCTTGACGAGGTCGCGCCAGAGGGGCCTGGCCATGGCCAGGATCTCCTCATCGGTTTTCTCGATGATGCTCGCCAGAGAATTAGCTACTTCTCGTCGACCAAGTGATAGCAGGGCGCCTTCTCCATGGTGTATTCGCCGGTCTTCGGATCGCGGCGCGAGACCGTCAGCACGTGCCAGTTCGCGTCGTCCACCTTCATGGCGTCGCCGCGGTAGTAGTAGCCCGGCCAGCGCGTCTCCTTGCGGAAGAGCGTGTGCTGCGTCACGCACTCGGCGGCGCGATGACGGTGCTTCAATTCCCATGCACGCAGCAGCTCGTGGATGTCCTTGGCGGCGAGGCTCTCGAGGTCTTCTTCCATGACCTTGAGCTTCTTCAGGCCGATATTGAGGAGCTTCTCGTTGGTCATGTAGCTGACCGTCACCCCGCCGCAGTACTCGTCCATCAGTTTCTGCAGGCGGTCCAGGCCCTGCTTGGGATTGATGTAGTGCGGGTTGACGTCGCCTGCCACGATCGCGTTCCGGTAGACCCTGTAGTGCTCCAGGGGCTTGTAAATCTCCTCCTTCCGGCGCTGGATCTGCTCATCGGAGACGACGATGCCTTCGGCCTTGCCATCGTCGATGTACCTGCACGCGGCCTTGGCGGCGAGGCGGCCCTCGGTGAACGAGCCCGAGGAGAAGGCGTGCGGCGTGCCGCCCACCGCGTCGCCGGCGCCAAACAGCCCTTCGATGGTCGTCATGCGGTTGTAGCCCCAGAAATACTCCGGCGGCGACACGTCTTCGGGCCCTGAGCACCAGGCGCCCGAGCAGGTCGCATGCGAGCCCATGACGTAGGGCTCGGAGGTGGTCAGCTCCGGGTTCTCGTTCTTGGGATCGACATCGGTCGCCGCCCACAGGACCGCCTGGCCGACGGTCATGCCGAGGAAGTTTTCCCAGCCGACCTCTTCCAGATGCGGATCCTGGAAGGCGCGCATGGTCACCATGTGGATGGGGCCGCGGCCCGCGTTCACTTCACTGATGATGCAATGGTTGCGCAGGCAGGTCGGGATCGGCCGGTGGGTCAGGTGCGACACCTCCGGATCCAGGTATTCCTTGCCGACCATCTTCTGCAGCTCGGGGAACCACTTGGACTCGTACTCTTCTCCAAGGCAGTTCTGCGTATAGGTCTTCAGGTGCAGGAAGTACGCGCCGACCGGGCCGTAGCCGTCCTTGAAGCGCGCGAGGACGATCCGGTTCTCCATCTGCGTCATCTTGGCGCCGGCGTTGATCATCAGGCCGTAGGCGGACGCGGAGGACCAGGGCGCATACCAGGTGCGGCCGGAGCCTTCGCCCACAGAGCGCGGCTTGAAGATGTTGGAGGCGCCGCCGGCGCCGCAGATGACGGTCTTGGCCTTGAAGACATGGTAGTTGCCGGTGCGGACGTTGAAGCCGACCGCGCCGGCGACCCGGTTCTCCCTGCCGTCGTCCATCAGCAGGTGAGTGACGCAGATGCGGTTGAAGACCTTGTCCGCCGACTTCTTCGCGGCCTCGGCCACGATCGGCTTGTAGGACTCGCCGTGGATCATGATCTGCCATCGCCCTTCGCGCAGATAGCGCCCGGTCTTCGGGTCCTTCATGATGGGCAGGCCCCACTCCTCGAACTGATGCACCGTCGAATCGACGTGGCGCGCCATGTCGAAGAGCAGGTCTTCGCGCACCAGCCCCATCAGGTCGATGCGGGCGTAGCGGACATGGTCCTCGGGCTTGTTCTCACGCCAGCGCGTGCCCATGTAGCAGTTGATGGCGTACAGGCCCTGCGCGACCGCGCCCGAGCGGTCGATGTTGGCCTTCTCGGCAATGACGATTTTCTTGTTCTGACCCCAGAACCGCGCTTCCCAGGCGGCCCCGCTGCCGCCCAGGCCCGCGCCGACGACCAGGATGTCGATGCCGTCTTCGATGATCGTTTCGTAGGCCATCAGTAGTAGACGCCTTTCTTCAGCTTCAGGCCCGCGGCCTCGAGCGTGTGCAGGCCGCCGTCATCCATGCGGATCCACTTCGGCTCGTTGTAGAGCAGCTGGCTGTCGCGCATTTCCTTGCTGGGCCCCGGAACCTCAGCGAGCTTGGGGATGGCCTGTCCCCAGGGCTTGGTGGTGATCGGCGAGAGGAAATTCTTCTCCGTGCCGTTGCGGAACTTGATCTTCCAGGAGATCGTGCCTTTCTTCTCGTCGCGCTGGACGCGTACGCTGTGGCCCAGCGGGGCGAAGTCGGCATAGCCGCGCATGTCGATCGCGTTCTGCGGGCAGGCCTTCACGCAGGAGTAGCACTCCCAGCACATGCTCGGCTCGATGTTGTAGGCGCGCCGGTAGGTCTTGTCGATGTGCATGATGTCCGAAGGGCAGATGTCGACGCAGTGGCCGCATCCGTCGCATCTCGTCATGTAGACGAAGGTAGGCATGAGTGGGCGTCCTTCTTCTAGTAGTGGTGCGGCGGCTCGCGCTTGATGCCGAGTCCCATGTCCATCGGAGCGTCTTTCAGCAGCTCCATCGAGTGCCGTTCCCGCTGCTCGGGATCGTCGCGGGTCAAGGTCGGCAGGTTCTGGTGCGTGCCGCCGGCCTCGGCGACCCGTTTCTCGAACGCGGCCGCCGGCTTGAAGAACATGTGGGCGAACTTCGACCAGGGAACGCCGGCAAACAGGACGGTCGTGGCGAGGATGTACAGAACGAACAGCGCGAACCCTCCCAGCCAGGCCCACAGCAATCCCAGCGTGACGCTCGCGAGCATCGACAGGATGAACAGGTCGGCGTGCATGACGCGGAAGACCGGGTTGCCCTCGGCGGCGACATCGACGCGGATGAAGAACCAGAACCAGGTGCCGCCCACAAAAACCATCGCGCCGCCCAGCCACCACAGCTGCGGCCAGAACGATGCCGCGGCCGCGGCCGTGTAGTTGAACACCAGCACGACTGTGGCGACCACGTAGAAGACGAAGCCGTACATGGTGAGCAGGTGCGCGAAGCGGCGCTTCGCGTTGCAGAACTCGCCCGAGGCGAGCACATCCACCGCGACGGTTTGAATCGCGATGGGAAGCAGAGCGACTTCCCTGGAGCCCTTGCTCTTCCGCCAGCTCTCGAAGAAGTACCGGGCGCTGCCCTTGTGGAGGATGTCGAAGAGCGTTCCCGCGGCGACCAGGACGATCATCAGGACGATGTAGCCCTGCATGACGGCCGGCGGGATCGAACCGGAAAGCGCGGCGAACGGATTGACGGCGAACATCTCTCCTCCCCAGCGGCGATTCTACGGGGGAAGGTGCGTAAACCCTTACAAAAAAGGGCTATGCCGCCATAGAAGCGGCGAATCGGCCGGGACAATTTAGAATTGAGCCCCTCCAATGTTCGACTTTGTCGCCAAGCACAAGCGCTTCCTGCAGATCGTCCTCGGTCTGACGCTGATTCCGTTCGCGTTCTTCGGCCTGGAGTCGTATACCCGCGTCATGGGCCGCGCGGGCGACGTTGCGGTGGCCGACGGCATGCCGATCTCGCAGCGCGAGTTCGGCGAGGAGCTGCGC
>Ga0233424_10003457_pt1 | contig 10200 bp, 6 predicted proteins | sample Watercolumn_Towu_FD_181011 | JGI IMG/M metagenome (GOLD analysis project Ga0233424, IMG submission 181011) | Freshwater microbial communities from Lake Towuti, South Sulawesi, Indonesia - Watercolumn_Towuti2014_125_MG | ecosystem: Environmental > Aquatic > Freshwater > Lake | place: Indonesia... | reverse complement strand
TTAGGGTAGAAGTTCATGTATTACAAATAAGTAGACCATTTACACTTAGCCCTCTGAAAAGGTTAATTAGATAAAATGGCCTCATTTATTTCTTTCAAATAGAGCTAATTCAGCTTTAAAGGGATGCGTTCACAGTCAAATGTCTTGCGACGAGTTCGCATCACCCTTAAATAATGATTTTTACTATTAGCATTGAAATCACTCTTGAGCAATTGCAAGGTACGTTGAATCTGTCTGTCATCCTGACAATTCACTGACCAGCCTTTCTTGGCTTGTTCTTCAATGTGGGCTTCACCATAACCATTACTGAGTTCTTCCCACTTCGCTGCCAATTTATTGGCATGGTCAGATAAAGTCGTGTCCTGTGCTTGTCCTGCATAAATGAAGTAGATCTGGAGGTAGTAACCCCGATCAGGATGATGTTTCATTTTCCAGATCACTGAATGGATGCAACGGAATAAATTGATCTCCCTTGCCCTAACCTCTCTCAACAAGGCATAGACATAACATTCAAATTCGTTAAATGCTAATGATGATACATCTGTCCTGATACCCAACCGCATTGGAAAGATCATTAAGCAGTCCTTGTTTTGTACTAAATCCAAGAAGAAGCGTTCGACCTTTTTCATTTCAGCTTTATTCTGTTTTTGGTCGTATTGATGGCCATGCTGTATCAATTCAGATTTTGACTGGATATCGTCAATCATCAACTGAATCACATGATCAGGTAGGTCTTTAATATTTTCATACAGCTTAAATTTATTGGCTTGAAACAAGGCTCGTTCAATCTGCTTAAAAATAATGATGGAATCAACATAGTCATAACCAGCAATAAAAAAACGTCTAGACTTGATGATTAAAGGAACAATTTGTTGTTTGAATTGTTCACAACTGATTTGGTCATCTACCACATCCTTGATAAATTTTTCAATTTCACAAAAGGTTTGAGCTTCGTTGTAGGTCGTCATGAGAAAACACATCCTAGGTTATTTGTTCATATCACTAGGAGTGCCGTAGTTTTTTAATTGTTGTTTGACTTAAAGTCCACATAGCTGCAAGGTTTGAGCAACGCCTCTACGCCAATGCACTTCAAATTGACCTGTACCAAAACTACGCATGTACGGTATCTTTGCTCGTAGATGTTGGGCATACTTTTCAGGATTGACCAGATACATGGCAGCATTCAATGCATTCGTTACTTCCACGAGATTATCGCATCGAATAGGTCCTACCCCTAAACGATCATTCTGCATAAACTTCTGCTTATATTCCGTAGTATTACAATTAAAGTGCACGCCGATATTACCCGTAATACTGTTCCAAATTTGCCAAACCTGATCAGCAAGATACCAGTCATTCTGACGTTTGGATGGATCATAAATCAGCAATAAGTGGCAATGGTAGCCTTTATCTACACCTTGCTCTAATGCCCATGCATATCCTTGTAACCCCATGAAACAACCATCTTGATTTGCTATACGATTTCTTAAAATGTTCATATGCTGTTGAACATTCTCGATACCAATATAAACCTGTTGCTCTTTGAGATAACCCAAATCAACACGTACAAATAACAGTTCAGAATAATGTGTAATGAGTTTAGTCAGATACTGATACAGTGACCTTCGATTCTGCTCTTCTTGTTGGATAAAACGACTGAGCTCATTCCAATAATCATTTCGATATTGGCTGAGTACACAACATAGGGTTTGAACCTGTTGAATATTAAAATTTAAAATATGTGATGTAGATTGACCATTTAGAAAATGATCAATCCAATACTTACACTGAATAAAATATTGGATAGATTCAGCATAGTGAAGCTGTGTTGAATAGAAGTACTGAAAGGCTTCATATAATGTACTCAATGTTTGTTTGAATTGTTGTTCACCCATCTGTTCAAAACAGACATCGTAAACAAAGTCTTCTATTGCAGTACAAATACTAGATTCATTCCAAAGAACTGTAGTCAAATTCATGTCGTGATACTCATCATGTTAGGATTCATATCACAGTCATGTCTGTAATCTTTTAATTGTTTCCCCATATATATGAGTAAAAAATAAATCACCAATAGAATAAGATATTGATAAATATACAATTAATAATAGATATAATTATAATAACTTTAATAACCTGTTAAGGTTGATGAACTATTCAACAATAGATTGAGATACTGATCTCACCTTAACCCAATCAAAATGCTGAATCAGGATAAGCTAAAGTTAGCTTTTATTAATATTTACCTTTGACCCTTTGATTAGTATCTTAGGTACATCAGTTGGGCTAGCGAATTGAAAAAAATCACGATACACGATGTATTTTGTCAAGGTATGTACAATAAACTGGTGAGCATCTTTATCAATTCTGTTGATCAATAAAACACTTTCATCATATTCAACTCTTGAATGAAATATTGGTAAAAACTCAACCAATGCATGTTTTATAGCTGTACTTGATACATCTAACAAAACTGTACTTTTATCTAAAACAAATTCACTCCAATACTTCGATAATTGTTGGCTAATTTGCCCCATTTGCTTTTCGCAGTCTTTCCCCAGAAAAAGATACAAATCCACATAAGGATTGTTTCGAGTGTCAAATTGCCACAATCCAATATAACCTACTAACCATTTGAGAGGCTTAGCTCGTTTTCCATATCTTAAAAAATTGGTTAAAGTCTTAGATAACCCCTCTTGACTTAATTGACCAAAATTTAATTCGCAACTCAATTTGATGTGTAGCAAGTAGACATCTTGTACTAATAACTGCTTGACATAGTTTTGAGAATTCACCAAACGCTTATCACAAACCTTTTGCTTATAATCAAGATAAAAGTTCATTTCATGTGAGTTATTGGAAAAATAGTTCTTAAAGTCGTATTCATACTTTGATTCAATGAATATGCTATTCATTGGTTGCCAATAAATAGCATATAAATTAGACGCCAACTGATTAAGATCATTAATCCCCTGTCTATTAAGTGTTTGCTCAAGGAATAAGGTTTTCATGATAAAGGAGCGTAATTGCTCAAATACTAATAGAGCATTCAAGCTAATATTTTGCTTGAGATCCTCTAAAGAAAGTTGTTTAAGTATGTCAAAACGTTTTACTAACGATAGTAAGCGCTTACCTGTTGGGGTTAAATACTTTTTTGTTTCATTTTCAGTTAACTCTTGACCTTGTGGCAAAATAGGAATTAAAAGAGGCTGTTCAAAATTAAACTGCATCATTGCAGCCATAATTTCAGTATCCAAAAAATATTGTTTTAAATTCTGGTTATAAGCAAATGACTCACTGTAATACAATTCAGCCAAAGCTATGCGGTTTCTCCATTTTTTTGAAAGATGACGCACACTCCAAATTTTTTGTTCATCCTTTTGTGTCACTAACTGTTTAAATTGCATAAGTGGCTTTGAGTTCATGTTCTGAACCTTAGCAACCTGAGGTAGGACAGGTATAGGTAAAATTAAATGATGATTAATTTCGTAAGGCTGCTCAGCCTCATCATCACTAAATTCCAATTTGATATAATTATCTACCAAATAAAAGTAACTTAAAATCCAGTATTTAAACTGCTCAATCTTTTTTTTATCCCCCTTTCCAATGTGCCCAACTGCTTTATTTGAAAAGTTTCTCCGTACAACTTCATTCCAGTTGCTTACGTTGATTTGGAATGTATTAAAAAATAATGAATCAAACTGCTGTTGAAGTGACTTAATTAGATTTTGCTCATCCATTTTCGGAGAATTCTGAAAAATGAGAATGCAGTGTAGATTTACACCTAAATTGAAATCATGCTGGAGTTTAGTAAATACCTGAATTAAATTTGGTATTGTACGAAAAACACCCATTATCAATTCTATATGCTGAAAAACCCCAAGAACAACATCTTGGAAATTATTCACAGTGCGACTCTGATAAGGAGTGATAAATCGAATATCAAGCACAAGTACATACATACTGCCCAGTTGTGAAATCAACTGATCAAATGATTGATAAATTTGTTGTAAGTTTAATAGTGTTTCATATCTTTTATCATTCAAAAAAAGGTCTTCACGTTCGGCTAATTCACGTATCTTATAAATTCCACCAAAACACTTTTCTTTAGGAAAGTTTTCTTTGTTCCATACCATGTCTAATGCGGTTACCCAACCATCAACCTGAAAAAAAGGTAAATTAAGTGAGTACAATTCATCTGGATCAATTATGTCTGACATCCGAAGTCGCATAGACAGCTTGTGTATTGATTCTGAATCTATGTAGATTTTCTTAAAAATATTAAACCTATCGCTATAACGCACGTTTGGCAATTTCAGCATATTTTGGTGATATCGCAGTCCACTAAAAACTTCATGTACCTTTTCAAACCGGTCTTTTTCATTATTCTTGATCGCTTTTTCATAGGTATCACGACTTTCTATGCTCATATTTAAAACAGCATCAACAAAAAATTCGATGTTCCTCAAAACATGAACCGATTCGTAGAAAAATAAAGAATGATCAAAATCCTCATATCTTAAGTTCTTAACTGACCGCTGAACACGCTGACTTAAAATTCTAAAAATATCATCTTTTTTTATTTCTATTATTTTCATAAACCACACTCAATACAAAGTAAATTAACAATGACAACAAATAAATCTTATCCAAAAAGTTACTATTAATCACATTTTTTAAAACTATTTTTCTATGAAAAACACAACCACACAAGACATCAATAAAAAAAATAATTAATATTTTTATTGATGATGCTAAGGTATGTAAAATGAAAAAATCGTTTCTCCTGAATTTTTATCATTAAACGATCCAGTTAAAATTAGATTGGAAGAATTTAATAAGATTACATCGAAAGCCGCTATTAAATTTTAAGAAATCAAATATCATTAAGTTATTTTTAATAAAATATAAACAATAATTTTAAAAGGCTACGTCCTTGAACTGCCCCTGAAAATTAGACTAGGTATCCAATTTTTAGGGTTCAGATCACTTCACATAGCCTTTTAACGATTGCTTTTCATTATGCTATCCATATGATCTGCCCACTTTTGCAACCACTCTGCACATTCCATTTCATAATTATGCAAGTTATATGTTCCCTCAATCCCTTTTTTAGAATGTCCCAAAACCGCTTCAGCAACATCTGTTGGGCAGCCTAATCTTGATAAACCTGTTCTCAATGTTCGACGTAAATCATGTGGATTCCATTCATCTATATCTGTTAACCAAAGTTGTTCAGGACGAAAATTCGCCTGAACTTTATCTGGGTTTTTCATTTGCCACTTTATTTCTGTCAGAGACTTTTGTTGGATGGGTAGACCTGTTCGACTCGAAGCAAATAAATATTTTTGATCAGGTTTATATAATGCTTGTAAAAAATTAATGCATTGTGTCGATAACTGAACATAACGTTCAGTACTATTTTTTGAAGCTTTCAGATGCCATGTTCCTTGATCTAAATCAAAATCCTGCCATTCAGCATCACACAATTCTCCAGTACGGCAACCTGTCCACAACGTTAAATAAAGGATATGTTTTTGATGGGTTGTAAATCCGGATGTGGGCAACCAAGCCAATACACGTTTTAATTCCTGATCATTTAAAACTCGTGTACCCTTTTTACAAGTTACTTTCAGCCTTGACTGCTTAATACTCATTTTTGCTAATAAGGCAGGATTGGCAAAATTGGCAGGAAATCGCTCTAACCCGATGGCATATTCATAAGCCAATGTTAATTCGGACAATACCCGTCCAGCCTGCACATTAGAACCACGATCAATAATCTCTTTGGTTAAAGCCACCACATCCTTTCTAGTTACCTCCAAAGCAACCCGATTTCCCAAAACCCGTACCGCATCGCCATACAGAGTTCGTCGTGTTTCAGATTGACCTTTAGGCTTTCGCACCCCCAAAACCTTTTTCCTTTCACCTGTTTTGGGATCAGTGATCCAGTGGTCTTCAATCACTTCAGTCAAATACATCTCTATCATTCGGTGTACAGTGAGTTGAGAGATATCTTTTTGTGCAAGCTCTTGCTCAATCTGTTGTTGCAGCTTTTCTTGCTCTTTTTTATGTTTTGGACAAATCCCCTGATTCCTTTCAGCTTTTAAACGAATGAGTTCTATCCTTGCTTCCGCCAATGTAACTTGAGGGAAAGTTCCGATCTTGTATTGTTTGATCGAATCATCCACAGGACTACGATAACGATAGAAAAAAGTCTTCATTCCAGTTTTGCCACAATGTACTCGCAATCCTACATATTCCCCAATATCAGCTTTATCAGGATCACCCACTTTCATCTTCTCAATGGCTTTTGCTGAAAGTGCTTTTTTTATTGTCGTTTGTTGATCTATCGAGCCAACCACTTTAAACCTCACAAGAAGATTGAATTATTTGTTATCCTTTCAAGCTGTCCATTTTCCAATATTGATAAGGAATGATGGCTAGTTTAAACTAAAACAACCTACACTAAAACCTACACTAATGTTTTGGCTTAGGCTGTATTTGCTTAGATTTTCTCCTACACCTTCGGATATTCTGTTTATGTTATACATGATTAAAAACATTGAAAATAAAGGACTTAATAACAATGAATGATAATAATAGCATAGCAGACTTTTCCAACCACACACCAATGATGCAGCAATATCTCAAAGTTAAAACGGACTATCAACATGCGTTGCTGTTCTACCGTATGGGTGACTTTTATGAACTCTTCTTTGAAGATGCTCATTTAGCAGCCAAGCTTTTAGGCATCACATTAACCCATCGTGGTAAAGCCAGTGGCCGACCTATTCCAATGGCGGGTGTTCCCTATCACTCGGCAGAAGGTTATTTGGCGCGACTTGTTAAAGCTGGGCGCACGGTGGCTATTTGTGAACAAGTTGGAGAAGTAACAGGTAAAGGCCCTGTTGAACGTAAAGTTGTTCGTATTCTGACCCCGGGTACATTAACTGATGATGCATTACTCAGCAGTTATCAATCATCTAATCTCGTTTCATTGTGCATTCATCAAAACCAGATTGGTTTTGCTTTACTCGACTTGAGTGCAGGCATTTTTAAAGTTCAACAACAAGATTACAAGCCAGAGCAATTGCCTATTGAACTTGCGCGTTTAATGCCAAGTGAAATCTTGATTGATGAAGACTTGGTCGATACCAATATTATTGAACAAATTAAAAAGCATTTAGATTGCCCTGTTACTAAACGTCCAAATGTAGACTTCAACCTAAATAATGCACAAAAAACCTTATGTGACCAGTTTACAGTATCAACACTTTCAGGTTTTGGTTTAGACCCATTACCTTTAGCCAAGGCTGCTGCCGCTGCGCTTATTCACTATGCAAAAGAAACCCAAAAAACTGCATTACCGCATATTCGTTCAATCCAACTTGAACAAAGTACAGACTTTATTGCGCTCGACCCAATTACACGTCGCAACTTAGAAATTATCGAGCCATTATTTGAACACGGAACATCATTATTTCAACTAGTAAATGACTGCCAAACTGCAATGGGTGGCCGTCTATTAAGCCGCACACTCATGCAACCTGTGCGTGATACTGCATTGCTTGATGCTCGTTTAGATGCGATTGAGCAACTCATTCAGGGATATCACGAAAACCCAGTTCGGTTAGTGCTTAAAGAAATTGGTGATATTGAACGTGTGCTTAGCCGCGTTGCGCTAGGCAGTGCACGACCACGTGATTTGGTGCAACTTCGTCATGCATGCGCACAAATTCCAGCTTTAAGAACGGCGTTAACTCCAGTCATTCAAGCGAAGAAATCTAAATTATTAGTTCAACTAGATGAAGAACTTGGAGATTTCAAAGCACTTCATCAACATTTAATGGCAGCGATCGTTGAAAACCCACCGGTATTACTTCGTGATGGCAATGTAATTGCAGAAGGACATGATGCTGAGCTTGATGAATTACGCCAAATTCGTGATCATGCAGGTCAATTCTTAATTGATCTAGAAATTAAAGAGCGTGAACGTACAGGGATTAATACCCTTAAAATCGGTTATAACCGTGTAAGCGGTTACTACATTGAACTGACTCGTGCTCAAGCAGAACAAGCGCCAGCCGACTATATCCGTCGTCAGACTTTAAAGAATGCTGAACGCTACATTACCCCTGAACTTAAGAGTTTTGAAGATAAGGTCCTGTCGAGTGAGTCACGTGCACTCTCTCGTGAAAAAGCATTATTCGAAGCTTTGCTTGAAAACCTTCGCGAAAATATCGCTCACTTACAAATGATGAGTTCAGCAATTGCTCAAATTGATGTCATTGCAAACTTTGCTCATCAAGCACGTTTAAACAATTGGGCGCGCCCTGAATTTACTCCGGAAACGGGCATTAAAATTCAGGCTGGTCGTCATCCTGTCGTTGAAGCATTAAATAAAGCACCATTTACCCCAAATGATACTTTCCTTGATGCTCAGCACCGCATGGCAATTATTACTGGTCCAAACATGGGCGGTAAATCAACCTTCATGCGCCAAACGGCATTAATCAGTTTACTTGCTTATTGCGGTAGCTATGTTCCGGCTAAAGCCGTCAAACTTGGTCCAATTGACCGCATTTTTACCCGTATTGGTTCAGCCGACGATTTATCTACAGGCAAATCTACCTTTATGGTCGAGATGACAGAAACTTCGCAAATTCTGCATCATGCCACCAATCAGTCGTTGGTGTTAATGGATGAGGTTGGCCGCGGAACCAGTACCTATGACGGTTTATCTTTAGCATGGGCATGTGTGGTCGACTTAACCAAGCGCGTAAAATGTTTATGTTTATTCGCGACTCATTATTTTGAGTTGACCGAACTTGGTAGTGAAGCAGGAATCGATAACTATCATGTCACGGCGCAAGAACTGAATGGCAATCTGATTTTATTACATAAAGTTCAGCAAGGCCCTGCGAGTCAAAGTCATGGTTTACAAGTTGCAAAATTAGCAGGTATTCCTGCCAATGTTATTAAAGAAGCGCAGAAGCGTTTACGCATTTTAGAAAAACAGCAGCAACAACATCTACAAACCAGCTTTCAAAATGATTTGTTTGCTCCACCAGATGCAAACTCTGGTTCACAAATCATAGAGAAAGTTGTCGAGATCGAAGTTTCATCCCCTGCTCTAGATTTGCTTAAGCAAATTGAAGTCGATAACTTATCGCCTCGTCAGGCGCTTGAACAACTCTACGAGTTAAAAGCTGCACTCAAATCTTAATAAAGCACTTCCGAATAAGCAGGCTTAGGTCTGCTTATTCATATCGGAGAATAATATTTATATGATCTTAAGATCTTTACAAAGTTCAGAAATCGATCTTATTTGGCAACAGATTAGCCGCCGTGAATTAATCACTCAAAACTACATACAAAAAAAGCAAAATCTAGAATTGGTTGATTGTTTTTTTGATGTACAAAATTGGGACTCATACCATCTAGAAAATGACCCACCTAAACTCAAACAGCTCTTTGTACAAGGTTCAATATTTGTCGGTGCATTTGACGCCTCTGAAAAACTCGTTGGTGTGAGTGTAGTCTCAAATCAACTTATAGCGAATTACCCCCAAGCGAAATTACTCCATTATTTCTATGTCGATGCAGACCAGCAAGGTCAAGGCATTGGTGCTAAGCTTATGCAAGCCGCAAAAGAGTCCGCCAAGCAACTCGGTGCAGACCAACTGTATATTTCAGCAACCCCAAGTCGACGCACTGTAGACTTCTATATGAAGCATGGCGCGCAACCGTTAAGTGCTCCAGATCAACAACTTTGGCAGCTCGAACCTGAAGATATTCATTTACTATGTAAGCTTTAGCTCTAAAAATTTAAGGTTTTCTAAGCAAAAAAGCCGTAAATCAAAATTTGTAAAACAAAAAATGAAAAGTTAAGGTATTTATTAAAATAGATGCCTTGACTTAAATGACATCTAAATAATTAAATAAAATATTTTTTAAGTTATTGTTTTATAAAATATATTATTATTTTAATTTTATAGACTACGCTCTGCTAAGTTTACAAGATATGTTTGATTATCAACGTATTAACTTATCTTCATATGCATGAATAAAGAATATCAATAAAAGCAATTGTTTGTTTACCCCTTTTTTGCCTAAAATAAGCTATTCGAAATGAAACCATATTTTTTAGGTAGCTGTCGCCATGACCTTTGTTGTCACTGAAAATTGTATTAAATG
>Ga0233424_10003450_pt1 | contig 10219 bp, 12 predicted proteins | sample Watercolumn_Towu_FD_181011 | JGI IMG/M metagenome (GOLD analysis project Ga0233424, IMG submission 181011) | Freshwater microbial communities from Lake Towuti, South Sulawesi, Indonesia - Watercolumn_Towuti2014_125_MG | ecosystem: Environmental > Aquatic > Freshwater > Lake | place: Indonesia... | reverse complement strand
TCGGTGTGGCGCCCTGGAATCCGCCGCCACCAGCCGATGAGTCGAGCTTGACCGGGAACCTGCTGCGCGCCCCGGTGCCGGTGAATCGCAGTTCCTCGTCCCACACGACCGTCGCTTCCAGGTCCGGCATGTCGTTCTACCCGTGGCTCCCGAGCTTGCGGGAGATCGCTGCTTCCGCGACCGGGCTGATGACCCTGTCCACCATCACGTTTACGAGCGCGGGCTTGTTCGAGGCAAAGGCCCGCTTGAGCGCCGGTTCCAGCTGGGCCGCCGACTCGACCAGCTCGCCATGTCCGCCGAGCCCCTGCGCAACGAGGTCGTAGCGCGTGGGCAGAAGGTCGGTGATCACCGGCCGGCCGTATAGCCCCTTCTGGATCTGCCAGTCGATGCCCCACATCGAGTTGTTGCCGAGCACCATGACGACGTTCAGCCCGTGCCTGACAGCCGTGTCGATCTCGAAGCCGTTGAACCCGAACGAGCCGTCGCCAACGACCAGTACGACCCGCTTGTCGGGGAGGGCAACCTGGGCGCCCAGGGCGTAGGGAACACCGACCCCGATCATGCCGAAGCTGCTGACGTACAGCCACCTGCCTGGCTGGTCGCAGGCAAACGAGGCCCTGAAGAAGTGGCAGTAGTCGCCGCCGTCGAACACGGTGCAGGTGTCGCCGTCGATGAACCTGCGAAGGGTCTCGCTCACGAACATCGGGTGCATCGGCGACTTCAGACCCGATAGCTCGGCAAGCTCTTCCTGATGGGCGCGGCGCGTCGCCTGAAGGCTGTCGACCCAGTCGGACTTTCGCCAGCTATGCTTCGCGGCTTCATCGGCGAGCTGCGTCACAACCGGTCCGACATCGCCAGCGACGCCGATCGCAACCGACCTTGCCCGGCCTATCTGCGCCGGGGCGGGGTCGACATAAATGTGCTTCACATCGCGGGCGAACGGCGGCGATCCGCCATACCCCCACGTGTAGTCGAGACGCTGGCCGAGCTCCAGCACGACGTCGGCCTCGCGCACCCGCTGCACCGCCTTGTTGAGCGGGAGGTATCCGAATCCCACGCAATACGGGTGCGAGTCGGGTACGAGTCCTCGGGCGCTGTCGATCGTGAAGACCGGGATACGCGTTGTCTCTACGAGCCGGGTCAACTCTCCGGCAGTGGCCGTGGCCCCTGCTCCCGTGCCGGCCAGGATCATCGGGCGCTGAGCGTTGCGCAGAAGGTCGACGGCCAGCCGGACCTGTGCGGCATCGCCACCCACCGGCCTCGGCGACCCGTGCTCCGTAAGCGCATAGCGCTGTGCAACGGCCTCGTCGACCTCTTCGACCTGCAGGTCGACCGGGATCGTCAGGTGCACCGGCCCGCGTCGGCCGTTCATCGCGGTCCGGAATGCCAGTGCGATGTACTCGGGGATCCTCGCCGCACTCGGTACCTGCCACGCTCCCTTGGTGACCGGCGCAGCGACGCCGACCTGGTCGAACTCCTGCATGGCACCCCGGCCCAGGTTCGTCGACTCGGCCGACCCGGTGATGTTGACGATCGGAGCTTCCGAGTGGATGGCGTTGGCGAGGCCCGGGATCGCGTTGGCGTGCCCGGGGGTGGTCGACATGACCACGCCAGCCCTGCCCTTGATCCGCGCCCACGCGTCGGCCATGTGGACGGCGCCCTGCTCGTGCCGGGTGTCGACCAGCCTGATCGGCTCGTCGACCAATACGTCGAGCAGCGGAAGGAAGTGATCGCCGGCGATTGAGAAGATCGTGTCGACGCCCTCGGCGCGCAGAGCGCGCGCGATCAGCTGGCTACCGGAGACTTTGGCCAAACTGCAACTCCATAAACTGATCCAGGTCTTCAGCTGTCATTGGCGCGTCGAAGTCGTCGGGAACGGTGAATCTGCCCTTGAGCGGTCCGAGCCTGCAATGGTAGGTCAGAATTGGGTCAACGCTTCAGTTCGACAATGATGTTGCGGTAGCGGCCCTTGCCAACGTTCGTCACCCGGTGGATCGTCGGCTTCAGGTACACGGCATCGCCGGCCTCCGAGTCGTCCTCATGCACCGTCCCATCGTCGTACTCCGTCCTGAGGCGGCTGGGCTCGATGACGACGAAGACATACTCGTTCTGGTGCGCGTGCCACTCGCTGGACTGACCCGGAGCCAGGTTCAGCTCCCACAGTTTCACGCGCTCCAGGTCCGCAAGCACCTTCGTCCCGATATTGCCCGACGGGCGCTTTCGGCTCGTCATCGGGCCGCTAGACGACCTCGACGTCTTCGACGTATGGCGCGTGAACCTTGAGCGACGCCGCCAGGAAGTGGCGCACCTGTTGGTGGGTCGGGACGCACTCCGGGCACTCCTCGTTGACTCCCGGCGTGTACTTGAGCTTCAGGAAGCCGTCGTCGTAGCTGGCGACCTCGATCGAGCCGCCTTCCGAGGCGACCATCGTCTCGATCTGGTTCAGCACGAAGTCGAGTCTTGGATCGGACGTGCCAGCGACCATTCGACCTACCGCCTAGCTACCGTCTACCTACCGTCTGTACTGGTCGATCCCGACCGTCACTGGCGCCGGTCCGCTCGGGAACACCGCCGTCTTCGCGCGGTCCGCGCCGACGACCACGATGTAGCAATGCTCCGGCGACTGCAAGACGGGCACCGTGATCTGTAGCCTCTGCTCCTCGGTCAAGCTTTCGAGGAACCGCCACTTCTCGGCTACTCGCGCCTCGCCCTTCAGGGGCATGTACTGGGTCGCCTTCCCAAGGCTGATGTTCGCATGCCGATGAATGAACTCGCGCGCGGCCTGCTTTGAGAACTCGTGCTCGCCGATCGGTCCGGCGACGTCAGGCGGCATCAGGATCAGGCGCTCGCCGCCACCGCCCTTGCCCTGGAGGTTGTAGGTCCCAAATGTGATCCCGTAGGCCAGGTTCTTCAGCAGACCCTCGGCCGAGGTGTTGCCCTGGTCCTGCACGTCCAGCTCACCGTCGGTCACGAAGATGCTGACGGTGCTGTCGTCACGCTTGAACCCCTGGTCGACGTGGAACGGGGCCCACGGGCTAACGGCCTCGTTCTCGGCGATGCACATGACGAACTTCCGGGTGGTCCCGATCGTGTCCATGTCCATCTGGTTCGGATACCAGTAGCCGATGTTCTTCATGCAGAGGTAGAAGGCGCGCCCGATCACGATGTTGACCTGGTTGTCGCGGCCCGGCCCGAGCGCGGAGCGGGCGTTGATCCCGAGGTCGTTCGCGATCGGCCCGTTCACCACGAGCAGCGGCGCCTGCGGGCTGGTCGACATGAGCAGCGACTTGCCGCCCTGCCCGCCGATCTGGGACAGCCCCTTCACCGCGGCGATCACGACCGGCATGTGTTCGGGCCTGGCCCCGGCGAGGGCGGCGTTGACGGCGATCTTCTCGACCGTCGCGATGCCAAAACCCGGTGGCATGTCGCAGACCACGTGGTCTTTCGGCAGCTTCGTACCCTTCAGCAGGGCATCGACCGTGGCGCGGGTCGGCGGGTGCAGGGGGAAGCCATCGCCGAGGTCCCGCTTCATGAACTCGTCGTTCATCTTCTGGGCGGCGTCGAAGCGGTCGCTTCCCTCGAACCGCTCGAGCGGTTCGATCTTCGGGGGTTCGACCGGCTTTGCCTGCTCCTGCGACGTGAGCTGCTTCACGATCTCGTCGATCGCCAGCTCGGTCTGCCGGACGCATTCCTCGATCGCCAGGTTGCGGTAGATGCGGGGTACGACGACCCACTTCAGGTCGGGCATCCCGAATGCGCGGGAGCTTGCCACGGCGTCGCCATCGAAGCGGCCGGAAACGATCGGGATCGCGGGCTTGCCCGCCTTCTCGACCTCAATCATGTCGTGGACCATCCACGACGCGCACGTCCCTCAGTCGGCGGTGGCCCCTATGACGACGTCGCTCTCGGTGGCGGCCTTCTTCAGGACGTCGGGCGGCGTCGGGTAGTTGCCGCCGGTGTAGAAGTTGACCCGCACGCCCTTGAAACGCTCCTGCAGCATCTCGCCTGCCCGCTTCAGGGCGACGTCGCCACCGTGGGTGCCGCTCCACACCAGGCCGACCGTCTTGTTGTCGAGCGACCTCGGCCGCGGCGTGAGGCGAAGCGTGCTCACCGAGCCTCGTTGCGGGGCGACGGGGTTCAGGACCTCGAGTACGTGCATGTGGCGGTTCTCCGTTTGCCGATGGAAGCTGAGTGACGGCCGCAAGCTGTCCGCCATGGTACATCGGGACCGGTCAGGACTGTGCGGGGCCCAGCTCTGCGAGGGCGGCGTCGATCGCCTCGCCGTCGTAGCCCTCGATCACCCGTTTCCCGATCACCGTCACCGGGGTCGACTCGAACCCCAGGGCGAGGAGCTCGGACCGGCCTCTCCGGTCGATCGATACGTTCTTCTCCGCGTACTGGAACCCGCGGAGCGAGAGGTAGGCCTTCACCATCTGGCAGGCGCTGCACAGGTTCGACGAGTAGACGGTTATCGCGCTGCCGGCGCCCGGTTCGGCGACCTCGTCTGCCAGCGCGCGGGCCCGCAGCTGGCCGCATCCCGCGTCGATATCGGTCCCCTTCTCGAACCGCACGGTCGCCGCGATCCCGGCTCCAAGCAGGATGTCCTTGAACTTCCCGATCCTTCCCTCGTCGGGGCGTGCGTACGGCGCCGCGGTCCGGTTGACCGGAATCAGGTTCACGTGGCAGAGCATGCCGCGGAGGAGGCCGGCCAGCTTGTCGGCCTGGGCCGGCGCGTCGTTCTGCCCCTTCAGGAGAACGTATTCGAACGTCACACGCCGGTTCGTCTTCGCGATGTAGGCCCGCACCGCCTCCATGAGGATGGCGATCGGGTAGCGCCGGTTGACCGGCATGGTCTGCGACCTGGTCTCGTCGTCTGCGGCGTGGAGTGATACCGCCAGATTCACCTGGTACGGCTCCTCCGCGAGCCGGTGTATCTGAGGTGCGAGGCCGACGGTCGAAATGGTGATGTGGCGGGCGCCGATGTTCAGGCCCTCGGGGTCGTTCAACGTCGCCACCGCGGCCATCGTGTTTGCGTAGTTCGCCAGGGGCTCGCCCATGCCCATGAACACCACGTTCGTCACGTCCGCGCGGGCGTCGGCTATCCCGCTTCCGTTCTCGTCCCGGCCGGCCGCGCCTTTGATCGCCCGCTCTCTTCGGACCACCCGGGCCATGTGAAGGACCTGACCGACGATCTCTCCGGCTGAGAGGTGGCGGCGAAACCCCTGCTGACCGGTCGCGCAGAAGGTGCAACCGAGTGCGCAACCTGCCTGGGTGGAGATGCAGACGGTCCTGCGGGCGCGGGCCGGCCCGAACTGCCCGTATCGCATGAGCACCGTTTCGATAAGCTCGCCGTCGGCGAGGCGAAACAGCACCTTTTCGACGAGGTCGTCGCCAGAGTGGAGCTTCACGACCGGATGGAGGGGGAACGGATCGTACTGCCGGCCGAGGGACTCGCGAAGCGAGCGAGGTAGCGTAGTCATTGCGTCGAACGACTCGGCGAGGTCGGCGTACACGGCCCGCCACAGCTGGCGGCCGCGGAAAGCCGGCTCGCCCATCGCAGTCAGCGCGTCGACGAGGCGCGGCCTGGGCAGGTCGAGGATCGAAGGCAGCAGTCTGAGTGTCTCTGCAGGGGTCGATTCGGGAGCCATCGACTCAAATGTACACTCGTGCCTCCCGTGATCCCCATTCGAGACTCGCCCGGCCACGAGCGCCATCCCCGACTGGACGAGCGCACCGCTCTTCGGGCCCGGGTCGCCGCGGCTGCGCTCGAGCGGCACCGGGCCAGCCTCCGGGAGGGCTACGACCCCTATTATCGTCGCCGCTTCAGTTACGCCCAGCCGTCGCCCGGACGATACCGCTGGATGTGGTTCTGGGACGCCTGTTTCCACATCATCGCCCTGTCCCGTCTCGACCCTCGGCTGGCCCGCCAGGAGCTCGATTGCCTGCTGGCGACACAGGACCCCGACGGCTTCATCGGGCACATCGTCTACTGGGGGCGCTGCGGGGCCTTCTTCTCGGCGGTCTTCGGCCAGAGCCGGCCTGCGGCATGGCGGAGGCGCCACAGCCACCTGATCCAGCCGCCGTTCCTCGCGCAGGCGGTCGAGCGCCTGCACGCGGCCGGTGGAGGTGGAGGCGGTCACGTGGATCGCGGCGGCGATGCCGGTGGAGGAACCACCTTCCTCCGATCGGTCCTCCCTGCTGTCAGCGCCTACTACGACTGGCTGGCACGTGTGCGGCTGGACGCATCGACCGGGATGCTGGCCGTCCTCACCCCGTTCGAGTCGGGCATGGACAACTCTCCCGCGTTCGACGTGCCGATGGGCGTCCGCGGTCCTGGCCGTGCAGAACTGCTCGTCCGCCTCCGGCTCCTGGACCTGAAGAACACGGCGCTCCTCTGGAGAAAGGGAGCTCCCGACATCCCCTCCAGCCCGCGGTTCCTCGTCTACGACCTGCTGGTCAACTGGACGTACGCCGACGGGCTCAGGTCGCTTGCGAGGCTGCACGAGGCGAATGGCGACAGCCGCGCATCCGCCCTGGCGACCGAGCGCGCGCGCGCCGTCGAGGCCGCGGTCAACGAGCGTTGCTGGGACGCCGAGCGGGGGCTCTACTTCCACCTGGACGGACGAACGGGACGACGCCTCGAGGTCTCGACCCTGCCGTCCCTGCTGCCCGCCCTGTTCCCCACGACGCCCGCAAACCGGCGTGCGGCCGTCATCGAGCGTCACCTGCGCAGCCGGGCGGAATACTGGCTAGACTTCCCATTGCCGAGCGTGGCCCGTTCATGCCCTGAGTTCGACCCCGCCGGCGAGTCGATGATCTGGCGCGGTCCTACCGCGATGAACCTGAACTGGGCGGTCGTCCGAGCGCTCCGTGCGGCCGGCCTGGAAACGGAGGCCGACTATGTCGCCGAGAAGTCGCTGGAGATGGCGGGCTTGAGCGGGTTTCGGGAGTTCTACGACCCGCTCACGGGCGCGGGGCTGCGCGGCACCGCGTTCGGGTGGGCAACCGCAGTAGTCGACCTGGAGCGTTGATGGCAAGCCAGAACGTCGTGCGGTTCCCATGAGGACCCGATCCTCGAGGCCCGCTCACTTACGGTCCACTACGGCCGCACGATGGCGATCGTCATCGTGACGCACAACACGCAGCAGGCCCAGCGCGTCGCGTCGTACGCGGCCGTGTTAATGTCCGACGAACGGCGGGTCGGCGAGCTGATCGAGTACGGTCGGGTCGACCAGGTCTTCGGCAGCCCGCGCGATCCCCGCACAGAGGCCTACGTCGCTGGCCGTATCGGCTAGGCGGGGCCGGCGAGAGGGGGACGGGGTGTGGTAGCCCGAGCCGATTTCGACCGCGAACTCGTCCAGCTCGAGGCCGACGTAGTGTTGCTCGGCTCGCTTGTCGAGTCCGGCCTGTACACGGCGCTGGAAGCGCTGCGGACGCGCGACAGCTACCTGTCCCAAAAGGTCCAGAACGACGACGACCTGATCGACCACCGTCGACGACAGGTGCAGTTGGACTGCGTCGAGATAATCCGGAGGGAGGCGCCGGTCGCCGGCGACCTGCGCCGGATCATCGCCGCCTGGGATGTGGCGGCGGAGCTCGAGCGCATGGGCGACTACGCGGAGGGCATCGCCAAGATCGGACTTCTCCTGCGCGAGCACCCTGGCGAACTGGACCTGCGGTCGCTGCCCGAGATGGCGGACCATGCCGTCGGCATGCTGAAACACGCCCTCGAGGCGTTCCTGGAGCGCAACGACCAGCGCGCCGTGGAACTGGCCGGACGCGTGGTCGAGGAAGACGAGGCCGTCGACACGATGTATTCGAGCCTCCGGGCCGAGCTCATCGAGTTGATGCGAGCACACCCCGATCAGGTCGAGACCGGGACCTACCTCCTCTGGGCCGCACACAACATCGAACGCGTGGCCGACCGCTCAACGAACATCGCCGAGAACGTGATCTACCAGGCCACCGGTCAGATGGCGCACGTCGCGCCGGTAGCTGCTCCAGCTCAGCCGGCCACGCCGCCAGGCACCAACTGACGGCGGCTACGCCGCTCCCGCGGTCCGCAGAGTTGCCGCCGGCCAGATGTCGGGCAATGGATCTGGCACACGAAACGAACGCGCGGACGTCGCGATGACGCGGAAGGCTGGCGTCCGCTCGAGCGGACGGCGCGAGCCCAGCCGCTGCGACTGCAGCACGCGATGGACGGTGCGGGTGCTCACGCCGAACCGGCTGGCCAGCGCGGGCACCGGCAGCCGGTCCCGCTCGCGCGCTTCGATGATCGCCTCATCGCGCGCCCCGCGGGCGGTCCTGCGCAGGTAGTCCGGATCGTCGTACTTACAGACCGGAAGCGGGCAGTTCAGGCACGACGGCGACACGTCACACCCGTCGTCGCGGTAGGCGAAGTTCTCCGGCAGCGTATCTGAACGAACGGGCGCAAACGCCATCATCGGTTGCCTCCGGATCGAATGCTGGCCCGGGAAGGACCAGCGGGACTAGAACGAGTGTTCGAGAGTCTAGAACGCCCGTTCTAGTGTGTCAATACCCGGCGGACCGGGATTTCAGGCGATCCGGGTCAGGACGGCGGAGGGGGGATCGTTGCCGGAATACGGCGAGCCCGCGGCCATCGAGAGGTCGAGCGGCGCCAGGATATGACGCACCGTTCAGGGGCCCGCCGCCATCTCGGGGTGGGCCACCATGATCGGCACCGGCGTCTCACGCAGCACCTGGTCGATCACGCTCCCAAGGATCCCGCGTGGCAGCGAGGCGTCCCTCCGCGAGAGCATCACGATTAGCCCTACGCCGCGCTGGCTCGCAACGCGGGCGACCTCGTCCGCCGGTCGGCCTGCCAAAACGTTCGGGCTCGCCCTCACTCCCGCGGCTGCGAACCGTCGCTGGATCTCGTCGAGATACGTGGCACCGCCAGCATAACGGCACGTCCTCCCTGCTAGAATCGCCCGTCACCGGAAGTTCCAGCCAGATACGCCCCGAACGGGAGTCACGCATGAAGTCGGTCGCAGTCATCGACACCGAGCTCGGCAAGCCTCTCACCGTCGACGAGGTGTACATCCCCGACCCGAAACCGGACCAGGTCATCGTGAAGCTGTTCTCGAGCGGAGTCTGCCACTCGCAGCTGCACCAGATGCACAACCCCGAGCTGCAGCGCCCGATGGTGCTGGGCCACGAGGGCATCGGAATCGTGACGCACGCCGGGAAGGGCGTGTCCCACGTGAAGGAGGGCGACAAGGCAATCGTCACGTGGGTGCCCCGGACGCCGGTCAAGGGCCGGCCGGGACCGCGGCCGACAGGCGTCACATTCCGCGAGGCGCCGGTGCAGGGACTCGTTTACACGTGGGGCAACGACGTCCTGACGTGGGAGCAGCTGGTTGTCAAGGTCCCCGACGACGCCCCGACCGATGTGACATCGATCATCGGTTGCGCGGTGCTCACCGGGGCGGGAGCCGTGTTGCACACAGCAAAGGTCCGGCCCGAGGACAAGGTCGCCATCGTCGGCGTCGGTGGCGTCGGCATCTGCGCCGTGCAGATGGCGGCACTGCTGCAGGCCTACCCGATCATCGCGGTCGACGTCGACGACGCGAAGCTGGCGTTCGCAAGGGAGATGGGCGCCACCCATACCGTCAACTCGAAGAAGGTCGACGCCATCCAGGCGGTCATGGACATCTCAGGCGGCGGTGTCGACTACGCCTTCGACGCGATCGGTCTGCGAGTCACGAACGAGCAGATCCTGCCGATGACCCGCGGCGGCGGGCCGGGCGCCGAGAACCACGGCGGCATGGCCGTCCTGATCGGGATGCCGGGCAAGGAGATGACCGTCAATCCCGGCAACTTCATGTTCCACCAGCGCCAGTACCGCGGCAGCCTCGGGGCGACCTACCCCGAGAAGGATTTTCCGATGTACCTGCGCTGGTACAGGCAGGGCAAGCTCAAGCTCGATGAGATCGTGACGAAGCGATACCGGCTGAAGGACATCAACCAGGCCTGCGACGACCTCCAGAAAGGGAGGATCACCGGCCGGGCGATCCTGGAGTACTAGCCTCCGGAGCGCCGGCTACCTTCTCGAGAGCCAGGCGGTGCCCTCGACGAGGATCAGCGTCGAGACAAACACGATAAGCGCGAGCAGGGCCAGCCCCTTTGCGGCCGCGGGCGTACTGCCGAGCAGCGGGATGTTGTGCCCCGGACCAAGGGCGAATGCGACACACGC
>Ga0233424_10003447_pt1 | contig 10226 bp, 5 predicted proteins | sample Watercolumn_Towu_FD_181011 | JGI IMG/M metagenome (GOLD analysis project Ga0233424, IMG submission 181011) | Freshwater microbial communities from Lake Towuti, South Sulawesi, Indonesia - Watercolumn_Towuti2014_125_MG | ecosystem: Environmental > Aquatic > Freshwater > Lake | place: Indonesia... | reverse complement strand
CCGCACGTCGTTCCTCAGCTTATCGCCAGGATTTGCCGGAGCGAAAAGTCGGTCAAAGACCGCCTTGGGGGAAGCTTCCACGGGAAGCGGCTGCGTTGGCGACGCCCACGACATCGTGCCCGACACCACGCAGGGAAAACCGTCGCAGAAGAACTTACCGGTACGTTGACAACCCATCTCCAGCGAGGGCAGCCGCGTCATATGGCCGATCTTCCCGGCAGCCAACTGATCGGCCGAAATGCCGACGCGCGCATCGCGGCTCGGCTGAACACCGGTCAGGAAGCAGCCCATTGCCGGGGCATGATTGCCACCGTCGTGACCCCCTTCGAGCGCCGCCAGACCCGAGAGGACCAGCACGTCACTGCGCACCTTGGCCAATGGTGCGAGCAACTCTGGCAGCTCGTAATCGCGGCCTTCGCTGGTGGGCGTCCACTTATTCATCTGCACGCCGTTGGGAGTGTAGATGAAGGCGAGCCGCACAGGCGGCCTGCCGGAATCGCTGGCCGACAGCAGGCTGCGAGGGGCCATCGCTTCCAGCCAGGGCAGAGCGATCGCCGCGCCGAGCCCGTGCAAAATCGTCCGCCGCGACAAGGGGTTGTTATGCAAAATATTCATGGCTTTTCTCCTTCCGAGGCGCGCCGCATGCGGAACGGTTCGCTCTTGACCAGCTCGAAAATCAGGTTTTGCATTCGGTAATCGTCTTTGCGCACGGCATCGACGATTGCTTCCACGGTCGGAATATCGTGCTCTTCCGAGCTACGGCCCAGGGCGTAGGTCAACAACTTCTCCGTCAGGCAGCGGGCGAACTCGTCCTTGCGCTCGAGCAAGACCTCGCGCAGCCCGGCGACGCCCGCGACCTTCCGGCCGCCTGGGAGTTCTCCGAGGTCGTCGACGAGTTGCCCCGTCTCGTCCTTGGTTCGTTGCCGGCCGATGTTGTCGAATTTCTCCAGCGCGAATCCCAGCGGGTCGATCTTGGAATGACAACCGGCGCATCGGGCGGAGCCGCGATGTTGCTCGAGCCGCTGTCGCAGCGAGACCTTTGCTTGCGGGTTCTCGGCCACGACTTTCTCCAGCGCAGGGACATTGGGTGGTGGCGGCGGAGGAGGAGAAGCCAGCAGATTTTCCAGAATCCAGCCACCGCGTTTCACCGGCGAGGTGCGATCCGGCGGGCTGGTCATGGTCAGCACGCTGGCGTGAGTGAAGATACCGGCGCGGAGGCCATCGACTGGGAGCGGCACTCGAACAAAGGTGTGGGCGGGGATTACCAGTTCAGGATTCTTCACACCCGAGTGCTGTCCCAATTGATAATGCCTTGCCAGGCGATCATTGACAAACGTGTAGCGGCCGTCGAGAAAGTCGGTGACGGGCCGGTTTTCCCGCAGCACGGCCTCAAAGAACAGCAGCGTCTCGCGAGTCATGGCGTCGCGCATCCGCTGGTCGAAGCGGTCCCGCCCGCCTTGCGTCACGGTGTGAATGCCCGTAATGCCGAGCCATTGGGGCGTAAAGTTATCGACCAACGCCTGCGACTTATCATCCGCCAGCAGGCGACGCACTTGGGCGTCGAGATTCTTGGACAACTCACCCTTCGCCGCCAGGTCGAATAACTCCTCGTCCGGCATGCTGCTCCACAGGAAGTACGAGAGCCGGCTGGCCAGATGAAATTCGCTGATCGGATGCGGGGCCTTGGCCTGCGGACGATCGTCCAATTCCACGCGAAACAGAAAACCTGGCGAGACCAGGATCGCCTGGAGCGAGATGGCAATCGCGGCGTCGAAATCCTTCCCGGCAGCAAGCGACCGCTCGAACAGGTCGACGTAGCGGGTGACCTCCTCGGCTTCCACGGGTCGGCGAAATGCCCGCCGAGCAAACCGCTCCAGGATCTCGCGCGCTTGCTGCGGAGGCTGGGCGGTTGAGTTGCACGCCAGGATATTGCGGCGACTCTCCCGCACCTCATCCGTCGGGCCCACAATGTCGATGCGGTACAGGTCCAGGCCTGAAGAGTTCTCGTCGTTTTTGCCGTCGACGCGCGGCGGGTGTGCTCCTTTGCGGGCTTCCAATTCGGGCGCGGGGTCGAGCAGCCGCACGCTCACGCGGCGCAGACCTTTGACCAGCTTGAGCGGGATTGCGAACTTCGTGGTGTCTCCTTTCTCCGGAATGACGAAGACGAGCCGCTCGACAGGCCGGTCGTCGACGAGCAGTTCCGCTTCGATCGACTGCTTTCCCTTTCCAATCGGCTTGCCTTCGAGTCTCGCGACGTAATCTCCGTCCGCTGCCAGACGGAAACGGGCCGTCAGCGGTTCTGAAGTGAATAGCGACACTCGATACGGCATGCGGCTGCCATCAACGATGAATTGGGCAAAGCCTGTTCGCACCGTCGGAGTTTTAAGGTCGACGGACGACAATGCGCGGGTTACGACCGCGTCGGCCGCATCGAGATAGCGCTCGAGCAGCAGCGGCGAAAGCGACAGCGATTCGCTCTGGTTGTCGAAGCCGTGGCTGGCCTCGTCGGCGGGAAAGTTTTCTGCTGGCTCAAACTCAATCAGGCACAAGTCGCGAACGGTGTTGTTGTATTCCGTGCGGTTCAGCCGCCGCACGACGACGCGACCCGGATCGACCGGCCGGTTGGCGTCGGCCTGGCGAAACACCTTTTGCACCGCGGATACAAACGCATCCCGATCGGCCTGCGTCGGCTGGTCCGCATCGCGTGGCGGCATCTCTCCGTTCCGCACGTTCCTCACCACTTTCGCCCAAACACCGCGGGCCGAGAGCATCGCTGAAGTATCGGAGAACCGACTGAGGTCCAACTTTCCCTCCGGTTCGTCCGCAGAGTGGCAGGCCAGGCAATACTTGGTCACAAAGGCAAAGCCCGGGTTCTTTGGCTCAAGCTGTTGCGCAGCGGCGAATCCGCCCCACAGGAGCGCCGCGACCACGGCTGCTAACGAAATCTGGAGCCTCGCGATACTCATCCCGTGATCTCCTCGACGGGGTTCGCGCCCGGTGCGGCGGCGCGGACGGGGCGGCTGCCAGCGTAGAGTTCAAGCATCGCGTCGATTCCCAGCATCCTGAGCAGCACCTTGGCCATGAAATCGGGACCGGTGACGGGGCGGTCGACCTAGCCCAGAATCTCTTCCAGCGGGCCGTGCTGGTCGAGGTCTTTGAGGTTCGGGTCGGGCATGCCGAAGCTCGTTCGCTGCGATCCAGCCAAGTGCAACAGCGTGACATACATGTTGGCCGTAGTGCGGTGGCCCTTGTTGCCATAGCCCGGGTAATCGACGTACCGGCCCGTTTTCAGTTTGCCTCCCATGTTGCCGATCACGATCATCGGCCATTCCCAGCAGCGGCTGTGATGGGCCTCGGCGCCGTCGCTCAAGTAGAGAATGACGGTGTTGTCCATCATCGTGCCGTTGCCTTCGGGCACCGCTTCGAGCTTTCTGATCAGGCCGGCGATCAGGTCCATGTGGTAGCGGCGGATGATGTTGTACAGCTCATCCCACTTCTTGCCCTCGAAGGTGCCGCCGTGACCGATCGAATGCTTGTCCATGTTGATGCCCAAGCCTTTGAACGTGACGTCGAAGTCGCGAATACCGGCGGCTGACGAAAGCGTCAGCACGTTGGTCAGCCCGCAGATCAGGGCCGCCGCGCCGATGTCGAACTGGGCATCGAGCCGGTCGGTTTCGACTTCCGACTTGTACTTGTTGGTCGGGGCCGGGCCTTTTGCGCGGAGGGTATGCTCGATCTCGTTGAGGCGGCTCTGGCGGTTGCGGAGTGTTTCAAACGATTCGAGGTAGGCATCGAACTGCTCGCGCTCTTGCCCGATCAGTTCGCCTTGCGCCTTCTTGATGTCGCGGCGGAGGAAGTCGAGCAAGTTGTTCCGTGCGGCAAATTCCTCTTTCGCCGCGCCGTTAGCCACGCTGCCGAACAGGGTGGCATAGGCCTGATCCGGCTTGCACATGGTCGGCAGCGGGCGATCCTTTTCGAGAGCCGAGATGTTGTAAATGACGTTGTTTTCCAGCCGCTTCGACATGCCCAAGCCGATGTGGGGGAAGATGCCGGGGATCGTTTTGGCCAGCGCGCCGTCGATCGTTTCGCCCAACACGGCCATGCTTTCGCCACCATTAGCGCGCCCGGCACCGAAAGCGCCGAGGGCCATGAAGTTGTTGGAATGTCCGCCGCCACAGACGCGGCCCGACAGTCCTTGCACGATCGTCAATTTGTCTTTCCATTGCTTCAGCGGTTCGAGGGAGAACTGCAGGTCCTTGTCTGCCAACGGCAGATCAACGAACTCCGCCGGCCCGCCCGAACTCTCCTTCCGCCCGCCGCGTTTCACACCCACTGGTGAAATCTGTTCGGGGGGCACGCCGTTGCTTTCGACGACGAAGACAAACCGCTTCGGCAGAGTCGCCGTCCCAGCCGCGTGGGCTTCCAAGCGGGATAATATCTGCGAAAGAACCAGAGTTCCCGCGCCGAGGGAAATTCCTTTGAGTGCGTCGCGACGATGGATAGTCATTTTGATGGCTCCTTTAAAGTTGAATGGTATCACAAGTCAAGATTGTTTCAAACTTTCCAAACAGGTCAATTTCCGGCACGAAGGTCGTAACAGTAGATCGCATCCAGGCCGCGGACGAATAACCGACCATCGACCAAGGGATAGTTGATCGGTTGGTTGGCGTAGGCGGTCGTCCAGGTGTGCGGCGGCCGCCATTGGTATCCGGCCCCCGCCGCGACATTGCTCGCGCCGTCGGCTTGTGACGACGGGAACGCGCGAAAGTCTCGCGGATCGGCGGTCAGCATCAGGAACGACTGGCTGCCGTGGCGGCCTTCGGGCTGGATAAACAATCGCCCGTCAGCGACGAAGGCGGTTTGCGTCCGCGCGCCGCCGACGTTTTCGACGGTCGCTACGCGCTCGCCGCTGGCCAACTTGAGACAGACCGCCTCGCGCGCCGCCGAAACGTAGACGTGGTCCTTGTCGACGGTCATGCCGATCGTGTCGATGATCGGCGCAAGCGGAGGTGTCGTCCACGCGGGTTTCAGACCGGTGGGGGTGATTTGCAGGGCGTGAACCACCGCTTGGCCGTCGTTCTCGCCCGGTTTTATGTTGTCGAGCTTTAGCGAATAACCCAACAGCAAGTCACCGGCCAGCAGCGGGAAGCCGAAGTCCATCAGATACGGAACCTCCGTCTTCCAGACGATCTCGCCAGACGCGGGATTGAGCGCCACAGCGAAGTTCTGCTTCGAGTTATGGTCGCGATCCGAGGCGATGAGCAGCTTCTTCTCGGCCCCTTGCCAGGCGAGCAGCGAACTGCGATGCCACAGCGGCCGCTCCCACTTTTTCGTCCCGCTCTTCGCGTCCACGCCGTGAACGCGCCCGGATGCGGCAAAGGCAATCACACCGTCCAGGAGGACCGGGCTAGGAGCGTGACAATCGACGTCCCCTTGCTTGGCGACATACGACTCCGGATGCGCGTCTGGATACTCCCACAAGAGCTTGCCGGTCTGTGCATCGACCGCGTACAAGCGGCCGGTCGTGCCGGGTTGATAGGCGACTCCGCCGGCTACGAGGGCCACGGGGAAGTATCCGCGATGCTTGTGGGTCTGATAGTTGTTGCCACGCTGCGGGAAGGTCGTCTTCCACAACGTTTGCCCGGTGGCAGCGTCGATGCAAACGAGCACTTCGTCAGCCTGCGTGCGGAAGTGGTTCACGACCGCTTGCTGCTGGAGTTCCCGTTTAGGGAAAAGCTTCGTGGCGACCACTTGCAGATCGGCTTCGGTTTCGTACTTCCCGTAGGGCTTATCAAGACCAACCGGACCGCGCGGGACATAGTAGAACTGAAACACCCGGCCATCGACGACGACCGGCGAGGAAGAGCCACCTCCTGCGCCCGTGCGGCCCGCGCGGTCGAAGTAGCGCGAGTCGGGTGCGCTGCCGTAACCGGTCGGAACATAGGCTTCACTTTTCCAGACGGGGCGTGCCTTGGCCAGATCGTCGATCAACTTCGCTCCGCAGGACGGCCCGGCAAACTGGGAGCCGTGGCCATAGTAATGAGGCCAATTCTTGCCTATCGCGAGTTTGTCACCTGCCGCTTGTTCGGCGGTGACGATCTGACCCGTAAGTTTTCCGGTAAGTTCGACCTTCTCGCCCGCGTCGTCGACGTAGACCGCGGAAAACGTTCCGGCGATTTGCTGTCCGCCGCTGATCGAAGCATCCAGCGTGTATTCATAGTCGTGGACGTTCTTGTCGCCCCAATGCAGATTGGTGCGTCCCACGAGGCTGCCGCTGAGTTTCTGACCGCTGAGGTTGAGCGAAGCTGCATCGAGCCACACAACACGTCCGCCCGACAGCGCCGGGTGTGCGAACCACGAAGCAACCGTCTTGCCGTCACGCAAGCCAAGAAACAGCGACACGTCGAAGCGATCTTTGGTCTTACTGTCGAACGGGACGCCGCCCTGCTCCAGTTGCAGCCACAAAGTCTGGTAGTTGCCGGAAGTTGTCGAGGTAGTGACGGGCTCCGCCTCGGCGGCTGTCAGGGCGGGACCGCCGGCAAACCAAGCACATAGAGCGGCGCATGCTGTAATCGTGTATGAGTATTTCATGGACGTTTTTCTGTGGCGGGATTGGAGTTGGCGGGGACCTCTTGGTCTGGCTTCACGCGATAAAGGAATGAATCGCTCGTGATCAGTGCCGCAATCAAGGCTTTCAGGCTGCCGCCGCTGTCACGATACGCGCGATGGACTGCTTGCAGCGATGCAGCGTCGCCCAGCGTTTCGTTGCGCCCCAGCCAGTAGCGAAACGCATGGCGGATAAAAACCTGCTCGACGCGCTCGGAAGCGGCCAGCTTGTGCATGAACTCGACCGCGCCACGCACGTCGCCTTCAACGCCCGGCTCGCCGACGAACTCAATGCCGCCGCGGATATCGGCCGGGACGCTGCGCAGCACGGAACCGAGGGGCTTCCCTTTGGGATCGACGTTTTTCGCCGTCGCCTCGGGGTCGAGCACGCGCTCCGCCACGCGGAAGCGGCCGTAGTGGTCGTACATCTCAAACGGATAGCCGACGCGGTTCATCAGCCGATGGCACTGCCAGCAGTATTGCTCCTGCGTCACCGCCATCCGCTCGCGGAGGGTCTTCTCCGGCGCGATGGGAAGCTGGGCGTCGACCGTGATCGGAATGTCGGGCACGACGTTCCCCAGCAACCGCTCGCGGACCCATTTGCCGCGGTGGATCACGTCGTTGTCGTCGCTCTTCGACACGGCCACCAGCCAGGCGGGCTGAGTCAAAATTCCGGCCCGCTGATTCGCGGGCAATTCGATCGGCTGATTGGCGGTCCATTTCCAGTCCGGCGGCAGGCCATAGGCCAAATGAATTGCCTCACCGCGGGCCTTGACGCCCTGCTGTTTGCTCTTATCCCAGCGGATATTGACGAACGCTTTATTCGTGGTGAGTAGTTCGCGGAAGACTTCTTTGTCCTGCTCGACGATCCACTCGATCAACCGATCCGTATCAGCCACCAATTCCCTGGCGAAGTGATCGCGGTTGTCGTCCGGGTTCTTGAAGACCTCGGTCGCCTGGGCGTAGCCGAAATACTCCCGGAAGAATCGCAGGATGCGCGGCTTGTCGAACTTGGAATCGTCGAGCAGTTTGCGAACCGCGGCTGCGACGCCCTCCTTAGTATCGAGCTTTCCTTGCTCGGCCTCCGCCAGCAGCCACGCTTCCGGCCGACGGTCGGTCAATGCATAGGTAATGGCGAAAGCAATCTCGCGCGGGGCGAGCCGCACCAACCCGCGCTCGTCGGCCCGTCCTGTCCCACGTTCGCTACGCAGCACGGCCTCCGGCAGCAGCAGCACCGCAGCCAGGGAGAATTTGACGCCCGTTTCACGTCCGGAGTCTTTAACGTTTTGATTCAGCAGTGCTTTGAAACTCGCCAATTCATCGGCCGTTGGCTGGCGACGAAGAATTTCGTTGAACAAAAACTTGATCGCCGATTCAATTTCCGCGTCGACGGCGGGATTCTTTTCGTCGAATAATCGCACCAGCTCTTTCGGCGCGCCGCGTTCCGATTTCGCCACCCCGCCTTCCATCTTGTGCCAGGTTAACTTGTCGACGATCAGTAGGGCGTTGCCGATGAGCTGGCTGGTCGTGGGCTCATCCAGCTTCGGGGCTCCCATGTCCAGGAAGGTCGTGCCGCCTGGCGGCGAAAAGGGCTGTCCGACATCGGCCCCGCGCCCGACGTCCTTCGTTAGCGCCGCATAAATTTCCGGGCTGAGTCGCCGGACGCGCGCGGGCGTATCGAGCGATTGCGCGGGCTTTCCACCGAACAGCAGCGCGTGATCCACTACGTTGCCGTTGTGATACTCTTCGCGATTGGCAAGGTGCTTGCCGGATCGTTTCATCTCGGCCTTGATCCATTCGATCACCGCGGACTTGGCTTCGGCGCTGGGTTGCGGCTCGTCTTTCGGGGGCATTTTGCCCAGCGAGAGATTCGTCAGCACGACTACCCAGCGCGCCGAGCTGGTTGTGCCTTTCATGTCCGATGGCAACGCGAGCAGATTGAGCTCCTTCTCCGCCAGTTCGGTCCCGTGACAGCCGGCGCAGTGCTTCGCCAGCACCGGTTTCACCGTCCGGTTGAACTCAACCTGGCTTTCCTCCAGCGAGGAAAACTTGAGTTCGGCGGCTGAGGATGCACCGACCGCGCTGACAGCCAAAAGAAGCGCGAGGCATGCAACGCGGCAGGCGAGACTTGATTCTCGATGATTGCGACGGATCATGTTCATGGGGTTTTGATCGCCTCGTTGGTCCAAAGTTGGCATTACTTTCTTCGCAACACCACGCGAAAACCAATGTAATCGCGCTGCTTGCCCGCGAATTCGGAATTGCGGAAGGCGGCTTCGCAGTAGGATGGCGTGCTGCACCAGGCGCCGCCGCGGACGACACCGTCGCCGGTCGCCTCTTTGATCTTACCATCGACGAGCGGATTGACTCCGCCCACTAACTTCGGCAGATAACGGTCGGCGCACCATTCCGCTACGTTGCCGTGCATATCGTGCAATCCCCAGGCATTCGGCTGGTAGCGGCCGACGGGGGCCAAGGCCTTGCCGACGCCGTCGTCGAAGCGAGCTTCCGCAAACTGCATCGAGCCGTCGTCGGCCAGCAAACGCTTGTCGGCGAAGTTGGCGAAAAGATGAAGTTGTTTCGCGTCGTCGCCGAACGAGAACCGGGTTGTCGTGCCGGCTCGGCAGGCGTATTCCCATTCGGCTTCCGTGGGCACGGCGTATTCCCAGTCGCCGGGAAGGCGACCTGCTTTCTGCTCCGCCTTGGTCAGCATTTCGAGGAACTTCTTGGGGTTGTCGTGCGAAAGGTTATGCATTGGCGCGAGCTTGTGTTTGGTGATCGTCGGATACGGTCCCCCGCCGACGCGCTGACCCTCGATCTGCGCCGCTTCATACTTGGCCATCCAGAAGCCCTTCGTTAGTGACACTTCAATCGGCTTCGCGTCGTCGAACGCCGAGTTCGGGTCCCCCATCATGAACTTGCCGGGCGGACACCAGCAGAAAACCATGCCGTTGCCGTTGATCCACTCCTGCCCGGGGCGTTCTCCATCGCGCGGTTGCTCGGAATCGACAAACGACCGAGTTCCCAACGGGGGCCACGCCAAAGACTTGACGCCTTGTCCCGCGGCAAACCAGGGCTTCTGCTTGCCGCCGCTTTGCTGTTCGACCTCCTTGACGACCGCGTCGAGCATCTTCTCAACCGACTGGCGGCCTTGCGAAAGATGCTTCGCCAGCGCAGCGGCCAGCAATGAGGAATCGTTAACCCCGCCGGCCGACATTCCGGGCTGAGCGGGCATCAGCACCAGCACGTCCTCCGCCAATTCCGCCTGGGGAATCGCCGCCAACCCTGGCGGGTGATTCTGACGCTCCGCCAGAAATGGATTCGCGCGCGCCGCATCGATCACGATGAAATTCGCCCGGGCCGAGGAGTTGTCGGCCAGCAGTTTTACGAGCTCCGCCAAGGCCCAGGATTCGCGTTCCGGACTGCGCGGGTCGGTCGGTTTTCCCGCGCCTTGCAAATGGGTCCACTTGGCGCCATTCGAGTTGTTGGTCGGATACTGCCCGCCCAGGCCCGCGAAATACAGCACGGCCACGCCGTTGGTGACCGTGCAGCGGGCAAACTGCTCGACGGTGCTCTTGAGATCCTTCACCGGCACGTTTTCGGCCACGGTGACGCGAAAC
>Ga0233424_10003444_pt1 | contig 10232 bp, 7 predicted proteins | sample Watercolumn_Towu_FD_181011 | JGI IMG/M metagenome (GOLD analysis project Ga0233424, IMG submission 181011) | Freshwater microbial communities from Lake Towuti, South Sulawesi, Indonesia - Watercolumn_Towuti2014_125_MG | ecosystem: Environmental > Aquatic > Freshwater > Lake | place: Indonesia... | reverse complement strand
CATCACGTTCATGGGCCGGCTGTTCGGCGAAGCCGGGGCGCTGCGCGTGGCGAAGGCGTTCCAGGACGCGACGGACTTCCACAAGAAACGCCCACCGGTGGAAGCGCAGGTCGCAAAGCCCGCCGAGGCGAAGTAGCGCCCGGAATCTGGACTGATCGCCCCTTCGCCGACTCCGCTGCGACGCGCTCGGCGGTGTGCATCACGCGGAGGATGTTCCGCCCGGCGAGCTTCTTCATCTCGTCCTTGGTCCAGCGGCGTCGCTGCAACTCGGCGAACAGCGCCGGAAAGCACGACACGTCCTCGAGCCCCCGCGGCGTGTAAGTGATGCCGTCGAAGTCCGAGCCGAGGCCCACGTGATCCTCGCCCGCCACCTTCAGCACGTGGTCGAGGTGATCCGCCACATCGCTGAGCGTGGCGTCCGGCGGCGGCGGGTTGGATTTGCGCCACACGGCGAGCGCGTCGTCGAGCGCGGCGAAGTTGTCGGAATGCAGGGCTTGCAGACGCTTGCGCTCGGCCTGCAGCTTCACCGCGAAAGCTGCGTGCGCCTTCACAAGATAGCCGGGGAAGAAGTTGATCATGATGACACCACCGTTGGCGCGGAGCAGGCGGAGCGTCTCGTCGTCCACGTTGCGCGGATGGTCGCACAGCGCGCGCGCGCTCGAGTGCGAGAAGATGACCGGGGCCTTCGAGGCTTTCATCGCCGCCAGCATCGTGTCCTTGGAGACGTGCGCGAGGTCCACGAGCATCCCGAGGCGGTTCATTTCGCGGATGACGTCTTCGCCGAACGGCGTGAGGCCGCGCGCCCGGGGATCGTCGGTCGCGGAGTCGGCCCAGTCGGTGTTGGCGGCGTGCGTGAGCGACATGTAGCGCGCGCCGAGCGCGTGCATCATCCGGAGCGTGGCGAGCGAGTTGTCAATCGAGTGCCCGCCCTCGATGCCGATGAGCGAGGCGACGCGCCCGCTCCGCTGAATGCGCTCGATGTCGTCCGCGCTGCGGGCGAGTTGGAGGGCGTCGGGATGTTTCGCGCAGAGGCGATGGACGAGGTCAATCTGCTCGAGCGTCGCGCGCACCGCCACGCTGCCGCGCAACGTCACCGGCACATACACGGACCAGAACACGCCGCCGACCCCGCCGGCGCGCAGCCGTGGAATGTCCGTCGTGAGCGGGCGCTTGAGGGCGGCGGTGCCGGCCGCGAGGTCAATCGCGCCGAGGTCGTTCGCGGCACGAAGCCGGTATTGCCACGGGATGTCGTTGTGGCCGTCCATCACGGGGACCTCGCGAAGGAGCTGGCGGATTTCCGAGCCGCGAGGTTCCGCCGCGGCGCCGGGCGGGCTGAACCCGCGGGTCGCCGCAAGTGTCGCGAGCGAGGCGAGCGCGATGAAGGCGGCGCGGCGCATGGGAAGCTCGCGCGATTCAAGCGCAGGGCGGGCGCAAAGTCAAAGTCCGCGAGAAAGCTGCGCCGCACTCCGCGCTTCTCATTCCGCGGGTGTGCGGTAAGGATTGGGCCGCGCCCCGTGAACTGGACGGGCGCGTGGTTTGAGCGAGCCCACCACACCGACGCCGCGACCGGAAGACGAGCGCCTGCGGGCGCTGCGCCAGTATCGCGTGCTGGACACGGCGCCGGAGCCGGCGTTCGACGACCTGACCCATCTGGCCTCGCAGGTCTGCGGCGCGCCCATCGCGCTGCTCAACCTGATGGACGCGGACCGCCACTGGTTCAAGTCCGTCGTCGGCCTCCCTGCGGACCGTCTCCCGAAAGAAGTTTCGTTCTGCGAACTCACGGCGCGGCAGCGCGACCTGCTGGTGGTCGCGGACGCGTCAAGGGACGCGCGGTTCGAGAAGGACCCGCTGGTGACCGGCCCGCCGGATGTGCGCTTCTACGCGGGCGTGCCGCTGGTTTCGCCGGACGGCCACGTGCTCGGGACGTTGTGCGTGATGGGGCCGGAGCCGGGCAAGCTGACGTTTCACCAGGTGTCCGCGCTGCGGAGCTTGAGCCGGCAGTGCGTCTCGCAACTCGAACTGCGCCGCAGGCTCGCCGAACTCGCGCGCACGCTCGACAGCCACAAGCGCGCGGAGGAGGCGCTGCGGCTGGCCGAGGCGAAGTATCGAAGCATCTTCGAGAACGTGAGCGAGGGCATTTTCCAGACCTCGCCCGAGGGGAAGTTCATCGCGGCCAACCGCAAGCTCGCGCGCATCTACGGCTTCAGCTCGCCGGAGGAGTTGATCGCGTCCTTCAGCGACGTGGCGCGCCAGCTCTACGTGAACCCGTCGCGGCGCGGGGAGTTCGTGCGGCTGATGGAGCAGCAGGACGAGATCACCAAGTTTGAGTCCGAGATCTTCGACCAGAGCGGCAACGTGCTGTGGATCTCGGAGAACGCGCGGGCCGTGCGCGATGCCGCCGGGCGGCTGCTCTATTACGAGGGCACGGTCGGGGACATCACGCAGCGCAAGCAGCACGAGCAGGCGCTGCAACGCTCGGAGGCGCGCTTCCGCTCCGTCTGGGAGCGCTCCGCCGATGGCATCCGGCTCACGGACCGCGAGGGCGTGACGCGCGCGGTCAACCCGGCCTACTGCGAGATGGTGGGGATGAAGCCCGCGGAGCTCGAGGGCCGGCCCTTCACGGTGATTTACGGCGAAGGCGACCCGGACAATCCCGGCCGGCTCGCGCGCTACCGCGAACGGTTCCACCGGCAGACGGTGGAGCATCACATGGAGCGGAAGGTCACGTTCCGCAACGGCCGCACGCTTGACCTGGAATGGAGCAACTCGTTCGTGGAATTCGAGCCCGGCGCGCCGCTGCTCATCAGCATTTTCCACGACATCACCAAGCGGAATCGCGCCGAGGAGGCGCTGCGCGACTCGGAACTGCTCTACCATTCGCTCCTGGAGAACCTTCCGCAGAACATGTTCCGCAAGGACACCGCGGGCCGGTTCACCTTCGTCAACCAGCGGTTCGCCGAGACGGTGGGGCGCGCGCGCGAGGAGATTCTCGGCCGCACGGACACCGATTTGTTCCCGCCCGAGCTCGCGGCCAAGTATCGCGAGGACGACCGGCGGTTGATGGAATCGCGCAAGCCCTACGAAACGATCGAGGAGCACCACACCCCCGACCGCGGACGCTTCTTCGTGCAAGTCATCAAGACGCCGCTCGTGGACGCCAAGCGCAACGTCATCGGCATCCAGGGGATTTTCTGGGACGTGACCGAGCGCAAGCAGATGGAGGAACTCCTCGCGTTCGAGCGCGACCTGCTGCGCTCGCTGCTCGACAACGTGCCGGACCGCATCTACTTCAAGGACACGCGCAGCCGTTTCTTGCGCTGCAGCCTCGCGATGGCCAGGCGCCTCGGGCTCGACAATCCCGACGAGGTCGTCGGCAAGACGGACTTCGACTTCCATCCGCGACCGAACGCGGAGGAGTATTTCAACGACGAGCAGAGGCTCCTCGCCACAGGCGAGCCGCTCATCAACAAGGTCGAACGCCAGACCGCCAGCGACGGGGCGGAAATCTGGGCGTCCGTGACCAAGGTGCCGCTCCGCAACCGCGCCGGCGAGGTCACCGGAATCATCGGCATCTCGCGCGATATCACCGCGCTCATCCGCACCGAGCGTGAGCTGGCCGTGGCCCGCGACACCGCCATCGAGTCCACGCGCATTAAGTCGCGGTTCCTCGCCGCGATGAGCCACGAAATCCGCACGCCGATGAACGCCATCGTCGGCATGACCGGGCTCATCCTCGACACGGAGCTTTCCCCGCAGCAGCGGGACTTCGCCGAGACCATCCGCACGAGCGCCTACGCGCTGCTCAACATCATCAACGACATCCTGGACTTCTCGAAAATCGAGGCGGGCAGGCTCACGTTCGAGACGATTGACTTCGACCTGCGCGAAGTCGTCGAGAGCGCGGTCGAGCTGCTCGCGCAGCGCGCCCACGGGAAGGGCGTCGAGATAGCGTCGCTCGTTCCGGATGAGGTTCCCGTTCAGGTGCGGGGCGACCCGAACCGCGTGCGGCAGGTGCTCATCAACCTGCTCGGCAACGCGATCAAGTTCACCGAGCGCGGCGAGGTGCTTGTGCGGGTCACCAAGGAGCGCGAACTGCAAAGCCGCGCCGTGCTGCTGTTCGCCGTCAACGACACGGGCATCGGCATCGAGCGCGACGCGCAGGAGCGAATCTTTCATCCGTTCACGCAGGCCGACGGCTCGACGACCCGCAAGTATGGCGGGACGGGCCTCGGACTCGCGATTTCGAAGCAGCTCGTCGAGTTGATGGGCGGCCAGATGGGCGTGGAGAGCGAGCCGGGCAAGGGCTCGACGTTTTGGTTCAGCCTGCCCTTCGAGGTGCAGGGCGGGGCTGCCGGGGCACGCGCCCCGGCCGCGACGGACCTGAAGGGATTGCGCGTGCTCGTCGCCGACGACAACGCCGCGCAGCGGCAGGTGCTCCAGCAGATCACCGGCTCGTTCCAGATGCAGGCCGTGACGGTGGCCGATGGCGACGCGGCGCTCGCGCAACTCACCAAGGAGGCCGCCGCCGGCAGGAGCTTCGACTTCATCCTCGCCGACGCGGCGATGCCCCGCACCGACGGACTGGCGCTCGCGCGGGCCATTCGCGCGAACGGGGCGTGGGCTTCGGTGAAGATCATCCTGCTTGCGCCGCTCGGCCAGACGCTCGACCCGGCCGCCGTGCAATCCGCGGGCGTCCATGCCTGCCTGCTCAAGCCCGTGAAGCGCGGGCGGCTCTTCGCCTGCCTTGCGGCGGTGCGTTCGGGGGCTGCCGGCGAGTTCGACCCCGCCCAACTCCCCTGCCCTTCCGCTGCGGGAGCGGATGCGCCCCGCGCCGCGGCAAGCCCCAAGCCCGCGCGCATCCTGCTGGCCGAGGACCACGACGTGAATCGAAAGGTCGCCCTGCTGCAACTCGAGAAGCTCGGCTATCGAGCCGACTGCGTGGGCAACGGACGCGAGCTCATCGAAGCCCTCGCTCGCGCCACTTACGACATTGTGCTGATGGATTGCCATATGCCGGTGATGGACGGTTACGAGGCCACGCGCCAAATCCGCGAGGACGAGCGCGCCGCCATCAAGGCCGGCCCATCCCGCGCGCCGATTTACATCGTGGCGCTCACCGCCAACGCCCTGCCCGGCGAATGCGAGCAATGCCTTGCCGCCGGCATGGACGATTACGTCATCAAGCCGGTGGACCTGATCGAGCTCGACGCCGCGTTGCAGCGCAAGCGCGACCGCGTCAGGCCCGGCGCCCCGGTTGCCGTCGCGGACGACGCGCCTTCACTCGACCTCACGGTCATCCAGCACCTGCGCGAGTTGCGCGAGCCGGGCCAGCCCGACCCGCTGGCGGACCTGGTGGGACTGTTCCTCTGCGACGCGCCCGACCGGCTCACGAAAATGCTCGCCGTGATGATGAAAGGCGACGGCGCCGCGTTGCGCGAACTCGCGCACGCCTTCAAGGGCAGCGCCAACAACCTCGGCGCGCGGCCGATGGCAGCGCTTTGCGGTCAGGTCGAACGGCACGCGCAGGCCGGCGAGATGACCGAGTGCGCCGTGGTGATGGAGAAAATCCTCGTTGAATTCGACCGCGTGGAGGCGACGCTGCTCGAGGAGTTGAAAAAGTAATGGCCAGCCGCGCGAGGACTCCCTACGCTTTGGACCGCGCACAGCACCGCACTCCGCCAACACCGACTCCGCAACGCGCCCATGACGCCACCGATGGCGAACATCCTCGTGGTGGATGATGACGTGACGATCCTCGAGACCGTCACCGCGGCGCTCAGCAATGCGAGCGTCCGCGTCATCACCGCGGACAGCGCGCTGGGCGGGCTGCAGAAAGTCCACGCCGAGCGCGTGGACCTCATCCTGCTCGACCTCGGGTTTCCGGAAGGCGTGGAGGGCTTCGAGGTGCTCCGCTGCCTCAAGGCCGATCCCATTCACCGCGCCATCCCTGTCATCGTGCTCACGGGCTGGAACACGACCGCCGACAAACTGCGCGGGTTCGAACTCGGCGCCGTGGACTACGTGACGAAGCCGTTCAGCGCGCTGGAACTACAGGCGCGCGTCCGTGCATTGCTGCGCACCAAGGCGCTGCAGGATCAGTTGACGCAGGCCAATCGCGACCTCGAGCGCGCCCGCGCCCGCCCGAGCCGAGACCTCGCTCGCCGGGCACCTCCCGCTCCAGTGCCTGCTCGTCGAGGACAATCCCATCAACCAGAAGGTCGCCCTGCGCATGCTCGACCAGGTGGGCTACAAGGCCGATGTCGCCGCCAACGGTCTCGAGGCGCCCGATGCCGCCTGCTGCGCACGTTTCCAGAGTATCAGCACACGCCCGTGATTTACGTGACCGCTCTGTCCGACTTCCAGTGCCGCGCCAAGGGCCTCGTCACCGGCGCGAACGACCTCATCGCCAAGCCGTTCCTCATCCTTGAGCTCGCGGTGAAATCGCTCACTTACGTCCTTCGCAGCCGCCTCCAAAAACACGGCCACGACGACGTGACGCGGTGTCACGACCCGCTTTGACTTCTCCGCGCGCGGCCACTAGCGTTCGACCCATGGAAGCCCTGCACGCGCCGTGGCGCATTCAATACATCCTCGCGCCCAAGGACGCCGCCGCGCAGGACTCGCTCTTCGTCCGCGTCGCGCAGTCTTCCGATGACGCGGCGAATCTCGTCATCGCTCGCGACCGCACGTGCTTCGCCGTGCTCAATCGCTATCCCTACAACGGCGGTCACCTGATGGTCGTGCCCTACAAGCAGGTGCCCGACTTCAACGGACTCACCGAGGGCGAACTCGCCGACCTCTGGCTGCTGGCGCGCCGCTGCCAGAACGCACTCACGGCGCTCATGAAACCCGACGGCTTCAACATTGGCGTCAACCTCGGCACCTGCGCCGGTGCGGGCATCGCGGCGCACCTGCACATCCACATTGTCCCGCGCTGGAACGGCGACACCAACTTCATGCCCGTGCTCAGCCAGACCAGCGTCGTCCCGCAAGCCCTCGAGGAACTAGCCGCCCAACTGCGCTCGGCGTTGGCCGGGTAAGGAGTGATGAGGAGTGACATGGTTGAACCGTTGCATGAGTTACATCGGGCTGGTCAAGCGCCTGTGGCACTCCTGTTGCTCACGTAACCACGTAACCACGTAACTCTTCGACCGGTAACCACCTTACGCCGCCATGTCCACCGAAACTCTGCATTACGAAAACGCGCGCCAGGCCCAGCAGCTCTTCAACCACGACGCGAAGAATCTGAAGACCCTCGAGGACGAACTCGGCGTGAAGGCCACCGCGCGCGACGGCTGGATCCGCCTCGACGGCGAGGCCGGGGCCGTCGAGCGCGCGCAGCAGTTGTTCATGCACTTGCAAGGCGTGCTGCACTCGGGCGCGCCCGTCGGCAACCGCGAGTTCAACGCCGCGCTCCACGTCGTGAAGCAGGACGGCGTCGCTGCGCTCAAGAGCCTCCACGAGGACAAGGTGCTCACCTCGTCGCGCAAGGCGCTCGTCGCGCCCAAGACCGTCGGCCAGAAGCAATATCTCACGGCAATCCGCTCGCATGACATCACCCTCGGCGTCGGCCCAGCGGGCACGGGCAAGACTTACCTCGCGATGGCGATGGCAGTGTCCGCGCTGCGCGAGGGCAAGGCGTCGCGCATCATCCTGACGCGGCCCGCGGTCGAGGCGGGCGAGGCGCTTGGCTTCCTCCCCGGCGATTTGCAGGAAAAGCTCACGCCGTATCTGCGCCCGCTGCACGACGCACTGCACGACATGCTCCCCGCCGAGGACATCCAGCGCCACATGGAGCGCGCCACGATCGAGATCGCGCCGCTGGCCTACATGCGAGGCCGCACGCTGAACAACGCGTTCATCATCTTCGACGAGGCTCAGAACTCCACCACCGAGCAGATGCTCATGTTCCTCACGCGCCTCGGCCACAACTCGAAATCCGTCATCACCGGCGACCCGACGCAGATTGACCTGCCCGGCCACAAACACTCCGGCCTGCTCGAAGCCCTCCGCGCGCTGCGCAAGATTGACGGTATCGCGATCGTCGAGTTCCAGAAGCGCGACGTCGTCCGCCACCCGCTTGTGCAACGCATCATCACCGCCTACGAGGAACACCGCGGCCGCGCGGCCAAGGAGTAGCCAGCCGCGGTGAAGCCCACGCTCCTCGTCGCCAACCGCCAGCGCGTCCAGCGCGTCAACACCGCGCTGCTCCGTCGCATCACGCGCTGCCTGCTGGAAGAGCTGCTCGCGATGGACGCCTACGAACTGGGCATCCACCTCGTCGCCGCGAAGGAAATGGCGGCGGTGAACTGGACTTACCTTCGCCACACGGGCTCCACCGACGTCATCACGTTCGATCACTCGCAACCCGAGGCCAGCAACAGGAAAGGATCCACGGCCCGCCTGGTTCCGGGATTTCGGCCCCTGAACCGTCGCGCGCCTGTAGCGCCGACTTCCAAGTCGGCTGTGTCGCGGGTTTCCCAACCCGCGGGCCGTGCGAGTGCGGACACGCTGCCGATTTGGAAATCGGCGATACAGCAGGTTTGGAAACCTGCGCTACGGGCAGGTTCATCGGTAGGGGGCCCTTCCCGGCCGCCCGTTCCCCACGGCGAGCTCTTCATCTGCCTCGACGATGCCGTCGCGCAGGCGCGGGAGTTCCGCACCACGTGGCAGCGGGAACTCGTGCGCTACATCGTCCACGGCGTGCTGCATCTCTGCGGCCACGACGACCACGCCGCCGTGCCGCGCCGCGTGATGAAGCGCGAGGAGAACCGGCTCCTTCGCGAACTGTCACGCCGGTTCGATTTCCGGGAACATTGAGACGGAGGCTTGACGCTTGAACCCCGAGTCCGCCACCGGCATCATCCTGCGCACGCGGCCGCTGACGGAGACGAGCCTCATCGTCCACTGGCTCACGGCCAGGCAGGGCCGCATCGCCACCGTGGCCAAGGGCGCACGGCGGCCCAAGTCGCCCTTGCGGGGCAAGCTCGACGTGTTCTACGAGGCGGACTTCAGCTTCGTCCGCAGCCAGCGCTCCGACCTGCACACGCTGCGGGAAGTGGGTTTGCGCACGGCCCACTCGCACCTGCGCAAGGATCTGCGCCTGCTCCAGCAAGCGGCCTACTGCGCCGCGCTCGTCGAGCAGACGACGGAGATGGACACACCGCTGCCAGGCCACTTCGAACTGCTCCACGGGCTCATCGGCGAGCTCGGCCGCAGCGCGCCACAACCCCGCACCGTGCTGGCATTCGAGTTGAAACTGCTGCACCTGCTCGGCCTGCAGCCGGATACGGCGGAGTCGAGGCTCTCAACAGGCAGCCGCATCGTTGCCGGCCGTCTTGCGCAGGACGATTGGGCCGCCCTGACGCCGCTTAGGCTGACGGCAATCCAAATGGCTGAGCTGCGCCAGTTCCTGCACGGCTTTCTAATCTATCACCTTGGCAAATTCCCTGCAGGAAGGGCAGCCGCGCTGGCCTGAACAGCACCATCGCATTAATGCAATGCGGCGGGAGCGACGGAGTGGCTCTCCGGCTCCACCCACTTGCCGTGCTCGCGGATGAGGTCCACGAGGCGCTCGACGGCCTCGGCCTCGGGGATGTTGAACTTGATGGGGGTCTTGCCGACGTAGAGGTTGATCTTGCCGGGCGCGCCGCCCACGTAGCCGAAGTCCGCGTCCGCCATCTCGCCGGGGCCGTTCACGATGCAGCCCATGATGGCGATCTTCACGCCCTTGAGATGCTCAGTGCGGGTCTTGATGCGCGCGGTGACGGTCTGGAGGTTGAAAAGCGTGCGCCCGCAGCTCGGGCAAGCCACGTAGTCGGTCTTGAAGCTGCGGCAACCGGCGGCCTGAAGGATGTTGTAGGCCAGCCGCAGGCTCATGCCCGCGCCGCTCTCGCCACGGATGAGAATGGCGTCACCAATGCCGTCGGCGAGAAGGGAGCCGATGTTCACGGCGGCGCTGAGGAGGGCGATTTTCGGCTCCAACACGGCTGGCCCGAAGCTCAGGCAATCCTTCAGCAGAATCGGGTTGCGGCGGCCCAGGCGGTTGAGTCGCGCGACGAGCAGACGGAAGGCGGTGATCGGCGGGAGGTTCACGCCGTCCTTCACGGTCACGAGCTGCGTGTCGCAATTGATGTCCTCGATGCGCACTTCCTGCGTCGGGTCGAGTTCCAGCAGGTTCAGGTCTTCGTAGATGCCTTCGGGCTTCACGTCGTCCTTGGGGCGGATTTTGG
>Ga0233424_10003443_pt1 | contig 10232 bp, 7 predicted proteins | sample Watercolumn_Towu_FD_181011 | JGI IMG/M metagenome (GOLD analysis project Ga0233424, IMG submission 181011) | Freshwater microbial communities from Lake Towuti, South Sulawesi, Indonesia - Watercolumn_Towuti2014_125_MG | ecosystem: Environmental > Aquatic > Freshwater > Lake | place: Indonesia... | reverse complement strand
GCGCGTCAGGCGCGCGCAGTCACGACGCGGTCGCAACCTGCCAAGTCGCGGCGCACTTCGACGTCGCGCAAGCCCGCCGCGGCGCACATCTCGCGCACCGCATCGGCCTGACGGTGGCCGATCTCCACCACGAGCGTGCCGCCCGGGCGCAACCACTCGCGCGCGCCGATGACGATCGCACGCAGCGCGCCGAGCCCGTCGGCGCCGGCGAACAACGCCGCGTGCGGTTCGTGTCGCGCGACCGCATCATCCACGTCGGGGTCTCCGACGGCGATGTACGGCGGGTTCGCCACCACCACGTGCAGCGCACCGCGCAACGACGCAGGCAGCGCGGCGTACCAGTCGCCTCGCGCGACGCGCACGCCCGCCCCGGCACGCCCGATGCCGGCCAGGTTTGCGCGCGCGACGTCGAGCGCGTCGGCGGAGATGTCGGTGAGCCACACGGTGGCTGCCCCGGGGGGAAGTTCGAAGGCAATCGACAGGCCGATGGCGCCCGAGCCCGTGCCGAGGTCGGCCGCCACGCAGCCAGGCCCCGCCGCGCGCACCGCATCAATCGCGACCTGAGCCACCACTTCGGTCTCCGACCGCGGGATGAGCACGCGCGGGTCGACGAGCAAATCAAGATGACGAAACGCCCAGCGCCCCATCACATATTGCAGCGGCTCACCGGAGAGTCGCCGGCGCAACATCGTCTGCAGGTGCATCGCCATGCGCTGGGTCACCGACTCGTGCAGTGCCGCGGCGAACGACGCGGCGTCGAGACCGGCGGCGTGCTCGCACAAGTATCGCGCCTCGCGTTCGTCGCCGAGTGTCGCGGTGGTGTCGGCGAGCACCTCGCGCCACGTGCTCGCGTCGCTCATCGCGCGGCTGCCGCGCTCACGACGGATCCGCGGCTGCCCGCCGCCTCATTCGTCGCCGACCTGCTTGGCGAGCTGCTCGGCCTGGTACTCCAGCGTCAACGCGTCGACGACGGGGTCGAGGTTGCCGGCCAGCACGTCTTGCAGTTGGTACAGCGTGAAGCCGATGCGGTGGTCGGTGATGCGGTTCTCTTTGTAGTTGTACGTGCGGATCTTCTCGCCGCGGCCGCCCTTGCCGACCTGGGCGCGGCGCTCGGCCGACATCTTGGCTTCTTGTTCATCGTGCAGGCGCTGCATGAGCCGCGTGCGCAGCACGGCCATCGCCTTGATGCGGTTCTGCAACTGGCTGCGCTCGTCCTGCATCGCGACCACCACGCCGGTCGGCTTGTGCGTGATGCGCACCGCGGAGTCGGTGGTGTTCACGCTCTGGCCGCCCGGGCCGCCCGAGCGGTACACGTCGATCTCGAGGTCGCGCTCGTCGATGTGGATGTCGACTTCCTCGGCTTCGGGCATCACCGTCACCGTCGCCGACGACGTGTGGATGCGCCCGGCATTCTCGGTCACGGGCACGCGCTGCACGCGGTGCGGGCCGCCCTCGAAGCGCAGGCGGCGCCACGCGGTCTCTCCTTTCACCAAGACCGACGCCTGGTTCACGCCGCCCATCGGCGAGCGGTCGTAGGCGAGCACCTCGAAACCCCAGCCGTTGCGCGCCGACCACGCGCGGTACATCTCGAGCAGTTCGCCGGCAAACAGGTTCGCTTCTTCGCCGCCTTCGGCGCCGCGGAACTCGAGCATCACGTTCTTGCCGTCGTTGGGGTCGGGCGGAATCAGCAGCACCTTCAACTCGGATTCGAGCGCCTCGATGCGCTGCTCGTCGGCGCGCATCTCTGCCTCGAGCGACGCGCGTTCGTCGGCCGTGGAGAGCCCGATGAGTTCTTTCGCGGCTTCAACGTTGCCGAGTGCCGACTTGTACGAACGGATGCAAGCTACGAGCGGGCCCATCTGCTTGTAGCGGCGCGAAGCATCGCGCAACTTGTACTGGTCGCCGAGCACCTCGGGCGTGGCGAGGCTCAGCTCCAGCTGCTCGAAGTCGGCCAAGATGGCATCGAGCTTCGCTAACACGAGTTTCAGGTTACGCCGGCACGAAGCGCGCCGGTTCGCGCAACTTGCCTGCGATGCGTTCTTGCAGCGGCACGATGTTGCGAGACGGCGCGACGATGAGCAGTTGCGCGCCGCGCGCGTGTCGGTCGCGCGCGTCGGCGGCGAAAGGCACCGCATCGAGATCGACCCCGGCGACGAACACCACGACGGTGTCCGCGTCGTTCGTGTCGCGTCCGACCGCACAGCACGGCACGCCGTCTTTCACGTTGGCGCGAGGCACCGGCGGCTCGACGGCGGCGAGTGATCGCAGGCCGATCGACTGCGGGTTGCTCGTCGCCCGGCTGCGCATCGCCCGCTCGGGGGCGAGCAAGTTGAGCGGGTGACTCGGCGCGCCGGGGCTGCGGTGGCGCTCTACCGTGCGCACCACGTCGCGCAACTGTTCGGGCGTGGCGGTCGTGCCGTGCAGCATGCGGAACGTCTCGCGGTCGTGCGCACCGACGCCGATGCTCACGATGCTTTGCCCCGCCTCGTCACCCACGCGCGCCACTTCGAGCCCGGCGACTTCGAGCGACACCACGCCGTGCTCCACGACGATTTCGGCGCCCGGCGTCGCAAGAGCCCTCGCGCACTCGAGGTGCTCGCGGCGCGGTGAGATCACCGCAGCATGCTCGGCGGGTGCCACCGTGTCGTGGGCGGCTGATGCCGCCGCGCCGTGCACGCCGAGCACGTCGATCGGGATGTCGAAGTACGCCGCTCGTCGCGCCGCGATTCCGGCCCGAGCCTCGTCTACGTTGTCGACGATGACCACGCGCGACGCGCCCTCGACGGCAGAACGCACGACCCAGGCGAGAGCCGCACCGAGCACGCCGGGCCGCGCAGCATCGGGCAACAACGGTGTGGCCGACACCCACAACGCGGTGTCGAACATGACTGCGGCGTAATTGCCGAGGTCGACGTCGGTCGCGTTCGCCGCACGCGCGCCGACCGAGTGCCGTTCGTGCGCGGCGCGCAGGGCGGTTCGCTCGCGGCGTGCCGCAAACTCGCGCGTTTCGGTCGCCACTTCAGGTCCCGACGCCGAAACTGCAACGCTGCCGCGTCAGGCGGTCGGCTGCTTGGCGATCTCCGAGAGGAACTCGTCGTTGGTCTTGAACGACTTGAGACGGTCGATCAACAACTCGAGACCCGGTGCGGCGTTGCCGTCGGCCGCGAGGCCCGAGAGCACGCGGCGCAACTTCCACACCATCTGCAACTGCTTGCGGTCGAACAGCAGCTCTTCGTGGCGGGTGCTCGACGCATCCACGTCGATGGCCGGGTAGATGCGGCGCTCGGCGAGGCGGCGGTCGAGGCGGAGCTCCATGTTGCCCGTGCCCTTGAACTCCTCGAAGATCGCTTCGTCCATGCGGCTGTTCGTCTCGACGAGTGCGGTGGCGAGAATCGTGAGGCTGCCGCCCTCCTCGATGTTGCGGGCCGCACCGAAGAACTTCTTCGGCGGGTACAACGCACCTGCGTCGATACCGCCCGACATGATGCGACCCGTCGCGGGCGCAGCGAGGTTGTACGCGCGCGAGAGTCGCGTGATGCCGTCGAGGATGACGACGACGTCCTCGCCGGCCTCGACCATGCGCTTGGCTTTCTCGATCGCGAGTTCGGCGACCGCGGTGTGCTCGTCAGACGGCCGGTCGAACGTGCTTGCGATCACCTCGCCTTTCACCGTGCGGCGCATGTCGGTGACCTCTTCAGGTCGCTCGTCGATGAGCAGCACGATCAGTTTCACCTCGGGATGGTTCTTCTCGATGCTCGTGGCGATCGTCTTCATCACCGTGGTCTTGCCGGCCTTCGGCGGCGAGACGATGATGCCGCGCTGGCCCTTGCCGATCGGCGAGATGAGGTCGATGATGCGCGCGGTCATGTTGAGCGGGTCGCCCGACGTCGACAAGCCGAGTTTCTCGTCGGGGAACAACGGCGTGAGTTCCTCGAACTTCTTGCGGTTGCGCGCCTTCTCCGGGTCGCCGCCGTTCACGGTATAGACCTCGAGCAACGCCGGATTCTTCTCGTTGCGGCCGGCCGGACGCGATAGCCCGGTGATGTGGTCGCCCTTGCGCAAGCCGAACTGGCGGGTGAAGCGCACCGAGACGTAGGCGTCGTTGCGGGTCGGCAGGTAACCGCCGAGGCGCAGGAAGCCGTAGCCCTCGTCGCGCAGGTCGAGGTAGCCCTCCACCTTCACGGGCTCGTTGCTGACCACTGCGTTCGACTCCGCTTGTTCGAACTCGAAGCGGTCGTCGCCCTGCGGACCTTCGTCGCGACCGCCGCCACGGCGCCGTCCGCGGCGGCGACGGTTGCGGCTGCCGCCGTCGTTGAAGTTGCGTCCCCCGCCGTCGTTGAAATTGCGGTCGCGATTCGGGCGATCACCGCGCGAGTCGCCGCGATCGCGTCGAGTGTCGCCTTCGACCCGTGCGTCGGGCGCGATCGGCGTGCCCTCGTGCTCGGCGAGTTCGATCTCCCACTCCGAGAGCGGTTCGCCGCCGGCCCCGAGGGGTGCGGGCTTGGGGCCGCGTGATGCGGATTCTTTGGGTTCTGGTGCCATGGTTTCCTCCAGGATTCTTTCGATGAGTGTCGACTTGTCGGCTTTCGCCACGCCCTTCAGGCCGAGCGCGCCCGCAATCTGGGCGAGATCGTCGCGGTCCTTTTCTTCGAGTTGCGCTCGACCGAGCTGTGGGGCGGCCACAATTCCTTCTTTCGAGGCGACGTAACGGAGCGGCGCCCTTGAATGATGCTTGCGCGTCAGAAGCTTGACGGCTTGGGGCATGTCCGGCGAACGCCGAACGACTCCATACTACCGTGCGGCGGCGACGCTTGCAACGAATGCTTGGACGGCCGCCAGGTCGTTGCGCAGCGGCGAACTGCGCTCGGGACGCTCGAGCAGGTCGGCGAGGTGCGCCGGCAGCGCGGGCCGCTGCCCCGTTGCCTGCGCCACCGCGTCGGCGAACTTGGCCGGGTGCGCCGTGGCGAGCGTGACGACGGGCTCGTCTGGCTCGGCGCAGGCGGCGGTCGCCGCGAGTCCGACGGCGGTGTGCGGGTCAATGAGCACGCCGTGCTCGCGGTGCACGTCGGCAATCGTGGCGATGGTGTCTGCGTCGCTGCAGCGATGCCCGCGAAAGACCGGGCGCACCCATTCGCCGAACTGCGCGGCGGTCGTCGAGAGATTTCCGCTCTTGCGGAAGCGGGCGATCTGCGCCGCGGTGGCGTCGCCGTCGCGGCGATTCATCTCGAACAACAGCCGCTCGAAGTTGCTCGACACCTGGATGTCCATGCTCGGGCTGAGCGTCGGCACGACGGGATTCGTGGCCATGCGCTGGGTCTCGAAGAACCGCGTCAGGATGTCGTTGGCGTTCGAACCGACGAAGAGATGGCCGACGTTCGCACCGGTGCGGCGCGCAATCCACCCCGACAGCACGTTGCCGAAGTTCCCGGTCGGCACGCTGAACGACACCGGCGCCGACTCGGTCATGTGCAGCTGCTCGATCGCCGTGAAGTAGTAGACGACTTGGGCGAGCACGCGCGCCCAGTTGATCGAGTTGACTGCCGACAAGCGGTGCGCGTCGCGGAACTTCGCGTCGTTGAACATCGCCTTCACGAGGTCTTGGCAGTCGTCGAACGTGCCGTCGACCGCGACGCAGTGCACGTTGTCGGCCTGCACGGTGGTCATCTGGCGGCGCTGCACCTCGCTGATGCGGCCCTGCGGGTAGAGAATCACCATCGTCACGTTGCGACACGACTTCACTCCGTCGATCGCCGCAGACCCCGTGTCGCCGCTCGTCGCCCCGATGATCGTGATGCGCTCGCCGCGGGCAGTGAGCACGTGGTCGAACAGCTTGCCGAGCAGTTGCAGTGCCACATCCTTGAAGGCGAGCGTCGGCCCGTGGAAGAGCTCGAGCAGCCAGCGGTTCTCGCCCAGTTCGCGCAGCGGCGCGACGAGCGGGTCACGGAACCCCGCGTACGCGTCGCGACACAACACGGCAAGCGTCGCCGAATCGATCTCGTCGCCCACGAACGGCGCGATGATTTGCGCCGCGCGCGCGGCGAACGGCGCGGTCGGGTCACCGTGCGCGACGCGCGGCCAGGTGGCCGGCACGTAGAGCCCGCCGTCGCTGGCCAGACCGGCGAGCAGCGTGTCGCAGAAGCCGAGCGCGGGCGCCTTGCCGCGCGTCGAGACGTACTCCACGTGCGATCAGGCACCGATGATGCGGATGACGCCGCCGACCTTGGTGACGACGTCGAGAGTGCCGAACTCGGCCAGGCAGTTCATGACGTCGGCCGTGCGCGCGTCGTGGGTGAGGAAGACGAGTCGCGCGTCGTTGCCGATGCCGTCTTGTTCGGCGGCGCGGATGCTCACCTTGTTGCGCGCGAACACGCCGGTCACCGCGTGCAGCACGCCCGGGCGGTCGGCGACCTCGAGCGTGAGCATGAACTCGCTGCGCACCTCGTCGGGCGACGCAAAGCGTGCTTCGGCGAACGCTCCGAGCGTGGCGTGCGTGCCCTTGCGCAGGTTGACGGCGGCGTCAATCACATCGCCGAGCACCGACGATGCGGTCGGCTCGCCGCCCGCACCGCGACCGTAGAACATGAGCGAGCCCGAGGCTTCGCCTTCCACCAGCACGGCGTTGAACGCCTCGCGCACCGCAGCCAGCGGGTGCTGCAGGTGCACGAGCGCCGGGTTCACGCGCACGCTCACCGCGCCGCTCGCCGGGTCGCGCTCGGCGACACCCAGCAACTTCACCACATAACCGAACTTGCGCGCCATCGCGATGTCGCCGGCGGTGATCTTGCTGATGCCTTCCGCGCTCACGTCGTCGGCGACGACGCGCACGCCGAACGCGAAGTTGGCGATGATCGCGATCTTGGCCGCCGCGTCGAGGCCCTCGACGTCGGCCGTCGGGTCGGCTTCGGCGTAGCCGAGTCGCTGGGCGTCGCGCAGGGCGGATGCGTAGTCGGAGCCCTCCTCGGTCATCTTGGTGAGGATGTAGTTGGTCGTGCCGTTGACGATGCCCAGCACACGGCGAATCGGCTCGCCGCGCAGGCTCTCGCGCAGCGGGCGGATGAGCGGGATGCCGCCGCACACCGCCGCCTCGAACAGCAGGTCGATGCCGCGCTCGTCGGCGATCTTGAACAAGTCGGCGGACTGCGCGGCGAGCAGCGCCTTGTTCGCGGTGACGACCGGCTTGCCGTGCTCGAGCGCGGTGCGGATCACGTCGCCGGCGAGCCCGATGCCGCCCATTACTTCCACCACCACGTCGACCCGGGGATCCGCGGCGAGGGCGAGGGGGTCGGTGCCGACGACCGCGTCGGCGATCATCGACGGATGCTTGCCCTCGTCGCGCACCACGATGCGCACGACCCGCAACGACACACCGGTGCGGGCCGCGATTACATCGTGCTGGCGGGCGACGAGCGCGGTGAAGGCCGAGCCGACGACGCCGTGGCCGACGACGCCGATGCGCACGATCTGGGGCACGGACTGGGGCACGGACTGGAGCGCGTCCGCAGGCGCATTCTGCGCGGGCTTGGCGGCTTTCGCCATGCGTCAAACGCTATCGGTGACGTCGTTGCGCACGAGATCGGCGTAGGTCTCGCGGCGAACCACGACGCGCGACACGCCGTCGCGCACGAACACCACGGCGGGCCTCGGCACCTTGTTGTAGTTCGAACCCATCGAGTGCCCGTACGCGCCGGTGACAGGCGTGGCAATCACGTCGCCGACTCGCAAGTCGGCGGGCAGCATCGCTTCGGAGATGAGCACGTCGCCGCTCTCGCAATGCTTGCCTACCACGCGCGACGCAAGCGTGCGGTCGGCATCGCAGCGAGACGGCACGAACGCCTCGTATCCGCTGCCGTAGAGCACGGGCCGCGGGTTGTCGCTCATGCCGCCGTCGACGGCGACGTAGGTGCGCACGCCGGGAATCGTCTTGATGGTGCCGACTTCGTACAGGGTGAGCGCCGCAGATGCGACGATGGAACGCCCGGGCTCGACGAACACGCGCGTGCCGGCGCGCAAGTCGTGTTTCGCACCGTGTTTCCCTCCGTGCGTGGCGCTGCGCAGCGCCGCCGCCCACTGCGCGATGCTCGGCGTGCGCTCGTCGCTCAGGTAGGCGACGCCGAGCCCGCCGCCGAGGGTCAGCTCGGGCAGCGAGCAGTCGTTCGCGAACGCGACCATCACTTCGGCGGCCCTCGTGAAGTTCGCGGTGTCGAACACGTTGGAGCCGATGTGGCAGTGGATGCCGACGAGTCGAACGGAGCGCGAGTTGCGCGCCCGCTCGACGGCGCGGCGGGCGTCGCCGTTGGCGAGGTTGAAGCCGAACTTCGAGTCGTTCTGGCCGGTCGAGACGAACTCGTGGGTGTGCACGTACACGCCTGGCGTGATACGCAGTTGCACGCGCGGTGCGGCCAGCCCGTCGGCGACGAGCGCGTCGAGGCGGTCGAGTTCGTCGAAGCTGTCGACGACCACGTGGCGCACGCCGGCGGTGATCGCCTCGCGCAACTCTGCGACGCTCTTGTTGTTGCCGTGCATCACGCAGCGCGCAGCCGGCACTCCGGCGACGAGCGCGACGAAGAGTTCTCCCCCGGTCGCGACATCGAGCAAGAGGCCCTCTTCGTGGGCGAGGCGGGCCATCGCGGTGCACAAGAAGGCCTTCGTCGCGTAAATCACCGAGTCGGCGTCGAACTCGCGCACCGCGTCAGCGCACCGCGCGCGCAGGTGCGCCTCGTCGTAGACGAAGAGCGGCGTGCCGTGCGCCGCGGCGAGGTCGTGCACGTCGCAACCGCCGACGCGCAGCCGACCGCCGACGACCTCGGCGGTGTCGGGCAGCAGGTGGCGGGCGACGGCGCTCACATCTGCTCCGGCGACTCGATACCCAGCATGAGCAAGCCGTCGGACAACACGCGCGCAGTCAAGTCGCACAGGTGCAGGCGGCTGTCGCGTGTCGCTGCGTCGTCGGCCTTCAGCACCGGGCAGTGCTCGTAGAACGCCGTGTAGCGCGTGGAGAGTTCGTAGAGATAGGTGCACAAGCGGTGCGGGCTGTATCGCTCGAGGGAGTCCCAGAACGCGCTGTCGTACTGCAGCAGCCACAGCGCCAAGGCGCGTTCGTTGGGATGGCCAAGCGAAATCCTGGCCGAGCGCACCGACTCGCGCGGCACTTGCGCGCGGCGGAAGATGCTGCAGATGCGGGCATGGGCGTACTGCAGGTACGGTGCGGTGTTGCCGTCGAACGACAGCATGCGCCCCCAGTCGAACACGTAATCTTTCACGCGGTCGTTCGCCAGGTCGGAGTATTTCACCGCGCCGATGCCGATCATCCGCGCGACGTTGCGGCGCTGCGCGGCCGGCAACTCGGGGTTCTTCTGCGCGATCGATGCATCGGCCCGCTCGACTGCCTCGTCCAACAACTCGACGAGTTTCACCGCCTCGCCCGAGCGGCTCTTCAGCATCTTGCGGTCGCTGCCGAGCACGCTGCCGAACGCGACGTGCACCATGCGGCGCGGCGGCGCGAGCCAGCCGGCCTTGGTGGCGACCGCCTCGACCATCGCGAGGTGCTGCGCTTGCGGCGCGCCGACCACGTAGACGAGCAAGGTGGCGCCGAGCCGCTCCACGCGGTCGATCACGCACGCGAGGTCGCTCGTGGCGTAGTTGTAGCCGCCGTCGCGCTTGCGGATGATGAGCGGCAGCGGCTCGTTGTCGCGGTTGGTGAACCCGGGCGGAAACACCACTTGTGCGTCGTCGTCGGTCACCAGCATGTTCGCCGCAGCGAGACGTTCCACGACGACGGGCAACAGGTCGTTGTACGCGCTCTCTCCGCGCGTGTCGCCGCCGTCGAGCAACACGCCGAGCTTCTCGTACACGCGCGCGAAGTACCGACCGCTCTCCCCGACGAGCAACCGCCACAGCCGCAGTGTGTCGGCGTCGCCGCCCTGCAGCGCGACCACCCGCGCCCGCGCGCGCTCTTGGAACTGCCCAGATGCGACGAACTTTTCGCGCGCCTGCTTGTAGAAGCCGTCCAAGTCGCCCACCGACAACTCGCGTGCCGCGCCCGCCTCGCCGAGGTCGACGAGATGCTCGATGAGCATGCCGAACGGCGTGCCCCAGTCGCCGATGTGGTTCTCGCGCGTTACCCTGTGCCCCACCGCCGCGAGCATGCGCACCAGCGCGTCACCGATCACCGTCGAGCGCAGGTGGCCCACGTGCATTTCTTTCGCGACGTTCGGCGCCGAGTAGTCGACCAC
>Ga0233424_10003442_pt1 | contig 10233 bp, 9 predicted proteins | sample Watercolumn_Towu_FD_181011 | JGI IMG/M metagenome (GOLD analysis project Ga0233424, IMG submission 181011) | Freshwater microbial communities from Lake Towuti, South Sulawesi, Indonesia - Watercolumn_Towuti2014_125_MG | ecosystem: Environmental > Aquatic > Freshwater > Lake | place: Indonesia... | reverse complement strand
ACTTCACGTGCAATCCTTGCGATTCCGAAGTTAAAAAGCGTCCATGAGGGTTGCAGTCATAGATCTCGGTACAAACACGTTTAATCTGCTCATCGCGGAAGCAATGACAGAGGGCGGTTTCGTTACCATCTATAATGAAAAATTACCCGTGCGATTGGGAGAAGGAGGAATCAACAGCGGGACAATAGTGCCGGCTGCGTATCAGCGCGGATTGGAAGCGATGGACACGTATGCAGACGCAATCAGACAGTGGCGTGTAGATAAGAAACTGGCGTTCGCAACTTCAGCCATTCGTAACGCCGCGAACGGAAAACAGTTTGCGGACGACGTTTTTCATCGCAGCGGAATCAGGATCAATATCATCAGCGGCGAGAGGGAAGCGCAGTACATTTATGCGGGGGTGAGCCAGGCATTGGAATTCCGGGAGGAGAATTCGCTCATCATTGACATTGGTGGAGGAAGCACGGAGTTCATTATCGCTAACAGAAACGGATTGGTATGGAAGCAGAGTTTTGAAATCGGAGCATCCAGATTGTTGCAACGCTTCAATCCTTCCGATCCGATTAAAGAAAGCGAGATCACAGAAATTGTTGACTATATCGGAAAACAGTTGCAACCACTTGGTGATGCTGTGGCATTACATCCTGTGCACGAACTGATCGGAGCATCCGGCTCATTCGAGTCTTTAGCTGAAATGATTCTGGCCAGATTCGATGTCGGCGAGGAATTTGATGGAACCGAATTCGCTTTCGATCTTGGACAAGCTGAGGTGATTCACAAGCAACTATTAAGTTCAACCCGGGAACAACGTTTACAGATAAAAGGACTCGTTGCTATGCGTGTTGATATGATCGTGATCTCTGCGATTCTGGTGGAGTACATTGTGCGCACATTTTCAATTGAACATATGCGCATGTCATCTTATGCGTTGAAAGAGGGCGTGCTTCACGAATTCTTATCGGAAAAATCCGGATAAAGGTGGAACGGGAAACAATAAATACGATTAAACCCTCAACACCTTGACCAATTCGTACCTATCCCTCAGTTTCCCGTTCCGGAAGTAAACCTGTTATTGGATCTGCAACTTGAATGAACCAACAATGCAAATGTGCATTATGTTGGTCAGCAGTAATTCAACTATTACACGAGCGGTGCTATTAATAATTTGAATTACTCATTCAATAGGACGACTTTGTTAATGGAATTGTTAACACAAATTCCATGTAGGACAAATGGATTGTAACAGTGACGGGAGGTGGTAACATACACAAATAGGGGATTTGTGAATTCCGTTGTCAGAAGAACGTTTAGTTTAGCCCAAATTCCCCATTTCCCTGATCCCTAAATCCCTTCCGATTTAGTATTTTTAACCCTCATTCAAAGCTTATGCCTCGCATTCTTATCATCGACGACGAAAAATCCATCCGTCGCACCCTTCGTGAAATTCTGGAATACGAAAACTTCAAAGTAGACGAAGCTCAGGACGGACTTGAGGGCTTAACCATGGCTCAGAAGGAGAAATTCGATATCATCCTTTGTGATATCAAGATGCCGAAGATGGATGGAATGGAGGCGCTTGATAAGTTGATGGAAGCCGCAGTGGATGCGCCCGTTGTTATGATTTCAGGTCATGGCAATATTGAAACCGCGGTTGAAGCGGTGAAGAAAGGCGCGTATGATTTCATTCAGAAGCCGCTGGATCTGAACCGACTTCTGGTAACGATCCGCAATGCGCTCGACAAATCAAAACTCATTGGTGAAACGCGAACGTTGAAGAAGAAGATCAGCAGGACGTTTGATATGATAGGTGAATCACCGGCCATTTCTCAGATCAAGGATATGATTGAGAAAGTAGCGCCGACGGATGCACGTGTGCTCATCACCGGTGAAAACGGAACAGGAAAAGAACTGGTAGCGCGTTGGTTGCATGAGAAATCGGGTAGAGCAGGAGCACCGCTTATTGAAGTAAACTGCGCCGCGATTCCTTCCGAGTTGATTGAATCTGAATTGTTTGGTCACGAGAAAGGAGCGTTTACATCAGCAGTTGCTCAGCGTAAAGGAAAATTTGAAAATGCAGAAGGCGGAACAATTTTCCTCGATGAGATCGGCGATATGTCGCTCTCTGCACAAGCCAAAGTACTGCGCGCTCTTCAGGAAAATAAAATTACCCGCGTGGGTGGCGATAAAGAAATAAAAGTCAACGTACGCGTACTCGCGGCAACCAACAAGGATCTTAAGAAAGAGATCATCAAAGGTTTGTTTCGTGAAGACTTGTATCACCGTTTGAGTGTTATCCTCATTCACGTTCCATCGTTGAACGACCGCAAAGACGATATTCCTCTGCTGGCAGAGCACTTTCTGAAACTGATTGGTGATGAAAGTGGCCAGGTAAGAACTATTTCCAAAGAAGCGATTAAAGAGCTGCAGAAGATCAACTGGACCGGGAATATCCGTGAGTTCAGAAACGTGATTGAACGTCTGATTATCTTGGGTGAAAAAAATATCACCGATAAGGATGTGATTGCGTACGCGACACGCAAAGATTGATCAGCGTTTATACGGATTTGAGAAATCCGGATTTTTTGCAAACGAATAATCAGTCATCGTCTTTAAAAAGGCGATGACTTTTCTTTTCTCCTCAGCCGTAAGGTGCGCACCACCATGTGGCGCAGTTCCCATCTTCGAATCGATGGTCGCATTCATCTTCACGCTATCATTATAGAAGTTCAGAACTTCCTCAACGGTTTTAAACCGGCCGTCGTGCATATAGGGCGCAGTAAGAAATAAATTCCGGAAAGATGGAATTCTGAAATGCCCGTAGTCACGCGTCGCACCTGTAATTTTACCGCGACCGATGTCTTTGCATTGATGTACATCTGTGAAAGCATCCAGTCCATTGTTCGAGAATTTATTGGTCGTTCCCAGGCCATCTGCATCTGAAGTATGACAATGCAGGCAGTCGCCTTTCGTCATGTCGCTCACGAGTACAAATCCATCGGCTTCATCTTTGGTGAAGGTGATAAGTCCCATTTGTAAACTGTCGTAGCGCGAGGTGTGAGAAATCAACGTTCGCAAAAACTGGGCTATGGCTTTTGAGATCATCACGCTGTCAATTTTTGTCTCACCAAACGCAAGACGAAACTTTTTATGATAAAATTCGCTGCTATTAATTCTTGCTTCAGCCGCGACCCATGATAAATTCATTTCATCGTGTGATCGCACAGGTTCAAATACCTGATTCTCCAGAGAAGTCGCACGTCCATCCCAGAAATATTCATTACACCAGGCGAGGTTGAATAATGGCATGGTATTTCTCGTGGTGAGTTTTCCGTTTTTGCCTTTGCTGAACGGATTCGGAGCATCACTGAACGCGTATTCCTGCTTGTGACAACTGCCACAAGACATTGTACTATCATCACTCAGAATCGGATCGTAGAATAAATACCTGCCCAGCTCTGCGCCCTCCACTGTAACCGGATTGTTCGCATTCGTTGGCATCGCTGGAAAGAAGAGCAGTTTGGGAAAAACGTAAGGAGTGTTATCCGGTGTTTCAACGAATCCGGATAACACTCCTGCAAGTAGCAGTATTGTTGTTATTGCACAGAATGTGCGACCCATTACTGTTGAAGAATCACAGGAAAAGTATTGACCTGCTTATTTGTTTGAATACGTAACAGATAGGTTCCGGCGGGCTGATCACCGATGTCAATCCGGAAACGTGTCGGAGCGTTCTTCCATTCTTTAACGGTGCGACCAGATGCGTCGATGAGCTGCATATTTTCAATAATGTGAAACTCGTTTAACGCCATCGTTTCGATGAATACCGTTCCGTCTGTGACTGATGGATAAACTTTCTGGTAGGCATCTTTCTGCTCACCCTTGGCTGTGTGCACGATGGTAATGTGACACATCATATTGTCGATCATCCATCCTTCCTTCTGATTGTCGATTGAATCAGAATGAATCGTGAACCGGAACAATAGCGTATCATTGGTCGCGAATTGCTGAAGCCAGGACATCTGGTAGCACAACCAGATATCACTCCAGGTTGTGTCAGTTCCTGTGAAGCCATAAATTCCACTGGCGGTGGTATCTACATTCACAGAATCATACCCATAGAAATTGTACAAATAGGGATCTCCGAACACTTCAGACCAGGTTACTCCGTCGTCGACAGAATAGGAAATCGTTCCCGCATCCATAGCGGAATCGAGATCGAGTTTTTGTTTCCATTGTAAAGCGAAGATTCCCCAATTCATCCAAACGGGAACTTTAAAATAGAACGACGAAGTATTGTTTGCCGGATATGCATTCACTGTATCCGTAACAATTACATTTGGAACAGTAGCAGCACTGTTGAATATGGTTTTCTGGGGCGGTCCGATTTGCCACACGTTATTACCTGTGGTATCGATTTCAATCAGCAGGGATGTCCAGATAGAGGTATCGGCTCCGTCAAAGTATTGTTGCCACTGCTGAGCTTTCGCAACAAGTGACGCACACAGAAAACAAGCAATGAGAAAGTAGTTTTTTATCATGCGGGATAGGGTTAAGGGTTTAAAGTAAAATTAAACCGGCCGTATATAAAAAACCACTAATAACCGCAGACTTCTTACGCGCTCAGTCTACTCAGCTACACTTGTCATTTCAATGCGTTTGTGAAGATTATTCACAAACATCAAGGCAGCTGATCCATACCACGGATGTAATTCCATTTCCAGTCGGCCAGCCTGTACCGCAGGATCTGTTTCTGTTAGCGCTTTGGCTTCTTCTATGGTGGTAACGTTGAAAATGTACATACCGCGCAGATCGCCATCATCCATAAACGGACCTGCAAACACCACCATACCTTCGTCGGCCATGCGTATGATGTTCTCCAGATGTTTCTTCTGCAGATCTGCGGCTGTGGCAGAATCCTGATCGCGTTTTGGTCCTTTCTTCAGAAAAGCGATAACATACTGTTTCATTCCGTATTTGTCTGCGCCAACAGATGCTGCGAGCGCTGAATCAAACTCGGGTTTCTCTTTTGAAAGAAGATCGGGCTCCATGGTTTTTTCAACTACTGAATCAATGACAATACGAGGCTCACCATCCGGCGAGCTACAGGATGTAGTAAGAAGCAAAGAAAGTAATCCGGGCAGGACAATTTTTCTCATAATATTTGGTTTGTATCGGCAATTTAGTCATTTGTTTTAACCATGAAACCGGTTAATTTTAGAAGGTAAAATTTCGGTTTATGCGGATCAAAACTTTGGATGACTACAATGCAGCGTACGCGAAAAGCGTGAATGATCCGGAAGGTTTCTGGGCGGATATCGCTGGTAATTTTCAATGGAAAAAAAAGTGGGACAAAGTTCTCAGTTGGAATTTCAACGAGCCGAAAGTGGAATGGTTTATCAATGGCAAACTGAATATTACTGAGAATTGCCTCGACCGACATCTGGAGGAGCGAGGTGAACAGATCGCTATGATCTGGGAACCGAATAACCCGGACGAACCGTCAAAAAAAATCTCTTATCGGGAACTTCACCAGAAGGTCTGCAGGTTTGCAAATGTGTTGAAGAAGAATGGTGCGCGCAAAGGAGATCGTATCTGTATTTACATGCCAATGATTCCTGAACTTGCTATTGCGGTACTCGCGTGCGCACGTATCGGTGCAATTCATTCCGTAGTGTTTGGTGGCTTCTCGTTCAACTCACTTGCTGATAGAATTCATGATGCAGATTGCAGATTAGTAATTACAGCTGACGGTGGCTATCGCGGAGCAAAGGATATTCCACTGAAATCAGTAGTGGACGAAGCTTTAAAAACGTGCCCATCTGTACAAAAAGTAATCGTAGCTATTAGAACTGGTGTTGCTGTGAATATGGTAGGCGGCCGCGATGTGTGGTGGAGCGATGAGGAAGCGGTAGTCGGAAATGACTGCCCGGCAGAAGCAATGGACAGCGAAGACATGCTTTTTATTCTCTACACTTCGGGATCAACAGGAAAACCTAAAGGAGTTGTTCACACGTGCGGAGGCTACATGGTTTATGCGCAATACACTTTCGAGAATGTTTTTCAATACAACAAAGGTGATGTGTATTGGTGCACCGCAGATGTAGGCTGGATTACCGGTCACACATATCTTGTCTATGGGCCTTTGCTGGCTGGCGCGACTACAGTGATGTTTGAGGGCATTCCAACATTTCCGGATGCAGGAAGATTCTGGAGCGTGATAGACAAACATCAGGTGAATATTTTCTACACTGCACCCACAGCAATACGTTCGTTGGAGGCAATGGGATTGGATTTCGTAAAACCATACAAGCTCAGTTCACTTCGTGTGCTCGGAACCGTTGGTGAACCAATCAACGTTGAAGCGTGGGCCTGGTATCACAGAAATATCGGCAAGGAAAAATGTCCGATAGTTGATACGTGGTGGCAAACAGAAACGGGTGGAATATTAATTTCACCTTTGGCCGGGATAACCAAAACGAAACCAGGTTTCGCAACGTTGCCGTTACCAGGAATTCAGCCCGTGCTAGTTGATGAGACGGGTAAGCCCATGGAAGGAAACAACGTAGAAGGACGATTGTGTTTTCAGTTTCCGTGGCCGGGAATTATACGAACGACGTATGGTAATCATGAACGATGCAGAACTACATATTTTGAAACGTACAAGGGATTGTATTTCTCAGGAGATGGTTGTCGTCGTGATGAAGATGGTTACTACAGAATAACCGGTCGCGTTGATGATGTGATAAAAGTCTCAGGTCATTTATTGGGAACAGCTGAAATTGAGAACGCGATTAATCAGCATCCGGACATTGTTGAAAGCGCTGTAGTGGGATTTCCTCACGACATCAAGGGCTGGGGGATTTACGCGTTTTGCATTGACGAAACCGGCAGAACGGATATTGATAAACTCAAAAAGGAAATTGTTGACTCTGTCAATAAGTACATGGGACCAATTGCGAAACCCGATAAAATTCAGATTGTAAGTGGTCTTCCTAAAACCCGTTCCGGAAAAATTATGAGAAGAATTCTCAGAAAAGTTGCGGAGGGTGAAATCTCGAATTTAGGGGACACATCTACGTTGCTCGATCCAACAGTCGTTGATGAAATAGTAGCCAATCGCATGTAAACAGACTATTCGTCTATTAGTGGACCAACGCTAGTGGTTTTCTTTCTGACTGGGGTTTTGGCTATACTCTCGATTCTTACCTTCTGAAGTCCTTTCGAATAGAAGCCCAGTTTCTTCGCGGCAACCGGAGTTACGTCTATTGTTCTGGAAGATGACTTGGGCAAGCGATCTGTTATTCGCAAATAAACAACAGAGTCATTACTCAGATTTGTAACCCTGACAATCGTTCCGAAAGGAAGTGTCTTGTGCGCAGCTGTCATGCTATCCGGATCAAAGTATTCTCCGCTGGCTGTGAGACGTCCTTTCCATTTAGGACCATACCAGCTTGCAATGCCGCTGTCGCAATAAACAACGTAATCAGGAACCGCCTTTACGGTATCTGTGACCACAACTACAGAGTCTGCTGGTGCAACGATCGCGGGATGAGTCTGGGTACTGTCAGCAGTTTGCGATCGGGCTGTGTTGGCAGCGAAAATGATCAGAAATAGTACCGTTTTTCGCATTATGTAATTTAACGAAACTTTTGGACAGTTTGGTCATTATAGAATCAGATATTATGCCAAAATAGCCAAAGTGAATTGCAGGGTATTATCTACACCGTTATCTTCGTTGACTCAATAAGCGCTTAAATTGCCTGAAAAAGTAGTCATCGTTCCAACTTTCAATGAGAAAGAAAACATCGAGAAGATGGTGAGAAAAGTTATGTCTCTCCAGGGTGATTTTCATTTGCTCATTGTCGACGATGGTTCCCCGGATGGAACAGCCGAAATCGTAAAGCGGTTAATGAGTGAATTTCCGGAACGTTTGTTTATTGAGGAGCGCAAGGGAAAGCTCGGATTAGGTACAGCCTACATTCATGGATTCAAATGGTCGCTCGTGAGAGGATACAATTTCATTTTCGAAATGGATTGCGATTTTTCGCACAACCCCGACGACTTGATTCGCTTGCACGATGCATGTGCTAACCAGGGAGCAGATGTGGCTGTTGGTTCACGTTACGTACGTGGCGGAAAAGTGCAGAATTGGCCATTGGGAAGATTGATGATGTCTTACTTCGCATCGGTATATGTGCGAATTGTTTTGTGGATTCATGTGAAGGACACCACAGCAGGATTCAAGTGTTACCGCAGCAAAGTCTTGCAGACGATTGATCTCGATGCGATCAAATTTGTAGGGTACGCATTTCAGATCGAAATGAAATACACAGCGTATCGTTTAGGATTCAAAGTGCGCGAAGTTCCGATCACGTTTATCGATCGGGTAGAAGGAGTTTCGAAAATGAGTTCGAAAATTTTCAAGGAAGCTTTCCTCGGAGTATTGCAAATGCGCTTTAAAAAAATCGCTCCGAAGAAACAGTAGAATGATCTGATCATCCTGGCATCCCTTCATCCAGTCATTTTACCGCGTTTATAGTAGTCTCCATTGACGATTCTCAGACAATCACCCAACGTGTCTCCGGTAATTTTGTAGGATGCGAAATTTCCCTGCTGTATTACTGTTTTCGCTGGTGACTGTTGTTTTTTTCAGTGCCGGAAAAGCCCCGAAGCGATCTATTGATTCTGCTCAGGAAAAACATCTGAAGAATCTTCGTCAGCTTACATTCGGTGGTAACAATGCTGAAGCATATTGGTCGCCGAACGGTAAAATGCTCACGTTCCAATCTGATTATGCAAAGTGGGGCAATTCCTGTGATCAGATTTATATGATGGATATCGCGAAGGCGAAAGATTCCACCTACAAGGCAATTCGCATCAGTAACGGAGAGGGTAGAACAACGTGTTCCTATTTCATGCCCGATAACAAGCACATTCTTTACGCTTCAACGCACGTGGGTGGTAAATCCTGTCCTCCTACCGGAGATTTGCGCGCAAACGGAAAATATCTTTGGCCTATTTATGATACCTACGATATTTTTATTTGCGATCTCAAAGGCAATATCACAAAACAACTGACCAACTCTCCAGGGTATGATGCGGAAGCTGTTGTTTCTCCTAAAGGTGACAAAATCCTTTTCACTTCCACCCGCGGAGGTGATCTGGATTTGTGGATTATGGACATTGATGGTTCAAATCCGAAGCAGTTGACCAACGAACTTGGTTACGACGGTGGCGCATTTTTTAATTCCGATGGAACAAAAATTGTTTTCCGCGCTTCACGGCCGAAAACCGAACAGGAGATTGCTGAATACAAAGATCTATTGGCGAGAAACCTTGTTGCACCATCGAACATGGAAATCTTCACAATCAATGCCGATGGTACCGACATGAAGCAGATTACAAATCTGGGCAAAGCAAATTGGGCACCGTACTTCACACCTTCCGGCAAGAAGATCATTTTTTCATCGAATCATAAATCAGAAAAGGGATTCAATTTTCAGCTTTACACCGTAAATCTCGATGGCTCGGATGTTGAGCAAATTACTTTCGAAAGCGTTTTCAATTCGTTTCCTATGTTCTCGCCGGATGGTAAGAAAATTGCATTTTCTTCGAATCGTCTGAATGGTGGTACGCACGATACGAACGTGTTTGTCGCTGATTGGGTGGAATAGTCATGATATTTCCTTGTCACACTGAGTTCAGCTCAAGGTGATAAATGCAAGCGCATGGAGTTCTCTATAGTGTGCGAAGTGAGAAATGCCGCTTAGGGACTGCGGACGGATTCTTATCTTTGTCGTAGCAATTTCAGGACTATGATTCGCACCTTCTCCCTTCTTGCATTGTTTTTCTATACCATTTCTTCCTTTGCCCAATCAGCAGAAATCTCTACCGATCGCATCAAAAAAGACGTGGCCTATCTTGCATCCGACAAGTTAAAAGGTCGCGGAACATCATCGAAAGGCGAAAAGAAAGCTGCAATTTATATTGCTGATCAATTCAAGAAGGCAGGAATTGCACCGAAGGGAACAGACGGTTACTATCAATCGTTCGACTTCAAATTCAATCCGAATCCACACGACACTTCAACGGCCAATCAGAAAACGCGTAAAGGAAGAAACGTAATCGGTTATTTGGATAATGGGGCAGAATACACCGTAATAATTGGCGCGCATTACGATCACCTTGGTGAAGGACACGATCATAATTCGTTGGATGCAAATCCAGATGGAA
>Ga0233424_10003441_pt1 | contig 10233 bp, 7 predicted proteins | sample Watercolumn_Towu_FD_181011 | JGI IMG/M metagenome (GOLD analysis project Ga0233424, IMG submission 181011) | Freshwater microbial communities from Lake Towuti, South Sulawesi, Indonesia - Watercolumn_Towuti2014_125_MG | ecosystem: Environmental > Aquatic > Freshwater > Lake | place: Indonesia... | reverse complement strand
TCTCGGTGGCGACGCGCGGCATGGACCACCTGAGGAACCGCGTCACGCTCGAAATCAACGCCCGCATCAACGACGACCCGGCCTTCAAGACCGCCCTCTACGGCGGCGTGGTGGCGGCGCAGCCGAATTCCTACGAAGGCAAGGAGTTCGCCGTGCGGAAGTGCGAGAACACCTTCGCCGTCGGCGACTCGGTCGGCATGTGCCGCTTCGACACCAAGCTGTTCAACTCCCCCACCCTGCCCGACACGCACGATTTCGCCGAACAGGTGAATGCGCTCACCGGCGCGAAGCTGGACGACGCGGCCATGGACGAAATCGGCCGCAACGTCATCGGCCTCGAGCGCATGATCAACTTCCGCCTCGGCCTGCGCGCGAAGGACGACACCCTGCCGCCGCGCTGGTTCGAGGAGGGCAACACCTATGGCCCGTTCAAGGGCGAGAAGATCGACCGCACCCAGTTCGAGCAGCTGAAGGCGCGCTTCTACGCGCTCACCGGCCTGAACGCCGAGGGCGTGCCGCAGCTCGAATGGCACGAGAAGCTGGCGCGGGTGACGACCGGCTTCGCCGTGCGCGTCGAACTGCCGAACGACCTGCCCGGCGCGCCGGAACACGCCATCGTGGTGGACGAGCCGGTGTCGAACGTGGTGGAACTGCGCCAGTCCCTGCGCCGCCGCCTGCCGGAAGCGGCCGAACGGCTCGGTGACCGCAACCTCAACGTGGCGGTGAACGGCAAGATGGTGCTGTCGGGCGAGGCCGGCGCGTCGCTGAAAAGCGGCGACCGCGTAACGGTGTTCCCGATGATCGCCGGGGGCTAGATTGCCGCCGTATCACCGGGACTGACTTTTCTCAGAGGATAAACGCCGGCTTCATCTTCACCGGCAGCAGGCAGCCCTTGCGCGCGCGGTGCAGGCGGTACTTCTCCATGTCCTTGGCTTCCACCTTGCACGGCACGGTCCTGCCGCCGCGGCCGATGCCCTCGACGATGATGCGGCTGCCGTCGTTCACCGCGACGCCGACCAGTTCCTCCTTGTCGTCGAGGCCCATGACGAGCACGCCGCGTCCGGCGGACTGACTTTTCATTTCCGAAACGGCGAAAAGCAGCAGGCGGCCGTTCTCCGAAACGGCGGCGATGGTGTCGCCCGTCACCTTGGCCGGATGCAGCACGCGCTCGCCGGATTCGAGGCTCATGAAGGCCTTGCCGGCCTTCTGCCGCGAGACGAGGTCGCCCACCTTGGCGATGAAGCCGTAGCCGCCGGAATTGGAAAACAGGAATTGCGCTTCCGGCTCGTCGGACACTGCCGCGGCGACGCGACCGCCGGCCTGCAGGTCGACCATGGTGGCAATCGGCGCGCCGTCGCCACGCCCGCCGGGCAGGTCGGAGACGCGCAGCGAATAGGCACGGCCGTTGGAGTCGACGACGATCAGCGGCCAGGTGGTGCGCGTCTCGGCGACGAAGAAGGGGTAGTCGCCGGCCTTGTAGGCGATGGCCGTGCGGTCGTGGCCATGACCATCGCGGCGGCGCACCCAGCCGTTCTTCGACAGGATCACCGTCACCGGTTCGTCCGGCACCTGTATCTCGGCCGGCGCCACCGGCGCCACCGCCTCGATCAGCGTGCGGCGGTCATCGCCGTACTGCTTGGCGTCCTGCTCGATCTCCTTGAGCAGGAGCTTGGTCATCTCCTTGCGCTCGGCGAGCAGCTTCTGCAGGGTGCCGCGCTCCTCCTTCAGTTCGGTCAGCTCCTTCTCGATCCTGATGCCTTCGAGGCGCGCCAGCTGGCGCAGGCGGATCTCGAGGATGTCCTCGGCCTGGATCCCGGAGAGGCTGAACTTCGCCATCAGGTCCTGCTTCGGCTCGTCGGAATTGCGGATGACCTTGATCACCTTGTCGATGCTGAGGAAGGCGATCATGCGGCCGTCGAGGATGTGGATGCGGCGCTCGACCTCGTCCAGGCGATGGCGCGTGCGCCGCTCGACGGTGTCGTAGCGGAAGGCGATCCATTCCGCGACGACCTGCACCAGGTTCTTCTGCTGCGGGCGGCTGTCGCGGCCGAGCATGGTGAAGTTGAGCGGGACGTTGGTTTCCAGGCTGGTGTTGGCGAGCAGGATGTTCATCATCTCCTGCACGTCCTGGTTCTTCGACTTCGGCTCGAGGATCAGGCGCACCGGCTCCTTGTCGGTGGACTCGTCGCGCATCGTATCGAGCACCGAGAGCAGCAGCTGCTTGAGGTTCTTCTGCTCCTGCGAGACGTCCTTGCGTCCCTGCTTCGGCTGCGGGTTGGTGAGCGACTCGATCTCGGCGGCGATCTGCGCAGCGGAAACGCCGTGCGGCAGTTCCTGCACGACGATGCGCCACTGGCCGCGGGCGAGGTCCTCGATGCGCCAGCGCGCACGCATGCGCAGGCTGCCGCGCCCGGAGGTGTAGGCATCCTCGATGTCCTTCGGCTGCGAGATGATCTGGCCGCCGCCGGGGAAGTCCGGCCCCTGCACGTGGGCAAGCAGGTCGGCCACCGTGGCCTTCGGGTTGCGGATGAGGTGCACCGCCGCCTGCGCCACCTCGCGCAGGTTGTGCGGCGGGATCTCGGTGGCCATGCCGACGGCGATGCCGGAGGCGCCGTTCAACAGCACCATCGGCAGGCGCGCCGGCAACAGCACCGGCTCCTTGAAGGCGCCGTCGTAGTTGGGCGCGAAGTCGACCGTGCCGCGGTCGAGCTCGGAGAGGAGCAGTTCGGCAATCGGGGTGAGTCGCGCCTCGGTGTAGCGCATCGCCGCGGCGGCGTCGCCGTCGCGCGAGCCGAAGTTGCCCTGGCCGTCGATGAGCGGATAGCGCAGCGAGAAGTCCTGCGCCACGCGCACCATGGCGTCGTACACGCTCTGGTCGCCGTGCGGGTGGAACTTGCCGATGACGTCGCCGACGACGCGGGCGCTCTTCACCGGCTTGGCGCCGGCCTTGAGGCCCATCTCGTGCATGGCGTAAAGGATGCGCCGCTGCACCGGCTTCTGGCCGTCCTCGACGTGCGGCAGGGCCCGGCCGGTGACCACGCTCATGGCGTAGGTCAGGTAGGCGCGCTCGGCGTAGAGGTCGAGCGGCAGGGCGTCGTCGGGCAGCGCGTTGGGCGCAGGCGGCGGTGGTGGATTCGCCGTACCATCGGAACTGACTTTTTCCGGTTCAAACAAATCCCGCGTTTCGTCGCCCATCAGACGTCGGCCTCCACTTCGTTGCCCTTCTCTTCCATCCAGCCGCGGCGGCCGGCGGACTCGCCCTTGGCCATCAGCAGGGTGAACATCTTCTTCGTTTCCTCTTCCGCGCCCTCGCGCAGCACCACCGGCAGCACGCGGCGCGTCGCCGGGTCCATGGTGGTCTCGCGCAGCTGCTCCGGGTTCATCTCGCCGAGGCCCTTGAAGCGGCCGATCTCGACGGCGTCTGGATTGACGCCTTCCTTCTTCAGGCGGTCGCGGATCGCCTCCAGCTCGCCCTCGTCCAGTGCGTAGAGGCGCTTGGCCGGGCGCTTCTTGCCCGAAGCCGGCACGTCGACGCGGTAGAGCGGCGGCATGGCGATGTAGACGTGGCCGCGCGCGATCAGCCGGGGGAAATGCCGGTAAAACAGCGTCAGCAGCAGCGTCTGGATATGGGCGCCGTCGACGTCGGCATCCGACATGATGATGGCCTTGCCGTAACGCAGGCGCTCGAGCACCGCATCCGACGCATCGGCCGGATGCGGGTCGACGCCGAGCGCCACGGCGATGTCGTGGATCTCGGCGTTGGCGAAGAGGCGATCGGCATCGACCTCGAAGGCGTTGAGCACCTTGCCGCGCAGCGGCAGGATGGCCTGCGTCTCCTTGTTGCGCGCCATCTTCGCCGAGCCGCCGGCGGAGTCGCCCTCGACGAGGAACAGTTCGTTGTCGGCGGTGTCCTCGCTCTCGCAGTCTGAGAGCTTGCCCGGCAGCACGGCCACGCCGGAGGACTTTTTCTTCTCCACTTTCTGCGCCGTGCGCAGGCGCGCCTCGGCCTGCCTGATCGCCAGCTGGGCGATGGCCTTGGCCGCGTCGACATGGTTGTTGAGCCAGATCTCGAGCGGGTCGCGCATCATCGCCGAGACCAGCTTGACCGCCTCGCGCGAGTTGAGCTTCTCCTTCACCTGACCCTGGAACTGCGGGTCGAGGATGCGCGCCGAGAGGATGAAGCTCATGCGGCCGCAGACGTCCTCCTGCTGCAGCTTGATGCCGCGCGGCAGCAGCGCGTGGTGCTCGATGAAGGACTTCACCGCTTCGAAGACGCCGGCGCGCAGGCCCGATTCGTGCGTGCCGCCGAGCGCGGTGGGGATGAGGTTAACGTAGGACTCGGCGCAGACCGGCTCGGCGAACCAGCCCACCGCCCAGGCCGCGCCCTCGCCCTCTGCGAAGGATTCATCGTCGCTGGATGCGTACTTCTCGCCGGTGTAGACCGGGCACACCGCCTCGACGCCGGTGCCGGCCTCCTCGAGGTAGCCCTGCAGGCCGAGCGGATAGCGCCAGGTCTTGGCCGCCCCGCCCTGCTCGTTCTCCAGCGTCACCGTCAGCCCCGGCAGCAGCACCGCTTTGGAGCGGAGCAGGCGCTCCAGCTCGGCCACCGGCAACTTGGCCGACTCGAAGTACTTCGCATCCGGCCAGGCGCGCACGCGCGTGCCGGTCTGGCGGCCGCAGGGCTCGCCCTCGCGCAGGTCGGTCTTCTCGCCATTCTCGGAAAACTTGACGAAGTGGGCGCGGCCTTCGCGGCGCACCTCGACCTCGACGCGCGTCGACAGCGCATTGGTGACGGCGACGCCGACGCCGTGCAGGCCGCCGGAGAAGGCGTAGGCCGACTGGCCGGACTTCTTGTCGAACTTGCCGCCGGCGTGCAGGCGCGTGAAGGCCAGCACCACCACCGGCACCTGCTCCTCGGGGTGCGGGCCGACCGGGATGCCGCGACCGTCGTCGGCCACAGTAACGGAGCCGTCCCCATGCAGCGTGACGTGGATGTGCTTCGCGTAGCCGGCGAGCGCCTCGTCGGCGGCGTTGTCGATGACTTCCTGGACGATGTGCATCGGCGAGTCGGTGCGGGTATACATCCCGGGCCGCTCGCGCACGGGCTCGAGACCCTTCAGCACGCGGAAGGAGGATTCGTCGTAGGCGGCGTTCTTCTTGCTCATCTCTGCGGTTCGGGTATTCGAAGCGCGGCATCATGCCGCGCAGCCTGGCTCAGGGGATGAGCCAAGCAGGCATTGTATAGGGAGGAATGGGGTGGACGACGGGACTCGAACCCGCGACAACTGGAATCACAATCCAGGACTCTACCAACTGAGCTACGTCCACCACTGGGAAAGCCAGCGCGCCTCAACACTACGGTTTGGCGCGCCCGGCGAGACTCGAACTCACAACCCCCGGCTTAGAAGGCCGGTGCTCTATCCGGTTGAGCTACGGGCGCCTTTCGCCTTTCGATTCACGCCATTGCTGGTCGGGGTGAGAGGATTCGAACCTCCGACATCCTGGTCCCAAACCAGGCGCGCTACCGGGCTGCGCTACACCCCGAAGACGCGGCATTCTACTCGGCGCACCCCCATAGGTCAATCGAATCAAAGCGCTCCGAATTTGTGCTTGCGACCCCCGGATATTTCTGATATTAAAGCGGCTTTTCCCGAGAAACCGGGCCCAGAAAATGGCTGAAGACATCCTCCACAAACAGTTCCCGCCCTATGTCGCGAAGAAGGGCGAGGAGTACATGAACAACAAGCAGCTCAAGCACTTCCGCGTCATCCTCGAGACGCTCAAGGAGGAGCTGCTGCAGGACATCGAGCGCACGGTGCACACCATGCAGGACGAGGCGACCGTCTTCGCCGACCCCAACGACCGCGCCAGCCAGGAATCCGACATCGCCCTCGAACTGCGCAACCGCGACCGCGAGCGCAAGCTAATCAAGAAGATCGACGAGGCGCTCGACCGCATCGAGAAGGGGGAGTACGGCTATTGCGACTCCTGCGGCGTGGAGATCGGTCTGAAGCGCCTGGAGGCCCGCCCCACGGCCACCCTGTGCATCGACTGCAAGACGCTGGAGGAACTGCGGGAGAAGCAGGTGGCCAAGTAAGCCGGCCGCAGAACGAAAAAAAGGACGCCGAGGCGTCCTTTTTTGTTGCCTGTGACGGCTTACTGCTGCGCCGGCGCCGGCGCGGCTTCCGCGGCAGCCTTCATGGACAGGCGCACGCGACCCTTCTCGTCGGCTTCGAGCACCTTGACGCGCACGGCCTGGCCTTCCTTGAGGTAGTCGGAGACCTGGTTCACGCGCTCATTGGCGATCTGGGAGATGTGCAGCAGGCCGTCCTTGCCCGGCAGGATCTGCACGATGGCGCCGAAGTCGAGCAGGCGCAGCACGGTGCCGTCGTAGATCTTGCCCACTTCCACCTCGGCCGTGATGTCCTCGATGCGCTTCTTCGCCAGGGCGCCGGCCTCGGCGCTGACCGAGGCAATGGTCACGGTGCCGTCGTCGTTGATGTCGATGACGGTGCCGGTCTCCTCGGTAAGGGCGCGGATCACCGCGCCGCCCTTGCCGATCACGTCGCGGATCTTCTCCGGGTTGATCTTCATGGTGATGAGGCGCGGCGCGTAGGTGGAGATCTCGCTCGGCGCGTTCATCGACTGCTTCATCAGGCCGAGGATGTGCATGCGGGCCTCGTTGGCCTGGGTCAGGGCGACATGCATGATCTCCTTGGTGATGCCCTGGATCTTGATGTCCATCTGCAGGGCGGTGACACCGTTGTCGGTGCCGGCCACCTTGAAGTCCATGTCGCCGAGGTGGTCCTCGTCGCCAAGGATGTCGGTCAGCACGGCGAAGCGGTTGCCTTCCTTGATGAGGCCCATGGCGATGCCGGCGACGTGGGCCTTGAGCGGCACGCCGGCGTCCATCAGCGCGAGCGAACCGCCGCAGACGGAAGCCATCGAGCTGGAGCCGTTCGACTCGGTGATCTCGGAAACGACGCGCATGGTGTAGCTGAACTCCTCGGGCGAGGGCAGCACCGCCAGCAGGGCGCGCTTGGCCAGGCGGCCGTGGCCGATCTCGCGGCGCTTCGGGCTGCCGACGCGGCCCGTCTCGCCGGTGGCGAAGGGCGGCATGTTGTAGTGAAGCATGAAGCGGTCGCGCGACTCGCCCTGCAGGGCGTCGATGATCTGCTCGTCGCGGCCGGTGCCCAGCGTGGCCACCACCAGCGCCTGCGTCTCGCCGCGGGTAAACAGCGAGGAGCCGTGCGTGCGCGGCAGCACGCCGTGGCGGATGGCGATCGGGCGCACGGTGCGGGTGTCGCGGCCGTCGATGCGCGGCTCGCCGTCGAGGATCTGGTTGCGCACGATCTTCGCTTCCAGTTCGAAGATCAGGTTGCCCACCGTCGTGGCGTTGGGCGCCCCCTCGCCGGCACAGATCGCCTCGATGGTCTTCTTGGTCACTTCGCGGCACTTCACGGTGCGCGCCTGCTTGCTGGTGATGCGATACGCCTCGCGCAGCTCGGCCTCGGCCAGCTGGGAAACCTTGGCGATGAGCGCCTCGTCCTTGGCCGGCGGCTGCCAGTCCCACTCGGGCTTGCCGGCGACTTCCACCAGTTCGTTGATGGCGTTGATGGCGTTCAGCATTTGCTCATGGCCGAAGACCACGGCGCCGAGCATGACGTCCTCGGAGAGTTCCTGCGCTTCGGATTCGACCATCAGCACGGCGGACGCGGTGCCGGCAACCACCAGGTTGAGCTGGCTGTCCTTCAGCTCCGAGATCGTGGGGCACAGGACGTACTGGCCGTTGATGTAACCGACGCGGGCGGCGCCGATCGGGCCGTTGAAGGGGATGCCGGAAATCGACAGGGCGGCCGAAACGCCGATCATGGCCGGGATATCGGGATCGATCTCGGGGTTGCTCGACAGCACGGTGACCACCACCTGCACGTCGTTGTAGAGGCCGTCCGGAAAGAGCGGGCGGATCGGGCGGTCGATCAGGCGGGAGGTGAGGATCTCCTTCTCGGAAGGACGTCCCTCGCGCTTGAAGAAGCCGCCGGGGATGCGGCCGGCGGCGTAGACCTTCTCCATGTAATCGACGGTGAGCGGGAAGAAGTCCTGGCCGGCCTTCGGCTCCTTGGCGGCGACGACGGTGGCGAGCACCACGGTCTCGTCCATGTTGACCAGGACGGCGCCGTGCGCCTGGCGCGCGATCTCGCCGGTTTCCAGGGTGACGGTGTGCGCACCGTAGGCAAAGCTTTTCTTGGTAGCAGTCAGCAAGACAGTATCCTTTCAATCAGCACGGGACGGACCGGCCGCCCCGAAAAACGACAAAGCCGGCGCGCCCTTGCGGGGCGTCGCCGGCAGTTCCGCCAGAAAGCGGGGCACGTGCGGCTCGCAGCTTACTTGCGCAGGCCGAGGCGCTCGATCAGCGCGCGATAGCTGTCGGCGTTCGTGCGCTTGAGGTAATCGAGCAGCTTGCGTCGCTGGCTCACCATGCGCAGCAGGCCGCGGCGCGAGTGGTGATCCTTGACGTGTTCCTTGAAGTGACCGGTGAGGTCGTTGATGCGGTTGGTCAGCAGCGCGATCTGCACTTCGGGCGAGCCGGTGTCGCCTTGCGCACGCTGGAATTCGGCCACGACTTTGGCCTTGTCGGCGGTGGTAAATGCCATTCGAGTTTTCTCTCAAACACGGTTGGAAACAGGTGCCGCCCCGGTTTGATAGAGCACTGCACCCCATGGATTTCATTCCGGTTTCGAATGAAGGGGCGCATTATACCCGCCCCCACCCCCTGCCGCAAGGAAAATCCCCTATTTTTCAAGGCAAGTAGCGATCATCCGCAGGGGCGCCACCCGCCCCTCCTCCGAGGCCTGGCCGAGGCCGAGGAAGCCGCCGTCCGGCCCATACAGGCGGAGGCGGCCGTCCAGTCCATGACCGGCCCGGATCGCCTGCCCGTGCGACAGGCAGCGGGCAGCCGCCGCGTCGAGGTCGAGGCGCGGCAGGTCCGCCAGCAGGGCATCCGCCGGCTGCAGCAGGGAATGGCGGGTCTCCGGCGGCAGGGCCTCGAGCGCACCCAGGGTGACGGCGTCCGCCAGGCGCAGGCCGCCGATGCGCGTGCGGCGTAGCGCCGTCAGATGGGCGCCGCAGCCGAGCGCCTCCCCGATATCCTGCGCCAGGGTGCGCACATAGGTGCCCTTGCTGCAGTTGACAACGATGTCGAGGCCATCGCCTTCCAGGCGGACGAACTCCAGGACATGGATGGTCACCCGGCGCGGCGCGCGTTCCAGCTCGATGCCTTTTCGGGCGTACTCGTAGAGCGGGCGGCCGTCGCGCTTGAGGGCGGAATGCATGGGCGGCACCTGGTCGATCTCGCCGCGGAACCGAGCAAGGGCGCCTTCGACCTGCTCGCGCGAGACGGCCACGTCACGCCTCTGCAGCACGGCGCCCTCGGCATCCGCGGTATCGGTGACGACGCCGAGTCGCAGCGTCGCCTCGTAGCGCTTGTCGGCACCGAGCAATTCGCCGGAAAACTTGGTCGCCTCGCCGAAGCACAGCGGCAGCAGGCCGGTGGCCATCGGGTCGAGCGTGCCGGTGTGGCCGGCCTTGGCGGCGTTGAACAGCCAGCGCGCCTTCTGCAGGGCGGCGTTGGAGCTCATGCCACCCGGCTTGTCGAGCAGCAGGACGCCGTCGATGCGGACCCGCTTCGAACGCGTCACTGGTGACGGTCGGACTTGACCGCCTCGTCGATGAGGCGGGAGAGGCGATCGCCACGCTCCACCGACTCGTCGAAGACGAAGTGCAGTTCGGGCAGGGTATGGATGCGGATGCGGCGGCCCAGCTCGTGGCGCAGGAAGCCGCTGGCGCGGCGCAGGCCGGCTTCGAGCGCGCCGCGGTCGGCCTCGGGAACGAGCGCCGTATAGAAGACCTTGGCGTGGGCGTAATCCGGCGTCAGCTCAACACCGGTCAGGGTGATCAGGCCAACGCGCGGGTCCTTCAGCTCGAGCCGGATCAGCTCGGCCAGCTCACGCTGCACCTGCTCGGCGACGCGGCTGCTGCGGGAGAACTCCTTCGGCATGGATAAAAGGCGCTTACAGCGTGCGCGCCACTTCCTCGATCTCGAAGACCTCGAGCTGGTCGCCTTCCTGGATGTCGTTGTAGTTCTTCAGCGAGAGGCCGCATTCGAAGCCGGCCTTGACCTCGCGCACGTCGTCCTTGAAGCGCTTGAGCGAATCCAGCTCGCCGGTCCAGATC
>Ga0233424_10003439_pt1 | contig 10241 bp, 20 predicted proteins | sample Watercolumn_Towu_FD_181011 | JGI IMG/M metagenome (GOLD analysis project Ga0233424, IMG submission 181011) | Freshwater microbial communities from Lake Towuti, South Sulawesi, Indonesia - Watercolumn_Towuti2014_125_MG | ecosystem: Environmental > Aquatic > Freshwater > Lake | place: Indonesia... | reverse complement strand
CTCGGTAAAGTCATGAACCCGGTCGATCACCCGCACGGCGGTGGTGAAGGAAAGAACTCGATCGGCTTGAAACATCCCAAGACCCCCAAAGGCAAACCGGCTCTCGGCGTGAAGACGCGCAGCAAGCAGGCCTCGGACAAATTCATCGTCCAGCGACGGCCGCCTGGCCGCTTCGTCGGACGCAGCGCATAACCTATGTCCCGCAGCTCTAAAAAAGGACCCTTCGTCAACGAGAAACTCCTCAAGAAGATCTCGGCCCTCAAGCCTGGTGACAAAACGGTCATCAAGACTTGGGCCCGTTCTTGCACGATCACGCCGGAGATGGTGGGTTTCACCATCGGCGTGCACAACGGCCGGGATTTCATCCAGGTTCGCGTCGTCGAAAACATGGTCGGACACAAACTCGGGGAATTCTCGCCCACGCGCAAGTTCGTCAAACACGGCGGACAGGTTGCGGCTGCGGCCCCGGGCGCCGCGGTTATGCCGGGCGCTGCTCCGGCGGCTGCCGCTCCGGCTGACAAGAAGAAATAAATCCTATGGAAGTGATCGCAAAAGCACGATTCGTTCGCATGTCGCCGCGCAAGGTGCGGCTCGTGATTGACGTTGTCCGCGGCATGCAGGTCGCGCGCGCGGTTTCGCAGCTGCGGTTTATGAAAAAAGACGCGGCCCTGCCGGTCCTCAAACTCGTGAATTCCGCCGCGGCGAACGCCGAACACAACTTCCATCTGAAGACCGACGACCTCTACATCCGCACGATCACTGCCGACGGCGGTCCGGTCCTGCATCGCTGGGCGCCCCGTGCCATGGGTCGGGCGGCTCCGATCCGCAAGCGCACGACGCACATTACGGTCGTGCTGGCGGAGAAGGGCGACGCGGGCAAGAAGCCGGTCACGAAAAAAGAAGAGGTGAGGGTCGAAGAACCGAAAGCGAAGAAGGCTCCGAAAGCGAAGAAATCCGTGACCAAAGCGAAGAAATAATATGGGCAAGAAAGTCAATCCACTTGCATTCCGTCTCGGCGGAGTCCGCACCTGGTCCGGCACCTGGTTCGCCACGCGCAACTACCGCGATCTTCTTCAGGAAGACGTGAAGATGCGTGCGTTTCTTGTGGGCCAGCTCAAGGAAGCCTTGGTGGATCGCATTGAAATCGAACGCGCGCGCCAGAACCTCACGATCACGATCATCTCGGGCAAGCCGGGTGTCGTTATCGGTCGCGCCGGCGCCGGTATTGAAGAGCTCAACAAGAAGTTGAAGAAGGAGTTCTTCCGCGGACGCCGCGTCAACATCTCGATCAACGTGAAGGAAGTGCAGCGCCCGTCGCTGTCCGCTAACATCGTCGGTCAGCAGATCGCCGCGGACATCGAGAAGCGCATGCCGTTCCGCCGCATCATGAAGATGGCCATTGAGCGCGTGCTGAAAGCCGGCGCGCTGGGCGTGAAGATCACGCTGTCGGGCCGTTTGAACGGCGCGGAAATCGCACGCACGGAAACTTTGGCAAACGGCAAGATCCCCCTGCACAACCTGCGCGCGGACATCGACTTTGCTCGCGTCCAGGCCAACACGATCTACGGTGCCATCGGCATCAAGGTCTGGATCAACCGCGGGGAAGTGTTTGAAGAGAAAAAGAAGACCGAATAGGTATGTTGATTCCGAAAAAGGTAAAACATCGCAAGTGGCACAAGGGTCGGGCGCGCGGCAAGCGCGTCGCGGCCCGCAAGATCGCGCTGGCCTTCGGGTCGGTGGGTCTCAAGGCCATGGACGAAGCGTGGATCACCTCGCGCCAGATTGAGGCATCCCGCCGCGCCATGACCCGCGCCATCAAACGCGGTGGAAAAATCTGGATTCGCATTTTCCCGGACAAGCCGATTACGACCAAGGGCGCCGAAATGCCGATGGGTAAGGGCAAGGGCGCGGTCGACCACTACGTGGCGGTCGTTCGCCCGGGCACGATCCTGTTCGAAATGGACGGCGTGACGGACGACTTGGCCCGCGAAGCCATGACGCTCGCCTCGCACAAGCTTCCGGTGAAAACGAAGATCGTTACGCGCGACTAATATGACCACTGTCACAAAACAATCCGCCGTCCATCGCACGTTCACGGGGATCGTCACGTCCGACAAAATGGATAAGACGATCGTCGTTCGCGTCGACCGCACGGTCGTGCATCCGAAGTACCACAAGCGCTACGTGCGCAGTCGTAAGTACAAGGTGCATGATGAAAAGAACGAGCACAAAATCGGCGACGTCGTGACGTTCGTCGAGTGTCGTCCGCTCTCGCGCGATAAGCGCTGGAGGGTGGTGAAATCCTAAATATGGTCCAACATCGAACCATGCTTGCGGTAGCCGACAACTCCGGCGCCAAAAAGCTTCAAGTGATCCGGGTTCTCGGCGGCCACCGCAAGCGGTACGCCGTGATTGGCGACATCGTCAATGCGGTCGTGAAAGAAGCCGTCCCGCACGCCGCGGTCAAGAAGAGCGATGTCGTGACCGTGGTCATTGTGCGCACGCACAAGGAAACCCGCCGCACGGACGGAACCTACATCCGCTTTGATGAAAACGCCGGCGTGATCATCGACAAGAAGACCAAGGACCCCAAGGGTACCCGCATCTTCGGACCGGTGGCGCGCGAATTGCGCGGACGCGGCTACACGAAAATCATTTCTTTGGCCCCGGAAGTGCTGTAATCCTATGAAGATCAAGACTGGCGACAAAGTCCGCGTGCTCGCGGGAAAAGACAAAGGCAAGGAAGGGAACGTGCTTCAGGTGTTCCCCGAGCTTTCGCGTGTCGTCGTGGAAGGCGTCAATACCGCCACGAAGCACCTCAAAGGCCGCGGCCGCGAGGCGAAGGGCCAGAAGATCTCCTTCCCGTCCCCGATCCACATTTCCAACGTTGCGCTCGTGTCGGGCAAAAGCGGGAAGTCGGGCCGCGTGGGCTACAAGCGCATTGAAAAAGACGGCAAGTCCCAGAAAATCCGCGTGCTGCGGGTGAAGGGCGCCGCGGAAGATGTCGAATAATCCTATGGCATTGCGAGATACGTACAAAAAAGAAGCCGTGCCGAAGTTGATGCAGGAATTCGGCTACAAGAACGCGCACGCCGTGCCGACCGTGACCAAGGTCACGCTGAACGTCGGCTTGGGCAAGGGGCTCAAAGAGGCCAAGTTCCTGGACACCGCCGAAAGCACCCTGCGCCGCATCACCGGCCAGCAGCCGGTGAAGACCAAGGCGCGCGTCTCCATCTCGAACTTCAAGATCCGCAAGGGCATGGTGATTGGGATGAAGGTGACGCTCCGAGGGAAGCGCATGTGGGACTTCCTCGACAAGCTCATCAACGTGGCGATTCCGCGCATGCGCGATTTCCGCGGCCTGCCCCCGGACGCGTTCGACGGACAAGGCAATTACACGATGGGTTTCCAGGAGCACATCGCGTTTCCGGAAATCCGCAGCGACGAAGTGGAAGTGATTCACGGCCTGCAGGTCACGATCGGCACGACGGCGAAATCGGACGCTGAGGCTGCGGCCCTGCTGCGCTCGATGCGCATGCCGCTCAAGGAAAAAGAGGAGAAGAAACGCAAGAAGAAGAAATAATCCTATGGCAACGGAAAATCAGATCGCAAAATCGAAGCGGAAGGCGAAGTTTTCGACCCGCAAGGTCAACCGCTGCTGGCGCTGTGGACGCCGGCATGGTTACATGCGCGCCTTCAACATGTGTCGCATCTGTTTCCGCGAACTCGCCAACCGCGGCGAGATCCCGGGGATTGTAAAGTCCAGCTGGTAAACCTGAGCATATGATGACCGACCCAATTTCCGACATGCTCACACGCATCCGAAACGCCCAGGCTGTCCGCAAGTCTGAGATCGTTTTGCCGTACTCGCAGATCAAGTTCGCGATCGCGAAGATCCTACAGTCGGAAGGATACGTGGTTTCCGCCGAGAAGACCGTGGTGGGCAAGCACGACCAGATTAAGATCACGCTCGCGTACGACAACCGCGAACCGCGCATTCGCGATGTGCGCCGCATTAGCAAGCCAGGACGTCGCGTGTACGTGAAGAGTACCGAGCTTCCGCGCGTCATGTCCGACATCGGCATCGCGATCCTCTCGACTCCCAATGGCCTCATGACCAACAAGGAAGCTAGGGTGCGCAAACTTGGCGGGGAGATTATTTGCGAAGTGTTCTAATCCTATGTCCCGCATTGGAAAAAAACCGATCATCATCCCCGCGGGCGTGGAGGTACGTGTGCAGGGATCAGAGGTCAGCGTGAAAGGCCCGAAAGGTCAGCTCACGATGACTACGCATCCAGCCGCCACCGTCACGGTCGGCGATCTTGAAGGCGGGAAGGCGATCACGATCGCTGTCGGCAACGCGCAGGAGAAGAAGGAGCGCGCGCTGTGGGGAACAACGCGTGCGCTCATCGCCAACATGATCAAGGGCGTGACGGAAGGATTTTCAAAGAGCCTCGAGATCACGGGCGTGGGTTTCCGCGCCTCCGTTTCTGGAAAGAAATTGATGCTGACCATCGGCTTTTCGCACGATGTGGAATTCCCGCTGCCGGAAGGCATCGCGGCCACGGTCGAAAAGAACGTGATCACGGTTTCCGGCATCGACCGGCAGCTGGTCGGTGAGACGGCGGCCCAGATCCGCGGATTCAAGAAGCCGGAGCCGTATCTCGGCAAGGGTATTAAGTACACGGATGAAGTCATCCGCCGCAAAGCCGGTAAAGCCGCCTCTAAAGCCGCGGAATAAACCATATGATGCGCATTGAAGCAAAACGAACCCGTGCTGAGCGTCGCGCCAAGCGCGTGCGCGCTCGCATCATGGGCACGAAAGAGCGCCCGCGCCTGACGGTGAGCCGTACGCTCAAGCACATTTCCGCCCAGCTCATCGATGACACGACGGGCCACACGCTCGCTTCCGCCTCGGACAGCAAACTCACGTCCAAGGGCAAGCCGGTCGAAGTGGCGCGCGAGGTCGGCAAGGCGCTGGCCGCGGCCGCCAAAGCCGCCGGCGTCAACGAAGCGGTGTTCGATCGCGGATCGTTCCGCTATCATGGGCGCGTGGCCGCACTGGCCGACGGAGCCCGCGAGGGAGGTCTGCAATTCTAGCGCTATGACCAACGAACAAAAACAACCGACAGCAGCTCCGGCCACACCCGCCACGCCGGCGACGCGCGAACAGCGCCCGCGCCGCGGTGGCCCCGGAGCCGGCAAGGGCGGACCGCGCCGCGGTGGCCGCCCGGATCGAGAGCCACGCGAGTTCGATCAGAAGACGCTTGATTTGGCGCGCGTGACCCGTGTCACAGCCGGAGGCAAGCGCATGTCCTTCCGCGCGACGGTCGTCATCGGCGACAAGAAAGGCCGCGTGGGTGTCGGCACCGCCAAGGGTAACGACGTCCAACTCGCTCTGGAGAAATCGTACCGCCAAGCGAAGAAGCACATGATCCGCGTTCCGCTCAAGGACGAGACGATCCCGCACGCGGTTTTGAAAAAGTACGCGTCCGCCGAAGTCCTCTTGAAGCCCGCCCCACGCGGTACCGGTCTCAAAGCCGGAGGTGCCGTGCGCGTCGTTTTGGAACTTGCCGGCGTGCCGAACGCGGTCTCCAAGGTGATCCGCTCGAGCAACAAGATCAACATCGCGCGCGCGACGCTTGCGGCGATCGGGGATTTGAAGATCCCGGCCGCTAAGAAGGAATAATATGGCGCTCACATTGAATGAATTGAAACCGCAGAAAGGCTCGCGCAAGAAGAGCAAGCGCGTCGGTCGCGGACTGGGTTCGAAAGGTTCGTACTCCGGCCGCGGCGTGAAAGGCCAGCGTGCCCGCTCAGGCGGACGGGCCGGCTTGAAGCTGAAAGGTTTGCGCCGCATCATGCTCGCCCAGCCGAAGCTGCGCGGATTCAAGAGCCCGCATCAGAAACCGCAGACCGTCACGTTGCAGGCGATTTCGGAGAAATTCAAAAACGGCGAGAAAGTCTCCCCAGACACGCTTCTTAAGAAGGGTCTTGTCACCGACACGTCGGCTGGTGTGAAGATTTTGGGCACGGGTGAATTGAAAGTGAAAGTAACCTTCGAAGACTGTCGTCTCACGCAAGGCGCTCGCGCCAAAATCGGTAAGTAATCTATGGAATACCTTCTGCGCATCTGGAAAACCGCGGAAGTCCGCAACAGCCTGTTCTTCGTGTTCGTCATGCTGGTCATTTTCCGCGTGACGGCGCACATCCCGGTTCCGGGCGTGGACCCGCTGGCGCTGACGTCCTTGTTCCAGGGCAACCAGTTCTTCGGATTGCTGAACATCTTTTCGGGCGGCACGCTCGACAACTTTTCGCTGATCGCGATGGGTGTCGCGCCCTACATCACGTCTTCCATCATCTTCCAGCTGCTCGCGATGATCATCCCGGCGCTTGAAGAGATGCAGAAAGAGGAACAGGGTCGCCAGAAGATCAACCAGTGGACGCGCATGCTGACCGTGCCGCTCTCGTTCCTGCAAGGCTACGGCCTCATCCTTCTTTTGCAGCAGCAGGGGAAGGCGCAGATTTTTTTGGACGCCAGCCCGCTGACGATCGCCCTGGCGCTTCTCTCGATGACGGCCGGAACGATTTTCCTCATGTGGATGGGTGAGCTGATCTCGGAAAAGAATATCGGCAACGGCATTTCGATCATCATCTTCTCCGGCATCATCGCAGGTCTCCCGACGTTCCTTGGGCAGGCCCTGTCGATCTATGATCGCAGCCAGCTTGTGACCGCCGTCCTGTTTGCGGGAGTCGTGTTGCTCACCATCGTCGCGATCGTCCTCATCAACGAAGCCCAGCGCAACATTCCGGTCCAGTACGCCCGACAAGTCCGCGGTTCGCGCTTGGGCGGCGCAGGTGCCTCTTCGACCCTGCCGCTGCGCCTCAACATGGGCGGTGTGATCCCGATCGTATTCGCGATCTCGATCATCCTGTTCCCGCAGATGCTCGCGCAGTTCTTCTTGAATGCGCGCACGGATTTTCTACGCGAAGCCGCGCAGTGGGTCCTCCAGACTCTGCAGAACCAGACGGTCTACGGCGTGCTCGATTTCTTCCTGGTATTTTTCTTCACCTATTTCTATACCGCGGTCATTTTCCATCCGGACCGCGTGGCGGAAAATCTCCAGAAGCAAGGCGGCTTCATTCCTGGTATCCGTCCGGGCCAGCAGACCGCCGAGTATCTGGGCTGGGTGACGAACCGCCTGCTGTTCGCCGGCGCGCTGTTTCTTTCTCTGATCGCCGTGTTGCCGCTCCTGGTGCAGCAGTTGACCGGCAATGCGAACATCGTCGTCGGCGGAACCTCGGTGCTCATTGTCGTGTCGGTCATCACGGACTGCATCAAACAAATTCAGGCGCAGCTGACGATGCGACAATACGACGCATAAACAGAAAATCCCCCCGCCTTGGCGGGGGGATTTTCGTTTTGCTTACATCTTCGGCGCGCAGCACTTGCACATCCCGGCGAACATCTTCTGAAGTCCGATCAGGATGATGAGGACCGGCCAGGCGATGCCGGCGAACTGGGCGGTGATCATCCCCAGAGCCTGCAGGAGGAACACCACACCGATAAGAACGATGAAGAGCGGGATCGCCTTGTGGTGAGGGCACTTGCACATGCCCCCGGCCATGCCTTCGTGCATAGATAGATGTAAATAAGAGTTATTACCCATAGAATATCGTGTTTTCAGGTTTGCAGCGAATGCCCGGGTGCGCCTGTACGGTTTCGGGCCGTTTGTTATACTGCCTGCGTATGGCTTACAAGATCCTGATGTTGGGTCCGCAGGGCAGCGGAAAATGCACGCAAGCGACGATTCTTTCAAAGAAACTCCGCGTCCCGGCGCTCTCCATGGGACAACTTCTGCGCGATGAAGTCGGAACGGGTTCCGAACTCGGCGCGGAGATCGATCGCATCATTAATAAGGAAGGTAAACTGGTTCCGGACACGATGGCACTCGAAGTGCTGCGCCGACGGCTGTCGAAGCCGGACGTGGCAGAAGGCTACGTGCTCGACGGCTATCCGCGCAACGCCGCGCAGTATAGCGTATTCGCGCAGCTTGATACGCCCACGCACGCGGTTCTCATCGACGTGCCTTTTGAAGAATCCATGGCGCGGCTTTTGAAGCGCGCGCAGACCGAGGGTCGCGTGGACGACACGCAAGAGTTGATTCGCACGCGCCTGCAGATTTACGAAAACGAAACCAAGCCGATTCTTGAAGAATATCGATCGCAAGGGCTGCTTCGGGAAGTCGACGGCGTCGGAACGGTTGAAGAAATTGCACGGCGCGTTTCGGATGCGCTCGGCGTTTGAGTATGGCAATGACGAAGACGACGGATGAAATCGCCAAGATGCGTGAGGGGGGACATTTGCTTTCCCGCGCCTTGGGCGAAGCGGTCGCGGCCGTGAAGCCGGGTGTCACCATGCGCGCATTGGACGCGATCGCCGAGCGCGTAATCCGCGCGGGCGGCGGCACGCCGTCGTTTCAGGGATACAAATCGCACGAAGACGACGAACCGTTCCCGAGCACGATGTGCATCTCGCGCAATGAAGAGATCGTGCACGGCCGCGGGGACCGGGAGGTCGTCCTTGAGGAAGGCGACGTGCTCGGTTTGGACATCGGTTGCTGGTATGAAGAATTATGCACGGACATGGCCGTAACCGTGCCGGTGGGAAAGATTTCGGACGAGGCCAAGAAACTCATCGAAGTCACGCGCGAGTCGTGCCTTAAAGGGGTCCATGCCGCGAAGGTCGGCGGGATGATTAGCGATATCGGGGTGGCGGTTGAGAACTACGTGAAGCCGCATGGGTACGGGATCGTGCGTTCGCTTGTGGGTCACGGCGTCGGTCACAAGGTGCACGAGGCGCCGCATGTGCCGAATTTCGTGAGCGCGGAGTATCCGAAAGTGAAGATTCAGGATGGGATGTGTCTCGCGATCGAGCCGATGCTCGGGCTCGGGACGTGGAAGGTGAAAACGGCGGACGACGGCTGGACGGTCGTGATGGCGGACGGAAAAATCGGCGCGCATTTCGAGCTCACGATCGCCGTCACAGAGGACGGCATGGAGATCCTTACCCCGTGGCCGGTATAAACATAATTCATTCTCCACAGTCTACCTGTATGAAAAAATTGTTCGCAATCCTGACTCTGCCGATTATCGTAGGCGCCGGCTGTGCGGCATCGACGACCAATCCTGCGGCGGCTCCATCGCCTGCAAATACCGTATCTACATCTTCGAACACAACGGCGGAGTGGGCGCTTTCATTTGCCCTTCCATCCGACTGGATCATGACGGATGGTTGTGTGCTCAACGGCGTTCAAGTGAGTTGCGGTAACAACATCGTTGATATCACCGATCCAGGAGAGCTCCCACAGCTCGATCGTGAGATCGATCCGAATGCGCAGATCGTTTATTTGCAGAACACGACAAAACTTCCGCTGTTTGGTGGAATCGCTCCGAATGAGTCTGTCGCCTCCTTTTACCAGCAGAGGGATCTTGCAGTCATCAGTGTTACGCGCGTGCAGACTCCAGGACCTGTGCCACCGACATACGGCATGAGCACGGAAGATTTGGGAAATGGCTTTTACAGAGTGGTGACATGCGAGAAAGATTCGGATTGCCAGATTTACGGTCGGGCATATTACGATTACTATTTCGTCGCTCCAAGCGGCGATCAATACAAGTTTGGCATAACAAGCACCGGTCCGACGGAAGAACAGATAGAACAAATTGTCTTGAGCGCGCATGAGAATGCGCGTTAGTATGAGAATCCTCGGCATTGATTACGGCGATAAGAAAATCGGGTTGGCGTTCGGAGATTCGGAAGCGCACGTTGCGCTGCCGCTCGATGTCGTGCCAAACATGGGCGAGAAGACGATTGAGGTGTTTGCGGAGCGCGTGAAGGGTGACGACATCGACGCGATCGTGGTGGGCGTGCCGCTCTCGACCGGCGGGCACCACAGCCCGGCTCAGCTCGAAAAAACGCGCGCGTTCATCAAAATGCTCGAAGGCAAGATTTCGATCCCGATCGTCGAAGAAGACGAATCGTACACGACCGCGGAAAGCATTCGTTTGCAGAAAGAGGAGGGCGCGGAGGCGGATGAAGACGCGCTCGCTGCGATGCTGATCGTTCGGGCATACATGGATCGTTTGTCAGATTTGCACTAATGGCCTCGTTGTACCAAACCACGGGCATTGTTCTCTCGCGCCGCGATCACCGTGAAGCCGATCGCTGGTATTAGGTG